>OIAH01000679.1_pt1 | contig 12769 bp, 6 predicted proteins | sample 1580711 | NCBI WGS metagenome assembly OIAH01 (sample SAMEA3882556, study PRJEB24775) | human gut metagenome | biome: human-associated habitat; feature: intestine environment; material: feces | place: Netherlands | collected 2009/2010
TCTTGGTTTCGTAGTTGTTGTAGTCCAGATTGATGCTCATGGACTTTTTGGCAAACACCACCGGCACGTTGAACTCGCTGGCCACCACAGCCGCGATGCCGATGCCGCTGGCCTCGATGGTGAGCACCTTGTTGATGGGCTTGCCCGCGAACAGGCGCTTCCACTCCTTGGCCATCTCCCGGAACAGCGGGATGTCCATCTGGTGGTTGATGAAGCTGTCCACCTTCAGCACGTTGCCTTCGCGGACGATGCCGTCTTTGCGGATGCGGTCTTCCAGCATTTTCATGTTCTGTCTCTTCCTCCCTGATTTCCTGTCACAAAACGGTCGATATTTCATATCAGTATACCGGAAGCCGCCCCTGTTGGCAAGGCCCTTTCTGCCCAAATTTCGCCTCTTCTCCCCGGTTTTTTCAGCGCTTTGCGTTAAAAGTACGACTTTGCCCTTTCCCGTACTCCGAGGCGCGTCCATCCGGGGACAGATTTCTTCCGTTTTCTCTTGTTTTCTGCGCAAAATCGAGTATACTGGTAGCAACCGGAAACGGCTGCTGCGGCCTGTGGGGGCCGCGCCAGAAAAAAGGAGTCACCATATGAAAACAGGGCTAGTATTAGAGGGCGGTGCCATGCGCGGGATGTTCACCGCAGGCGTCCTCGATGTTCTCATGGAGCACGGCCTCACCACCGACGGCACCATCGGGGTATCCGCCGGTGCAGTGTTCGGCTGCAACTTCAAGTCTCATCAGATCGGGCGCGTCATCCGCTACAACACCGAGTATTGCGACGACAAACGGTATGCCAGCTTCGGCAACCTGCTGCGCACCGGCAATCTCTATAGCGAGGATTTCTGCTACCACATCGTGCCGGAAAAGCTCGACCCCTTCGACGAGGAGGCTTTCCGCGCCTCGCCGATGGACTTTTTCGTCGTCTGCACCGACCTGCGCACCGGCGAACCCATCTACCACAAGTGCCGCACCGGCGATGCCGAGGACGTGCGCTGGATGGAGGCCTCGGCGTCCATGCCGCTGGCCGCCAAAGCCGTCCGGATCGGCCACTATGCCCTTCTGGACGGCGGCGTAGCTGACTCCATCCCCGTCCGCTTCTTCGAGAGTCTGGGCTACAAGCGCAACATCATCATCCTGACCCAGCCCAAAGGCTTCGTAAAAAAGAAAAATCCCTTTCTTCCTGCCATCCGGGCACGGTATCTGCGCTACCCTGCCTTTGTGGCGGCGGTGGCCGACCGCCACGAGCGGTACAACGAGACGCTCTCCTACATCGCCATGCAGGAATCCACCGGCAGAGACTTTGTCATCCGCCCGCCTATCCCGCTGGAGATCGGCGCTATGGAGCGCGACCCCGCCCAGCTGCGCCGGGTCTACGATACCGGCCGCGCCGTGGCGGAGAATCAGCTGGATAAGATTGAGGCTTTCCTGAATGAAGTGAAGGCGATGGAGGAATAACCTCTCCTATAGAGCACTCGCCCGGCAAGACCTCTCAGTCGCTGACGCGACAGCTCCCCTTAGAAGGGGAGCCATTGGCAGGCCGGGCAGCTTTCATCTGGACGCCTGAAGTCCAATATAACGCAAAAGATAGTGCCCTGCTACAGAGGGTAGCAGCCTCGGAACGATGTTCCTTGTCAAGCTGCTGTGAATCTCTGTAGCAGGGCACTATTGTTTTTGATACAGATAAACTTTGCTCGTCCAGCGTGGGCTTTACCGGCACGCCAGTGGCTCTCCCTCTGGGAGAGCTGTCACCGAAGGTGACTGAGAGGGCTTACTGCGTATCCGTTTCCGAGATGGGCGTATCCAGCTCATCGGCGGGCGCGGAGGCATCCACTGCTGCTTTTCCGCCCTTTTTCTCCTTGCGGGGCGCTTTCTCCTTTTCGGGCTTGCCGCCCTTGGGGCCGCGCTTGCTGCGAATGCGCTTTGCCAGCAGCAGGAGCAGCACCAGCAGGGCCGCGCCGCCGACGCAGAACGCCCAGACGGGAAGTTTGCTGGGCACAAAGGCCACTTCCACTTCGGTGCCGGTGACGGTAAAGGTGGTGTAGCTGCCGAAGCTGCCCGTCTCCACTCGCTGCCAGCTGCCGTCGGCCTGCTTGACGTAGACCTTGCCCTCGGCCTTGCCCGGGGTCAGGTAGCGGATCTGATGGGTCTCGTTGCCGTCGTCGGTGAACTCCAGCAGCCACTGCTCGGTGACGCCATGGACGTCGGCTGTGATGTCCTGCTGGGTGACCTGCACCGCGTTGGAGCCGCCGAAGAAGCCGTCCACATAGAAGACCGGGCGACCATTCTCACGGGTCACGCTGCTGCCCAGCGCCGGGATGTAGGAGGTGTACTCCACATTCACTACGGTGTCGGTGTGGAGGGCATCCAGCACGGGGGTGCTCCACTCGGCGTAGTAGCCCTCCTTCTGGGGGATCTCCGGGTAGTCGGCCTCCGTGAAGGACGCGCCGTAGTCGAAGCTGATCTTTTTGATGGTGTGGCCGTCAGCCTTGAAGACGAGGTTCAGCTTGCGGAAGGCCGTGGGCAGGCCCTCCTGCGCGAGCAGGGTCTCATAAGTGACCGGCTCGGCCTGACCGGCCCGGCTCAGGCGGTCGATGCCCTGCAGGTCGTCGGAGACGAAGAGGTTGCCCACGAAGCTGCCGTCCTGACCGCCGGAGATGGCGCCCACATACTGCTGGCCTGCCAGCACCGAGACGAGGGCGCGGTTGTTGATGGCGATAAGGCTGCCGTCGGTGAGGTCGCTGTCGCTGCCCTGACCCACGATGCCGCCGACGTACTTCTCACCGCTGAGGGCGCATTTTGCCCAGTTGCTGCGGAGCTTTGCGCTGGCCGCACCAGCGATGCCGCCCACCTGATTGACGCCGGTGACGTCGCCGTAGGACTCGCAGGCCGTCACAAGGCCCAGCTCCTCCTGACCCACGATGCCGCCGACCATGTCCTTCTTGGCGGTGACGCTGCCCTCGTTGGTGTTGCCGATGAGGACGGCGCTGACGGTGTAGGAGGTGCGCAGGAGCGAGGTGCCCTCGTCCTTATTGTCCTCCTCGGGGTCCAGCAGGTTCTCGACGCCCATGGTGCCGGCGATGCCGCCCACGTTCATGTCTGCGTCGATGGTGCCCCGGTTGATGCTGTTCTCGATCTTGCCGTCGGACTGGGCGGCGATGAGGTCTTCGGACTCATCCTCATAGATGGTCTTGCTGCCCGGGTCGCTGATCTCCTGCACGGCGTCCAGCATCAGGTTGGACACGACGCTGACCTGTGCGGTCACAGCCCGCATCTTGGCGGTCAGCTGCTCGCTGGAAGCCCGCATGGTGCTGTTGATGTCCTCCATCTTATCGGTCAGGCCGCTGACCGCATCAAAAAGGGAGTCCTTGGTGTTGGTCAGCTCCGCCGAGGGACGAGGCACCTTGATGGGGTCCTGCTGGTTGAGCCAGTGGAGGATGTCGCGGGTCTGGCTCATCATGTCGGTCAGCCCGCCGAGGCCGTCCTGCAGCTGGCCCAGCGCCACAGAGGTATGGACCAGCGTTGCGCTGGTGAGGGCGGCGTCGGTCTTGAGCAGGTCGATGGAGTCGCTCAGGTCGTCCATGCCATCGCTGAGTTTATCGGACGCATCTCTCAGCCTTTCGATGCCGCTCTTGATGTCGTCTGCGCCGTCCAGACCGCCGACCCAGTCCTTGATGCTGCCCATGATGTCGTCGGTGATGCTGCCCATCCCGGTCAGGGCGTCAGAGGTCTTGGTCAGGGCCGACGCCAGCTCGGGATGGTCGGCGGCAGAGACGGCCTTAGCCGCACTGCCCACGATGCCGCCCATCTGGGTGGTGATGGTGGAGATGGTTCCGATGGCGCTGGCGATCTGAGAGGTCGCGCGGGCGATGTCACTGTCGTTGGACAGGAGGGACGCCGTCCGCAGCAGGCCCATGCCTGCGGTGACGGCCTTCATGGCCGGAGAGAGGCCGCTGCCCAGCGTAAAGACGCTGGCCACAGAGTTGGCCACCTTCAGCAGCTCGATGCCGGTCTTGAGGTTCTGATCGGACTTTGTATCCGGGGAGAGGGAGTCGTAGGCCGAGAGGATGCCGGAGATGGCCTGCGAGGCGGCAGTGTCGTCGCCGGTGTTGATGGATTCCAGCAGCTTCTTGATGCCGTTGGAGATACCATGCAGGCCGTCGCGGTTATCTGCGGCGGCGTCTGACACCTTATCCAGACTGTCGCTGGTCTTGGCAAGGGCGCGGGAGGCCATCAGCATCTCCGCAGCCATCTCGCGGATGGCCCACTTGAGGCTGCCGGTGGCTTCGGCGAGCTTGGTCATGGCGTCCTCGCCGGTGTCCATGACCGGCTCCAGCTTGGTGAGGGTATCGGCCAGCAAAGTGGAGGCACGGTCGATCTCGTCGGCCACCTCATCGCCGTAGCCGCTGGCCTGATCGTCCAGCTGGCGGGCCGTGGCAATAGCGGTATCCATCTGGCTGGTCATGGCGTTGAAGGAATTGGAGATGCTGGTGGTGGAGTTCTCGATGACGCCGGTGGTGTCGTCCACGAGGCCCCGCAGCACATCCAGCTCGGAGCGGAGGCGGCGGATGGTGTCCTTGGACAGGTCCAGCTCCCGGTAAGGCTCGGCCTGACCGGCGATGCCGCCCACGTCCTTGCGGCCCAGCACACGGCCCTGATTGACGCAGCCGGACACAAGGCCGTCGGTGCGGCCCACGATGCCGCCCACGTTGTAGCCGATGTGCTCGTAGCCGATGGTGCCGGTGTTGACGCTGGTGAGGATCATGCCGGAGGAGCGGCCCGCGATGCCGCCGGTATCGGTGGCGACGTTGGTGGTGGAGCTGCCGCTGTTGTCGGAGGAGTCGATGCTGGCCTTCCGACTGTTGATGTAATCCACCATTTTTGCCGTGAAGCCGTCGGTATCCAGCGAGGCCTCCTGATACTCAGTGTTGATGCTGCCGACGTTCGTACAGCCGGTAATCGCGCCGAGGTTGTAGCCGGTGATGCCGCCGGTGGCGGACTTGCCGGTGACGATGGCCCGGGCGGTACAGTGGTCGATCGTTCCCTCGGCCTCGTTGCGGCCCACGATACCGCCCACTTCGCTGTCGCCGGTGACGACGCCGGTGAACTGGCAGCTGATGAGGGTGCCGTGGTTGATGCCCACGATGCCGCCGGTGGTGGTGTCCTTGGTGTCCGAGACGGACACGACGCCCCGCACGCTCAGGGACTCGATGGAGCCTTTTTCCTCCACGATGCCGAAGAGGCCCGCCGGGGAGTACTCGCCCGACACCGTCAGGTCGGAGATGGTGTGGCCGTTGCCCTTGAACTGTCCGCTGAAGGACGGGATGGGCGCCCAGAACATCCCCTCAAGGGAGAGGTCCTGCTGCAGGACGACGGTCTTGCCCACCGACCACTGATCGTAGGCACAGCTCTTGGCCAGCGAAAGCAGGTCCGAGACGCTGTTGATGTAAATGGTATCGCTGTCATCAGACGCGAACACCGGCAGAGCGATGCTCAGCGTCAGCACAGCGGCCAGAAGCGCAGCCGTCAGGCGGCGCAGCAGCTTATTCTTCTTCATTCTGCACCTCCTGCGGTCTGTTGTCATCCAGTTCCTGCGCCACATTGCCCGAGATAACGGTCAGCTGGACGTCACCGTCCACGATGGCGTTCATCGTACCGGCCACAGAGCCGTGGATCTCGCCCTGCACGATGCCGTTGACCCGCATCCGGCCATTGCCGCTGCTGCGTGCCACCAGCTTGGGCACGGCGAAGCTCGTCTTATCGACGATTTTAGAGCCAACCAGCAGGATCTGGGGCAGGACGAAGAGGACGAGGAAGATGGAGATGATGGTGCCTCGGCCAAGGCACTGGCCGATGCCCACGATGCAGGCGTCGGAGGTCATCTGGCCGATAAGGGTGCCCGACACGGCCATGATCGTGCCGGAGGTCAGGATGGTGGGGAAGGCAAAGTTGATGGTCTCGATCATGGCCTGCTCGTGATCCATCTTGTCCTTCAGCTCGCTGAAGCGGGTACCGATGACGATGGCGTAGTCGATGTTCGCACCCATCTGGATGGAGCTGACGATCAGGTAGCCCATGAAGTAGAGGTTGGTGTGGGAGAAATAAGGGAAGGAGAAGTTGAGCCAGATCGCGCCTTGAATGACCACGATGAGCAGCAGGGGCATGCCCACCGACTGGAAGGTGAACAGCAGCACCAGCAGGACGATGAAGATGGACACGACGCTGACGACGACGTTGTCGATGGCGAAGGACTTCTGGAAATCGTACTCGTTGGTGGCGTCACCGGCCATGTACAGCTCGCCGTCCGGGTAATACTTCCGGGCGATGGAGCGGATGGTATCGGTGAACTCATAGGTCGTCTGGCCGGCCTCCAGCGAGGGGCTGAGGTAGATGAGGACGCGGTTGTACTTGTCGCCCTGCAACTGAGCCAGTGCGCTCTCCATCTTCTCCCGGGCCTCGTGGAGGTCGTCCAGTTCCTCCTGCGAGAGGGAGACGATGCCGGTGTCGGCCTCGTCGCAGACGTAGAGGAACATATCCACAAGGGGCACCCGGTACGAGGCAAAGTTGCCGATGATCTGGCCGTACTCCTCGTTCTCGATGGCGTAGGCGGTGTAGACGAGCTGGGCGGCCTCGTAGTCGAGGTCGGCCATCTCGGAGAACTGGCGGGCGGTGAGCTTGTCTTCCAGCATATAGCCGTCCTGGGCCTCAATGTTGGACAGGCCCTGCGTATGGTCGATCTCGTCGTAGCTTTCCAGCTCCTCCAGCATCTTTTTCTCGACGCTGTAGTCGTCATTCTTGGGGTAGACGAGGGCCACGAGGTTGGATTTCGTAAAATTCTCCTCGATCATCTGGTCCGCGATGAGGGATTCGTTCATCTTGGGCACCTTGATGACATCGTAGCCGTAGGCGTAGGGGCAGAGGCTCGAGAAGTGGTAGGCGATGAGGATGACCACCACGAAGATGGCGGGGACGATCTTACGGGTACGCCATGCAAAGCGGCCCACGAAGGGGATGTCCGGCACGAAGTTCTTGTGCTTGGTCTTGTCCATGTAGGGGCCGAAGAGCATCAGCAGACCAGGCATGACCACGAACACCGAGATCATCGAGAAGAGGATGGCCTTGATGAGGCAGGTGGCCATATCCGCGCCGATCTTGAACTGCATGAACAGCATGGCCACCAGACCACCGATGGTGGTCAGGGAGCTGGAGCTGATCTCCGGGATGCTCTTGCTCAGCGACTCGATGACAGCTTCCTTCAGCGGCATGGTCTGGTGCTCTTCTTTAAAGTGGTTGCAGAAGATGATGGCATAGTCCAGCGACAGGGCCAGCTGCAGGATGTTCGTCACCGAGTTGGAGACGAAGGAGATGGTGCCCAGCAGGAAGTTGGTGCCCATGTTCAGGATCATGCCCACCACAAAGGTGAGGATGAGGACGGGCACCTCGGCGTAGGTCTGGGAGGTGAAGATCAGCACCACCACAATGATGACGGCGACGTACACCATGATGACCTGCACCTCGGCATCAATGGTCTCCTGCTGGGTGTTGCCCAGCGAGGTGGAGACGTAGATGTCGTAGTCGGCCAGATACTCCTTCACCCGGTCGAGGGCCTCGAGGCACTGGTCGTCCTCCTCGGGGTAGTCGAAGGTGATGGAGTAGAGGGCCGATACCGAGTCCTTATTATAGTGGTCTGTGGTGTCATCGTAGTCCAGCATCTGGACGCCCTTCAGCTCGGTGAGCTGATCGGAAAGCGCATCAGCCTCGTCGGGGGTGATGTTGGCCACCATGACGTCGGCAGAGCCGTAGGTCGTGAACTGATCCTCCATGATGTCCAGACCCAGACGTGTCTCTGAGGTCTTGGGCAGATAGGTGGTCATGTCCGTCTCGACCTTGACCCATTTCACCGCGAATACCGTGAAAATGGTCGCCAGAACGACGAACAGGAACACAAGGTTGCGGCGCTCTACGATCTGGCGCGCAAGCTTGTGCATAAAGTCTATCTGTGGTTTTTCGTGTTCGTTCAAAGCGTCTGACCTCCTTTACGATGGTTTGTCGGCAGTTTCATCCCCGGGGATGGGCTGCACAGTCGTCTCATAAGCAACCTCCGTTTGATACACAACTTTTGGTGATTTTGTTAAAATTCACACGGCAATATTTGTACAAATGATATAATAAAGCCCGACCTGTCAAAATGCAATCAACAAAGCCGCTCGAATGATAAAATTAACCCATTCTTTGCCGGAGCGAAGCTTGCCTCAATGCCTGCGCCGCCTGCGCGGGCCTGCATTGACATAGCCGAACACCGTGCCGCACACGCCGCCGACGATATGCATGAAGTTGGCCACATTGTCCCTCACAAAGATGATGTCATACACCTGCTGGCCCAGATAGAGCGCCGCCACCAGCAGCATGGTCACCGGGATGCCGCCGGAAAAGCCGGACAGGGACGCCAGCATGATGAGCATAAAGACGATGCCCGACGCCCCCAGCAGGGCCGTGCGGGGGAACAGAAGGCACTGCAATACGCCCGAGATGAGGGCCGTGAGCAGGATGCCCTTCAGAAGCGGCAGACTGCCGTACTTTTCCTCCATCGGCGGGCCGACCACCAGCAGCAGGAGCATATTGTTGATAAAGTGGTCCCAGCTGCCGTGCCCCAGCACATGGCCGAAGAGCCGGAAATAGAACAGCGGGTCTTTCAGCGAGGAGCGGTAGACGCTGAACAGATGGGTGGTGGTCCAGCCGCCGGTGTACCGGCCCAGAAACAGTGCCCCCAGCGAGAGGAGGAAAAATGTCAGGATGACCGGCGAATTGTACTGGACCGCCAGCGTGAATTTAGGTCGTTTCGTGTCTGTTTCCTTCTTTCCCAGCGGGCCGTCCGGGCCGCAAGCTGCGTGATGAAGCAATGATACCATAAGTTCCAAGGCTTTTCCAGATTTTTTCCGCCAGAGAAGCCGATTTTCCGACCCTTCAGCCCCGGGTCTGCACCCAGTAGGCACCCATGCTCTGGCCGGGCTGGTCGGTGACTTCGTCCCGGAGGTAGTCTGCAAGGCCCACGGCCTCCGGCTGCCAGCTGTGGGCGGCCTCCACGGTGGGGTACTCCACCTCGGCGTACCAGAACTCCGTGGGCTGGCCCTCATCCACATGGTTCACCTCCAGCACCGCGCCGTCGGGCAGCCGGTAGCTGCGGCGGAGCTTCGGGATGAGGGGCTTCGCAATGATCTTCGTCTCAAGGTCGCGGAAAAGTGCTTCGTCGATGTCCCGCTCGATCTCCTCCCGGGCCAGCCCACCGCCCGACTTGAAGCAGAGGACATAGCTGGTCTTTCCGCCGGTGAGGGCCTCTTCCCGGATGCGGACGGTGGGTTGCACGCTGATGTAGCCCTGCCGCATGGCAAACTCCTCCTCCGGCACCAGCCCCTCCGGCCAGCCCGTCACCATCCATTTGCGCTCGATCTCCATGATGTTTTCCTTCCTTTCGGTGGTTTTTGTATTTATTCTAGCACACTTTTATGGTATTATAAAGAAGCAGCCGACCGCGTGCAAAAGCCTCTCCCTTTGGGAGAGGTGTCACCGAAGGTGACGGAGAGGGCAAGCCGCCTGTGGCACAGTCTCCGCACAGCGATAAGCAGTTCCTTTGTCAAAGCGATGCTGTCACAGCGTCCGTGCGTTTCCTTCAGCATCCTTGCCCTCTCAGGCGCTTCGCGCCAGCTCTCCCAAAGGGAGAGCCTTAAAAAGCATCAAGGAGCAATCATATGAAATCAGACCGCACCTACCCCATTTATAAAGTAAGCAAAAAAGCCGAGGCCAGCCTTGTGGGCGGACACCCGTGGGTGTACGAGAACGACATCCTCGCCTTCCCCGAGAGCGAGCCGGAGAACGGCACCCTCGCCGATGTGGTGAGCACCAAGGGTGCCTACCTCGGCACCGGCTTCGTCTCCCTCAAGAGCAAGATCCGCGTTCGTCTCATCTCCCGCAACGCCAACGATACCTTCGACGCCAGCTTCTGGCGGCGTCGGGTGGAGTATGCGTGGGCCTACCGTAAGACCGTCCTTGAGCCGGACGACCTCTCGGCCTGCCGGGTCATCTTTGGTGAGGCCGACCAGTTCCCGGGCCTGACCGTGGACCGCTTCAACAACATCCTCGTCACCCAGACCCTCAGCGTGGGGATGGAGAAGCTCAAGCCCCTCCTCTTCCCCCTCCTCGCCGAGGTGCTGCGGGCCGACGGCCAGACCATCGACGGCATCTACGAGCGGAACGACGAGGCTCTGCGCGCCAAGGAAGGCCTCGAGCAGAACAAGGGCTGGTTCGAGCTGCCGGGTGAGACGCACCCCGCCTCCACCCAGACCGAGATCTGCGAGAACGGCGTCTACTACCACGTCGATTTCGAGAACGGCCAGAAGACCGGTTTCTTCCTCGACCAGAAGTACAACCGCCGGGCCGTGGCACGCCTCGCCGCCGGACATACCGTGCTGGACTGCTTCACCCACACCGGCAGCTTCGCCCTCAACGCCGCCAGCGGCGGCGCGGCCCGGGTCACGGCGGCAGACATCAGCGCCGACGCCATCGCCATGGCCCAGCGGAACGCCGCACGCAACGGCCTGACCAACATGGACTTCCTCTGCGAGGACACCTTCGAGCTTCTGCCCCGCCTCGAGAAGGAGGGCCACCCCTACGACTTCATCATCCTCGACCCGCCTGCCTTCACCAAGGCACGCCGCACCGTGGAAAACGCCATGCGCGGCTACAAGGAGATCAACTACCGGGCCATGAAGCTGCTGCCCCGGGGCGGATATCTGGCCACGGCCAGCTGCTCCCACTTTGCCACCGAGGAGCTGTTCATCAAGATGCTCCGCTCCGCCGCCAAGGACGCCCACCGCCAGCTGCGCCAGATCGAAGTCCGCCAGCAGGCCCCCGACCACCCCATCCTCTGGGGCGTGCCGGAGACGAATTATCTGAAGTTTTTCCTGTTTCAGGTGATTTAAAGCCTCTCCCTTTGGGAGAGGTGGCATTGCGGAGCAATGACGGAGAGGGCAAGCCCGGTATGACAGACCCTCCGCACAGCGATAATCAAACACCCTTTGTCAGAGCGGCATTATCGCAGCGTCCGTGCTTCCCCGTCCGCATCCTTGCCCTCTCAGGCGCTCACGCGCCAGCTCTCCCAAGGGGAGAGCCTTTGCAATAGTCATACCCTCCGCGCAAAACTCCAAAATTTCGAGAGTCGGTTTGTGCAGAATCGTCAAATCTGTCTATTGCCTTTTTCGGCCTCTTCGGCTATAATCAACGCATAGACAGCAACGGCGCTGTGAGTCACCTCCTGACTCGCAGCGTCGTTTCGTTTAACCAAATATTTCGCGGGCAGGGGCCTCCCCTCTCCGCGCAAAAATCCACGGCAAGCTGAAGCATTTTGTTCAAGTAAGGAGTAGGAATTTATGGCAGCAAATGTTATGGAGATCTACGGCAGCAAAGTCTTTAACGAGCACGTCATGAAGGAGCGTCTTCCCAGCGCTACTTATAAGAGCCTCGAGAAGACCCTGCACAAGGGCGCACCTCTGGACATCGAGGTCGCAAACGTCGTGGCCAGCGTCATGAAGCGCTGGGCAATGGAGCTGGGTGCCACCCACTACACCCACTGGTTCCAGCCTCTGACCGGCATCACCAGCGAGAAGCACGATGGCTTTGTCTCCCCCGTGGGCGACGGCACCGCCATCATGGAGTTCAACGGCAAGGAGCTTGTCCGCGGCGAGCCGGATGCCTCCTCCTTCCCCTCCGGCGGCCTGCGTGCCACCTGTGAGGCCCGCGGCTACACCGCATGGGACCCCACCAGCTACGCTTTCGTGAAGGACGACGTCCTCTGCATCCCCACCGCTTTCGTCAGCTACACCGGCGAGGCTCTGGACAAGAAGACTCCCCTGCTGCGCTCCATGAACGCGCTCTCCAATCAGGCCATCCGCGTGCTGAAGCTCTTCGGCAAGGATGTGGACTACGTCTCCACCACCGTCGGCCCCGAGCAGGAGTACTTCCTCATCAAGAAGGAGGACTACGAGGCCCGTCAGGATCTCATCCTTACCGGTCGCACCCTCTTTGGCGCACCTTCGGCCAAGGGTCAGGAGCTGGAAGAGCACTACTTCGGTGTCATTCGTCCCGAGGTCTCCGAGTTTATGAAGGAGCTGGACGAGGAGCTGTGGAAGCTGGGCATTCCCGCCAAGACCAAGCACAACGAAGTTGCTCCCTGCCAGCATGAGCTGGCTCCCATCTTCGACACCACCAACGTTGCCATCGACCACAACCTGCTGACGATGGAGATGATGAAGAAGATCGCTCCCAAGTACGGTCTGGTCTGCCTGCAGCATGAGAAGCCCTTCGAAGGCGTCAACGGCAGCGGCAAGCACAACAACTGGTCCATGTCCACCACCCATGAGAATCTGCTGGACCCGGGCGACACCCCCATGGAGAACCTGCAGTTCCTCGTCTTCCTCGCCGCTGTCATCAAGGCGGTCGATGAGTACGCCGACCTGCTGCGCACCTCTGTCGCCACCCCCGGCAACGACCACCGTCTGGGTGCCAACGAGGCACCTCCGGCCATCATCTCCATCTTCGTGGGCGAAGAGCTGGAGGCCGTCATCGACGCCATCGCTTCCGATTCTCCCTACGCCGGCCCCGTCAAGATGAAGATGGACCTGGGCGTGGACGTCCTGCCCAAGTTCAGCAAGGACACCACCGACCGCAACCGTACCTCTCCCTTTGCCTTCACCGGCAACAAGTTCGAGTTCCGTATGCCC
>OIAH01000684.1_pt1 | contig 12700 bp, 16 predicted proteins | sample 1580711 | NCBI WGS metagenome assembly OIAH01 (sample SAMEA3882556, study PRJEB24775) | human gut metagenome | biome: human-associated habitat; feature: intestine environment; material: feces | place: Netherlands | collected 2009/2010
ACAAAGGTAGGAAGGAAAAGAGGGGAAAAAAACACGCACGAGGCCGAATGCTTACGAAGAATGTATATATATGTCGTTAAACTTGATGTCGACAAACTTAGTTGTTGTATGGATTTCGAAAGAATGTGTATCTCCGGGAGTAATCATAAACAAATGTCCGTCATGATAAGGAAACATATTGTTGTTAATCCATTGGATGCCTGTTCCTGAAAGAATATATACTAATTCAAAAAAGGTATGTTCATGCTCTTTTAGCAAGGATTCGTCAAGCTCGCTAAAACTAATTTCGAATGGTTGATGTAGGTTTTCTCTTTTCATGCCATAAATATAGCCCTAAAAAACGGATTAATACCAAAATAACGAAAAATAATACCTAAAATTAGCCGAAAAATCGGTATAACTTTGCAATATATTTAAAATTATAGCTTATGAAAACTGAAATGGAAAAATGTTTGGCAGGTGAATGGTATGATTGCCACGACCCGTTTTTTATGGATTTGAAAAGTAAAGCTCATCACTTGTTGATGAAATATAATTCTTTGCCGTATGAACAAAAGACTGAAAAATATGCCGTACTAAAGGAAATGTTTGGAAGTATAGGCGCAAATGTTTCTGTCGGTCATTCGTTTATATGTGATTATGGATGCAATATACATATCGGTGATAATGTCACCGTAAATACTGGTTGTACATTTGTCGATTGCAATAAGATTACCATAGGGAACAATGTGCTGGTAGCACCTAATGTACAAATCTATACGGCAACTCACCCGGTAGAGTTTAATGAACGACTTGTATTGACAGAAACCCCGGATGGCTGTAAGTATGTCCGTCGAACTTTTGCCCTCCCTGTCATGATAGAGGATGGCTGCTGGATTGGCGGTGGAGTAATTATTTTACCGGGAGTGACAATAGGGCAAAAATGTGTGATTGGTGCAGGAAGTGTTGTAACCAAAGATATTCCGGCAAATAGCTTGGCGGTAGGAAATCCTTGCCGGGTGATACGGAAAATCAATCAAATGTAAGGTTATGATTAAATTAGTAGCCTTTGACTTAGACGGTACAATCGGAGATACAATTCCCATGTGCCTCAAAGCCTTAAAAAAGGCAGTAACTCCCTATGTTACTCTTAATGATGTATCCGAAAATGATATTTTAGAAACTTTTGGACTAAATGAAAAAGGGATGATAAAAAAACTTGTTGGTTATAATTGGGAAAATGCTTTGGATGACTTCTACGTGATATACGAACAAATGCATATAATGTGCCCTCGTCCTTTCGACGGTATAACAGAACTGATTGAGAAGTTAAAAAAGAAATCTATTCTTATTGCTTTGGTTACAGGAAAAGGAGAAAAGAGCTGTGCGATAACATTACGTCAATTTAATATGGACACGTGTTTTGATAAAGTAAAAACTGGAAATCCTTTCAAAAATAATAAAGCAGAGAATTTTAGGGAACTGCTCGCAGATTATAAATTACAACCGGATGAAATGATATATATAGGTGATACAGTTTCAGATATTGTGTCTTGTAGGGAAGTTGGAATACGATGTTTATCTGCTTCATGGATAACTTCTTGCTTAGATGCACAAAAATTAGAAGCTCACAATGCTGGGAATGTTTTTTATTCAATAGCTTCACTTGAATGCTATTTAATGGGATGACAAATATATGTGCTTAATAAAAAAAACATTTAGTATTTCTATTGTATGAACAAAATATCAGATTTGAGTTTCTTTCGATTATTATCGGAATGCTCACAACGTAAAGTTTTCGTATCAGAGTTTATGGAAGCTATTGAGGAATTGGCTATTCATTTGGCTGATTTCAGTATCAGCGAACAGGATAATAGCGTTTTATTACGCTATTTTTCATTCGGATTACATAGACTTAAATCGTATCATGTACGGTTTGAGCAAGAAAAAAATGCCTTATTTGTATCCCATTGATGAAGCGATTGGGCTACTGAACAATGAAATACACCTTGTGGAATGGCGTATCAAGTACCCGGAGCAATTCAAATCACACTTTAACAAACAACCTTTTTCCCCTCTTTATTTGGCAGACAAAACAAATCTGATTGATATAATGGAAATTATCAGCGGTTTATTCCTTTCCAAACATATCGTCTATAAAAATGATAAACCTACTTTTTTGTCCGACTTGTCTAAAGTTACAGGCGCATAATCTATGTTTACTGCCTTTTTCATTTTTTCTATTTCTTCGTTCATTGTACCGAGCAGGGTACGCATTTCCGTCTCTTTTCCGAATACCCGTTTCAGGAGAAGTTTTGTCTTCAGAATGAAGAACAGGATGTTCATTGTTCCTGATCCCTAAGCTCGTATACCTCGTCATCCAGTCTATATTGCCGTATTTTGTGTTTTGTGAGAAAATAAAAAATCCTGATTCCGGAAATCAGGATTTTACTGTCTTTTTTTCTTCAAGGTGGTGCCACCAGGAAATGAATTTCATTTCTAAATGGCTCTATATCTTTGCGTTAAAGAATCGCTACAAACGTAATCTCCCGCTATTGCTCCACCTAAATTCTGCACCATTTTGCAGTGTCTCGCAGAGTCGAGTTCCTACTTTGATGCAAAGGTAGTGAAAATATTTGAAACATAAATGGCTGCACTAAAATTTTGCTCCACCTCAGTTCGGAATCACTACTAGCAGGTATAAAACAAAGCAAAATATTATTTCCTTGGTATATCTTTTAATTTGATTTTACCACTTTTGATAGATGCTCCATCTGCATTCAAACGCCAACTTATTTCAATATCTTGATTAAGATTTGCATTTGGTTGCAAAACAATGCCTTTGTGTACACCTGTCATACCAGGAAGTATCGGCACAATACGAGGAAAACCATACTTTATATTTGTTGGAGTGCTACCTTCAAGAATATCACAATACAAGTTTTCACGACGCATAGTAACAAAACCGTCTTTCACTTCTGCGATATCAAACTCTTGTCCTGCAGCAACGATATTTCCGGGTAATTTTACAAAATAGTGAACATGTTCTGCTACAATTGTTCCAACATTTCTAGGAATACAATTTAGAACCAATATTGCTCTTTGCACCATTTGCGGCTGAGCAGGCATGGGTGAACCATATAGAGGATTATATGTTGGCTGTATCCAATATAATTCCTGTTTTGTTATTTGTCGAAATTCAAAGTCTAACGTTATATCAGGATGGATGTTACGATTCATAATATCTCAAATCTCGTAATTCTCCATTGAATTAATCGTAGTTGAATAACGCCTGTGATATTGCTTTGTCTTTAAATTCTGATGGGCTGTATGACTTTGTGGAATATCTACAATATATATAACCTCATTGGGCTTGGTCATATCTACAACCAAACAATTAATTTCTAATCCTTTAATTTTAGGACTGATATTACTTGATATAACTTGGGCTATGGTTTCCTTGGAAACTTTTGTCGTATCTAATGGTGTTATGTGAGACGGAATATGACGTTTGTCATCTTCATCAAACTCCTTAACGCCATATATTATAGTGCCACCATTAGCATTAGCCATTGCACTAATATCTTTGGCCATTTCGCCTTTCCATTTATTACTGGTTGTGTTAATGTCACTTTTGTACTCAAGTGTTGTGCATTCTTCAACACCAGCAGCAATTAATGCATTAACATCTTCAATTGAGGTTATTTTATTCATGTCAAAATATACTTGTTAGCATAACCTATCATAAAATATAGAAAAAGTGTGATTTTTGCATATTATATGATAGGTTGAGCAAAATTACTTATTGTTTGTTAGGCTATTTTTCAAAGCTATACCTTTTGCTGTAAGGCAGTATTTTTGATTTTGACTTTTGGGCTTGTTTGGAATAGTCTGCTCCAATATACCAGCCTCCAAAAGTGGACGAATGTATTTTCTCCTAAATTTAGTTCTATCGGCAAGACCCATAAATGCTAGCATTTCACCAAAAGAGCGTGCTTCAGTACAGAATACAATCAGTTTATCAAGGTTTTCAATATTAGGTACAGACTGGGTGCCGACTGGGTGCCGACTGGGTGCCGACTGGGTGCCATCTTGTACACTTATAGGCAAAGTTATACGAATAAAGTTGTCCGTAAACTTGAAGCAATCTTCACCATAAGCACGCAAGATACGAGGAATACCAGAACCTAACGATTCTACCAGTTCCACATCACGATAGATACGCATCAACTCCTTGTTGCGAGGAATGGAGATTCCATTGAAGAATTCTTCTCTTGTTAGAGATTCGGGCAAACGACCGGCAGAGGTTATCTCAAGTCTATCGGGGAATATCTCAAACTTGGGTGGTACCTCAAACGAATAGTCATTATGTACTATGGCATTGATGACAGCCTCGCGCAAAGCGACCTTATTCCACAAAGGAGTTTCAATACGCTCCATTGGGGTTATCGTTGCAGCCACCTTGTTCTCAATATCCAGTTTTGACAATACACTCTTGGTCGCTTTGATAAGAGAGCAGTATCCATACTCGTTATTCTCTACCAAATCGCAACGGTCAAGGCTTGAATACTTCGCAACCTTGATTGAGTTGCCATTCTCGTCAGCAAGCAGATAGGCCACATAGTTGTATTTGCCATCTTCTGTAAGCAATTCCAGTGTACGCTTAAAGTTATCATTGAGTCTCTTGCCTCGCTCATCATAGTAGATACGCAATTGTTCAAAGCTCAAATCCTGACGGTTAGACACAATACGCCCGATTGAATTGCGAGTACGCATCGCAAACAAACGGTCAATCTGCTCCTGTGGCATAGGCTCTGCCGATGTTCCCACTCGCATAAATGCACCTCTTGGAGTCATTCCATACTTCGTTTTGAAATATGGTTTTTCAATACCACTCGCCATAGTAACTTTGACAATGCTGCGTCCATCCTTTTGCTCTTCGGCAATATCAAATAATCCCATAGCCGAAGGCGAGATATTATGCTTTATGCGGTCTTTCAACCTGAGCATGCAATCATCCACATCGCTGATACCCACAGTTGATCCATCTTTATCAATACCGATATAGATGTATCCGCCCTCCTTGTAGTTAAGGAACGCCACAACCTCCTTCTCAATATCAAGTTCAGGAGTCAATTCTCTTTTATATTCTATGCGGTTGGTTTCTGACATAGGTTAACATTAGTTAATTTAGTAATTTATCGTTTATTAGTCATATGATCAATATATGCATCCACCTCTTTAGGGTTTTGTATTAAATTCAAAAGAAGATCATATTTAGAAATTTTGCTAGAATGTCCGCACATATCCCTCCTAATTTCAATCATAAGGGTTAAGAACTCATCCATTTGTTGTTTATCTGATGCTCCATTTGTGGAAGAACACAACCACTTAGTAAAGGCATTAACAACTTTGTCCGAACCATACATGAAAATATTTTTCTTAGATTCTATCATCTTGTCCATCATAACTTTGGTATTCGTATCTTTTTCTTTTTTTACATTTTTAAGAACACCAAAAAACAACCCAACCAAATCAGCATATGCATTATATTTCTTGTCTGATAATTGATTTTCCATTATCTTTATTTGCTCAATCTTTCTTTGCATTATCCATCCAAGTATGGCAATAATAACAGTAAGAATAATGCTAATGTACCCTAAAATAGTTTCGTTATCCATCTCTTATTTATGTTTATAATTTATACTTAAAATAGTGCAAACCTTTGTGGTTTCTCCTGCATATTTAAGTAGAAAGATCCAACAAGATAAAACAAACATATGGCAAATCTTATTGCTTATGAATGCGTATTGAGTTCCTTTCGGATTTCCGTCTATTAAGTATGTAGTTACTGGTTTGCCCATATTGTATTTAGTTAAATAGTTATGGTTTCATTTATCTTTGCCTTGTCAAAAGATGTAAATTTCAGTAACAGTCCCTCTTTGTTTATTGTTCCAACTATGCGACTCATAGAAGAATTGATGGTTGTTGCTGATAATGTTTTGATTATTGTAAACGATTTTCTCGAAGGTTCTTTTTTTACTATAATAACACCACCACGCATTGTTTTCATCGTGGTTAATAGCATTTTATTTTGATTTCGAGCATTCACAATAAAAAATCCGTTCTCATTCTCCTCGATAAAATATTTGCCAGAATTAAAAGTCTTGCTTTTAATTGAAAAATGATAAATGTTATCAGTAGTATGAGTGGAAATATCTTCTGTAGGGATAACTGGAATTACAGTAGATGTTTCTTCTACTACCTCTTCGACAACTTTGGGCATTTCCAAATCTTGTATAAGGATCATTTCCTCGTTGCCTTCGCTCAAATCAGTTTCCACGTACTCTCTTAAGCTGCCATTGTTGCGAGAATATCCCTTTGTAGAAGTGGTTTCTATCTCTTCTCCATAGAAGAAAGACTCCCAATCTCGTTCCTCATTAGGCAAACCAAATCGAGAGTACATACCTACATTATCAAGTATTATACACTTTTTGTCGCCATTCTTTCGCAAGCCTCTTCCTACTTGCTGTATGTATTTAACTAAAGATTTTGTAGGTCTTGCTAATTGAATAAATTCGATATCGGGACAATCAAAGCCTTCGGAGAAAATATCAACATTGACGATAATGTCAATTTCTCCATTTCTAAAAGCTTGTATAACTTTTTCTCTGACTTTTGCCGGAGTCTTGCTATCAATATTCTCGATTGCAACACCGCGACTACGATATTGTAAGCATATGTGTTCACTGTGCTCTCTAGAGATGCTATAAATAATACCTTTCTTGCCCAGAACATTCTTTTCATAGCTATCATAAAGTTGTGCACGAATCCTTGAAGTATCACACACCTCTACCAATGCGCTATTCTTATAATCACCCGCTATATCAAATTCCCTAATGGACTCAATAGATTTAACAAGTTCGGAACTTGTAGGAATAGAATAATATTGATATGATGCCAACCACCCTTTTTGTATAAAATCCTTAATTGACATAGAAGGAATATACGCATCAAATATTTGTGCAAAACCACTATTAGTCATTCTCCAAGGAGTTGCGGTTACCCCCAACTTTTTAGCATCAGGGCAGTATTCCCATAATTTCTGATATGAATTTGCAACTGCATGATGAGCCTCATCAATAATTATAAAATCAAACTTAAGTTCATCAATCAAACATTGATTGGCAGGATGCGTGATAGTTTGAATAGAGGCTACTTGTATAGCTTGAGTCAAATCACGCTTATCCTTCATTGTGCCAGCTAAAACGCCGTGCTTGATATGATATTTATCTAGGCTACGAGAGCTTTGTTCGATCAATTCACTGCGGTGAGCAATGATCAATATACGATAATTAATATTATGCCTTAACCCCCAAATGCTTATGTCACGGATAATAGATGTAAATAATCGAGTTTTGCCAGTTCCAGTTGGCATCTGATATAGAATATTGTCAACACGATTCCACTTGCTAAAGATTTCCTCTTTGGCAAGTGGCTGATAATCACGCAATGTGATATCTTTTTGACAAAACTCGTTATAATCAATCATTAGTATTCCTCAGTTGGTACTAAACTTTGTAATATAGATTGCATTTCATTAACCTCTGCTTGGGATAGAGGTCTTCCTTTAGTGGTAGTCCATGCTTTACTGAATGAAATAAGGTCATTTATCCATTTCAGTTTATCGGTCTTTGTTCTAAATGAATCTGATACCTGTATTGAAAACTCTTCCTCAAATGTAACGAATGACTCATCATCCCCTTTCTTTACACTCCAGTTACTTTCAATAATTTCTTTGTAATCCTGTAATGTCATAAGGTCTGTCCAATCTTGGCTGTCAACATCCTCATCGTCACCCATACGCTGAAGACATTTACCCATAATCTTTTTTACCTTACTCTCCCAGATGCTTCCGTATAGTTCTTCAAGTTTTCTGAGAATGGTCTCTTTTATGTATTTTTCAATCTGTCGGCCATACTCTTTACCTTCCTCTTGCAAGTCTTTGTCCTGAGTTTCAAGCCAAGCTTCTAGGCCTTCTGGATTATATTCAGGCATCTGTTTGTGAATGGAATTTTGATACATTCGAAGCCATAGAGTATCCGCACCTTGGCCTTTGATTAAGCGAATTTGCGTTTGTTCATCTATCGGCATATTGCACAAATAATCGATTAGCACATCAAAATATGGAGCCATTGCATCTACCTGCTCTTTGGTGCTAGATTTTTGCGACAACTTCTCACTTCTGATTAGACTCTCATTTAAAGATGCAATTAAAGAAACGAAAGCATATGTACCGCGATTACACTCAATGAAGGTCTCATATTCTTCCTTGTGCTCATCGATCATTTTGTAATAAACATAAGCATAGCAATCCTTTATTAAATTAGATATTCGTTTCTGAGCATCTAGCATTGCTTTGTTATGTTCAACACAATTTGTATTATAGAGACAAACATCAATATGATCTGTAAACTCTTTCTTGGTCGCTTTAGGTAGCAGTGATGATTTAGACAACGCCGTATCAAATGGTTTTAATTGCAGTTTTGCAGTATCTTCTCCAATTGCAATCTTACGAGCCAAAACACTACTATTATCCCTACCAAGTTGTTTAATAATGGATGAACGCAACGCCTTTAAACGCGAATCCAAATGTGGAGATTCCCAGTTCAAATCCTCGTTCAGATCCAAACGCAAGCTCGGGCTAACTGCCTTTTGGTGTTCATTGATATCCATAAAGATTCTAAGCTGTTCATCTGACGGTAAACCATCAAACGCAACCACAGGAATTGTATTCGTATCTTTATATTTAGAGCCTGCGTAACCATATACACGATGTTGGCCATCTATGATATACGCAATGCAATAAGCGTTCGGAATGGTAAGGTATCCTAATTTTGTTCTCGTATCATCAGATCCGCCAGAAGCCAAATCAAACTGAATCCTATTTTTTCTCTCAGAATCATCAAAATTGATAATTACAGAGTTAGGAAAGTATCCATTTTTCTTATCAATAAATTCCCCAATACCCTTCAATCGAGAAGGTACAAGCAACCTCTGATATGTTGGCATAGTAATTTGTGTATTGACTCTTGTTCGATGTAACACAAACCCAATCTTCAGTAGTGTGGCAGGCTCGATAGACAACATATAATATGTATGCCCGCCCATCGTGCCTTTTAATGCGGGAATACGAATTTTATCATTATTAATGCGTTCGTGTCGGAACATCAAACCATAAAATTGGTATATAACAGTTGACTTATATGCTTTTATAAGACTATTCACATAGTCGTATGTATTGTCAGTAAACTGGAATATCTTATTTTCTGCCAATCTCTTCTCATCCTCACATCCCTCTGCAAATGTGTAATTGCGTGTCGCAAAAATAAACTTAACCTTTTTGTCCTCTCCGTATATTTGACGCAAAGCTTTCATCACACCATCCCGATATAAACGCATATCGTCTATGTCTTTTTTGAATGATGCGGGCTTAATGTTTTCAGTGGCCTTACATTCAACAACAAATATGGCTTCTTCGCCAATAGCAACAACATCAAGTTGATGTTTGTCCTCTGGATTATCACCCCATTGTACTACTAGATTCTCATCGTAATTAAGATGTCTAAAGCCAAGATTATAGAACATACACCAAATATCATCCTCAAACCTTCTTCCTGCTGGTTTGAGTTTTTGAATCCTTACCTTGTATTTTAATTTAGATACTTCTTCCCAACCTTTCGAGAGATAGACATCTAATTCATTTAGCAAAACTGTTTGCGTGTCGTATGGATTCTTTTTTGCCTTAAACTTCTTAGATAGCATAGATACATCATCGGTCATATGCTCCTTAATTGCTTGAATTTGAGAGATTGTCAAAGAGGCCATATATAGTTCATTTATTTGTTAGCACTAGAGTGAATTAGTAATTCATAATGAGTAGTTCTGTTTCCTTTTCTCGTTTTCCAGCATGGGCGTTTATAAATCGGTGCGCCAAAATCGGTTTGATTGTATATGCATTATATAATTTTGCAAAATAAGACTCTCCGTTATCGTCTAAAGAGTTTGAGTTACTTTGCATAATCTTACATCCCTTTTGGGTTAATGTGTCACAATAGGCTTTTAATTTTTCTTGCTCTGTATCGTCAAATATATTACGCGTATACTCAATAAAGCAAGCCGAACCAGAAAGAGGTCTATATGGTGGATCTATATAAATAAAGTTATATCTTTTGCCTAAATGCTTAGTAATGTTTTTATATCCTCCTACATATATATATCTACCTTCTGCAACACTCTGTGGTCCGCCATAATTAGTTCTTCATCACAAATGTTAGGATGATCATATTGACCAAATGGCACATTGAATTTTCCATTAGTATTGACCCTATAGAGACCATTAAAACAAGTCTTATTAAGAAATATAAAACAAGCTGCTCGCTTATCTTTTGCCAATTCATCATTGTTGTACTTATCTCGAATTTGATAATAGTACTGCGACTTTGTTTCTATGGTAGCTAATCGATAATACTCTTCTTTTATTTCTCGTAATGATGTTATGAGTTTTTCAGGGTCATTTTTAATTAACAAATAACAATCTATCAAATCATCGTTAACATCATTAATTATGGCTCGTTTTATGTTAGAATAATGTGTTAACATATAAAAGAGCATTGCTCCACCGCCAACAAAGGGCTCAATGTATGTCACATTTGGCTGTTCCTCAAAGTCTTGTGGTAAGTTCTCAATAAGTTGGCTTATTAGAGAACCTTTTCCTCCCGCCCACTTTACAAATGGTTTCGCAATAATATAATTATCTTTAATTTGGTGTTTCATATAACCATTGCCCTATAATAGATTATAGGCATAATCAAATAACGATTCTAATTTACCAACTCTTTTGTTTTCACATTTAGTACTTTCGCTATTTGCGACAGTATCTCCAACGATGGCTGCATTTTGTTGGAGCACCATTTGGAAACAGTTGAGGGGTCTTTGCCTAACTGCTCGGCAAGCCATTTGCCGGTTTTCTTTTGTTCAACCAATACTACTTTTAGTCTATTTAAATCTTTCATTATTTACACATTTTATTGGCGTATACCGCAAATTTAATGATAATATGTGAAACTATGTCTTTTTGAAGTAACTTTTTTACAGCATAAATTGTGATTTTTATAATTTAAGAATGAAAATTCGGAGAGTTTATATGATTATTCGGAGCAAAAACTTGTGCAAAAGCGAATGTATTGGCAATGCAAAAGCACCATATCTGCCCGACTTTGGAGGGTCGGATACCGATAGGTAGTTTTGGGACGCCGAAAACATTTCGGGTGCCCCAAAACACAACTTGCTATGTTCGCTTGAACATAAATTTCCAGTGCCTGAAAATTACGGCATAGTATTTACTTTTTAGCTCAATAATTAGCCTGTTTGAATGATGTTGGTCATATGGTCTGTTATGACCAACAAATAATGGTTGGTTGGTCTGCTGGTTAGTTGGTCTGCTGCAACCAATAGACCAACCGACCAACAGATAATGTGACCATATGACCAGCCAATATCTTTTATAGAGTTTATATCGCTTCAAAATGCAATCTAATGACACTTGAGGACACGTTATGTCAGGATTGCAGAACGTATTATTTTTTGTTTTTACTTAGCACTCGAAAAGCAAATGTTTAATGTAAAAATGAAATAGTTATGGAGATTATTAGTATTGAGAAAAAGACCTTTGAGGAGCTTGTGTCGCGCCTCAGTCAATTTGTAAAGCGAATGGACAGCATCAATCGCCAGCATAGTAGCAGGCGTATGAGCAACTGGATGGATAATCAAGATGTATGTCAGGCATTGAAGATTAGTCCTCGCACATTACAGACCTTGCGGGATAGTGGGCGATTGCCACACTCTAAGATAAACAACCGCATATACTATCGCCCCGAAGATGTGGAGCGACTTATTGAAAATGATGTTTAACCTATAAATTCTATGCCTATGAGTAACGAAGTTATCACGCACAAGCACGAGTGGTTATGCGGTCTATTCTCAGAACTTGACCGCATTGCCAAAGATGCCGCAATGGTGGCAGACGAGAATCAACCGCTATTGGGTGGCGAACACTATTTGACCGACAGGGAGTTATCGCAACGCTTGAAAATCAGTCGTCGCACTTTGCAAGACTATCGCAACAACGGCATTTTGCCGTACCGCCAACTGGGTGGAAAAATCCTTTATCGGGAAAGCGATATTGAACGAGTATTACAAAGTTGCTATCGCGGCAAGTTTTAGATTATACCCTATAAGGTATAATGTGGGTTAAGTACTTACAAATTACACCCGATAGGGTATATTATAAGTGTAAAGGAAACACTGACTGAACTTATTATGCAGAGTTGGGAGCGAGCAGCCTTTGTCCCCAACTCTGTTTTTCTATAATAATGGCGGCTCGATTGTAATTTCAAGATTGATACTCTTAATAGATTTGACCTTAATTTATGCGTCGTAGGTCGCTTCGCTTGCTTCGTCCCAATCCCATTCTCAACTCGGACGGTGATACCGGAGAGTTTTTTCGGGTGAAAAATTATAGAAGAGAATTTTTTGCTCGAAAACCCTTGGGCTTGAACTTGTAGGTATTGCCCTCCGAGTTAACTTTATAATGGGACGAAAGCAAGTGAAGCGTACCGCAGACCTCTTATCCTAAATTCACAATCGCACTCTTTACATT
>OIAH01000685.1_pt1 | contig 12688 bp, 7 predicted proteins | sample 1580711 | NCBI WGS metagenome assembly OIAH01 (sample SAMEA3882556, study PRJEB24775) | human gut metagenome | biome: human-associated habitat; feature: intestine environment; material: feces | place: Netherlands | collected 2009/2010
GCATTAACAACAAGGCCGTCAACCCCGCCGATGACCTGGACCAGCAGGATCTGCCGGATGTCATGGCCCAGCGCCTCACCGAGCTGGATCGCCGCATCAGCAGGCTGGAAAAGGACGCACAGGGGGATGTGCCCCCCAGCATCCACGAGGTCATCCAGAAACAGCAGCGCTGAACCTCTCGGTCCCACTTTGCGTGCCAGCTTTCCTCATAGGGGAGCCGCTGGCATGGCGGTACTATCCGCAAAAACTGCACAAAGCTTCTGCAAAACAAAAGCAGCTGCTCTCCGCACACACGGAGCGCAGCTGCTTTTCTGTTATTTACAAGAAGTTGCCACCAGTTCTTTGACCTTTTGTGCCGCTGCCGCCACCAGCTGGCCGATGGGCTGGTCGGGCACGCCCACCACGATGTTCTCACAGTGGTTGATGGGCACCAGCACCCGCCGGGCGGGGCTCTGGCAGACTGCCGCTGCCATGGCGGGGGTGATCTCGCCCAGCAGCGCGTCAGCGATCACAATGCCGATGGGCCCCACGATGATATCCGCGGTGCGGCAGTTCACGACCACGGCGTTCTCGCCGGTGGCGGCGCGGACCGTCCCCGCCTTGAGCATGGCCGAAGTCGCAAGGCTGTTGGTGCCCACGGCGGTCAGCCGGGCTTCCGGGCAGGCGGCAGAGATGGCCGCCACCAGCTGGCGGCCCAGACCGCCGCCCTGGCCGTCAATGACCAGAACGTTCATCAGAAGTCGATCTCCTCCAGCCGCAGCAGGGCGATGATGTAGATCTTCAGGGCCTCCAGCAGCTTATCGATGGGAGCTGCCTCGTTGGCACCGTGCATCGGGCCGCCGAACTCAGGCAGCACCATGTCCTCGTGCTCGGGGCCAAAGCTCACCGCATAGGGGAAGTGGCGGGCATAGGTGCCGCCGCCCATGGTAAAGGGCGTGGCATTCTCGCCGGTGACCTCGTTGTAGGTCTCGATGCAGGCCTTGATGGCGGGGGTATCGGCTGCGATATAGAAGGGCTCGGCACCCTCGGCCTTCTCCAGAGAAGCACCCGTGCCAATGGCAGCTTTGATCTGCTCCTTCATCTTCTCGGCGTTGGTGCAGGTGGGGTAACGGCTGTCCATGGTCTGGACGATCCGGCCCTCCCGCATGAAGATGCGGCCGCCGATGATGGTCAGGGGGCCAAAGGGGCCGTCGGCGCAGTCGATGCCCAGGCCGGTGCCTGCGGTGGAAGCGTGCAGCTTTTTCAGGGCTTCCAGATAGGCGCGCTCTGCATCGTTGCACAGACCGTTGTCCAGCAGGTAGTTCACCACCAGACCGATGGCGTTGACCGTGCCCTCGGGCATGGCGGCATGGCCGCTCTTGCCCCAGCCCCGGATACGCACCCCATTGCCTTCCGGCTCCAGCGTGATGTTGGGGGCATTTTTCAGCTTGGTGATGTCAGTCTCCACCAGTGCGCTGGCGCGGTCGGGGACTGCATTGTTGGCAACGCCGCCCTCGAACTCCTTGATCTCGCCGTTGCACACCGGGCTGACCAGCTCCGCACCGAAATGGCCCTTCTCGCCGTTGCACACCGGGAACTCTGCATCCGGGGTGAAGCAGAACACCGGGGCCGGGTAGTTCTTGATGTAGTATTCCACATCGTTCATGTGGGTCTCTTCGTTGTCGCCAACCATTGCGCGGATGGGATACCGCAGGGAAACGCCCTCCTCCTTGAGGAACTTCAGGGCATACAGGGTAGCCACCATGGGGCCTTTGTCGTCGGCAACGCCGCGGCCCAGCAGCCAGCCGTCCTGAATGCGCATGGTGAAGGGGTCGGCCGTCCAGCCGTTGCCCACGGGCACCACGTCCACATGGCAGATGGTCGCCAGATACTTCTCGGCGTCTGCACCGGCCAGCTCGGCGTAGCCGATGTGGCCCTCGCAGTTGCGGGTGGCAAGGCCCATGCCTGCAGCCAGCTCCAGCGTCTTGTCCAGTGCGGCGCGGGGGCCTGCGCCATAGGGTGCGCCCTCCTCGGGGGTGCCCTCTACGCTGTTGACTGCCACCAGAGCGGCGATATCCTTCAGCAGCTGTTCCTTGTTTTGCGCAATATATGCGTCGATTTTCTGATTCAGTGCCTGATCCATGATCTTATCGTTCCTTTCTGTCCGGCAGCTTTTCGCCGCCGGTTTCAAAACACTTTTTTATTTTAGCATACTCGGCGGCAAAATGCCATTGTCAATTGTTGTTCTTTGCCGGAACACAGTCTTTTTTTCTCAGCCCACCGAGAACAGGGTGCTCAGCGCACCCAGCAGGCCCGCGCTGGCCAGACCCATGATGATGCCCGCCAGCAGCACGCCGCCCATGCAGGCCTTGACCACGTCCTTGAACTTCATATCCAGGATCGAGCCCGCCAGCGTCCCGGTCCACGCGCCGGTGCCCGGCAGCGGGATACCCACGAACAGCAGCAGCGCCACCACAAGGCCGCGGCCCGCCTTGGCTTCCAGTGCGCGGCCGCCTTTTTCGCCCTTGACGATGCAGAACTTGCAGATGGGCCCGATAAGGGGCTTGTGGTAGCCCCAGATCAGGAATTTGCGTGCAAACAGATAGATGAACGGCACCGGGATCATGTTGCCCACCACGCACACCAGATAGGTGGGCAGGATGGGCAGGCCCATGCCAAGCCCGATGGGGATGGCTCCGCGCAGTTCAATGAGCGGCACCATGGAAACAAAAAATACCAGCAGATAGCTTTTGAGCATAGAGTCTCCTTTTTCCTGCTCTTTCCGGGAGAGCAGGCATTTTTTTACAGGTTACAGGTCAATGTCCAGCTCCACCGGGCAGTGGTCTGAGCCGAAGATCTCGTTGTGGATCTCCGCCGCGCGGATCTTATCGGCAATGCGGCGGGACACGATGAAGTAATCGATGCGCCAGCCCGCATTCTTCTCGCGGGCGTGGAAGCGGTAGCTCCACCAGCTGTACTTCACCTCGTCCGGGTGCAGCACGCGGAAGCTGTCGGCAAAGCCTGCGTCCAGCAGTTCGGTCATTTTGCCGCGCTCCTGATCGGTAAAGCCTGCGCTCATGTGGTTGGTCTTGTCGTTCTTGATGTCGATCTCCCTATGGGCAACATTCAGATCGCCGCACAGGATCACCGGCTTTTTTGCGTCCAGTGCCAGCAGGTAGGCACGGAAGGCATCCTCCCACTCCATGCGGTAGTCCAGACGCTTCAGCCCGTCCTGACTGTTGGGGGTATAGCAGTTCACCAGCCAGAACCCCGGGTATTCCAGCGTGAGCACACGGCCCTCGTGGTCGTGCTGCTCAATGCCGATGCCGGTGGTCACGGCCAGCGGCTGCTCACGGCACCAGCAGGCCGTGCCGGAGTAGCCCTTCTTCTCGGCAGAATAGGTATACTCGGTGTAGCCATCCGGCGCAAAATCCGCCTGACCGGGCTGCATCTTGGTCTCCTGCACCGAAAAGATATCGGCATCCAGAGCTGCAAAGCTCTCGGCAAAGCCATGGGTCAGGCAGGCGCGCAGGCCGTTGACGTTCCAGCTGATCAGTTTCATAGGTATACTCCTCTTTATGTTATGCCTGATATTTGGTTTTCCATACACCGCTGCGGAAGCGGAGCACAAAGCATGTCACGCGGCAAACCCAGTCAATGATCATTGCGATCCACACGCCCACAGCGCCCCAGCCCATGCGCACGCAGAGCAGGTAGCTGAAGCCCAGCCGCCACACTGCCATGCTCAGGATGGACACGATCATGGTGAACTTCACATCGTTGGCTGCACGCAGGGCGTTGGGCAGCACGAAGGACAGGGTCCACAGCAGGATGGCAAAGCCTGCATGGATACGTACCAGCAGCTCAGAAAGCACCATCGTCTCACCGGACAGCGCGTAGATGCCGATGAGCTTGTGCAAAAACAGCAGGATGGCACCGTTGGAAAGACTCATTGCGATGTAAGACCACACCGTCAGCTTACGGGTATAATAAACAGCCTGCTCGTCGTCCCGCGCACCGATGCAGCGGCCCACCACCGTGATCATAGCAAGGCTCAGTGCCTTGCCGGGGATCACGCCCATGCCGTCCAGATTGTTTGCCACGGCGTTTGCTGCGATCTGCACTGTGCCGAAGGTGGAGATCATGCTCACCACCAGAATGCGTCCGGCCTCGAACAGGCTGTTCTCAAAGGCGGACGGGATGCCGATGCCCAGAATGCGCTTTGTCATCTTTGCATCCAGCCGGGTGGTCTTGGGCACCGTGATGGCATTGCCCTTCTGGTAGCACTTGCGCAGGATAAGGGCCGCTGCCACCACACGGGACAGCACGCTGGGCCATGCAACACCGTCTACGCCCATTTTAAATCCGAAGATGCACACTGCGTTGCCCACAATGTTGATCACGTTCATCAAAAAGCTGATCTGCATGGAGATCTTGGAGTTGCCCATGCTGCGGAACAGTGCCGCACCGCCGTTATACAGTGCCAGAAACGGATAACTGATGGCGATGATGCGCAGGTACAGCACGCTGGCATCCAGCACATCGGCATCGATGGCACCGTAGAACAGCCGGATCATCGGTCTTGCAAAAACAAAACAGAATGCCCCCACCAGCAAACCGAATACGCCGCTGAGCAAAAGCAGCTGGCCAGAGCTTGCATCGGCATCCTTCTGATCCCGCGCACCCAAAAACTGGCTTACCACCACTGCGCCGCCAGTGGCCAGCGCCGCAAACAGCACGATGATGAGGTTGTTGATCATGTCCACAAGGCTGACACCGGAAATGGCCGCTTCGCCGCAGCGGGACACCATCATGGTATCGGCCATACCCACGGTCACTTCCAGCAGCTGCTCCACCAGCAGCGGGCCGGTCAGCAGCAGCAGTTCCTTTTGTGTGAACAGCGGCTTCCGCCCTCCGAAGAGCGGCTTTTTTGTTCCGCTCACCGCCTGATTTTCCATTGATATGCTCCTTTCCCCGTGCCGGGCCATCCCGCTCGGACACATACGCCCACCCCTTCGCAGGGCAGACTTCCCATTGAATGTATTCATCTTAGCACACGGACCGGTTCTTGTAAAGAACTGTCGCATTCTGCGTCTTTTTTGCCGCCGTTCCGGGCCGCACCGGCTCATTTTTATGCTTGTTCGTCAGTTTGCCGGGAACTTCTCGTTGAATTTGTGCGTTTCTCCAAAAATGCGATTTTTCGCACGTTTATTGGTGAAAAATCGAAAAAAGGGCTTGTAATTCTTCCAAAAAAGTGGTATGTTGTATCCAACAAAGGCATTACGTTGGATACATGAACTTCTACGAGCGGTTCTTCGCTCAGCACAAAACCTTTGTTCTTAAAATTGCTATTTTCTTCATTTACCTTCTTATCATTTACCCTGCCTGCCCCGCAAGGGGCAAGAAAAGCGATGACTCAACCTGCACGAGTCACCGCTTTTTCTTTTTGTCTGTGCTATCGCAGGCCTAACCATTTAAATGCCCTCCGTTTCACTCTGGGCATTTTCAGCGGAAAAATATTTTTATATTTGCAAATCAGGAATGACTGCGGTCATTCCTGATTTGCTTTTTCACGGGAAGGGGCCGTGGCGAGTAGCTGCATCTGCTGGCGCTCGCTCCCCTGCGGGGAGCTGTCGCACAGCGACTGAGGGGCCTTGAAATCGGCGCAACACAAAAAATCCTTTAGCGGAGCGACTTGGATTTTTTGTATGGAGCCCAACTGCTTTGGGGTTACTAGGGGCGTGCAGCCCTTAGTTTGCAACGGCGACGACCGCGGCCAGCGGCCGAAACAGGGAGGAGCTGTTGGGGCAGCGGCCTGCAGGATGCGAGTGCCATCCAAGGCACGAAGCAGACGCAGGGAGCCGCAACCCGCCGCCTCCCGCGCCTCGAAAGTAGCGGAGACCTTGCCGCGCTGAACACGCGGCATTTGCTGCGCAAACCGGTCTGCGGCTTAAAAGCCCCACTGGGGCTTTCATGCCCTGCGGGCACCGCCGTCCTTTCTGGTTCTCTTTTGCAACCAAAAGAGAACGTACCCGGCGGCAATGTTTTTTACAAAAGGCATTAAACTCAATCTACGCGAAAACGCTCTGTACGGGAAGCAAATGGTTGAAAATCGTCCTTCTGGTTATTATTAACAAACCGGTAATTGTGTTTTTTGCCCTCGAATGATACAATAGTGTCAAACGATTTCAAAACCACAAAGGAGAAAACGAAATGGAACGATTTCCCGGTTATACCCTCGTGCGTACCGAGGACTGCCCTGAACAGCACGGAACCCTGACCGTGCTTACCCACGATGTGAGCGGTGCCACGGTGCTGCTGGTGGAAAATGAGGATACCAACAAGGCGTTTGGCATCGGCTTTGGCACCTTCCCGTCCGATGACACCGGCGTGTTCCACATTCTGGAGCACTCGGTGCTGGCAGGCAGCGAAAAATACCCGGTGACCTCGCCGTTCTTGCAGCTGCTCAAAAGCAGCATGGCATCTTTCCTGAATGCGATGACCTTCCCGGATAAGACGGTCTACCCGTTCGCTACGCCCAATGAGACCGACTTCAAAAACCTGATGGATGTCTACCTGAACGCGGTGTTCTGCCCGCTGGCCATGGTGGACAAGAGCGTGTTTGAGCAGGAGGGCTGGCACCGCAGTGCCGACGGTACCGTGAGCGGAGTGGTGTACAACGAGATGCAGGGCGCTCTGGCTGCACCGGATGCTCAGCTGGAAAATGCACTGGAACGGGCCATGTTCCCGGATACGGCCTACGGCTTTGTTTCCGGCGGCGACCCGGCCAGCATCCCGGCGCTGACCTATGAAAAGTATAAGCGGGTATATCACCGCCACTACAGCGCCGACAACTGCTGCATTACCCTCTATGGCAAAATGGATATGGCTGAAAAGCTGGAACTGCTGGACAGGGATTATCTTTCAAAAATGCCCAAGGGCACCAGCCGTCCGCAGCTGACCGTGCAGCACGAGCAGGCGGGTGCCTGCGTGGAACTGCCCTACTATACCGAAAACCCGGAGCCGGACGAGGTGCAGTGTGCTCTGGCATGGTACACCGGTGCCTTTGCAGACCGGGAGCGTCAGCTGGGCGTGGAGATCCTGCTGGATGCCCTGCTTGGCACCAATAACTCCCCGCTGAAGGCGGCGCTGCTGGCCGAAAAGCTGGGCGCAGATATTGACATTGGCTTTGACGACAGCACCCTGCAGCCGGTGCTGGAACTGGTGCTGCGCGGTGCCACCGAGGAGAGCGCCCGCAAGTTTGCTGCCGCTGTGCGCAAGGCGGTGGACGGCATTCTGGCCGAGGGCATCCCGCAGGAACTGCTGTTGGCTTCCCTGAACGCAGCAGAGTTTGCATCGCTGGAGCGCCCGGGCACCCTGCCAGACGGCGTGCTGGATTCCATCAACGCTTCTACCGGCTGGCTGCACACCGGCGACCCCGCCCTGCTGCTGCACACGGACAGGCTGTTTGCTTCCCTGCGGGAAAAGATGGCCGATGGCTGGTTCGATGAGCTGCTGCGTGAGCTGTTTGCACCGGCTCCGGTGCAGGTGGTGCAGGTGCCCACCCTGCCTAAAAAAGAGGAGAGCGAACCCATCCGCACCGACGGCAAGCTTGTGCTGGAGCACCCGCTGACCGTTGCCGACCTTGGCGACGGAGCAAGGACGGCCCCAGGCGAGCGGGAACTTCTGGCCGGGGCACAGCTGCTGCATCACCCTTCGGCAGGCAGCCTGTACCTGAACTTCTACTATGACCTCGGTAATGTGAAGCCTGAGGACATGCCGTATCTGGACCTGCTGACCGATGTGCTGGACGAGCTGGACAGCACCGAACACACCGCTCAGCAACTGAACACTCTGCGCAGCACATGGCTGGGCGATAGCCGCACCCAGCTGGACATCTGGACTGGGCGGCAGGAGGGTGCACCCTGCCATGCCAAGCTGAGCCTGTGCCTGAGCCTGCTGGAACGCAGTCTGGAAAAGGCTGTGGAGCTGGGCGGCGAATGGCTGTATGATACCATCCTTACCGGCCCGGCGGCAGAAGCTGCTTTTGCACGGGTGCTGAGCCAGCAGAAGTTGAACATGGAACAGCAGTTCATCCAGCAGGGCAATGTATACGCAGCCACCCGCGCCAGTGCCCACTACACGGTGGACGGTGCGGTGAGTGAACGCTGCAGCGGTGTGAGCTATTACAAGTTCTTGTGCGGCGTGCAGGAGCGCGGCAATTGGGCAGCACTGGGTGAAAAGCTGGATGCCCTGCGCACAGAGGTGCTGCAGCACGCGGAGCTGACGGTCAGCCTGTACGGCAGCGAGGATGCCCTTGCAAAGCTGCGCACTCTGCTGCCGGACAGCCGCTTTGCTGCCGAGGGCCGCGCTGCGGCAAAGCCCTATGTGGAGCCGCTGACACCGCCGGTGAACGAAGCGTTTATCATTGACGGCGGTGTGAACTACGATGTACAGGTATGGCCCATGGAGCGCCGCAGCGACCGCAAGGCGCTGGCCCGCGTGATGAGCTACGAATACCTGTGGCACAACATCCGCGAGGTGGGCGGCGCTTACGGCACCGGAATGCTCTCCTCGGACGGCGTGGAATACCTGTACACCTACCGCGACCCCCATGTAAAGGAAAGCTACGACACCTTTGCAAAAGGTCCGGCAGAACTGGCAGCACGGGAGTACACCGAAAAAGACCTGAACGATTTTATTGTGGGTACTGTGGCCAAGCTGGACACCCCCCGCAAGCCGCGTGCTGAGGCCCGCGAGACGGACCGCCGGTATTTCTGCGGCATCACTGATGAAATGATGGCGGCAGACCGCAAGGCCCTGTGTGCGGTGGATGCCGCACTGCTGAAGGAGCAGGCCGCAGAGCTGGGTGCCGCCATGGCAAACGGCGTGCGGGTGGTGTTTGGCAGCAAGGATGCTGTGGAAGCCGCAAAAGACCTGTTTGATACGGTAGAGACCCTGTAAGCAAAGAGCCTTCCATCCCACCCGGGACATGCTCTGACAGGATAAAAGTGCCTGATGATACGAAAAATGTCATCGGGCACTTTTACTTTTTGTAAAGAAACGGAAAAATTTAAAAAGCAGGGTTGACGCGGCAAAAAAGCAGTGGTAAAGTAATGGGCGGAAAAGGCAAAAAGTGTCTTTTTACAACAGGAAAACGAGGTGGTTGTCATGGAATCTGCTGGCAGTAGCAGCAGTCTTTCTCCCCGATTATTTTATATGATGGCAGCCGCCGTTTCTGCTTTGCGCAGACCCTGCTGTGTGTGAATGCACACGGTGCGTGTTTGCGTTCCCTGAAAAGAAGAAACGAGAGCTGCCACTGAAAAGGAGGCAGCTTTTTTATGTCTGAAATCTCGATCGATACCCTCAAGACCATGCTGGCAAATCTGGACGATGCCAAGAAATACCAGAGCCTGCGGGATGTGATGGAAACTCTGCCCGCGCCCGACCTTGCGGCGGTATTTGAGGATCTGCCTGCAGAAAAGCTCCCGGTGCTGTTCCGTCTGTGCCCGAAGGATCTGGCCGCAGATGTGTTCACCGAACTGGCCCCTGAGACCCAGCAGAAGCTGATCGACGGCCTGACCGATACCGAGCTGAAGGCTGTTGTGGACGAACTGTTCGTGGACGATGCCACCGACCTTGTGGAGGAAATGCCTGCCAACGTGGTCAAGCGCATTCTGGGTCAGGCCGACCCCGCCACCCGCCGCATGATCAACGAACTGCTCAAGTACCCGGAGGACTCGGCCGGCGGCGTGATGACCACCGAGCTGATGGAGCTGCGGCCGGACATGACCGTGGCACAAGCTATGGAGGCCATCCGCAGGAATGGCTTTGACAAGGAGACCATCAACAACTGCTATGTGACCGATGACAGCCGCAGGCTGATCGGCGTGGTGTCCCTGCGGGCGCTGGTGCTGGCAAAGAACACAGAAGAGCCTATCAAGGACCTGATGGATTCCAATGTGGTCAGCGTGAGCACCACCACCGATCAGGAGGATGTTTCCAACCTGTTCGAGAAATACGGCTTTCTGGCTATTCCGGTGGTGGACGCGGAAAACCGGCTGGTGGGCATCGTGACCATTGACGATGCTATCAGCATCCTGCAGGACGAGGCCAGCGAAGATATTGCAAAGATGAACGCAATCGGCCCCTCCGACAAGCCCTACTTCAAGCAGAGCATGTGGGATCTGTATAAGAGCCGTGCGCCGTGGCTGCTGTTCCTGATGATCAGTGCCACCTTCTCCAGTCTGGTCATTCGCGGATACGAGGATGCACTGGCCGCTGTGACCGTGCTGACTGCATACATCCCCATGCTGACCGACGCAGGCGGCAACGCGGGCAGCCAGAGCACCTCCACCATCATCCGCGGCATGGCGGTGGGCGATATCCAGCCCCACGATCTGCCCCGCATCCTGTGGCGCGAGAGCCGCGTGGCCTTGCTGTGCGGCGGCACGCTGGCCGTATGCAACTTTGTAAAGCTGCTGGTGTTTGACCGCATCGCGGCTCCGGTGGCGCTGGTGGTGTGCCTGACTTTGATCTGCACCATCCTGCTCTCGCAGATCATCGGCGGCATTCTGCCGGTGGCGGCAGAAAAGCTGCATGTGGATCCGGCCGTGATGGCTTCACCCCTGATCACCACCATTGTGGATACCACCACGCTGCTGATCTACTTCAACATTGCAAAGATGCTGCTGCATCTGTAAAAGATACTCGGATCGGGATGCCCGGAGGCTCAGGAAAGCTTCTGGGCATTTTCTTTGCAAAAGGCGGGCGGCAGGAACCGGGAATGACAGGCGATTTTCAGAAAATTTCAGAAATGAAGCGAAAAAATGCGGAAGAACAGGGATGAACTATTCCTGAAAATATTTTTCAAGATATACAAGAAATAAAAAAGCTGCAAAAACCGGACGATGCAACATTTTGTAATCTTTTTGAGAGAAAAATGACATAATTTTTTTGCTTTTGTAGGGAGGTTGCAAATGTATGAAAAATTGTGATGTTTCGAGAAAAGAAATTGGCGAGCCCAAAAAGCATTTGTTGAAATAGCACAAAAGAACTCCTTCAATCTTGTGAACTTGTTCTCTTGAACAGTGGGGTGCTGCAAGGGTATAATACGAACAGGAATTACAGGTGCATGCAAGATTGCTCCTGTGAAAATGCTGAGATACGAATTGAAGGAGAACATTATTATGAAAATGATTTCGCGTCGTGACTTCCTGAAGGCATCTGCTGTTGTTGGTGCAACTGCTGCTATGACCGCCTGCGGCGGCTCTTCCAGCACCTCTACTGCTGCTTCTTCTGTTGCTGCATCTTCTGCTGCTGCTTCCAGCGCTGCTGCAACCAACGGTTCCGCAAACATCGGCGTGTGCATCTATCAGTTTGCTGATAACTTCATGACCCTGTACCGCTCCGATCTGGAAGAGTACCTGAAGGACATGGGCTACTCCGTCACCATCATGGACGGCAAGAACGACCAGAACACCCAGACCGAGCAGATTAACACCTTCCTGCAGCAGGGCGTGGACGTGCTGGTCATCAACCCCGTGCAGACCACTTCCGCACAGACCATCGTTGATACCGTCAAGCCCTCTGAGACTCCTATCGTCTTCATCAACCGTGAGCCCGACAAGAGCGTTCTGGACTCCTACGCAGACAAGTGCTGCTATGTTGGTGCTGACGCACGTCAGTCCGGTACTTATCAGGGCGAGCTGATCCTCGAGACCGAGACTCAGGGCGACATCAACGGCGACGGCAAGATCACCTACATCATGTGCAAGGGCGACCCCGAGAACATCGATGCTCAGTACCGCACCGAGTACTCCATCAAGGCCCTGACCGATGCAGGCAAGGAAGTTGAGTGCCTGTACGAGTACCTGGACAACTGGGATCAGACCACCGCTCAGCAGGACGTTGCAAACGCTCTGTCTCAGTACGGCGACAAGATCGAAGTTGTCTTCTGCAACAACGACGCAATGGCACTGGGCGCTCTGCAGTCCATCCAGCAGGCAAGCCGCACCGTCGGCAAGGACATCTATCTGGTCGGCGTCGATGCTCTGGCAGAGGCTGTTCAGGACGTTCTGGATGGCAACATGACCGGTACCGTGCTGAACGACGACGTGGGTCAGGCTACTGCAGCTGCTGAGGCTACCAAGCTGTACGTTGAAGGCTCCAAGGTCGAGCAGTACTACTGGGTCGACTATGTGAAGGTGACCAAGGACAACGCTTCCGAGTACGCGAAGTAAGACCAAAGTTTTCCTGAAACAATGCAAGGTGCGCAGTGGACCTTGACGGCTTGAGCAAAGCTATAAAGCGCGTGCGTGCGAGAAATATTCTCCGCGCACGCGCCTTGTTTTGAAAAAAGGTTTTTCTGCGGCCCGATGATAAACGACAAGGAGGCTCTGCGGAATGTCAGAATACCGTCTGGTAATGAAAGGCGTGGTCAAGACCTTCCCCGGCGTCAAAGCGCTGGATCACGCACAGCTGGAGCTTCGCCCGGGCAAGGTCATGGCGCTGATGGGTGAAAACGGCGCCGGTAAGTCCACACTGATGAAATGCATGTTCGGCATTTACAAGATGGACGAGGGCGAAATTGAATACGAGGGCGAAAAAGTTACCATCACCACCCCTCTGGATGCACTGAACCGCGGCATTGCCATGGTGCATCAGGAGCTGCAGCCCATCCCGGCCCGCACCGTGGCAGAGAACATCT
>OIAH01000693.1_pt1 | contig 12585 bp, 10 predicted proteins | sample 1580711 | NCBI WGS metagenome assembly OIAH01 (sample SAMEA3882556, study PRJEB24775) | human gut metagenome | biome: human-associated habitat; feature: intestine environment; material: feces | place: Netherlands | collected 2009/2010
ACCAAGCAGCCTAGGCCCTCGCCGATGGTGCCGCGATCGATGCGTCGGTCATTGAGGTCAGCGCCGGTGATGGCTTTGACAGTGAACCAGGTGCCGGTTGTATCAAGCATGACGAATAGGTAGACGACCACCATCAGCAGGCAGGCGCTCAAATTAAATTGTGGCAGGCCGAAGTGGAAAGGTTGCGGCAGCGCGAACCAGGCCGCGTTGGAAACGGAGCTGAAATCGGCTCCGCCCATTGTCACGGCGACCAGTGTGCCCACAACAAGCGCGATGATTACTGAACACATGTGCAGGAGTCCGCTGTTTTTCAGGCAATATTGCAGCACCATGCACAGTAGCAGCACCACAAAGGTGACGGAACCGCTTATTGCATTGACGGTCAAGTTGCCAGTAGTGCTGAACACTCCGGTAACTGCAGTCGGCACCAGGGTCAAACCGACGATAAGGATGATGATGCCGCCGATGAACGGAGGAATCGCTTTGCGAATAAACTTGGAGAATAGCTTGGTCACGCCGAGCAGGATGACGATAAGCGCACCCGGAATGAGGCTGCCGATCATGGTTGGAATGCCCATGGTCGCTCCAATCATGCATAGCGCGCCGAGTGGAACATATGAAGGACCTTGCGCGATGGGGTACTTCATGAACATGCCGCTTTGCAGGAGCGTGGCGATGCCGCATGCGAAGAAGCTCATCTGCAGGAAGAACGACAGGTTCCCTCCCTGCAATCCGATGGCTCCTCCGAGGATGAGCGGCATGATGTACAGATCCATAGACAGAATGTGTTGCAATCCCAGAACGATGGATTTGCCGACCGGAATTTTGTCGTCGATTCCCGCGACGAGTTGTGGGGCTTCTTCTTTGCTCATGATGTGTTCCTCTCTGATGGATGGGAAGGCTGATTTGGATGATGCCGTGTATGGTGTCTCGAGATGAGTGAGTCTCGGATGGGGCGAAAAAGGGTAGGCTCACGCCGAGTTATCAGCTTTCGTGTGGTTGTAAATATTGATATATGGACTTTATAGTGCGGCAACCTGCTTGCGCAGTTTGTCAAGTTCGATGTTGATTTTGTCGGACAAGTCGCGCTCCTCGATACCGCAGGAGAATTGGCCGTTGCTGTAGACGATCTTGCCGTTGACTATGGTAGTGGAGACGTTTTCCTGGGAGGAGGAGTAGATGATTGTGGCGTAAGGGTCATGCATCGGCGTGGATTTGAGCTTTCGCGGTTCAAACAGGAACATGTCGGCTCGCTTGCCTACCTCGATGCTGCCGAGGCGATTTTCCATGCCTGCGGCCTTCGCGCCGCCGTTGGTCGCCATCTGCAAGGTCTGTGGTGCGGTGATGCGGGCTGCGTCACGGGTGAATCCCTTCTGGATAAGCGCGGCGAATTTCAGGCTCTCCAGATAATCCGTGGTGTTATTGCTGGCCGCGCCATCGGTGCCGACCGATACGTTCACTCCGGCATCGAGCGCTTCTCGAATAGGTGCCGCGCCCGAGCCGAGGTACATATTGGATACTGGGTTGTAGCTGATGGAAACGCCATTGTCGGCAAAGCGGCGGATTTCATCATTCGTAAGGTTCACGCAGTGTGTGGCGAGCATTCTGTCAGACAGAAAATCCATTTCGTCAAGCATCGGCACGATGTCTTGCCCGTAGTTGCGTTGGCACATGTCATCATCGACTTCAGTTTCGTCGATATGCATGGCGTAGCGCACGTTTTCGGCATTGCAATACTCCAGCATCGTGCGATAGCCTTCCTTGGTGGTGGACCAGGTCACGTCCGGGCCGGTCCAGATAGACAGCATGTCACCTCGATTGGCGTAGGTTTTGCGCAGACGGCTTACTTCCTCCATGGCCTGACTGGCCGGTTGGATGAAGCATGCCGGCATGCCGTAATCCTTGCCGCAGTCTTGGAAGGTGCGGATGAAGATGCTGCGGATACCGGTGTCTTCCATGCCGGCGATGCATCCGTCTGCCAGCTCGGGGTCCTGATTGGTGTAGAAGAATTCACAGAGCGTGGTGCATCCGCTTTTGATAGCTTCCATGCAGGTTAACTGTGCGGCGAGCCGCTGCTGGTACGGAGTCATGAACTGTCCATAAGGGAGCGCGGACAAGTTGAGCCATTCGATGAGGCGATGGTCTGCGCCCAATCCCTTGAGGAATGATTGGAAGATATGGGTATGGGTGTCGATGAAACCAGGGAATAGTACCTGACCGGATGCGTCGATGGTATCCGAAGCGGTGATGTTCTCTGGTGTTGTCCCTTGGCCGATTGCTGCGATATCGGTGCCATTCACGGCTACCCAACCTTGGGGAATGCGTGTCATGGTGCTATCCATGACGCAGATATCCGCATCCTTGATGAGTAAATCGTAGTGAGTCACGTTTCCTGCCTTCCCTAGAGGCCATGTGGAAACGAAGCATCAGTCGAGATTCAACGTTCCGCGCATGGCACGGTTATGGTTGTCTCGGCAAGATTCTGCGGTGTAGCGCGGTTAATGTATCCGGCATGCTCGCATCACCAAGCCTCCGCGTTTTGGTGTGAAGGAAAACGAGGAAAACTTGTGATTCATAAGATAGGCATGCTTTGTAAACGGCCTCGCGTCCACCGGTAACCGAATCGAAACACGTATAGGCGGGCGGCTTCCAGCTATGCGCGACATTGCGCGCCATCGCGGGTGATTGGTAGTGGCGCACGAAGTCGCACGTTACAGCGATATGACGAAGGGTCCGGATTCAATTTGTAAGTGCAACGCCCATGTTGGTCCTGCAATTCTAGCAGTTCGCCGACGCGCCGCCAGTTCTACAAGCCTGACGAAGGCATTGCACTTACAAATGAACAACGGGTGGCACCATACATCATGATGAACGAGTAAGGTTGACGGGGAGGGGAAATCACATGAACCAAGCATGCTTACACAACGACACCATCGACGCGGGCAACCATCATGGCCGACCGCAATACCAGCCGTTCCTGCGATTTCTGACAACGCAGGAACGCAACGTCATTTGGCTGCTGCTGGCCATCGCTTTTCTTCCGGTGGACGGCACCACGCTCGGCCTGTACGCGCCGTTCTGGTCGCCAATCAGTCCGGCGCTGTTCGCCGTGTACTGCCTATGCAATTGGCGTCAACTGCGCATCGCAGCCAACCGGTACCTGCCAATGTTCCTCCTGCCGGTGGCCTGCATAATCCTGTCCATCCCGGGATGGCTGAAATTCGGCATCCATCTCAACGCCGCGTTCATGAGCATCACCGGATTATTGGGCGTGCTCGCCACTTTGGGTGCGATCGCCATTGCGTTCGGCATCAAACGCATTCCATGGCGTACGCCATTGCGGATTCTCATCGCTTCCTACTGGTTCTCCTTCGGCGTGGGCGTGGTGCAATGGCTATCCATCCATCTGCGTATCAAGACGTTGACCGACTATTTCGCGCACCTCATGTACTGGCAGTACATCAATGAAAGCTCGGTGTGAGGCGGTGGCCACCTGCAGTTCCTGTTCGCGGAGCCCAGCTATATCGGCATGCATCTGTTCGGCGTATTGCTGCCGCTTATGTGGCTTATGCGTGGACTATGCCAAGCGGTTGCGCAACCTCATCGTTGTGTATGCGATTGGCGCTGTGCTAATGCAGGCCGGCACCCGGATCGTTCTTCGCGCGAATCTACCAGAGTCTTGACCCGATATGCGGGCTGCTCGCCCATCCGTGGACGGTGCTTACCGGATATGGCGCCGGCAACATCATCAACGCGGTATGGGCCGGCGCGAAGCATGCGGGACGATTGTTGAATGGCCTGGGCATGAATGGAAGTGCTGCGGTGGGATTCGCGGCTGGCATTAGCAATCATTTGGGTAGGTAATGTTCGACTGTTCAGTTTTTTGAGCCTTGCCGCTCTGGAGCTGCCATAAGCGAAATGAGACGTGTTTCGTTGCTGAGGACGCAGTGGTCGCGGCCTGTTCGGACCGCAGCTCCTCGATACTTATATGCAAGACGGCAGTCGATGGCCGTCTATGCTGGGTGAAGTGATCTGAAGTGATCTGAAGTGATTTACAAGCTGCGGATTTGCGAACCGAACGGCCACAAAGCCAGCTTGGCCATCTTGAATGATTGAATGCCGAACGGAATACCGATGATGGTGATGCAGTTGAGCAGCCCGGCACCCACATAGCCAATCGCCATCCACAAACCGGCCAGTACGAACCAGATGATGTTCAGCAACACGGATCCCACGCTGCCGCCATACTCCACGGTCTTACCGAACGGGGTCAACGTGAGCCCCGCCATCTTGAACGCCTGAATACCCAGTGGAATGCCCACAATGGTGATGCACAACACCAAACCGATAATGGCCCAGCTGGCGGCGAGCAACAACCCACCCAGAATCAGCCACAGAATATTACCAATAAGTCGCATACGCACATGATACTGACATGCCGTGCCGATGCCGACAAGTGGCAACGGATAACAACAAAAGATACAAAAAGCAGCAAAGCCATGTGGGAAGGATGTATTTTGCTTCGCCATAAGCAAAAATGGCGAGGCGGATTTATCGAACCTTAATCGAACCAAGTTTTAATACGGTTGCATTGCTTGGCGATGCCTCCGAATATATTGGTCAAACTTTTATTTTGCTTTCCGAGGTGTTGCTGGCAGCAGCGTATTGAATGGATTTTTGCAGTCACTTAATTGATGCGGCTGCAAAAGCGATCGGTATTTTCTGGCTGAATTCCTTAAGTACGGAGCGGCAGAAAACAAAATCTTTGATAAGTGCCATATAAAACTGCTCAACATCTGTTCGACTGAAAGCCCGCTACAAATCTGCCATACATACCGCAGATAGACCGGTTGAAATGGGAAAGATGCGCAGAGTGAGGGGCGTTCGCCTTTAGGAACGGACGCCCCACACTTGTTGTATGGGAATTTATAGCATTCCGATCAGTCCGTGATCATGGCCGTCGCGCGCGAAGGCTGGAATCGTGTCTATTCCGGCGTCGACAGTGATTTTCTGCCCACCTCCATACACTTTGCCAGTGCGTAGATCCGTCCATGTGATGCTAGCGTTTCCGGGAAGCGTCACCTCACGCGACCTAGCTCCGGCCTCAACTACGGGGGCCACTAGGATATCAGGACCGAACATGTATTCATCGGCGATATCAGACACCGACTTGTCTTGAGGGAACTCGTAGAAGAGTCCGCGGACCAAAGGCTGGCCATCGGTATGTGCTGATTCGAACAGTTCTCGAGTGTAAGGGCGCATTTTCTCGCGAATGGCAATGAACTTTCGGAAGATCTGCTCCGTCTCGGGGCCATAACTCCAAGGCTCATTGTCGGCACCACTTGGCGAACGGTGGTCTCCGGCCGAATTGGTGATGGTCTCCTTGCCGGTTGTCGTATGTAGACTACGATCGCCATGGTTGCGCATGACCGGTAGGAAGCATGAGAACGCGCACCAGCGGGCCAACAACTCCTTGAAATCGTCCGAATCAATTATCCCATCATGGAAACCGCCCATATCGGTGGTGAACCAAGGAATACCGGCCATGCCCATGTGGATGGCGCAGGTAATCTGGGCACGAAGGTCGGCGAAGGTCGAACCAACGTCTCCAGACCAAACAAGAGAACCATAGCGTTGCGAACCAGCCCAAGCGCAACGGGTGAGGTTGACGATGTCACCATCCCTTCCTATGGTTTGTTGTCCCTCGTAGAAGCCTTTGTTATAGTCTCTTGGGTAGATGTTTGCCACCTGCTGGTTTGGGCCGGCGTAATATCGATAGTTGTCGAAATCGTACGTTCCGTATTCAGGTTCCGCTTCATCGAGCCAGAATGCATCAACCCCAAGCTCGGCATAATTTGTTCGGCACTTCTCCCAAACATATTCGCGAGCTTTTGGATTGGTGGCGTCATAGAACTGGCTGGGACCTTCGAACATCATGCCGACGTCTTCACCCTTATCTGCGCGCACGAGAAGGTTCTTTGACTTCATCTCAACATAATTCTCTGAGGCGAGCGCGACCTGGGGCCACACAGATACCATGAGTTTCACTCCCATGCTGTGCAGCTCGTCCGCCATAGCTTTGGGATCTGGCCAGAATTCATTCTCAAAACGGAAGTCACCCATATGCGGCCAGTGGAAGAAATCTACAACGATGAGATCCAATGGAATATTACGCTGTTTAAACCCATGGGCGACGTCTAGGAGCTGACGTTGATTCCAATATCTAAGCTTGCACTGCCAGAATCCCAGTCCCCATTCAGGCATGTGAGGAGCGTGCCCTGTGGCGTCGGCGTAATGCTTCATTATCGAAGAAGGTGTATCGCCTGTGGTAATCCAGTAGTCAATCTGCTTGGCTGATTCAGCTCGCCATTCCGTACGGTTCTTGCCGAACGTAACGTTTCCAAGTGCCGGGTTATTCCACAGGAAGCCATATCCGGCGCTGGAAACCACGAAAGGAATAGATGCCTGTGAATTGCGATGCGCGAGTTCGAGGGTACAACCTTTCAGATTGAGGATGTTCTGTTGGTACTCGCCCATACCATATAGTTTCTCATTTTCCGGTGTGGTAAAGGAAGCAACGATGGAATAGTCGCCTCCGGTGATCGGTTTGAACCATCGCGCTCGAAGATTTAGTGATCCGCCAGATGGTATTTCCTGAATGAGCGGTGTGCCGTCTGCCTTATAGAAGCTTAGTAAACAGCGTGGCTCTTCATATCCTGATCCGGAGTACAGGCCGCAGGATGCTTTCGCTTGAACTACAATATCGCCATTGCGTAATTCGGCGGTTCTATTGGGCTTGTCAATGGTGATGCCATAGTTGTGGCTGCCTGAGGCCTGGTTGTTTTGTGGCAGCAAAGCTCCTTCTTGTTCTTGTATCTCATGCATTTTCGAGGCGCGGACGCGGACTGAATTCTTTCCCCATGGTTCGATGCGAAGATATTCGCCGTCACCAGTCCACAACAGTGCATCTCCATCGATAGCAAAAGTTAGTTCACTCATAGTTGGTCCTTGTTAATTATGTACTTAAGGGTTGGATCAGTCTTTCACCGCTCCGGCTGTTACGCCGGCGGCAACGTATTTCTGTGCGAAAATTAGTAATAGCGCTGTTGGTACTGAGGCCAATACTGCGGTGGCCATCATTGGCCCCCATTCTTGGTTCTGTGAACCGATAAAGTCATATAGACCCATGGTGATTGGCCTCATCTTGCCGCCACCGGAATCGAGGGTCGAAGCAAACATGAAATCTGACCATGCCCAGAGGAAAGCGAACAGCGAAGTCGTGACAATGGTATTACGGGAGAGTGGAATCACGATTTTGGCAAAAACACCCCACTGCGATGCTCCGTCGATTTGCGCTGCCTCCACCAACGAGCGTGGCATACCGGACATAAATCCCGTCATCAGAATCACTGCGAACGGTACCGACAAAGTGGAGTCGGCAACGATAAGTCCCGGAATACTGTCGAGAAGACCGATGTTATCGTAGATCTGGTAGAAGCCTAGAGACATAACGACCGCGGGAATCATCTGAGCAACAATCAACAGGAAGTTCATGGACTTTGAGCCTTTGAACTCCAAGAAAACAATGGCGTATGACGAAGGTAATGCAATTGCTAGGGTCAGGATCACGCATCCTATGGCAACTAGCAATGACGTTCCTAGGTAGGGGAGCTGTGAACTTAACGCAGAGGCATAATTGTCGAGCGTGAAATCTTTCGGGAACAGATCACCTGAACGGATGGAGCGACGTTGCGTGAATGATATGTTGATCATCCAGTATACGGGGAAGAGCATAATCAGCGTCAAAATGATGCCTATAAGTGTTTTCCACCATGATGAACGATGTTTCATTTTAGTTACCTCTTCTCTTCATTCCGCTGGGCCCACAGGTAAATCAGAGCGAAAATCAGTGCTACGACAATGAGAATCGTGCCCACAACGGATGCTTCCGAATACCGGATGGTTGCTGATGTGCCCTTTCCGAAAGCCATCTCATAAGCCCAAGTTGCCAAGGTTCTCGAAGATCCAGTGCCCTTGGTCATAATCCAGATGATGTCGACTGTTCGTAACGTGTAGACGAAACCTAGCAGGAGCGTGATCATCGATACCGGCTTGAGCAACGGGAAAGTAATCTTCCAGAAGCGCTGCCAAGCATTGCAGCCATCCAACGCGGCGGCTTCATACAAGTCGCCATTGATGTTTTGCAAGCCCGAATACAGAATTACAAGATTGAAAGGAATACCAAGCCAAATATTGGCAATGATAACCGCCCACAAGGAATGATCGGCTTGCAGCCACCAAACCGGGTCCAAACCAAATAGTTTGAGGAAATTATTAATAACACCGCTGTCGGCGTCCATCATCCATTGCCAGATCGTACCGGAAATCATTGGCGGAAGTAGCCATGGTACAAGGAATGCGCCGCGCAAAGCCGCGGAAAGTTTGAAATTCTGATTGAAGAAAACCGCCAATGCCAAGCCGATAGAGTATTGGAAAACGATAGAAGCGAAGACGAAAATCAAAGTCTGTCCGAGAATAGTCCAGAACTGTTGATTGCTTAATATTTCCTTATAGATATCGAATCCAGACCAAGGGGCATCGCCGGTCACAAAAGTGCGACGTGTGTAGCGGTGCATACTCATGGAAATATTCTGAATCAGAGGCCAAACGTAGAAGATAAGCATGTAAATAATCAGCGGGGCCGCGAAACCAATGGCGGCCAATGTGGTTGGCTTGATTCGCCTTGGTTTATCTGCGGTGATTGTTTGAGACATAGTTCACCTGCCTGTTGATGGAAAAGATGGAATGGGGCGTCTGAATATCGCAATGAATGGCGGGCAGATGCCCCGGAAAAATATGAGACCGCGAATCAGCCCTTATTCAAGGCAGCCTGTAGATCTTCAGAAAGCTGTGCAGAAATGTCTTCGTATTCCAGACCAACGTCAGTGGTACGGCCTTCAGCATTTTCTACGGCGTCAACCCAAGGTGCCCAGGCACTGTTCTCTTCCACCTGCTGCTTGCGGACGTCACTTTTGGCGGCAAGATAAACCATCTCATCATTGGTCTTCTTGAGATTATCTCCGTCAATGAGGCACTGAATGACCTCCGCGGTTGCTTTCATCTTGTCACTGTCTTTGGTTTTCTGGGCTGGAATGGTAATGAACTCGCCACCGCTTGGAACTGGGGCTACTCCGCCATCTTTGGATGGGATGGAAATCATCTTGTAGCCTTTCTCGACGGCCGACTCCATCTGCCATGAACCATTTTCGGAGAAGCCGTAATCGCCGCCAAGGAACAGATCCCATGCAGCAGATTGGTTGTCCGTTGCGACCGATTTCGGAGCCCAACCTTTTTGGACCCAGCCGGATACCAGATCAAGCGCATCCTGCTCGGCACTGGAACCTGAAGCGTCCTTCAATTGACCGCCGGCTCCCCAGAACCAGGGAAGGAACTGGAATGTTCCTTCTTCGCCGGAAATGCCGGAGAACGTGATGCCCTTATATCCTGCGTTTACTACTTTTTCGATGGCACTGTTGAGTGAATCCCAATCGGTAATCGATTCTGGGTCGACGCCGGCCTTATTGAGGACATCGGGGTTGTAATACAAGCCCAATGCGTTAGTGCCGTAAGAAACCCCATATTGTACGCCGTCGATGATGCCGGGACCTTCGATATTCTTGTCGAATCCTGAAACGTCGACTCCCGCTGCCTCGATATCCGTAACAAGTCCTGCGTCGACAGCGGTAGGCATCTTTGGGTTATCGATCAGGGCGATCTGAGGTGCGTTGCCGGCCTTGACAGCTGTTGTGAGATTGTTTAATAGGTCTGACTGCGCATAGCCGATGCGTTTTACGTTATACCCCTCAGGAGCGCAATTGGTAACGTATTTCGCCCATGTGCTGCTATCGTTCTTCTGAGGGTATGGGTCCCAGAATTCGATTGTTTTGGAATCTTGACTCGAGTTGCTACCGCAAGCGGCGAGACTGACTGCCGCGGCACTTGCGGCGATTAAAGCTATCACGCGCTTCATATTTGAACCGATCATTTGGTATTTCCTTTCATTAACAGCGCACCTATGCGCTGAATGATTAATTTATTGCGTTTGGGAAGTTTTAATCCCAAACTGTTGAACCGGTTAAACAAGTTAAATAATAAACCCTGATCTTTGAAAAGTCAAATCGACGAACTTAACCAATGTAGAATCCCGTGGTTGTTTTCTGCGCGTAATCTACGTAGCTGCGATGTTACTCGGGTTCTTGGGTTAGTGGATAATCAAGATAGCGGGTGACCGTCGGGGCTTTCGGATTGTTTATTCGACGCAAAAGGGTTCCCACGGCGGCTTCTGATAGTTGCGTAATGTCCGGACGCACTGCGGAGAACGATATCTTCATTGATGTTGCTAGCTGTTTCGGGAAAACGGTTACGACCTGCAAGTTATCCGGTGTTCGGAGATTCCTGCGTGCCAAAACCTGAGGGGCAACGATTGTTGCCGGCTCGTTGTGAAGTATCAGAGCGGTCGCTTTGGTGTGCGTGTCTAGTGCATGCTCAATGAGGGGCGAAGGATCCGAATCGTCGTCTTTCGGATATTCGACATGCATTTTCAGGTCAAGACGTTTGGCGGTCTCTATCGCTGAATCCAGAAAGCGCCAAGCGTAGCCAAGGCCCTGATCGAATATTGTGTGTGACCATGGAATAAGAATCACCTCTTTATGCCCTTCGGAGGCTAAGAAATTCAAGATTGATGATGCGGCCTTGGCGAAATCGGAATCCACTGTATCCAAACCGTGTGAGTTCTTTGGCGAGCCGAATGCAACGGTCGGAATGTGCTCTTTTGCGGCATAGCTGACTCGTGGATCCTCATCTTTGACGTCCATCAGGATGAACCCATCCACTTTCTTTGACGACCATGCTTCATGCATTGCCTCGAAGCCGTCGTTCTCGCCAATGAGTAGGGTGTCGTATCCTCTCTTTGTCGCTTCTTCGGATAGCAGGTACACGTACAGTCCAAAGAGGGCTGACAGATAGTTGCCGTGAAAGGCGGGGGAGACCACACCTATTGTTTTGGTTTTTCTTACGGATAGTGCACGGGCTGCATGGTTAACCGTATAGCCTAATTCGTCAATCGCATGTTGCACCTTAAGTGTTGTAGCTTGGGTGATTCGAGGATCTCCCGATAGTACATACGAGACTGTTGCCTTGGAAACACCGGCTGCGTGCGCCACGTCAGAAATTGTTACCATATATCACCTGCTCTTGCTTCGTCGCTTCGCTAGGTTAAGCAAATAATCAACATGAGACAAGTTTAGCGTTATCTGTTTGCGCGCGTCGTCATGATGGTCGACAAAAGGCAATGACTCTATTCCACGTTTCCTCTCGTCCAATGGAGGTGTGGACGGCTATGCGCGCGAGTATCTACCAAACTACTGATGTTGGCGGTTTGGGTTAAGTCGCGTTGCTGTCTTGGCGTATGCCGTTGACGGTGCGAACATTGGTGAGTTTGATTCGCATCGGTGCTTGAGGCGATTAAACGTACATGCGTGTGAAGAAAAGTACATTGAACGCCGTAAGAAAAGCACATTGAACGCCGGGGTAAGACGAAGAGGCTTGTCTGCGGCTCGCATCTCGTCTATGTATGGCAGATTCGGGGGCCTGACCGGAGACATCTCACTTACATATGGCAGACACATGCGGCGAAAACCTCAAAAACGCACCCCCGAAGTGGCTGTTTTCGCAGGCGACGTGCCATATATAAGCGAGATGTTTCCGTACGAAAAGCAAAATCTGCCATACATAACGCAGATAGACCGGTTGGCGTGGGGTATTACGCGAAGTGATTTCACGCGAGTACACGCTGCGGCCTACAGCAGGGGAGCGGTGCGTGGTTTTGCGGTTGAGTTTCGTACTTGCAGCTGCACGGGGAATGTCTCGAATGGTTCCTCGATGGGTTGTCCTTCGATGAGCGCCAGAGCCTTTTGTGCCGCATCGACGGCCATGTCGTATGGGCGCTGTCGAACGGTGGTTAGCTCAGCTTCTTTGGCGAAGGTGCTGTCGTCAAATCCGGTTACGGAAATATCTCCAGGCACGGAAAGGCCGCTGCGTTGAAGGCGGAAGAACAATGGAATTGCCTGTGAGTCCTGATGGAAACACAATGCGGTGGGTGGGTTGTCTTGCGCCATGATTTCGGAAATTGCTGCATCTAGAATGCTGTCGCCTTTTTGCACTGCCAGTGTGCGGGCGGTCAGTCCGTCAACTGCATCGCAGGCTTCCTGGAATCCGGAAATACGGTTAAATGAGCTGAATCCCAATGTGGAGGAAAAGCTTTCATATAAATACAGCAGGTTACGATGTCCCAGCTTGGCGAGATGCCGAACGATGAGTTTGATGCCTTCTTTGTCGTTGATACCGACAGTTGCATCGAATCCTTCGCTGGTGGTATTGATGCCGATAATCGGAATTTTTGCGGTTCCGAGACGTTTGACCTCGTCGGGGCTGATGCCAAATGAGGAAACGAATACGGCATCGGCGTTGCTGCGTACGGGAAGTTCCTCGAAGAATGCGTCACGCGCCTCCGACCCCTCGATGGGG
>OIAH01000720.1_pt1 | contig 12249 bp, 11 predicted proteins | sample 1580711 | NCBI WGS metagenome assembly OIAH01 (sample SAMEA3882556, study PRJEB24775) | human gut metagenome | biome: human-associated habitat; feature: intestine environment; material: feces | place: Netherlands | collected 2009/2010
GGTCTCTTCCATAAATCCATCCTATCAGATACTGTACAATTTAATGTACAGTATCTGTTTCCTTTCTGTAACAATCTATATCTGTATTCCGCTTTGGCTTTGCGTCAAAACGGACATTTATTTTATCATATGCTTTATGCGATCCCGAAAAGCTCCTCCAGTGCATGCTCGTCAAGCTTAGAACCGATCACGCACAGACGGCCTGTATATTCCGGTGCACCCTCACGGATCTCAGTTTCTTCCGGAACCATATCAAAATAGATCCATGTTCCGTCTTCTGCCGGAAGCATTCCCTTTGCACGGAGGATGATACCGTATTTATCAGACTCGGAAAGTGCCTCAAGGATCTTCTCAAGTCCCTCACGTGTATATTTTTTAATAGTCTCACGGCCCCAGCTTGTGAAGACCTCATCTGCATGATGATGGTGGTGGTCATGTCCACAGCCACACTCTCCGTCGTGGTGATGGTGATGCTCATGCTCTTCATGATCATGGCCGCAGCCACACTCTCCGTCGTGGTGATGATGATGCTCATGGTCGTGATCGTGACCGCAGCAGCACTCGTCATCATGATCGTGATGATGGTGCTCATGCTCCTCATCGTGGTCATGGCCGCAGCAGCACTCGTCGTGGTCATGATGATGGTGATGATGCTCTTCCTCTTCTACCTGCGCAAGGTTGATGATGGCACCTTCCATCGTATCGAGTACTTTCTTACCACCCAGTACTTCAACCGGTGTGGTAATAATGTGTGCTTCCGGATTCAGTTCGCGGAGCATTTTTACAGCTGCCTCTACTTTTTCCGTATCGGCTTTATCGGTACGGCTCAGGATGATGGTTCCTGCGCTCTTTACCTGATTCTCGAAGAATTCGCCGAAGTTTCTGAGATACATTTTGCATTTCATAACGTCGACTACGGTTGTTGCGGAATTCAGGGCTACGCCTGCTTCTTTTTCTACGCCGTCTACCGCTTTGATGACGTCGGAGAGTTTACCTACGCCGGACGGCTCGATGATGATGCGGTCCGGGTGATATTTGGTGATAACGTCTTTTAACGCTGCGCCGAAGTCTCCTACAAGAGAGCAGCAGATGCAGCCGGAGTTCATTTCACGGATTTCGATACCGGCATCTTTTAAGAAGCCTCCGTCGATTCCGATTTCACCGAATTCGTTCTCGATCAGGACAACCTGCTGGCCTTTCAGTGCGTCTCCGAGGAGTTTTTTGATCAGGGTTGTTTTTCCTGCGCCCAGGAAACCTGAAATAATGTCTATTCTTGTCATTGATTTAACCTCTTTATCTTGTTGATTCCGTTTATAGTTAGCTGCAAAAGGGCCGAAGTTTATCCTCCGCCCCACACTCACGCTTATTATAGCAACCATAGGACAAAAAATCAAGAGAATTTCCCTTGCTTTTTCTGCATTTCACCATTATAATATATTACATGTCTTTTCTACTTTAACGCGTTGAATGGGCAAATCATTTTACCTATGAATGGGGGATTTTTTTATGAGTGGAACGAAAGAAAAAAAACTCAATCTGCCACAGTCACTGCTTTTGCTGCTGCTGATCATCGTATCCGCCTGAAAACCGGCGGTCCTATGATCGGCCTGTTTGCAAGCTGGATTTTTATCTATCTGTTTTGTAAAATTTTCGGTATTTCTTACGCCAAAATTGTTGCCGGCGCATACGATGCCATCCGTATGGTCGTCCCGACGCTCTGCCTTCTGATGGCCATCGGTGTCATGATCGGCACCTGGCTGCAGAGTGGCACCATTGCCACCATCATTTCCTGGGGCTTAAAAATGATTAACCCGTCCTGGCTGCTGCCTCTGACGCTGCTGTTCTGCTCCATTTTGAGTATTGTAACCGGTACTTCCTATGGTTCCGTCGGAAGCGCAGGTGTTGCCATGATGGCGATCGGAAACGCCATGGGTATCCATCCTGGCATGGTAGCCGGTGCTGTCATCTGCGGTGCCATGTTCGGTGACAAATTAAGTCCTCTTTCCGATACCACAAACCTTGCTCCGGCCGTTGCAGATGCCAAACTTGGCGATCATATCCGCTCGATGCTCTGGACCACCCTTCCAACATATGTGATAACCTTAATTCTTTTTACTATTCTCGGTTTCCAGCAGACCAGCGGAAGCTATACCGAGGGAAGCATTACCGTTTACATCGATGCTTTAAACGATGAATTCCAGCTCGGATGGATTACCATGATCCCTGCCATCCTGATTATTGTATTGCTCCTCTGCAAAGTAAATGCGATCTCTGCACTTGGTCTTTCCAGCTTCGCTGCCGGATTTGTTTCCTATTTTGTGCAGCACGATACTCTGCAGGGCATCATCCGCACAGCTTACAACGGTTACACAACCACAATCGAAGAACCGGTATTACAATCCATCTTAAACCGCGGCGGCATGGGAAGCATGCTCCAGTACGTAGCCATTATCTGCTTTGCTGTCGGCATGGGCGGCATGCTGGAAAAACTCGGTGTACTGGATCACATTCTTCAGGCGATTGTAAAGAGAATCAACAGCGATGGAAGTATGATCCTGGCAACGATGATTGTCGGTTACGTGACCAGCCTCATCAGCTGCTCCCAGCCGATGGCACACGTTCTGACCGGCCGTCTGATGGCACCTGTCTTTCAAGAGCGCAAGGTTGCACCGGAAATTCTTTCCCGCTGCCTCGAAGACTCCGGAACTATGGCTGGTCCTATGATTCCATGGCATGGCTACGGCGTATACATGGCCGGCACACTTGGTGTTGCATGGTCGGCATTTTTCCCGTACTTATTCCTGCTTTACCTGACCCCGGTTTTCAGTATTTTCTATGGATTTACCGGAATTTCCATTAAGCATCTTCCGGAAACCCAAAACAATGAATCAAAAGAAGAGAAATAAGGCAAAAGCAGAAATCGTAACAGAAAATCATAAACAGAAACAGAAACAAAAAAAGAAAAGGAAAAGAGAAAGAATGCAGACAAAACTTGTTCTTCTCGGAACCGGCACACCAAATGCGTGTCCGAATGCCAACGGACCTTCCTCCGCTGTCGTGGTCGGTGACCGTGCTTATCTGGTAGATTTTGGCCCTGGCGTTGTCCGCCAGGCCTCAGCCGCCTATTTTAACGGCGTGGATGCCCTGCGGCCGGATCTTCTGACCGTTGCCTTCTGTACGCACCTTCACACAGACCATACCGCAGGGTACCCGGATCTGATTTTTACTCCGTGGGTGCTGGAGCGCCCGGTTCCATTGAAAGTTTTCGGGCCAAAGGGCTTACAGCACATGACCGATCATATTTTACAGGCCTATGAAACCGACATTGATTTCCGAATTCACGGTTTCGAAAAAGCAAACGAATCCGGCTACCGCGTTGAGGTAACAGAAATTGAATCCGGCATTATCTACCGGGATGACCTGGTTACGGTGGAGGCTTTTCCGGTCAGCCACGGAACACTGGAATGCTACGGCTATAAATTCACCACACCGGACCGCACAATCGTCATCACCGGCGATACCGCTCCGCTGGATCTCGTGGCAGAAAAATCGAAAGGCTGTGATATCCTGCTGCACGAAGTGGAATACGCCGCCGGAATCTCCTGCCGCGAACCAAAATGGCAGAAATACCACCGGGAAGTGCATACGTTAAGCACGGATCTTGCCGGTGTTGCAAAAAAGGCAAATCCGAAACTGCTCGTTACGTATCACCGGATTTACCATATGAATGTACAGGATAACCACAAAAACCTTGCCGCCGAGATGGCATGGCGCGATGCCGCGATTCTGGATGAAATCCGGGATGCAGGGTATGACGGATATGTCGTGAACGGAAAAGACCTGGATGTATTTTAAAATACGGGGCAGCGTACCAATTCTGGTTTACGAATTGGTACGCTGCCCCGTTCGTTTTGGGATGAGCCCGGAGACGCTTTCTATTTTCATTTACCCGACTGGCAGATTCTACCATACTCTGCGTTATTTCAGAACTGTTTTTTCTTTGACATTAACCTCCTCAGAACGTATAATCATAGTATTACAACTCTGGCAAAACAGCAGGATTTTCTGCTGTTTGTCGTTACAGGAACCTGATCCGCAGACGGCTTGCACAGTCTGCCTTTCGTTTGCGTTCCAGAAAGGATGTTTTATATGGCAGCTACTACTGCGAAACCCGTAAAAAGCGCCGGTAAAATTCCCGGCAGTACCTTGAAAATCATTGCGATGGTCTGTATGCTGATCGACCACACTGCAGCTGTACTTTTCGACCGAATCCTGATTTCCCGTGGTCTTCTGGATGCGGTGAACGCTTCGGACGGAGGCGCATCATTTCTCTCCACAGGAAACACAGCTGTGATTTATTACGCGGACATGATTATGCGTGCCATCGGACGAATCAGTTTTCCAATTTTCTGTTTTCTGTTAATTGAGGGATTTCTACATACACATGATGTGAAAAAGTATGCTCTGAATCTTGGTATTTTCGCACTGGTTTCAGAAGTTCCGTTTGACCTTGCATTTGCGGGAAAACCGTTTTATCTGAATTATCAGAATGTATTTTTCACTCTGTTTATCGGCCTTGTGATGATGATTTTCCTGCAGAAGATTGATGAAAAAACGCATCAGGACGGTACAAACTGGCGGGGAGCCAACTGGAAAGTTTCCATTGGAAAACTGCTGGTGATCGTAGCGGCATGCACTGTTGCTACACTGCTGAAAACCGATTACAGTGCGATGGGAATTCTGACGATTGTTCTGATGTATAACCTGCGTAACAATAAGATGTATTGTATTGGAATTGGCTGCGCCGTACTTACGCTGCTGAGCCTGAATGAAATCACCTGTTTTCTGGCGATGATCCCGGTGCATTTTTATAACGGAAAACGAGGATTGAATCTGAAGTATCCGTTTTATGCGTTTTATCCGGTGCATCTGCTGGTGCTGTTTGCGATTGCGGCGGTACTGGGGATGGCGGGGGTTGCGGTTTTTAAAAAAACAGACGCACTTCCGGGCTGACATTGAGGCGGGCGGTGGGGAGGTCTGGATTTGCTGCGCAAATCGGCGTGAGATTCTACTTAATATACTTCTTAACTTCCAACGGATACCCCAAAAGCTCTTCGCTGCGAATCACTTCAAAATTCTCCGGTTGAAAATCTTTGCGTAACGTCACAGTGTTCAGGCAATGATATCCCAATCTATGATAGAGTTTCATCGCTCCAAAATTTCGCGCAGCTACCTCAAGATAGACAGATTCAGAATACTTTTTTATCTCGGCTTCGACCAGCGCAATCGCATGACTTCCGTATCCGTTTCCCTGGTATTCCGGAAGTACGAAAAGATCTTCGATCCAGTCAACTTCCGCCCCGCGGCTTCCGAGATGCACAAATCCAATGGGGATCTCTTCTTTTAAGATAAAATAAAACATATGCCCTTTGTCTGTCCAGGCAGCAAGATTCTCCGCGGCCTCTTCGTCGGTTATAACATAATCACCATGAGCCAGCCAAAAGCCTCGAATCAGCTCTTTTGCAAGTTGTGCTTCGTTTTCATATTTCTGTAAAGCTATAATTTCATTCATTTTTTCATCTCCCTTGTTTTTTTAACCGAATCAAGCAGTTATTTGGTTAAAAAAGCAACGAAGGGGATGGTTTTGTCTGCTTTGTTTCATTCAGCCAGAGTGATTTGTCAGAGGGAGAAAAAAAGGACAGTTTCGCAAGGTCTTTATTTTTGTATGAAAAAGAAAACATTGAAATTGTTTTGACAGGCGTACAATTGAAAAAGAAATGCATTGATTTTCAGGCAATGTCTGATAAAATATTAACCAGAAAAAGCAAAAGAACAGATTTTCAGGAGGGAAAATAAATGAACTATAACAGATTAGAAACCAGTCTGATCGATGTGATCAAAGAGGAACAGGCGAAGCTTGGATATATGAAAGAGAAGATCAGCCTTTATTATCCGCTCAGTTCCCTGAATCATTTCTTTGGCGGTGAGACAGATGCTGCAGGCATGATGGAGATTTTAAAAGATTTTCCTTCTTATATAGAAGAGAAATTTGGTGAAGTAGCAGTATCACACAGAGGAGATCGTTTCTGCTTCACTGTTTCGGAAAAAGCTTCCGAATATGTACATAATAATATGAAAGAGAATGAATTTATCAAGGCATTGATCGAACTGGTTGGCAGACATGGATGTACGATAGAGGAAATTAAAGAACTGTTCCATTCTTATTCAGATAAAATCATTACTGAACCAATGGATAACGAGGAGTTTGATGTGATGATCCGCTTTGATGATGGATCAGATCCTTATTATTATTGTTTTAAAGATGAAGGATGCCATATCATTTACCACAGATTTCTGCCGGAAGACTATGCAGATTTTGGATTCTGATAAGAATGAGTGAAAAATTTTCCAACTGTCGGATCAGCAAAAATATATGTGATATTTGCAACAAAAGTATGTTATTTTTTTGTCAAATATCAACAAAAATAAGTCGAAATTCTATATTGACAGATAGTCTCAATAATGGTAATTTTTATTTGATTTAATGTTTTCATTTATAGAAACAGGTAAAATTTTATTACATTATTTTACAGGAATAAAATAGATAAAATTGAGTTGACAGTTTGGAGGGAAAGATTAAATGAGAAAAACCAAAATTATCTGTACAATGGGACCGTCTACTGATAAGGGCGATGTTATGGAGCAGCTTGTGAGAGAGGGAATGGACGTAGCACGTTTCAACTTCTCACATGGACCTCACGATGAGCAGAGAGGCCGTATCCAGAAACTGAGAGAACTTCGCAAGAAATATGACAGACCTGTTGCAGCACTTCTTGATACAAAGGGACCGGAGATCAGACTTGGATGCTTCAAGGATGGCAAGGTTTCTCTGGAAGAAGGACAGATTTTTACATTTACAAATAAAGATATTGAAGGAACTAATGAGTGCGTAAGCATTACTTATAAAGAGCTTTATAAGGATGTGCGGCCGGGCGGACATATTCTGGTTGATGATGGACTTGTAGACCTGGAGGTTCAGGACATCTCAGGAAAGGACATTGTCTGCAAGGTTATTAATGCAGGTGTGATTGGCGACAAGAAGGGTGTCAATGTTCCGGGTGCAAACCTGAAGATGCCATTCATCAGTAAAAAAGACCATGATGATCTTCTCTTCGGTATCCAGGAAGGATTTGATTTCGTTGCAGCATCTTTTACACGTACTGCAAACGATATCCGCGAAGTAAGAAAAATCCTGAAAGAAAACGGCGGTGAAGAGATTCAGATCATTGCAAAGATTGAGAACCAGCAGGGCGTTGACAATATCGACGAGATTATTGAAGCAGCAGATGGCATCATGATCGCCAGAGGTGACATGGGTGTTGAGATCCCGCCGGAATATGTACCTGTTATCCAGCAGAAAATCATCCAGAAAGTTTACACAGCAGGAAAACCGGTTATTACAGCAACACAGATGCTTGACTCCATGATCTCTCATCCGAGACCAACCCGTGCAGAGGCTACAGACGTTGCCAATGCGATTTTTCAGGGAACAAGTGCAACTATGCTTTCAGGAGAAACCGCAGCTGGTAAATATCCGGTACAGGCACTTCAGATGATGAGCCGTATTGCAGAACATATGGAACAGAATATTGATTACAATACAATCTTTAAGAAAACAGACAGAAATGAGAATCCGGATATTACAAATGCAATCGCACATGCAACCTGCCTGACAGCAATCGACTTGAAGGCCAGTGCAATCCTTGCAGTGACAAAATCCGGAAGTACAGCTCATATGATGTCCAAACACAGACCAGGATGTCTGATCGGTGCATGTACAAGCTCTGAGAGAGTTCTTCGCCAGCTGAATCTGTCCTGGGGTGTTTACCCGATGCTGATCAAAGAAGAATACAGTTCTGAGATCCTTTGCCTGAGAGCAATCGAAGCAGCACAGAAGCATAAACTTGTAAAAGTTGGCGACACTATTGTATTTGCCGGTGGTGTACCGCTTGGAATTCCGGGAAGAACAAACCTGATCCGCGTCTGCACAGTAGAATAGTGGAGCAGGTTATGAAACGGTTAGTCATAAAAAATAAAAGAAAAATCTGGCTCTGGTTTCTGTTTATCGTGCTTCTGATCCTGGCATGCAGGGCTGCGTATGTCACGGGAAATAAGAATATGCAGATAAGAGACGAGGCAGTAGAGGAACAGCAGGTAGAGAATGTAGTGGGACAGGATAAAGTGGAGAGATTATGCTGAATCAATTTTCGAGAACTGAGCTTCTTCTTGGAAAAGAAGCGATGGATAAACTGGAGAATGCCCGTGTGGCAGTATTTGGAATCGGAGGAGTTGGAGGTTATGTATGTGAAGCATTGGTCAGAAGCGGCGTAGGGGCCTTTGATCTGATCGATGATGACAAAGTATGCCTGACGAATCTTAACAGACAGATTATTGCCACCAGGAAAACTGTTGGTCAATATAAAACAGAGGTGATGCGGGACAGGATCCTGGACATTAATCCGAAAGCAGATGTGAGAATCCATAACTGTTTTTATCTTCCGGAGAATGCTGCTGACTTCGATTTTAGTGAGTATGATTATGTGGTAGATGCTGTGGACACAGTGACTGCGAAGATTGAACTGATCATGCGTGCAAAAGAGGCAGGGACTCCTGTTATCAGCAGTATGGGTGCCGGAAATAAGCTGGATGCCAGTGCATTTCGGGTGGCAGATATCTATAAGACGAAGGTGTGCCCGCTGGCGAAGGTTATGCGCAGAGAGCTGAAGAAGCGTGGTGTGAAGAAACTGAAGGTTGTTTATTCGGAGGAACAGCCGATCAGACCAATTGAAGATATGGCGATCAGCTGCAGGTCGCATTGTATTTGTCCTCCAGGTGCTACGCATAAGTGTACGGAGCGCAGAGATATTCCGGGGAGTGTGGCCTTTGTGCCGTCTGTCGTCGGGCTGATTATTGCAGGAGAGGTTATTAAAGACCTGACTGCGGAGTACAGAAGATAAGAAGTGTTTATTTTGAGATGTGTATGGTGTCAGAAATGGTATGGTACACATCTTTTTTTGCGGGAAATATTTTGAATTGGATTGATGGATTACCTGTTAGAGTGTATAGAATTGTTATATGAGAAAAAGTCAAAATAACATAAAAATTTATAGGATTTTCAAAATATAATGAAAGAAAAAAGAAAGAATCTGTGATACACTGTCATTATTGATTGATAGAACTGTGAAGGTGCAGAATTTGGTGAATGAGAATGCCTGAACGATATCAGCGTAATAAATTGTTACTGCTTACTCCGTTCTCAGTAACTAATAAATTTCAGATTGGAGGATATCATATTGAATGAAAACAAATTACAACAGAACAGTGCAGGCCTGTTTTATCGGATATGTGGTGCAGGCTATTGTAAACAATTTTGTTCCTCTGCTGTTTCTGACATTTCAGGGCAGTTACGGGATTTCGCTGCAGAAGATCACACTTCTGGTTACTTTTAATTTCGGAATCCAGTTGCTGGTAGATCTGGCATCGATTGGATTTGTGGACAGAATAGGTTATCGTGCATCTATGATCCTGGCACATACAATGGCGGCTGCAGGTCTGATTTTGCTCACAGTATTGCCGGAGTGCCTGGGAGATCCGTTTGTGGGACTTCTCATTGCAGTTATGATCTATGCCATCGGAGGCGGATTGCTGGAGGTGCTGGTAAGTCCTGTGGTGGAAGCCTGCCCTACAGATAATAAGGAAAAAGCAATGAGTCTCCTTCATTCCTTTTACTGTTGGGGACATGTGGGAGTGGTACTTCTTTCTACATTATTCTTTCGTATTTTCGGGATTGCAAACTGGAAATATATGGCGCTGGTGTGGGCATTGATTCCCATTGCAAATGGAATCCTTTTTACCAGAGTTCCCATTGCTCCACTGCTGGATGAGGGTGAAAAGGGGCTGACTATGGGAGAGCTTTTTAAGAAAAAAATCTTCTGGGTTCTGATGTTAATGATGCTCTGTGCAGGAGCCAGTGAGCAGGCGGTAAGCCAGTGGGCTTCTACTCTGGCTGAGAAAAGCTTTGGAATCAATAAAACTATCGGAGATCTGGCAGGTCCCATGGCGTTTGCAATTCTTATGGGAAGCTCAAGGGCATTTTATGGGAAATTTGGAGATAAAATCAATCTGGAACGCTTTATGCAATACAGTGCAGTTCTGTGCATGGTTTCCTATCTGATGATCGCATTTATCCCGGTACCTGCGTTGGGAATCCTTGGATGTGCGGTTTGCGGTCTGTCTGTAGGTATTATGTGGCCGGGAACCTTCAGCATGGCGGCTGCCTCAGTAAAGCGTGGCGGAACAGCCCTGTTTGCCCTCCTTGCCCTTGCTGGAGATGTGGGATGCTCATCCGGACCAACCTATGTGGGGATGATTTCAGGAGCACTGAATGATAATCTGAAACTTGGAATCTTTGCGGCACTGATTTTCCCTGTGTTGATGATAATGGGGATTAAGATGATTGGAAGTCTGCAAAAATATGATTGAGATATATTAAAAAGTATGGAACGATTAATTTTTCATATTGATGTAAACAGTGCATTTCTTTCCTGGGAATCAGCCAGAAGGGTGAGCCAGGGGTTGCCGGATCTCAGAGAAATTCCTTCCTGTGTAGGAGGAAATCCAAAGAAACGGACAGGTATCGTGGTTGCCAAATCTATCCCTGCAAAAAAATACGGGATCCAGACCGGCGAGCCAGTAGCTATGGCTCTTCGGAAATGTCCCAATTTGGTGATCGTTCCCAGTGATTTTGAATTATACGATAAATGTTCCCGGGCATTTAAAGCAATCTGTGCTTCCTTTGCACCTGTGATGGAATCTTTTTCCATTGATGAGGTATTTCTGGATATGACAGGTACTTCTCTGATCTATCCTGACCCTGTAGCTGCTGCTCATGAGCTGAAAGACAAGATTCACAGAGAGCTGGGATTCACAGTAAATGTAGGAATTTCTACCAATAAGCTTTTGGCAAAGATGGCATCAGATTTTCAAAAGCCGGACAGAGTACACACTCTGTTCCCGGATGAAATCCCGGAGAAAATGTGGCCTCTTCCTATCCGTAATCTGCTGTTTCTGGGAAAAGCTTCCGAGCAGAAGCTTCTGAATCAGGGAATCCGTACCATCGGTGATCTGGCAAGAGAAAGAGCATCCAATGTGCAGTACTGGCTTGGGGAAAAAACGGGACATCAGCTATGGCAATATGCCAGAGGTATCGATGATTCCCCTGTAAAAGCAGTGCCTGATGAGGCAAAAGGTTTCAGCGTGGAAACTACTTTTAACGATGATATTACTTCCATAGAGCAGGTGTTTCCCATACTTTTGGAGCAGTGTGATGTTCTGGCAACCAGAATGCGCAGAAAAGATAAGAAATGCAACTGTATTTCCGTGACTTTCCGTACTTTGGATTTCAGAAACCGTTCACACCAGACAAAGCTGGAAAATGCTACAGATCTTACAGATGAAATTTATATAAATGCTACAAGACTTTTTAAAGAGTTCTGGAAAGGACAGCCGCTACGTCTGATTGGTGTGGCACTGACAGGCCTTACAGATGGCACTTATGAACAGATGTCTCTGTTTGAAGATACAGAAAATAAAGAACGCCACAGAAAGCTGGATGCAGCTATGGATGAGATCCGGATGAAATTTGGAAATGATAAGATCACCCGTGCCAGTATTATGAACAGCAATGCACGGATTGGGCGAAAAGCGAAAGCACAGATGAAAAACGAAAAGATGGAAGAACCGTAAGTAAAGGGAGGACTGAGCATTAAGAACAATGCGACAATCCTCCCTTTATAAAAATTTCAGAAAAAGTTTTATCGTTCCATCATACTGATAGATTCGATTCCTACACTTCCTCCACGTACCACTTCAATTCTGTGAAATTCTTCCTTGATCAGTTTCACTACTGCGTCATTCTTGGTTGCTGTCTGGACAAATTCCAGGAGCAGGCTGTCTTTGCCATAGTCAATGACCTTTGCCTTGAAGGTTTCGGCAATCTGAAACAGTTCAACCTTATCTTCTTTGGAACAGTTAAAAACCTTAATATACAGAATCTCTTTCATGCGGACAAATACGTCTGTGAAATCAATAACCTTAATAACCTCGATCATACGGTTCAACTGTTTTTTGATCTGCTCAAAAGTTTCATCATCACTGACAGTTGCGATCGTCATTCGAGATACTGTGGGG
>OIAH01000738.1_pt1 | contig 11919 bp, 8 predicted proteins | sample 1580711 | NCBI WGS metagenome assembly OIAH01 (sample SAMEA3882556, study PRJEB24775) | human gut metagenome | biome: human-associated habitat; feature: intestine environment; material: feces | place: Netherlands | collected 2009/2010
TTTATTGCTTATTATCCGCACCCAAAAAGTTGCATTTATAAGTTGAACTCAAGACGGATTACATGGACAATCACGGATAATATTGAAAGCAACCGTGATAACCCGTATAATTCCGTGCCTAAAATAGTTCGATAAGTTTATTCCGACCCTCACATAATTGTATTCTATAAAAAACAATTTCGCGCTATTTTTATATTTTACAGAATACAATCCACAGCCTGAATCGTAATAACCGGATACTGATTTGCCCGTACCACAAAATATCAGTAAGTTTGCAGAAAACAATCTACAAGTAATGACCAGTTATATTTTCCTTGACACGCTTCGCTTCTTCGCCCATCACGGCGTGGGTGAACAAGAAACCGTGGTAGGCAATGAGTTTACCGTCAGCCTGCGCCTGCAAGTTGATATCCGGCGTGCGGCAGAAACGGACGACGTAGCCGACACCGTGAGCTATGCCGATGTACATACAGCTGTGAAGGCAGAGATGGACATTCCTTCCAAACTATTGGAACATGTATGCGGGCGAATTATAAACCGATTGTTCCGCGACTTCCCACAGATAGAGGAAATAACCCTCAAGCTGGCAAAGCGCAATCCACCGATGGGCGCGGATATAGAGGCTGCAGGAGTGGAAATATGCCAACGCCGCGGAGAATGACAGATTGCCGAATCACCCCATTCACTATTGATACACAGACACTTCCCACTGCAAAGACACTGCATGCTTTTTGCAGTGGCGCTGCAAACGGTTTGCAGTAACACTGCACATATATTTGCAGTAGTACTGCAATAGCTTTGCAGTGACGCTGCAACAGATATGCAGTAGCACTGCAAAATGTATACAGAAGTTCTGCAGTGAGCATGCAGCAACTTTTCTGCCGTAGAATACGACCATTGATACCAATATTCCGTACCTTTGCCCCATCATCAACAAAAAGTCAATGAGAAACGCTATACAACGACTGGCATTACTCCCCATCGTCACTTTCTTCCTGCTACCGGCCGCTTGCTATCAAATACAGCTCCGAGTTTCATTGGAGGTATTTGCAACCAGTTATTGCTCAATAGTTTGTGAGTAATAAGTCAGAAATATGGTCGTAAACTTTAACTGTACATTCTAAAGGGTGAAGATTTAACGCTTTTATTGTTTCTTAACTTGGCTGGAGTGCTAAATTGGGCGTTTTCTTCTCTTTTCGGTGCAATTTGCTTTCTGTTATTCCACTTCTATTTTGGCTTACTCCTAAGCCTCTACAAAGGTACGATATTTTGTTGGATATTCGCCCACTCCATTATCATTTGTAGATTCAGTTACGTGTTGCACAGCGATGTGTCAATAACTCAACTACGCAAAAGGAGGCGAGGGAATGGAAAAGAGGAATCTATTATTTTGGAGGGAGTGCAGTCTTCCGCTTGCCCAATTTATTCCTACTAAATAATATCCTCTCTGAAATAAAATAATAGGCTCTCAAATCAAAAAACTCTTGTTTGAGTTGATTTTTCTACTATTTCGTCAGTCGTTTGTCTCCGTTGCCGGATGCAGGATTAAGCCAAGCCGATGAATGGGAAAAGGTTTTGGGGCTGTTTACTCTCCAAAGGAGGAAGAAACTACGCCAAACGGTTTACGGCTTGACCTTTCCATATTCAATGAGGCTAGCTACCTTTGCATCCGACATAAGGGGATAAACGGCTATATGTGGAGTAAAGATTCATCGCCATAAAGGTTCTTGCTCCCAGTTATGAGGAAAGCCTAATAATTGAGTCTTGACAGATGGATGCTTTGCCAATAGTTGTTTAAAGTCGGGAACGAAGGTATTATAAGGAGCAACAGAGTTTAGCCAATATACAACATAACAAAGTTGAGGATATAAGACTTGCTCTCGAAACGAGAAGTCAGTAATCCAAGTATGAGGCATACGTTCCGGCATCATAGGCTTTACAGGGAACACTCGGTTTGATAGTCTTGAATGATGGGCGCAGCAGTTGCGAAGTACGGCAAGGCACTCTAACCAGCTTCTCAGAAATTTGTGGTGATTTAAGCCGAACTCTCTCGCCACAGCATGTTTTGCGGTAGCATTCGAGAAATTAGAATAGAGTTTTGATAGTGTACCCATTGAGATGACTTCCAATGTTTTCCACACAGGAGGCAAGTCAGGTTCACTATATTTACGGAAATGCTCAGTGATAAAATCATCGTGAGAGCGAGAAACCTCCTTACGGATTACGGACAAGTTTGCATCAAAACGAGTTCTATTGGTCGCATAACTTTCGTCCATAAACCAAAATGCTCCAAACTCCAACGCGAAATGCTTGATTATTTTAGTGCGCACAGAAACTTCTATCATTTGGATTGCAGTAAACAACAATGCTCTAAGTTCCTTATCAAAAGAATAAAGGTCTATGATGTCCGCAAAGTGGCTACCTACTCTAAATTGGTGCGTAATGCGATTTGCTTCAAAATGTCGCCAATAACCAGCAAGACGAAAGTAACTGATGTTGTCTAGGATTTCAATCGCTTGTTCAACATTATCAATGAGCAAGCCTCTCTCCCTGAGAATATCAATTTGCTGCTCTGTGGTTATGGCTTGGTTTGTATATCTGACTCCCATAAATAAAAATGTCCCGCTGGGTACGCTAATCTTACGGGAAGCGGGCGGGATTTGTTACTGCAAAGGTAATGCTTTATTTTTAAATCCACAAGAATGTTGCGAAATATATGCGAACTTTTTTCTTTGACTACCGTGAATCTCAGATAATTTGAGTACTTTTGTAGTCGGATTTGGGTAACCATTTCCAGACATTTGAAATAAAGGAGCGTTATGCTACTCTTGTAAGTGCGAAGCCTGAGAAACTAAAACACGAAATCAACAAGAATTGGCATGGCAGTTCCCACGTTATAGCGTGGGCTGCTTAACCATATCTGTTGATTAAGGTTTTCTCAGGGCCTGCACTTAAAGACGTGGTTATTGGCAGTACCACGCTTCTCGTTTTCAATAACTATAAAAATAACAATTATGTGGCCATTTGGTTATTTCAAGAAGAAACGAGAAAAAGAAGAACAAATGCGCAGACGAGAGGAAGAAAATGCTCATTTGCAAAAACTGGAACAGGAACGTATTGTCCGAGAACGTGAAAGACGTTTGGAAGAGAATCGAAAAAAAGAAGAACAACGTAAGGTTGAAATTGAGAACAGAAACTCATTTTATCCTTTTACGTTCAAGTCCGATTGTCATCAACGTTACGAATCAAACATCCCCGTTCAAGGGCTTCAGCAATGTGGACGAACTGTCAGTGTAATCAATAATACGAATGGATGCCCTGGGTATCGGCTTGAGGCTGGTGTTGGCTATATTGTAAAAATATATAATGACGACTTGGGCAAACCTAATATGTCTGACAAGCCAATGAAACTTATTCGGAAAACAAACGAAATGGCAGAATTTCGAGGTTTCCCAATAGAAGCACAAACTCCATTTGGGTGGCAAGAGATTGACTACAGCGATTATGGCCTCACCATTTACTATAAAAATAGCAATGTCTGCAAATGCGTGCTGCACATGTATGATCGTGGCGTGGATTTGGAGTACAGAAAAGAATCTGCGAGCACAAATTCGCCAGCTTCCGCTAGTCAAGAAAAATCAATTGCAGAAAAATATGTAGAAGAAGCCTTTACGCAAATTAAAATGGGGAAGGATGGTGATAGTGTGTACCATCCTTTATATAAAGCGTGGAGAGCAATGCAAGCAGATCCTGCATGTATAAAAAAGATTCATAACAAGAGAGAGGCAGGCAATGGCTTACTGGTATTCTTATCGTATGGGACAATAAGGGACATTGACGACCGACAGCAAATCATCAGTCTATCATATTTAATGCTTAGCGAGGAAATAGAGATTAATCCCAATAGCTTGAACACGATTAAAAACCGTATTCTATCTATGACGATAGATCGTGAAGCATTCCAATATACCGTTTCTGCCGCCATAGGTACAAATGCCGCCTTTGATTTTATGGGATTCTCTCAGTTTGAATCTAGGGATGCAGCTCTAAAAATGCTGTACAAGGATTTGACACTATCGCCTGTTTTCAAGAATCTTCCTGACTTTGCTGAAATGCTAAACGATTTGGAGATGAAGATTAGCAACGACTTTTTTGGTGGTCATGAGACCCCAGACTCCATAAAAGCCCAAGGTGAAACTAACCATTCAAAAGTGCTCTCGTATCTTCGTGAAAAGGTTTATAAAGAAGAGTGTCTTGATTTCTAGCTATGACAAAAAAACAAGAAGACAGAACAATCAAATTGGACAACGAGGAGATTGCCAAAGCAACCTTCCCGATTGTTATTTCTGTAAGCCGAAGCACGGATATACCTGCATTCTATGCCGATTGGTTTTTGGGACGACTGAAAAAAGGCTATTCGGCATGGACTAACCCATTCAATGGAAAAAAAAGCTATGTCGCTTACGAGGATACTCGTTTTATCGTCTTTTGGTCGAAAAATCCTCGGCCACTGCTTAATCACCTTGGCTATTTAAGGGAAAGAGGGATTGGTTGCTATATCCAATACACCCTTAATGATTACGAAGAGGAGGGATTGGAGTTGGGCGTGCCAAAACTTGAAAAGCGTATCGAGACATTCAAATTGCTTGTAAACGAACTTGGCAAGGGCGCAGTAGTTTGGCGCTTCGACCCTCTGATTCTTACTGATAAGATAGACATGGACAAGCTTTTGCGGAAGATAGAATATATTGGCGACCAGCTTCGTGGCTTTACCGAGAAACTTGTTTTCAGCTTTGCAGATATCTTGTCGTACCGCAAGGTTAAGGCAAATCTTGAACGCAATCATATCCACTATGTCGATTGGACAAAAGAGCAAATGATAGAGTTTGCCGAGAAACTCGTTTGTCTGAACATGACTAAAGGCTGGAACTACGTTCTCGCAACCTGTGGAGAGTCTGCTGATTTGGATGGTGTAGAGCACAATCACTGCGTGGACGACCGATTGATGGTGCGCTTTGGTTATAAATCTAAGGAATTGATGGATTTCCTAGGAGCCGAAATCATAAAGCCCAAGCAACAACTTGATTTGTTTGCAGAATCAGAGCCTTTGGAAATGCCTGTGGATGCAATCCTTCTGGATAATAATCAATATGCAGTGATTCAGAAAAACAACAAGGACAAAGGACAGCGCACGGCCTGCGGCTGTATGAAAAGCAAAGATATAGGAGAATACAACACATGTCCACATTTATGCGAATATTGTTATGCCAATGCAAGCAAGGAAGTGGCAGTGCAAAATTGGAAGCGACATCAGTTAAATAAAGACAATGATACAATAACCGGAAGATAATATGTATCAAGACAAGATTGGGGAATATGCTCCTCTCACAATAGACAACATAATTCATACAGCAGAAACCGATATACCTCAACGCTTTCGCTCTATGCCATGGGCATATAGCGATGCCGAAGGTAGAACTTTGGAACATGGGACTGCCATACTTGAGACGGAAGAGCTGTGTTCTGCTTATCTTGCGGCTTATGGTAGGATGCATCGTAAAAAACTTTATTTTGCATTGGACGGGGCAAAAGAAAAAGGAAATTTCCCTTATCAGGAATTGCGTAACGGAATAGAACTCTTTGATTGGGGGTGTGGGCAAGGTATAGGTTCGATGGCCGTTATAGAAAACTTAAGAAAAGAGGGATTGCTGTCTTGCCTAAAGAAGATAACCCTAGAAGAACCATCAGAGGTTGCACGAGCAAGGGCTGTGCAACACGTAAAGCACGCACTTGGTACCGATTCTAATGTAATTGTTGAACAATATTCCGAATATCTTCCATCAGACTATAGTACTGAAAATACTATTCAAAGTATTACTATAGAACAACCTTGTGCCATTCATATATTCTCCAATGTACTTGATATTGAATCTGTAAGTCTTAAAGGTGTTTCCAAATTGATTACATCTTCTGGTGTAAAGCATATTGTACTGTGTATCGGCCCTGCCAATCTTAACGAAAGTAGAATAAATGCCTTTAAGAACTATTTTAAAGACAATGACATACAAGTATTTGCGGATTATCGAGAAACGAAATTCGGTAAACATCCAAACGGCAGAGATTATGGATGCCTAATCAAGAGTTTCGCATTCTCGCTGGATTCTGCAGAAAGTGTTCTTCACAAATACAAATGTTTTGCTCCCATACAATTATTCGCTTGTTATGCGGAGACAATGCCAGAACAAAAGAAAAGAAGCATAAAAGATGGGGCTTTTGAAATTATGGCTCCATTTGATATGACTATCCACAAAGGATTAAATCCCATCTTAGCACTTGTCAGCAATCTCATATCAAGAGGTGTCCCAACATATGCAAGTGAATACATTACTTCGGCTCTTTCACACCGAGATAAAATGGAAAGGGAAACATCATTAAAAGCAATAGCCCAAATACAAAAGACTATTGTTGAAGCAATGATAACAGGGCGACTTGACATCCAATCTGCGGAATGGAATGTCTTAACTATAGAAGATGGTACAGACATTACCGATATAGCAGTCAAAGATTTAGTTGAAATGTACAATAACGTCATTGCAATGACAGATGGCTACAACAACATGTTGTTGCCACACATAAATATCGTAAAGGCTTCTTCTGTCAAAACAGATGATATTTTTGACATTGTCATCGATGTATCTGTAAACAAGTATGCCGATTTTGAACATATAGTATTCTCGAAATACAAGGCTAAGAACGATTGCTATTTTATTGTTCGCTCTTCTAAATCAGTTTATGAGCCACGCATACTTTATACAACAGAACGTATTAAATATAAATCATTCGTAGAAAAGGAATCAAGTGGAAAGTATATTGTAAACGAAACAATAGCGTCCTGTCTTAGATATTTCCTGAGACTTATTTTCCGAAAAGAAGATTTTCGCCCTGGGCAGTTACCTATACTCAATAGGGCTTTAGGCTTGAAGAGCGTGATTGGTTTATTGCCAACGGGTGGAGGTAAATCGCTGACTTATCAGTTGGCAGCAATGCTTCAACCTGGTGTAACATTAGTTGTTGACCCATTGAAAGGTTTAATGAAAGACCAGTACGATGGACTGATTAACGCAGGAATTGATTGTATTTCATATATCAATAGTGATATTACATCCAACAAGGAAGAAGCATACAAGCGTGAGCAAGAACTTACTGGTTCTCAGATACAAATCATGTTCCTATCTCCTGAACGTCTCAGCATTCATCGTTTCAGAGAAGTACTGCGTTCTATGAGAGAATCAGGAATTTATTTCTCGTATGGTGTAATTGATGAAGTGCATTGTGTCTCCGAATGGGGTCATGATTTCCGATTGGCGTATCTTCATTTAGGACGTAATCTGTACAACTATGTCCTGCCAAAAGAGGTTGAAGGCACAGATAATCACATTTCCCTTTTTGGCCTAACAGCAACTGCCTCATTCGATGTGTTAGCAGATGTAGAGCGCGAACTTTCTGGCAGAAATTCGTATTCATTGGAGGAGGATGCTACTGTCAGATATGAGAACACCAATAGATTGGAATTGCAATACAATATTTTTCCAGTTGACACCTCAAATGCAAAGAAAGTATGGGAGGTTGGTGACATTAAAGAGGAATGTCTCATTGATGCAATCAATGATGCAACAGAAAAGATACAAGAGATACAGACTGATGAAAATGTCAATGATATAAAAATACACTTTTTAGATAGAGAAAACATTTCAGACAAAGATATTATATCCAGCGTTAATTCTGTTGATCTCTATACACATATTGATAAAGATTGGTATAGTGTAAGTCATACAGATATGGCTGGTATCGTGTTCTGTTTGCGTGCCTCTGAGAAAAGCAATTTAAGTGTTCCTTCTGTTGCCAAAAAACTAAAAACATGTAATATCAGTGGCTTCTCCACTTATAAGGGGGGCGATGATACGCTGTGTCAAGAAGAATTCTTGCATGGCAATACACAGTTGATGGTGGCAACAAAAGCTTTTGGTATGGGTATAGATAAGTCAAATGTACGTCTTACATTTCATTTGAATTATCCGGGCTCTTTGGAGTCTTTTGTACAGGAAGCAGGACGTGCTGGAAGAGACAAGAAAATGGCATTGGCTACCATAATGTATTCGCCTAAAAAATTCTGGGACAGAAATGCTCGGACGAATGAATGGAAAGAATATTCAGCAGACTACACTAACAATAAATTCTTCTATGATAGCAATTTCCTCGGAGAAGATTTCGAATTGTATGTAATGGAGTTGCTGATGAATGGGTTGCCTTTGCAAATAAGCAATGAAGAAATAGCAGGTATAAACGAAACTATTTTCGGGAAAAGTACGGGAATACTTCAATTTATCAATAGATATCCTAAAGGGACTACTCTTACCTATTATGTTTCTTATATTGAAGATGATTATATCCTTGACAGGTATAATGAACGGTTGGCAGAAAAGCAGATGCCATTATTCAATACTCCAAAAGCAAAATATCTAAAAAATGAACGTGGATTTGGTTATATACGTGATTTCGGTTCGACTAATTACAAAGATGCTATACAAAAGGCTATCTATCGTATGTGCATTATTGGACTGATAGACGATTTCACAGAGGATTATGCAAAGAAACAATTTCGCATCACAACGATTTGTCAAGATGATTCACGTTATTATGAATATCTCAGTTTCTATTATCGAAAATACTATTCAGAAGATAGAGTTGAGTCAATGATTGAGGATGTCAAACTGATGGCACAAACTGAGGGTGTCATTATGGCCTGCCTCAAACATCTTACATCATTTATATATAGAAGTATTGCGGACAAAAGAGCCAGAGGTATCTTGGATATGGAGCAATTCTGCAATATGGCAATTACATCGAACAAGGATTGGAAAGAAACGAATGAAGATTTAAAAGATTTTATATATTACTACTTCAACTCTAAATATGCAAGAGAGGGATTTGTCACTTATGATGCAAGTGTGAAGCAAGAAATGCCATTTTCTCTCAAAGATGACACCAATACTGATTTTCACTTAGAAAGTGAAACAACAAGTTTTGAACTGGTCAAGAAATATATGCGAGTTGTTGATGCGGACATCGTTAATAATGATGCTCAGAAAGACAACGTTAAGCACTTGCAAGGTGCAGTTCGACTTATTCGTAGGGCAGCAGCAGAGATGAACCCTGTTCTCAATCTGCTAAACATTTTTTGTACATTATTTCTTGGACAACAAGATAATGAGATGTTAGAAGAAGAAATCTGCAATGATTACGAAGAAGTCATTGATTACTATACTTCAAAAAATAACCTAAAAGTTCTAGATGAGTATGCAGACTTACTTATAAGTCATGCGGCAATAGATGAACATAGAAAGGATTATCTTCAAAAATTGTCCACTTATATTCAATTGAAGAGACATTTGAATAGTTTAAAAAACATCGTATCTAAATACAAGTAATATGATAGACGAAAAAATAAACAAGACTTTGTCAGAATTGGAAGCTAATCTTCGGAATGTAGAATCAGCTCGAAAGCAGGTTGAAAGTACTGTTAATTCATACGAAGGAATCAAAGCTGTAACTGCAAATTATGTAAAGAATCTTTCTTCCATAGAAAACAATTTGCATGCGCTTATAACCGCTATCGGAGCAGATTATGAAAAAAACGCGGATTCGTTCCAAAGAGATTGTGAAGAAATCACTACATCGTGTAATTCTTTAATTTCGAAGATTAACGATGCTGTAGAGAATATAAATGGGAAAGTTTCTTCACAAATAGATAAAATTCACAAAAAATTCATGTATGTCATTATATGTAGCGTGATTGTCTGGGTTACTATGCTAATGCTCTTCTTTATAAGCAAATAGTACTTGTAACAATTAAAAACAACAAAAATAAGACATAATGAAAGATCCAGTCTCAATACAAATCCTCCAAGATATTCAAACAGCTTGGAACACGTTAAATCCTCAACTAATAATAAAACACTTAGACAAGTCTTTTATTTATGATTCCCAATGGGTATTTGAGTCTCTTGATTATGAAAGATATATCTCATATATAACGGGAAAGTTCAATAAAATAAGAGAAACTGGTTGCATTGTAGAAGCTACTATTGTTGACGGAGCAGTTAGACTTAATCAAAATGGTAGTATTGCATTTTATCGAGTGAAGATAGAAAATGGAAAAATAATCAAAGGTGATTTGTGTATGTTCTAGAAAACAATGACCTGATGTGATGAATTGTGTACATTCATACTATTCATCACATCAGGCTATTGTGTGTTGAGAATTATCTTCTCACCGAGAAGCCTCTCTTTTGCTGGTAGTCGTAATGCCCATCCACCACATTTTCTACTTCCCGTTTGGCTTTGATTTGCTCCCGACTATCCAAATCGCCCTTTTGCTTGGCTGTGAGATACAGGAAATCTCCGGCTGCTCGGTGTGATTGTCTGTCGTCTCCGAACAGGTTAAGCGCATCCTTGATGTCCGATACCTGCTCCGAGGCAAAACGAGGCTTGTAATAATCCTTTGCCAAACGGATGATGCCGTTTACCGCCTTGCGGAAAATATCGCTTGTTTTGAGTAGTAGGAAGCTGAGACAACCGATAAGATGATTCTGCCATGCTATCCGATTTTTGAGCCTTGTTGTCTCTTGGGCATGCTCTGCCTCCTTACGGTTCAATTCGGATTGGTGCTTACCCTCCAGCTTCATCAGTTCTCGTTGATGGTCGCTCTGCATGGTCTGTATTTTACCCTGCAACCGCTCGATGGTTTCCTCGTGCGTGGAAATCTCATCACGCAAATCCTCGATTTTTCCTTTCAGGGCTTTAGACTTACCCGTAGCCCAACCGACAGCAGCACTCAGAAGCTCGCTCCCTTTCTCCTTGTTGAGTTTGGAGCGTTTCTCGCTGATAGCCCTGTCAAGGTCTTCACTCTGTTGCTGTTTTTGATGGGCTTGTTCTATGAGTGCGTTGGTAACACTTTCCGCCTCCTGTACCTTTTGATTCGCCATCTCCAACTGATGCTCACAGTATAGCCTTGTGGCATTAAGACGGTTCATCTCCTCTTTCTGCTTTTCGATGATGAAGTCGTTGCGCTCCAAATGCTCCTTGCCTGTTTCGGCTTTGGATTTTCCACGCTTCATGGAGAGCAAATCGGCTGCCAAGGTCTGCATCTCTGTCATATCCTCGTCATTGAGTTTTCGGCTCTTGCCTGTGTCGTGATTCATCCAATCAAATACGATGTGTGCATGGTAATTCGGTTTGAACCACTTGCCATTGATTTGGAAACTCTCCTTGTCCTCAGCTTCGGGCTGTCCGCCCAGCCAATGCCCCTCGTCCTTGTGCAGGAAGATTTGAAGCGGAGTGATGCCCCAACGCTGTTGGCATTCCTCACCAAACTTGCGCACATCTGCCAGTGTGGTGTCCGGTCTGATGAGCAGGACACCCTCACGGATGGGTGAGCATCCTGCCACTTTGATGATTTTGCCGTTCTTGCCTTTGCGCTCACGCTCTTTCTCCTGCATGGCACGACCAGTCTTTTCCTTGACCATCTGCTTTATGTAGTCGTAGTGCGCTTGCAGGTCAGGGTTGCCGAAGCCGGGATTTATCCACTGCTCGTTGTCGGCAGAGAGTTCGGGAACGATGTAGATTTTGGACTCGCCGATGTTACGCATATACTCGGCAGTTCTTCGGTTATGAGCCCCACTTGATTTTACATTGCAGGACTTGATATGTATGCTTGATTTTGTTGCCATTCTCTTAAAATTTGATTCGGGTTGTTTGACTAAATTCATTTGTTCCGCTCATAACCGCACAGGGTTCTTAGGGGCGTAACCCATAAGCGGAGATTGCAAAGAGAGGGTCACTCTTTGCTCGGGGTTCTCA
>OIAH01000741.1_pt1 | contig 11866 bp, 16 predicted proteins | sample 1580711 | NCBI WGS metagenome assembly OIAH01 (sample SAMEA3882556, study PRJEB24775) | human gut metagenome | biome: human-associated habitat; feature: intestine environment; material: feces | place: Netherlands | collected 2009/2010
TTGGCAGGGCGGAAAGCCTCATCTCTTCGCCAGAGGCTCCCCTACAAGGGGAGCTGTCGAGCGACAGCGAGACTGAGAGGTTGTACTTTGCAGCGGCCTCTTATTTTTATCGCTTGAAAAAGAAAATATCAGTCGCCCACGATGAGCCGCACTGCGCCGTAGATGCCGGCGTCGTTGCCGAGGCTTGCGGCCTTGATGGGCGTCTCGCGGCAGGACTTGAAGGCGTAGGTCTTGTAGTGCTCCACCAGCGGGTCGAAGAGGACGTCGCCTGCGCGGGACACGCCGCCGCCCACAAGGAACATCTCGGGGTCGGTGGTGGCGGCGATGGTGGCCAGAGCCATGCCGAGGGTGTCGGTCATCTCGTCCACCTCGCGGGCGGCGAGAGCGTCACCATTGCGGGCAGCGTCGAAGACGTCCTTGGCCTCAAAATCCCTGCCGCGCAGGACGCAGTCGGCGTCGGGGTTCTCGTCCAGCAGCTTCTTCATGCAGCGGACGACGCCGGTGGCGCTGGAATACTGCTCGAGACAGCCGTGCTTGCCGCAGCCGCAGGTGGCCGTCTCGTGGCGGTTGACGGTGATGTGGCCGATCTCGCCGCCGGCGCCGTGTGCGCCGTCGATGACCTTGCCGTTGACGATGACGCCGCCGCCCACGCCGGTGCCCAGCGTGACCATGACGGCGCTGCGGCAGCCCTTGGCCGTGCCCATCCAGATCTCACCCAGAGCGGCGACGTTGGCGTCGTTGCCCACCAAGACCTTCATGCCGTCCAGCAGGCCGGACAGCTGGGCCGAGACGTTCCGCTCGCCCCAGCCGCCGAGGTTGGCGCAGATGATGGGGACGACGCGGCTGTCCAGCACAGGGCCGGGCACGCCGATGCCGACGCCCTCCACCTGCTCGGAGGGAATCTCCTTCTCGGCCATCTTGGCGTGGATGGCGTCGGCCAGATTTTCGAGGATGTGCTCACCGGCGTTCGAGGTGTCGGTGGGGACTTCCCACTTTTCCAGCAGTGCGCCCGAGGTGGTGAACAGGCCGACCTTGGCGGTCGTGCCGCCGAGGTCGATGCCGAATGCGTATTCTTTCATGATTCATTTACCCCTTTTTCTGCGGCGGTCGTCCGCCGTTTTTAGCTGACAACAGTATAACATACTCCGGCCCAAAAGAGCAGAGGGCAGGCCGGATTTTATGCAATCGGACGGAAATGGACTGCGATTTTTGGCAAAATCGCAGAAAGGAAGCGCGGATGCAAAAAACTCCCCGCCATGCACGCTGCACAGCGGGGAGAAAGAGGGAGGAAGGGGCAGAGTTCAGAGGGCCGAGTAGCCGAAGCTGTTCACCAGCGCGTCGATGTGCTGGCCCGCCTTGCACATGGGGCAGTCGCGGCTGTCGAAGCTGGCGTAATCGGGCAGGCTGGAGGGGTCGAAGATGGATGTGACCGGGATGCCCAGACACTCGTGGGTGGTAGCGAAGATGGCCGACAGGCCCGCCACAACGCCGCCGTAGTAGTTGACGGCCTCGATGGCCGCCTGCGCGGTGTAGCCGGTGGTGATGGAGGCGGCCAGAATGAGGACGTGCTTGCCCTTGACCATCGGGGCGAGGTTGTCGCGGAGGATGATCTGGCTGCCGCTGGTGTACTCGGGGGTGATGACGTAGATGGTCTGGTGGGCGTTCATATTGGCGAAGCCGTCCTTGGTCAGCTCGTTGGCCAGACAGGTGCCGATGACCTGCGTGCCGTCCAGACAGAGCACGGTGTCCACGATGGTGCTGTGCTGATAGGCGGCCACCAGCTCCTTGGCGACGGCCTTGGCCTCCGAGAGGCGGGCTTTCTGGGTGGTGACGTCGATGTAGTAGTTGATGTGGCTGTGGCTGGTGGCAAAGTGGCCTTTTGCCACGCGCAGGAACAGACTGCTCTTGTTGGTGGGAAGCTTTACCATATTGATCATAAACTGCACACTCCTGTTCTTGTGAAATCAGGCAGGACGCCCATCCCTCAAAAGGAAACAGCGCGGCGGCACTTGCCCGGCCGCTGCGCTCCCCGGTTGGTATGTCCCTATTGTAGCAGGAAAAGCCCCCTGTGCACAAGACATAAAACTGCTAAAATTCTTTGCCCTGAATTTAGCATATCGACGAAACAGGGCGAACAAAAACGCCCAAGGCGTGAGCCTTGGGCGCGGAGTGCGGAAATAAGAAATTATTCGAAGGTAACCTTGCCAGTATTGCTATCGACCTTGGCGGTCATCTTCCAAGTGCAGAAAGCACGGGTATAGCCGCTGTTGCCGCTGCTGGCCAGAATGCGGGGCCAGTACTTGAACTCGACCTTGTCGCCGTTCTTAAACGTGAGAGGCTCAGCAGTAGTGCCCTTAAAGGTGACAGTAAAATCTTTTGCACCATCATCGGTGGTCAGATCTTTCTCTTCCGGGTAAACAGTGACCAAATTACCTGCGTAGTTCTTCTCGGATTCGCCGGGGTTTACAGTAAGCTCAAAATTAGAGGACATCACACACAGAGCAACCTTTTTGGTGGTGCACTCGATGTTGATTTTGCAGGTGAACGTCTTATTCACTTCATCGTAAGTGGGTGCACCAGCACCAGTTTTATAGGTCTGGAAAGTGCCCATCAGCTTCAGCTTGGCACCGAGAGAACCGGTCTTCTGGTACTCATCCTCACCACAGCCGGTCAGCAGGCTGGAACCAGCCACAGCCACAGCAGCGGCGGCGCTGTACTTCAGGAAAGAGCGGCGATTGAATTCTAAGGACATGATCGTTCCTCCTTTATGTAGAAACACAGAAATCATTGTACTGCCCCGAAGGGCGTCTTGCCTATACAATAGGCGAAAAATGAGCAGATGTCAATGGTTTTCACAAAATTTTGTGGGGAAAGATCTGCCCGTGGGACGGAATTTCGTCCGGAAAAAACGCCTTTAGGCCTGTGCAATATCGGAAGAGCTGAGGGTGAAGGTCAGGCTCTTGTTGGCCACGAAGGTGGGGACGAAGGTGACGTTCAGCTTCTGCCAGCCGGTGGGGACGCAGCAGATCAGCTCAATGTAGCCGGAACCCTGCGGGGGCAGGTTGGTGGACTCAGAGAAGCTCTGGGCGTCGGCGTTGTAGAGCTGGATGTAAGCGCCCACCTCGGCCTCGGCACCGTCACAGGTGGCGGTGAAGTCGGTGGTGGAGGCAGCCAGAGCGTGGAAATACTGGCGGGCGACGTCGATCTTGGTGGCCTCATTGTCCAGAGGGTAGGCCGCATCCAGCTCGGCGAGGTTCTGTGCGCCGATGTTGAAGGTGGTCGCGCCGGAGCGGTTGACCGCAGTGATGAGGACGGCGACGTACTCGTGGTCGGGCAGGTCGGGGGCTCATGGTGAAGACGCTGGTGAGCTGGACACCCAGATTGTTCCAGTTGCTGACCTTATCGCCCACCTTGACCTCGATGGCGTCGCTGGTGCTGGAGCCGCAGCCGCCCAGCATGGCAGCAGCGCCCAGAGCGGCGGCGGAAGCGCCGGTGCACTTGAGGAAGGTGCGGCGGGAAATCTTATTGGACATGGATGTGTCCCTCCTTGAAATCGTTTTTATAAATAAAAAAGCACGATGAAAATGTTCTATCTTGTTTATAACATTTTTTGCACGCAGATGCAAGCAAAACAGAGCAGAATTTACACTAGTTTCACAGAGAGTTAAGTGCGGTCCTCGCCGGTCAGCTCCCGGGCGCGGGTCTCGCTGGTCTTGACCAGATTGAGCAGGCTGGGCGTATACAGCGGGTATTCCCGGGTCAGGCTCTCGGTGGTCATGGCGAGGCAGGACGGGTCGGCTACGCCCTCGCCGCCGGGCAGCTCTTCTCCGGCCAGCAGAGCCTCCACGTTGGCCTGTGCGGAGTGCATCACGGCGTCAGAATAGCCGGGCCAGCGCCGGGCGTCCACGCTGAACATACTGGGGGCGTTGTGCGGCTCGGCGGAGTAGAGCAGCCGGAACATCTTGGCCACGGCGGTCATCAGGTAGGCGCTGACCTCGGTGGTCAGCGCTTTGCTGTGGCACTCGCCGATCTTGGCGTAGAGCACGTTCAGGCTGTTGGAGATGAGCTTCTTGTTCATGGTGGGAAGGACGCTGCCATGGTAGATGTTGTCCTTCATCTTGTCGGGGTTGGGGATGTCCTCTGCCGAGAGCATCATGCCGTTGCGCTCTGCCGAGCGGCCCAGCAGGTAGTCGCAGGAGACATTATAATAATCGGCGACCCGTACCACAAAGTCCAGGCCGCACTCCCGGATGCCTTTTTCATAGTGGGAAAGCAGGGCCTGCGAAACGCCCAGATCCTCTGCCGCCTGTTTCTGGGTGATGCCGCGCTCCTTGCGCAGCAGTTTGATGATACGATTGAACTCCATGATGTTTGGCTCCTCAGATAAAAGATGGGACTTCCTTGATTTTTGGTTTACAGCACGTTGATTATACACAATGGAAAACGACTTGTAAAGCGAAAAAGTGACGGATTTTCCGCGATAATTTCGGCGTTTTTGTCAAAGGGGTTGCTCTTTCCACCATATCTATGTTAAACTAAAGCCTGACGGCATACATTTTGTGTCTGAGGATGCCGGGAATTTTAGCAGAAAAGCAAGATTTGTGCGAACCAGCACAGTACAAGATAGCTCACAAGAGGTGTTTTTGCATGAAAACCTTTAAGCTCCATCTCATCCGCCATGGCCTGACGGCCGGTAATTTACAGGGCCTTTACATCGGCAGCGGCACGGACATCCCCCTGTGCGACGAGGGCCGCGCCCAGCTGGCCGAGCTGAAGGAGCGGTTCGAGTATCCGCAGGTGGATACCGTCTTCTCCTCCCCCCTGATGCGCGCCGTGGAGACGGCCAACATCCTGTTCCCGAATGCCACCCACCAGTTCTCGGTGCACGACCTGCGGGAGGCGGGCTTTGGCGTCTTTGAGAACCATCCCGTCAAGGAGCTGGTGAAGAACGAGGACTTCAAGAAGTGGATCACCCCCGGCTCGGGTTTCGTGCCGGAGGGCGCAGAGCCTACCGAGCAGTTCCACGCCCGCTGCGCGGAAACGCTGCTCAAGCTGTTCGAGTATATGATCCGGATGGACGTCACCGAGGCTGCCTGCGTGACCCACGGCGGCGTCATCATGAGTATGCTGAGCCAGCGCGCCCTCCCCTCCCGCCACCCGGAACAGTGGATGGCTGACCCCGGCTGCGGCTACACCGTCCAGACCGATGTTCAGCTCTGGATGCGCGACCGTCTGGTGGAGGCCATCGACATCGTGCCCTTCGGCTACGCCGACACCCTGCGCGGTCAGGCCGAAGCAGAGGAGAACGAGGCCTTCGAATAAGACTGCACCCGCTGCCGCCCGGCGATTTTGACGCCGGGCGGCATTTTTGCGGCTTTTTGGTACAAGATCGGCAAAGAAAATGCAAAATCTGCGGCAGAACCCGTCCAGACTCTTGACAGGGCGCAGAGAAACCGATACTCTATAAAGTGAATGATTTTTCTCGCTGCAAGGAGGAGTCCCCCATGTCTCAGTCCCTTTCCCGCCGGTCGTTCCTGAAATGCGCCGGTTCGGGCGCGGTCAGTCTGGCCGCTGCCCTGCTCACAGGTGTCTCGGCGGCTGGGGCACAGCCCCGGGCCGTGGGTCAGCCTGCCCTGCTGGACGGCAAGGCGGCGGTGGAGCTGCTGGGCTATGCGCCTGCGCCCGGGCTGAACGGGGTGCTGGTCTACCTCTCGGTGGAGAACCTTTCGGCCCGCACCCTGCCGGTGGGGGCAAGCTACCTCCACAGCCGGGACGTCTCCACTCTGAACGAGCTGTACAGTCTGGACAGCGGCGTCACGGCCCGCTGCGGGGGGCAGAGCATCCCCTGCGGGAGCTTCGCGGCCCCGCTCTATGCGGAGAACGCTGCCGACGCCTCGGCCTTTACCCTGAACCTCGCCGCCGGGCGCGGCGCGATGCTCCACTGCTTCTGTGCCGTCCCGGGCGAGTGGGAGACACTGGAGCTGAGCTATCGCCCCGCCTTTGCCGCCGGCCAGCCGGTGGAGTTCGTGGTGCGGCGGGATGCCGATGCCGTCCGGCTCGGCCCGGTGCCCGCTGCGCCGGGAGAAGTGGGGAGCGTAGTGGACCTGTGAGGCGGATGCTCCGCTTCTGCGGACAACAAAAAATGAGACAGGTTTCCCCGCAAAGGGGCTGCCTGTCTCATTTTTGTTTTAAGAAGCCTTAGTCCTCGTCTTCCTCGTCCGCTTCGTCGTCTTCCTCCGTGCGGGGCTTGTAGAAGATGCCGCTCAGGAAGGTGCTGACAAAGTAGAGCAGGACCATCGGGATGGCTACCATGCACTGGGAAACGATGTCCGGCGGGGTGACGACGGCTGCAACAAAGAAGATGAGCACGATGGCAATGCCGCGGCCCTTCTTCATGAGCTGGGGGTTCGCAATGCCCATCTTGGCCAGAATGATGGTGACCAGAGGCATCTCGAACACGCAGCCGAAGATGATGAACATGGTCAGACAGAGGCTGACGTAGCTCTCGATACTGGTGGTGGTCTGGATGTAATCGGCGCCCTCGATGCCGGTGCTCAGGAACTGGAGCATGAAGGGCATCATGAGCTTGTAGGCGAACATCACGCCCACCACGAAGAGGGCCAGACCCAGCAGGATGACCAGCTTGAGGAAGAAGGTCTCGCTCTTCTTCAGGCCGGGCTTTGCAAAGGCGTACACCTGATACAGCGCCACCGGCACCGTAACGACCACAGCCGCCAGCAGGGAGACGCGGAAATACTGCATCAGCTTTTCCTGCGGGGCGATGGACACGAAGGTGTAGAAGCCCTGTCCCATCGCGGTCAGCAGGTCGATGAGGCGGTCGGCGTAGGACAGTGTGACCACGACCGCCACCACGAACACCACGGCGCAGACGATGAGGCGGTTGCGCAGCTCTTTCAGGTGGCCCGTCAGCGTCATGTTGCCGTCGTCAGCCATGACTTCGGCCTTTTTTTTGCGCTTTACGTTCGTAGCCACAGATTACTCCTCGTCGTCCTTCTTCTCAGTCTTGGTCTCGGCCTTTGCAGTGGTGGTCTCGGCCTCGTCGTCAGACTCCTCCATGCCCTTCTTGAAGTTGTTCATGGTCTTGCCGAACATCTTGCCCAGCTTCGGCAGGTTCTTGGGTCCAAAGATCAGCAGGACGACGACCAGAATGATAAGCAGCTCGTTAGTACCAATACGCATAATAATGATCTCCTTTTTACTTTGCCGCGCCGCGAGGCGGGCTGATTACGATGTATAAGGCAACCGCGGGCGCGGGTGCATCGGTGTGGATGTTCAGGCCTTTGCCTCTTCGGCGGGTGCGGCCTCAGCAGCGGGTGCGGCTTCTTCGGCCACAGGAGCTGCCGCAGCGGGGGCGGCGGCCTTTTCCTCGGCCTTCACAGGCTCGGTTGTCTCAGCGGCGGGAGCCTCAGCAGGAGCCTCCTCGGGCAGCTCTTCGACCTCCAGCTCGGTGACTTCCTCCGGCTGCTCGGCCTTAGCGGCTTCTTCCTTGCTGGTCTTGCCGATGCCGGTGAAGCTCTTGGTGACGTCCTTCACGCTGTTGTCGATGTCCTTCTTGATGTCGGTCAGGGGGGCGACCGCCTCCTTGAGGGGGGCCTGGATCTCGTTCAGAGGCTCCACGACATTCTTCTGGATCTCCTCGGAGGCAGCGCCGGTGTACTTCTTCAGCTCACGCAGCATCTTGCCCAGCTTCTTTGCATAGACGGGCAGCTGGTCGGGGCCGATGAAGACGAACGCGATGACCACGATGACCACGAGTTCCAAAAAACCAATTTTCATATCTTCTGATTCCTTTCCTTTGCCGCCCGGGCGGGGCAGCAGCATGGAGTGTGCCGTCAGCGGCTTTTTGGCGCGTTGTGCGCCTTGGATGCCATACATATACCGAAGATGCATGAACGGAATATGAATTTAATATGAACTATTCGTGAATAAAAGGCTGGTTTACACAAAAACCAATCGATACAGTAGAAATTGCAAAGAATAATACTAATTGGAATCTAACGCACTCAGCGGACCGTGTTCGTCAGGGTGCCGATGCCCTCGATCTCGCACCGCACTTCGTCGCCCGGGACGAGGAAGCGGGGCGGGTCCATCCCCATTCCGACGCCTGCCGGGGTGCCGGTGGCGATGATGGTGCCTGCGCGGAGGGTCATGCCCTGCGACAGCTCGGCGATGACGTGGTCGATGTTAAAGATCTGAAGGCCGGTGTTGGAGTCCTGCCGCTTTTCGCCGTTGACGAAGCACCGGATGGGGAGCTTGGGCGGATAAGCCTCGAACTCATCCGCCGTGACGATGCAGGGGCCGATGGGGGTAAAGCCGTCGAGGCTCTTGCCGAAATACCACTGCTTGTGCGCGGTCTGGACGTCCCGGGCCGAGACATCGTTCAGGATGGTGTAGCCGAAGACGTAGTCTCTGGTCTGCCCTGCGGGAACGTCCTTGGCATCCCGGCCCAGCACGACGGCCAGCTCGCACTCGTAGTCCAGCTTTTTCACGAGGTCGGTGTGAGCCTCGATGAAGCCGCCGTCCGGCACGGCCCGGGTGACCCGCTTGGAAAAGTAGATGGCATCCTGATGCTGGGTGGCGAAGGCGTCGGCGGAGTATTTCTCAGCCTCGTCTGAATGGGCCATGTAGTTGATGCCCAGACAGATGACATCCTGCGCCGGGGCGGGGATGGGGCTTTCCAGCGTGACGGCCTCGATGGGCAGGGCCGGGATGCCCGCGATGGCCAGCGAAAGCCCGGCCCGCACCTGCGGGGTCAGAAAGGGGATGGCGTCGGACAGAGTCTCGTAGGACAGGCCCAGCCAGCTCAGGGGCCAGACCTGACGGCCATCCGCCGACAGGATGGCCGGGTCTTCTACGCCGTCGGGCAGACGGCAGGTGATGAAGCGCATCGAAAAGCCTCCTTCTCAGTGCCGATAAGCGATGGCCTTCTGGATGCGGTCGGCCTCGGCGGGGCCTGCCAGCTGGCGCACCAGCTCCAGAGCGAAAGGAATGGCACCGCCAAGGCCGTAGCTGGTGGTGATGTTTCCGTCTACGACGACTTCCTCGTCGTGGACGATGGCACCGGCCAGCTTATCCTGAAAACCGGCGTGTGCGGTGGCGTTTTTACCCTCCAGCAGGCCGAGGCTGGCAAGGACGCTGGGGGCGGCGCAGATGGCGGCGACCTTTTTCCCGGCTTTGGCAAAGGAAACGCAGGTGTCGGTGACAGTCTTGTTCTCGGCGAGATTGGGAGTGCCCGGGATGCCGCCGGGCAGGACGACCATGTCCACATCGCTGTAGTCCACGTCCTCAGCCAGTGCGTCCGCGTTCAGGTGGATGCCGTGGCTGCTGACCAGCGCACGGCGGCCCATCGCAGAGGCGATGATGACCTCGACTTTGGCGCGGCGGAGCAGGTCGGCTACCAGAAGGGCCTCGCACTCCTCAGTGCCGTCGGCAAAAAACAGAACAGCTTTGCTCATAAGAACATCTCCTTATAGATCAACGAAAAAAGCGCACCGCAGGCGGGGCGTCCCCAGCCCGCAGTGCGCAGCGGTCAGTGAAAGATCATTCCTCAGCGTCAGTAGAGACGCCGTTTTTCTCCAGAATGCGGCGCAGGACGCTGTCGTCCCGGCTCAGCACCCGGCTCACACGGCTGATGATCGCGCTGGAAGCGCCGATATTGCCCATGATGCTGGTGTAGCTCTGCTTGCGCATGAGCTTTTCGGCGATGTTGTAGCGCTGCTCCATCGCGCTCAGCTCTGCATAGCTGCATACGTCCTGCAGGAAGCGGTAGCATTCCTCCGGTGTTTCAAGCTCCAGAAAAGCGGCATACAGGCCGGATTTTCCGGTCGGATGGTCCTTAGCCATATACAGTTCCTCCCCGGTCATTCATTGATGGTCGGCCCGCAGACGGGCACTTCAATACACTACTTTAGTGTAGTACAAATGCAGGAAAAATGCAATGGTCTTTTTCTTACAACATCCGCTCAAAGATCAGCTCGTTGCGGTCGATGCCGCCCTCGCTCTCGGCAGGGCCGAGGGAGCGGTAGCCCCGGGCCTTGAAGAACTGCTGCACGGGCAGGGCCTTGGCGTTAACGCCGCACCAGACCCGGCCCCGGCCCTCGCCCCGGGCCAGACGTTCGCAGGACGCCACGATGTCCCGGCCGATGGCCTTGCCCCGGTATGCGGGCTTGAGGTAGAGATGGAGCAGGTGGAGCGAGGTGTTTTCCATCTTCCACGCAAAATAGCCGATGAGCTGGCTGCCGAGGAAGACGAGGAAGTAGTTCACATCGTTGTCGATGTCCTCCTCGATGGCGTCGGCGCTCTGGAGGCTCTCGACGAGGGAGTCCAGCTGCTTTGCGGGGAAGCAGCGCTTGTAGACCTCGTGCCAGAGCTCACTGGCGAGGTCGGCGGTCATGTGGATGTATTTGGCCTTGGCGACCAGCTTATAATCGGGTTTCATAGTCCTCCTGAAAAGACAGCGCACCGCTGCGCATGATAAAGTTCGGTGGGGGAAAGCGGCTTATAGAGATAGTGTATCACATCCGGCCCCCGGGTGTAAAGCAAAAAGGCTGCCGTACCCCGCAAAGAGTACGGCAGCCTTGATGGCTTTTTCGACGTCCTTGGACGTGATGCGTTTTACAGCGCAGCCTTGAAGTCGTGATGAGTGGAGTTGTAACGGACAACTGCTTCCATCAGGGTGACAGGCCACAGCAGGACCTTGCCAACCATCTCAGCCGGCTTGACGCATACCGTCTCCATGCTGTCGATGCCGAACAGGATCAAACAAGCGATACCGCAGCCCAGAATGTAGTAATACATAGTCAAACCTCCTATATTTTCTCACAGGCCCGCCGGACGCGGGACCTGAAGCTCGTTGTTGAGGAGCGTTCTTTGCTCCTTGCAAGCTTACTATACACCGGTTTTGAAATAAAGTCAATAGCAGAAAACGTGAAACAAATTAAAGCGTTCTCTGAAATGCTATATCTATCATTAAAGTAAAGCATCAAAGTGAGCTTTGATTTATAAAAATAAAGTCATTGCCCTGAATTGGCCTTGCAGCAACTACAGAACTCCCCGGAACTGGCCCGAAGCGAGCCGAAAACGAGGGCGTTGTTCTTGCTGTGGAGACAGCACGGAAAACGCCCCCGGCGGGTCGTTTCCATAATGTATACAAGTGTGCGCCGACGGCGGAACCCGGGACAGGGGGAATTCCAGCAAAACAGTCAAAATGTATAAAGAAATCGGAAAAGATTATGGAAAACTATTCTTGCTGCCTAAATGAAAATGCGCTATAATAGGGGCAGTAAAATCTACGCTGAAAGGAGATCGCAGTTATGGCAAAGGCATCGCAGGTCGTATTATCGGAAAATGAGTTTTACCTCATCAAGGCCCCCAATGGAAAGGTGCTGGAAGTAAAGAACTTCAACACGGAGAACGGCGCTGCGATCCGTCTGTGGGATTACGCAGGTCATCCATGGCAGCAGTGGAAATTCGTGGATGCCGGCGAAGGCCGCTGGCGCATCCAGAACCGTTTTACCGGAAAGATGATCGACCTTGCCCTCGGCGGCGTGGTGGAAGGCACATGGCTCCATCAGTGGGGACGCACCAGCGGCATGAGCCAGTGCTGGGCGCTGGAACCCACCCGCAATGGCCGCACCCGCATCCGCAATGTGCTGGCCGACAAGTACATCGACCTCGTGGGCATGAACACCTCCAATGGTGCGCAGGCCCAGATCTGGAACTTCGTCTCGGGCGGCAATCAGGAGTGGAATCTTGAGCGCGTGGACGCCACCGCCCAGCAGACCCGGGCCAAGGCAGAGGAAGTGCACGACCCCGAGCCGACGCCCTCCCAGCGCAAGCACCAGAA
>OIAH01000742.1_pt1 | contig 11865 bp, 11 predicted proteins | sample 1580711 | NCBI WGS metagenome assembly OIAH01 (sample SAMEA3882556, study PRJEB24775) | human gut metagenome | biome: human-associated habitat; feature: intestine environment; material: feces | place: Netherlands | collected 2009/2010
ATTCTCCACAAAACTTAAGAGTTCCATATCTCTTGTCGACATCATTTCGTGCAATGATAACGGACCATCCCATTCCTCTGCTCCAAAATGAATCACAAGTGTGATCACCGGTCTGATATGATCTTCCTTTAAAAATCCGGACAGATACTCACCATTATTTTTTCCCGAAAAATCATTTTTGTTCCGGCGGTGTCCGGCAGCTATGTCCGCCACCTGTCTGCCATATTGCAGGGCATCATAGATGGCATTTCTGACAGGCATCGCATAATGGACATCCGTCTGGTTTTCGATGCCCAAAAGAACATAGGACGTTCTTTCATCCTGTTTGATTACCGCAAATTTTAAAAGATCACGGTATCTCTGCACTGTATCTGTTTTTTTGCCTGCTCTGCCGGCAGTTTTCTTTCTCACTGATTCATTTTTCACAGAACTCCACTCTGTTCCCTGCGCTTTTCTATTCTTATCTTCACCATCTTTTTCTTTACCGGCTTTTGCTTCATCATCAAACGGCAGTGCAATCTCTGTCGGATCGATCTCTTTCAGCTTTGCCGGGTCAATCACCTTTTTTCCATTGTAGATCAGGTAATTAAATGCATCCGCAAATACGGTATTTTCCCTCATATACTCTTTTGTTACGATGTCCGCTGTCCCCATTCATTTCTCCTCCTCTGTGTTATCTGGGAGAAATCTCTGCGTTTTTAGAATTCTCCCTGCTTAAATGTATGGATAATAAAAGCATTGAAAATTCTTATGATTTTGATCTGTGAATAGAATGGCGTATATGCCCGTGTAGATAATTCAGAATGTCATGCTTTGAATGGATTTTAGCATATTGCTTATACTATGTCATCAAAAAGACGTTATTTTAATGATATTTGTAATTATTGCACAAAAACGTAGTCGGATAACACATAAAAAATAATCTCTAATTTTTTTGTGGAAATATGTTTTTCCTTGCGAAGTTCTCGTATCTTGATGCCACATACATTTTTACGATCATCGTTATACCAAAATGCTTTCATGCATGTTCTCCATCCATAAAATATGCTTGTCAAGAAGAATTTATATTGTTTATATATAAAACGCGCCTTATAATTATGCTTGTTAAGCAGAAAATATAAAAACTAAGAAAACAAGTACCGAAAAGAGGATGATGTCGAGAAAAACTATGGTAGAAACACCGGAAATATAATATCCGGCGAAAGAACAAAAATTTTAAAAATCGAGAGGATATGAAACTCATATATTTACAGAAGATACCCTAAAAGAGGAGTCAGTCATGTTGACTCCCTTTTTTACAAATATTTCTCTACCAGGATCTCCCCGATCGTCTGGTTTCCCGCCACAATATCGGAATTTCCGGTGATATCCACCGGGTTTCCTTTATAATCCGTGACTTTTCCACCCGCTTCTTCCACAAGCAGTATTCCGGCTGCATAATCCCAGGGTTTTAAACTGCGTTCGAAGTATGCATCGATTCTTCCTGCCGCCACATAGGCAAGTTCTAATGCCGCGGAACCAAGTCTTCGGATATCCGCACAATCCGTAAATACCTTTTCAAAAATTCTAAAATTTTCTTTTGCAAGTTCGCGGTAATATGGACTTGTTCCTATGGAGATCAGACACTCGGAAAAATTCTGCCTTTTGCTGACGGAGATTGGACTGCCATTTAACAATGCTCCCTTTCCCCGTTCTGCCACAAATATTTCATCAGAATACGGATGATATATGATTCCAAGCGTTAGTACACCCTTTCCTGCAAGTGCCAGTGAAAGTGTACTGTTTCGGAAATCATGGATCAGGTTGGTCGTCCCATCCACCGGATCTAAGATCCAGACATCACCGTCAAAGTCAATATCGCTGTTGTCCTTTTCCTCCCCCATAAACTGAATTTCCGGGTACAGTTCATAGAGTGCGGTTTTTACCTGCGCCTGCACTTTAAAGTCGATCTGCGTCACAAAATCCGCAACACCCTTTACCTTGATCTTTGATGATCCCTCACGGTCTAAAAATAACGGTTTGACCTGTTTTACGATCTCTATGATTTTTTGTGTATCAACACTCATGCTACTGCTCCCCTTTTATTTTTACAATTTCCTTTTCATTTCGCACAATATCACTTATTTTTGCAGTTTCCTTTTCATTCCGCGCAATATCTCTTTATCCTCCGCCGATATCCGGTAAGATTCGATCATTTTCTGGATCGCCTTATTGTATGTTTCGTCATCCAAATGATTCTCCAGTAAAAATGCATGTGTTTCCTTTGGGTACTTTGCATATGCAGTTGCAACGCCCCACGCAACTCCCATTTTCCTGTAATATCCCGGATGGTCGAGCCTGTCCCACACAGACAGCACGCGCGCAATATATTCTTCTGTCAGGAAATGATCCATCAGCATGACTGAAACGACGCGCTGCTCAAATTCCTGATCCGATTTCGCATACGGCATCAGAAAATTCCAGACTTTTTCGCGGTGTTTCTGCGCAATTTTAAAAGTTGCACAAAAGCAGTCATTGACCGACCAGTCATGGATCTTCGGGATAAATGCCCGCACATATTCCAAAAGCTCATCGATCTCTCCTTTTGCATATCCGAGTACGAGTCCCTGCAGCATGATCTCCTCATAAGTATCGCAGGCAGCGTGTTCTAAATACCCGCGCCAGTCCTCTTTTGCAATCTTTTTTGCAAGAGTGCGCAGCTTTGGGATACGCACACCTATGATCGGATCTGTTCCGGAGATCAGACCGGATGTAAACTTCTGAAATTTTGGTTCTGCTTCTGCCTTTAGCCATGCGCAGATCTCTTCGTTTGTCATGTGCGGCTCTCCTTGTTTTTATTGTAAACCAAATGCCTTTTATATTAACATACCACACAGGACAGATGAAAACCACCTCTAATTTTCACAGAGTTCCCCATCCACGATACGAACCACTCTCTTCGCATGTTCGGCAACGCTTAAATCATGCGTGATCATGACGATCGTATTTCCCATATCACTCAGGCGCTGAAATAGTTTCAGCACTTCTTTTCCGCTGTTGCGGTCTAAGGCTCCGGTCGGCTCATCTGCCAAGAGGATCGCCGGCTGTCCGACTAAGGCACGCGCGATTGCAACACGCTGCTGCTGCCCACCGGAAAGCTCATTCGGTTTATGGTCGATTCGCTCTGCAAGCCCTAACATTGCAATGGTATCCATGCTGGCATCTCTTGCATCCTTCAAGGTCATTCCACGCATCAGAAGCGGCATGACAATATTCTGAAGTACATTGTAGGTCGGGATCAGATGATATTTCTGGAAAATGAACCCGATCTTCTGGTTACGGATATTGGTCAGTTCTTTTTCCTTTGCCTTTTCGATCTCCACACCGTCAAGGTTATAGGTTCCCTCGTCTAAGACATCCATGCAGCCGATGATATTCATCAGGGTACTTTTGCCGGAACCGGATGGCCCTAAGATGGCAAGGTATTCTCCCTGTTCGACGGTCAGGGAAATGTCTTTTAATACATGCAGGGAACCAGATCCCATCTTGTAGGATTTGTTGACATTTTGCATGGTGATGATCACGGATGTGTGTTCTGCTGTGGCAGTTTCTTTTGTGTCTGCCAGTATATGTTCATTTGCAAATGGTTTTAGGATTTGTGCTGCGTCCATGTGTGCTCCTTTCTACTACAATATATTTATGGTTAATATCCCTTACAGCCAGTAAGGAATTATCCATCTTGTTGCTTAAGCTGTTAGAATGTAGGTAGCAATTGGATATCTTCTCCTTTCTTGGACTTCGCGTCCGTAACACAGACTGATAACCAGCTCCTCATTCGCAGCGTTCGTTTTATGCAGGTTGAATCACCTCAGGTGCATTCGTGTCACACCACAGTAGATTGAATAGGCAATGAGTAAAACTGGTACTTATCCATTGCAATAATCTTAAGGAGTGACAAATTTATGAACGCAGTAGGTATCGATGTTTCAAAAGGTAAAAGTATGGTTGCTATTATGCGGCCTTTTGGCGAAATTGTTTCCACACCCTTTGAAATTAAACACACATCCAGTGACATCAATTCGCTTGTAAAACTTATCAAGTCTATCGAAGGTGAGTCCCGAATTGTAATGGAGCATACCGGACGCTATTACGAAGTCCTTGCCCATCAACTTTCCGAAGCAAATCTTTTCGTTAGTGCCATTAACCCAAAGCTTATCAAGGATTTTGATAACGATTCCCTTCGTAAAGTCAAAACAGATAAAGCTGACTCTGTTAAAATTGCCCGATATGCACTTGACAAGTGGCAAAATCTGAAACAGTATAGCGTTATGGATGAATTACGCAATCAACTCAAAACCATGAACCGTCAGTTTGGCTTTTACATGAAGCACAAGACGGCTATGAAGAATAACCTTATCGGCATCCTTGACCAAACCTATCCTGGTGTTAATACTTATTTTGACAGTCCTGCACGTAGTGACGGCAGCCAGAAATGGGTCGATTTTGCATCTACATACTGGCATGTAGACTGTGTCCGTAAAATGTCCATAAACGCTTTTATTGATCACTATGAAAACTGGTGCAAACGCAAGAAGTACAACTTCAGCAAGTCAAAAGCTGAAGAAATCTATGGAAAAGCAAAGGAGCTTGTTCCTGTACTTCCTAAGGATGACATTACAAAGCTTATTATCAAGCAGGCAGTTGACCAACTTAACAGTGCTTCTATTACTGTTGAGTCGCTACGCACTCTCATGAACGAAACTGCATCCAAGCTTCCGGAGTATCCCGTTGTTATGGCAATGAAAGGGGTTGGAACGTCACTCGGTCCTCAACTGATGGCTGAGATTGGTGATGTTTCCCGTTTCACTCACAAGGGTGCCATTACTGCTTTTGCCGGTGTAGACCCTGGTGTTAACGAATCCGGCTCTTATGAACAGAAAAGTGTTCCAACTTCAAAACGAGGTTCTTCTGACCTCAGGAAAACACTATTTCAGGTAATGGATGTCTTAATCAAAACACATCCACAAGATGATCCTGTGTATCAGTTCTTAGACAAAAAACGGGCTCAAAAGAAACCGTATTATGTCTATATGACTGCCGGTGCTAACAAGTTTCTACGCATCTACTATGGACGAGTGAAAGAATATCTTGCATCTCTTCCAGAATCTTAATTATCTACTATACCTTTCAGACCAGCACTGGTGTGGTGGTCTTGTTTTGATGTCTAATTTTCAACCTGTATAAAATTTTCAAAGTTCTTTCATTTTAGCCTTGACTTTTTATTTGCAGGCTGTGTGTATGGATCGCGTGACTGATTGTAAAACTCAGCTTTACTTTTGTGATATTGTGAAACTGGCACTGGTTTCACAATTATTTTCAGTTTTTGATGAGTTTTACAATCAGCCATGCTGCCGTTATGTTACTGTAACATCCAGATTTCTTCGATCACTTCGTTGCCGTCAGTGTCTGTTTCTACCAATATTTTTAGCAGATCACCTGAGGCAAGGCGTGAAAAAGTGGTCGTAGTGTCTGATGTTGTATGTACGGTTACGCCAACAGGTATCATAGTTGTGACTGTCTCGCCTGTCATATCGGACATGCCGCCCGGTGCGCCCTGCGGCATCTCGGTGCTGTCCATGTCCGGCGGTGTCTGACCTCCACCGGACGATCCATCAATCCCTGGTGGTGTTCCCATACCAGATTTATCCCCGTCTGAACCCGTACTACCGCTCTTATCGCTTTGACCTGTAGAACCTGTGCCGCCATCATTCTTATCACTCTGACCTGCTGAACCTGTGCCGCCGCTCTTATCACTCTGACCTGCAGAACCTGTGCCGCCATCATTCTTATCACTCTGACCTGCTGAATCTGTGCCGCCATCACTTTTATCACCCTGACCTGTACTGTCCGAACCGGCACCATCTTCCGCCTTTGCCTTCTCCTTCGCCCGTTCTTCCGCCGCCTTCGCCACCGACTCATCCACTTCCATATAAGTAACTTCATTCCCCTCAATCGACGAAACATATGCATAGACATACTTCTGATGATCCCCCAGCGCACTTTCCGTCTCAACTCCACCTATCCGCCACATCACACATGCCGCAATAAGTACAATCACTAATACAATTACAACCACAATCGTTACTTTCTTCTTCATCAACCGCCTTAAACCTTTCCCTCTTTTACTCTGCCCCCAGCGCCTCCACCGGCACCAGTTTCGACGCCTTATACGCCGGATAGAATCCAAACAGTGTTCCCGTGATGAGTGCAAACAGCAGTGCAATCAGGAATGATGCCGGTGTCAGTTCAACACGCACACCAAGATACTGTGCCACAGGAGTGACGAGCATGCTTGACACAATGCCAAGCACGCCGCCGATCAGACTGATTGCAGCCGCCTCCGCTAAAAATTCAAACAAAATATTCCTCTGGGAGCAGCCGATTGCCTTTAAAATACCGATCTCATTGGTGCGCTCTTTGACAGATACAAACAATACGTTCATGATGCCGATACCACCGACCACAAATACAATGGCTGCCATAGCCATCAGAAGCATCGTCAATATCTCATTGGACGCCGATGCAGCTTCCATCTTGCTTCCCGCATCCTCAAAGGTAAATTCTGCATTCGGATAGGAAGTTGCAAGCACTTCCGTGATCTCCTCCGTGACACCGGACACATTGCTTACGTCCTCCGCGATCACGGTGATAGTCGGACTTACATTCGTTCCCACTAAATATTTCACCCCGGTCGCATACGGAATGAAAACGGAATCATCCGGGCTGATACCGGAAGCCACCGTACCCATAGAAGAAAGCACCCCGTTTACCACATAAGATCGGTCATCGATATAGATCACACTGCCATATGCATCGATTGCACTTCCAAAGATCTCTTCCGCAATAGAAGCGCCTAGCACGCAGACTTTTTCTTTATTCTCATCATCGGATTCTGTGATAAAATCTCCGACTGCAAGACTGAGATTACTGATAGCTGCATAGTTGTCCTTGACTCCGGCGATCGAGTAGTTCTGTGCCTCATCGAGATCACCGCCATCCACGGTAGACCTTGTCGTATAGGAGATCGTTGCCGCTGAGATCCCGGAGACAAAAGTTTCAATATCGTCCACGTCATCTTCATCTAACGTGATATTTTCCTGGTTTATGCGGTCTTCCATATCGCTGCCGCCGCCAAAGAAGCCACCCATGTCACCCGGCATGCCGCCTCCGTCACCACCATTTCCACCGCCGGAAGAGTCGCCACCGCCCGTAAATCCTCCCGAAGGTCCACCGGAAGCCCCTGACCCTCCCGATGAACTGCTGCCGGATGGTGCACCGCTGCCGGAAGGCATCATCATCATTCCTGAGTCTGAGGAATCATCGGAACTTTGATTTCCACCACGGTTTTTATCACCACTGTCATAGGAAATGTCGATTGCACCTGCATTTAAGTTTTTAAACTGGTCTGCCACATCCTCCTGACCGCCTTTTCCGATGGCGATCACCATCACGATCGTAGCCGCGCCGACAATGATACCGATCGACGTCATGATCGTTTTAAATTTATTCTGGGTAATATTGATCCAGACAAGTCTTAATAATTCCGATGGTTTCATTCGCCCGTCACCTGACTTTCTATCAGAACCGTCTCTCCCTCGGAAAGTCCCTCTGTGATCTCCACATTGACGCCATCGGAAAATCCGGTAGTCACTTCTTTTTTCTCAATGGTTCCATCACTGTCTTTGACTTTCACATAAGAAACCGTTCCCTCGTTGATGATCGCTTTATTAGAAACATAGACAACGTCTGCCACCTGTTTTTCAATGAATGTCACATTTCCTGTCATATCCGTGTAAATGCCGTCCACGTCACCATTTATTTTTACCGTCACATTATAAGAGACTGTGGAAGAACCACTCGATACGGAAGTATCAATACTTTCAACTTCACCGGAAAATGTCTGGTCCTCATAAGCGTTGAGCTCGATCATGACCTCGTCTCCGATTGCGATCTCAGAGATATCCTCCTCGGAAACAGATACTGTCATCGTCACTGCATCTGTGTCCGCAAATGTCACAATGATCGTGCCTGCAGACAGATCATCTCCTGCCTCATATCCGACCGACATGATCGTGCCGTCATAATCCGAATAGATTGTGCCATCTCCGACAAATGCTTCAAATTCAAATAAAGCCTCTTTGGCATCTGTCAACGTGTCCTGCGCCGTATCCACTGATACATCCACGCCTGCCACATCTGCGGAATACTGACTGTCTGCATTTTCGTAGGATAACATTGCCTCTTTGTATTTTTTCTCTGCCTCCACAGATTTTGTAGTGTATGCACTCTTTGCCGCTTTTAATTTATTGTACAGTTTGTCATAATTTCCCTGCTCATCTGCAAGTGACTCACTTAAATCCATTCCACTGTCGATCATTTCCTGATAATAGGTAAGAAGTGCCTGTGACTCATCCACTGCCTCCTGGGCCTCATCCACCGCATCCTGCAGTTCACTGATGGTTGCCTCATATTCTTCCTGTGCAACACTTCCCTCCGCCACACTTAAGTTATAAGAATAGTTCGCACTTACCTTTTCTTTTGCCGAACTGAGTGCTGCAGAGTTATAATCTGCCGAAGCCTCCGTCACAGCTTCCTTTAATTTTTTCCTGTATTTTTCAATGCTCTCATCTGTCAGCTTTAACAGTGCATCGCCCGCTTTTACCTGCTGTCCGACTGAAACATACACTTCCTCTACCTCCAGTACCACCGATGAATTATTGGTGGATGTTCCTGTTGTCTGGGTTCCACTTGTCTGGCTGCTGCCAGAATTTGAAGACGTACTGATATCTTCATCCATATCCTGTGAAATGCTTCCGATTGTCACACTTCCACTCTCTGTAATCCCGACGGTAAGCGTTCCATATTCTGCTGTCGTTTCTTTATAAACCGTTTCTGATTCGCCGCTGTCCGAAGTCTGATGTGCATATACGCTGATCCCTCCGATCAAAAGAAGTGCTGCTGCGCCCAATGAAAGAACTACTGTCACTTTTTTCTTTTTCATTCTGTTTTTTCCTCCTGCTCTCCCTGAAATGTAACGGTTGCGGAAGAACCAGAACCAAGTCTTCCATCCGAATTATCAATTGAAATGATCACTGCATAAGTAACATTCGAAACACTGCCTCCGGTCGTTGCCGAAGATGCGATTGATGAGACAGTTCCTGTCACTGCTCCATCCCGGTTGCCTGCTATCATGACAGATACCTCATCGCCGACACCAACCTGTGCGATATTCTCCTGTGGCACTTCCACGGAAATCATGATCGTCTGTGTATCACAATACAGCGCAAACGCAGTACCTGACTGCAGCGTATCTTCTGCCTCATAAGGCACTGCCGCGATCGTTCCATCTTCATCCGCCGTAACAACACCATTTTCTAATGCAAGAAGTGCTGTCTGTTCCTCTTTTAATGTATCAAGTGTATCCTGCGCGGACTCCACTGCACTCTCCAGTTCCGAGACGGTCGATTCATAGGTACTTCCCGCATATTTTCCTTCCACCACTGCAGTGTCATATTCATTTTGCAGTTCTGCTTTCTGCGTTGTCGCATCACGCTCTGCCTGTTCATAGTCAGATTTTAAATCATCCAGACTATCCGTCAGTTCCGTAATTTTAGTGTTGGTTTCTTCCTCATTTTTATTGTAAGTTTCGACCGCGGAGTCAAATTCCTTCTGTGCCTGTTCGAGTGTACTCTGTGCAGCATCTGCAGACTGCTGTGCCTGTGTCAGCGTATCCTGTGCCTGCGCTAATGCTGTTGTCGCTGCATCAACTGCAGCCTTTTTTTCATCAATCGCACACTCCACATAGTAATCATTGTTATCGATCTTCATCTGATATTCCGAAATCTGCTCTACCGCCTCATCATAGGCTTCTTTTTTTTCTTCCACTGCGGCATCTAGCGCATCTACCTGTGCCTGATAACTGTCCGCTGCGGTCTGAGCTGTCAGATCGGCGTCCTGCTTTGTGCTCTCCGCAGAAAGTTTTCCGCTTGCAAGATTCGCCTCGGCTGTTTTTAATGTATTCTCGGCATCACTGATGGCATCTTCGTAATATGATTTTGCCGCTTCCATGCTCTCATCCGTCAGTTTAAACAGGGCATCCCCTTTGCTCACGGTATCCCCGGATGAAGCATAGACTTCTTCCACGGTCATTGTGACTGCATTTACCGTAAATTCCGGCATCTGGCTGACCGTGCCGATCTGCGTGGTACCTTCTTCCGAAAAAGAGCCGTCTGTACTCTCCTGCTGGTCTGTATTCTGAGCTTTTACACTATTTTCCGTACTGTCCGTCTGTGCTCCGGATACTGCAGCCTGATATCCAATTCCGCCGGTCATCACACAGACTGCTGCGATGCTGGCGATCACACTTGCCATTCTTTTTCCTGGTTTTCTCATTGCCTTCCTCACTTTCCATACTCATGCGCTCCGTTTTGACAATACAAAAATAACACTGCAACCTAAAGAACAGCTGATTGCAATGTGATGGTTATGTGAAGAAAGCGTTAAATAAGTGTGTCATATAAAAATGCCGGAGTGGCACACATCTTTTTGCACCACTCCGGCATTTTTCGTTTTTCGTGATATTCTTTTTTATGATTGCCGGTTGTCACACACTCACGTTGTCATGTGCACCAGGTCAGTGCGTCTCCCCACTGATCGTCTTCACATCTGCCTCGTTCTCAACGATCGCCCGGATGCCGCACGCTAATGCCTTTGCGATCATCTCCGCCGGCATGCTCGGTGTTCCCTCCGGCAGATCAAGCGTCTGCTCAGGTAAGTATGGGACATGGACAAATCCACCCCTCATATGTGGATATTCCTTATCGATCATGTAGAGGACACGGTACATGATATCGTTGCAGACAAAAGTTCCGGCTGTATAGGAAACGCGCGCCGGGATCTTTGCCTCTTTCATATACTGTACCATGCTCTTGACTGGAAGCGACGCAAAATATGCATTCTCGCCGTCTTCCCGGATTGGTGTATCGAGCGGCTGCTTTCCCTCATTGTCCGGGATACGCGCTTCCATCAGATTGATTGCGACTTTTTCCACTGTGATCCCGGATCTTCCACCAGCCTGTCCGACACATAAAACTGCATCCGGATGATGTTTCTCCACCGCAGCCCTGACCACTTCCTCATCCCTTCCAAACACGGTCGGGATTTCAATTTTGATCACTTCTGCCCCCGCTATCACATCAGGGAGAAGTTTGACTGCCTCGTAGGCAGGATTGATCACTGCTCCGCCAAACGGTTCAAAGCCTGTCACTAATATTTTCATTCGTATGCTCCTTTTATCTCCGGTTATTTGTTCAGGAAACGATCCCACTCTTGTGTATCCCCGGAACCGCTGACGCGAAGCAAAAAGGTATGATCCTCCGTATCGATGGAAATAACATAATTTCCGTTTTCCTGCTCAATGGAATACACTTCACAGCCCTCTAATTCCTTGAATTTGTCTGCATACGCTTCCGGCGCGATCGTAATATCCTCATTTTTCTGTTTTAAATTGCCGTTCGCATCATAGACTTTATAGCCTTCCTCCACCAGTGCTTCAATTTTCGGTTCACTGATCTTTAAAACCAGTTCATTTGCACGCATCTCCCGGATATCGCGGTTGCAGGAATTCTCCGGCAGAATCGTCACATTATCAAATACGATCTCAAACATCCCGCTCACCGCACAGATCTGTGCGATATATGCCTCCTTAAAACAAAAGTGATCCAGTTCATTTATCGTATGATATTTCATGGTAATCTCCTTTTTCACGTTATTTGTTACTGTTCACTCGTACCTCGTTCCAGTAACGGATTTTGCCGATGCTTCGCA
>OIAH01000746.1_pt1 | contig 11829 bp, 10 predicted proteins | sample 1580711 | NCBI WGS metagenome assembly OIAH01 (sample SAMEA3882556, study PRJEB24775) | human gut metagenome | biome: human-associated habitat; feature: intestine environment; material: feces | place: Netherlands | collected 2009/2010
CGGCCAGCCCCTGTTCGAGGCCCGGTTCACGCTGGCATACGAGCTGGACGATGCCCCCTTCCACGTCAAGGAATATTCCCGCCGTGAGATGATGGAGCAGGTGACCTCCGGCTCCAAAAAGGGCACCAAGCAGCTGCTGCGGATGCTGCCCGGCCTGCGCAGCGAGGACGAGAGCAGCCAGGATTTCCGGCTGCTGCTCCACCAGTACACCAAGCAGCTCAAGGCAGTGTCCGAAACGCCCCTGCGCTATGGCTACCACCTGCCCAACTTCACCCAGAAGTGCTTTGCCTGCGGCCGGTGTGAGAAAAGCTGCCGCAGCGGTGCCATCAAGTTTGAGGACCTGCCCGATGGCCAGACCCGCGCCGTGGAAGTGCAGCGAGTGCGGGGTCTGCGTTGCCGCCTGCTCCAATGGCGGTCTGGACGGCCTGAAGCTGCGCCAGCTGACCAGCCTTGGCCCTGTCAGTGTCTACAAGTGCACCAAGACCCTCTGCAAGGAATGCGGCAAGCCCATTGCGCCCAACTGTGCGGACGGCATCTGTTCGGTCTGCCGCATCAAGCTGCGCACCAAAAAACGGCAGGAGGAGGCTGTGGCCCGTGCCAAGGAGCGTCAGGCCGAGCGCGAGGCCAAAAAAGCTGCAGAAGCAGCTGCAAAGGAGCTGGCAGAAGAAATTAAAAATGCCTCACCCTCTCAGCCGCCTATCGGCGGCAGCTCCCCCGAAGGGGGAGCCCCTGGCGTTCCGGTCACTTCCACTGTAAATGAATAAAACTTGCTTTCCCAGTTTGCCAAAGGCTCTCCCTTTGGGAGAGCTGGCATTGCGGAGCAATGACTGAGAGGGCGAGCATGTTTCCCATTGACGCAACCCCAAAATAATGCTATAATTCTTTTTAACCACCCAGCTGTGGTCGGGAGGACAAGTTACAAAGGCGTAACGGATGTGTTTCCGTTACGCCTTTTTTGCTTCCCGCTGCCGGGAAACAGCGGGCCTGTCGGCTTTGGGCGGCAACCAGACTTCAACACGAAGAAAAGAGGGAATTTCATTATGAAACAGTCTATTTCTCGTCGTCAGTTCCTCAAGGCAAGCGGCCTGGCAGCCGCAGGTGCCTGCGCCGCCGGTCTGCTGTCCAGCTGCGGCGGCAAGAGCGGCGGCAGCTCCTCCGGTTCTGCTTCCGGTGCGGATACCAGCAAGTACACCGTGCTTTATTCCAGCCAGCCTGCAACCCTGAACTACCTGACCACCGGCACCGACCTTGAGATGGTCGTCGGCGCAAACTGCGTGGACACTCTGGTCGAGTACGACAACAAGGGCGTCATGCGCGAGGGTCTGGCCACCAGCTGGGACTGGGATGCCGACACCCTGACCTGGACGTTCCATCTGCGGGATGAGAACTGGGTGGACTGCAACGGCGAGGTCGTCGCCCCCGTCACGGCGCAGGACTTCGTGGACGCCCTGAAGTACGTCCTGACCCCGGACTACGCCGCCTCCAACGTGGGCCTCGTCACCGGCTACATCGCAGGCGCTGACGACTACTACAACTACCACGTCTACCTGAACAACGCCAACACCGGCGTCGTGGACGAGGACGGCACCACCTACACCGTGGATGCCGACGGCGTCGTCACCGTCGCTGCCCCCGGCGCAGCCCCCGCCACCTATGCACCCGTGGATTTCGAAGCCGTGGGCGTCACCGCTGTGGACGAGCACACCCTGACCTACACCCTGACCTACGATTTCCCGGGCTTCCTGAGCCTGCTGTGCTACCTGCCCTATGAGCCGGCCTACGGCCCGCTGCTGGAGGAGACCGGCGACCAGTTCGCCACCAGCGCAGAGACCACCTACAGCTGCGGCGCATTCTATCTGGCCGCCTACGAGTCTCTGGAGACCTGGGTCATGAAGAAGAACCCCGAGAACTACGACGCCGCCAACGTCTTCATCGACACCATCAGCCGCATCTACAACGCCGAGGCCAGCGTCAACGGCCCCGAGATGATCAAGCGCGGCGAGATCGATGAGGCCACCATCGGCTCCGACATCCTCGACAGCTGGCTGGCCGACGACACCACCAAGGATATGGTGTCCATGGACCGCCCCAACACCAACTACACCTACTTCTATATGTTCAACTTCATGCCCTTCTCCCACGAGTTCTCCAACTGGAGCGTGGAGGGCATGGACGCCGAGTATGAGCCGGAGAACTGGGCCAAGGCCATCAACAACACCAACTTCCGCAAGTCCTTCCTCTACGGCATCAACAACTCCGTCACGCTGGCCGTCAAGGCACCCGAGGGCTACGACAACTACAAGCTGAACACCATCACGCCCCCCAGCTTCTGCGCCAACGCTGACGGCGTGGACTACCTGAAGTGCGGCGACCTCGCCAACATCACCGAGTTCTTCGACGAGGCCAAGGCCAAGGAGTACCGTGACGCCGCCATCCCCGAGCTGACCGCCGCAGGCGTCACCTTCCCCATCAAGGTCCAGCTGCCCTACAACCCCTCCTCCACCGACTGGGACAAGCAGTGTCAGGTGCTCAAGCAGCAGCTCGAGGGCGTGCTGAACGACGGCTTTGACTTCATCAATATCGTCATCACCGCCGGCCCCTCCGACAGCTTCCTGTCCAGCGTCCGCCGCAACGGCAAGTTCGCTTTCCTGCTGTGCAACTGGGGCGCAGACTACTCCGACCCCCAGACCGAGACCGACCCCTTCTATCAGGCCGAGGGCGCACGCGGCAGCCGCTACGCCTTCCTGCGCACCGGCGTCGAGGACGGCTTCATCACCGGCGACACCGCTGACGCCGTCATGAACTACATGAAGGCCATCGAAGCCGCTGTGGAGATCACCGATGACATCAACGCCCGCTACGATGCCTTCGCCAACGCCGAGGCTTCCCTCATCAACAACGCCCTCGTCGTCCCCATGGGCATGAGCGTCCCGGCCTACATCGCCACCCGCCTGAACTACTGGGAGGGCCAGTATGCTTCCACCGGCTTCTCCAACAAGCGCCTGAAGGGCATCCACGTCCTCGACCACTATGTCTCCATGAGCGAGTACGAGGCCAACCGCGACGCCCGCTAAGCTTTTCTGACCGTTCTGCCGCCCTCCGTTTTCCCCCGGGAAAGCGGAGGGCTTTTTATTTCTGAAGGCTCTCAGATGAATTTTTAGAGCAAACTTTGCCAAATCACTTTCCAAAAGTAGTTTTTTGTTGTATTCTATTCCTATCCGACATTCATTAAATAAAAGAGAGGGGTGCGCACAGATATGCTCAAATATCTGGCGAAACGCATCGGGCGCTCGATCCTGACCCTGTTTGTCATCGTCACGCTCGTATTCTGCCTTTTGCGGCTGATGCCGGTGGAAGGCTATTTTGCAAACTACGAAAAAATGACCGAGGCCCAGATTCAGGCCGGCCTGCAGTCGATGGGCCTGCTGGACCCGCTGCCGGTGCAGGTCGGCCGCTTCTGGGTGAATGCCCTCCACGGCGACCTCGGCGTGAGCCACATCTATAAGGTCAACGCCTCCGTCACCAGCATCCTTGCCAAGAAGCTGCCCATCTCCATCCAGATGGGCGTCTTCGCCATGCTGCTGAGTCTCGTCATCGGCATTCCGATGGGCCTGTTCATGGGCCGGTTCAAGAGCCGCTGGCCCGACAAGCTGGGCACGGCCATCATCGTGCTCATTCAGGCCGTGCCTGCGGCGGTGTATTACCTCTACATCCAGATGTACGGCACTACCGCGCTGGGCGTGGGCCTGCTCTTCGACACCTCCAACTGGAAGTACTGGGTGCTGCCCGTCTGCTCCATGAGCCTCGGCAATGTGGCGTTCTACGCCATGTGGCTGCGCCGGTACATGGTGGACGAGAGCAACAAGGATTACGTCCGCCTCGCCCGGGCCAAGGGCGTCAGCGAGAACAACATCGCCCTCCGCCACATCTTCCGCAACGCGATGGTCCCGCTGGTGCAGTACATCCCCTCCGCCTTCCTCAACACGGTGGTCGGCTCCATCTACATCGAGAGCCTCTACAGCATCCCCGGCATGGGCGGTCTGCTGGTCACCTGCGTCCAGCGCCACGACAACACGATGGTGCAGGGCATCGTCCTGCTCTACGCCTGCGTGGGCATCATCGGCCTCATTCTGGGCGACCTGCTCATGGTGCTCATCGATCCCCGCATCAGCTTTGGCAAGAAAGAAGGTGGCCGATAATGCTTTTCCGTATGAAAGATGAAAAAGCGCACCAGCTGGAAGCACAGCTGGACAAACTGCAGGCGGACGGCCCCGCCGCATGGGCAGAGCTGCCCGAAGAAGAGCTGTTCACCCCCGCCGGGTTCAGCGAGGAGCGGGCCGAGGCCACCTCCTACTCCAATTACAGCTACTGGGGCAGCACTTTCCGTGCATTCTTCAAGAACCGCATCGCGGTCATCCTCCTCGCCGCCCTCATCGCCGTGGTGGCCTTCGCATTCCTCCAGCCCTATCTGCCCGGGCAGGCAGACCCCAACTTCTGCGCCGTGGACCCCCTCACCGGCGTCCAGTACCGCAACATTGCCCCCGGTGAGGATGGCTTCATCTGGGGTTCCAACGCCATCGGACAGGACCTGTGGGCACGCATCTGGGCCGGCGCACGCACCAGCCTGACCATCGCCTTCTTCGTGGCCCTCATCGAGGCCGTCGTGGGCATCACGGTGGGCGTGCTCTGGGGCTATGTCCGCCAGCTGGACTTCTTCTTCACCGAGCTGTACAACATCTGTGACAATGTGCCCTCCACCATCATCCTCATCCTGATCTCTTACGTCGCCAGCCCCAGCGTCAAGACCCTCATCCTCGGTATGTCCATCACGGGCTGGATCGCCATGGCGCGCTTCATCCGCAACCAGATCCTCATCATCCGCGACCGCGACTACAACGTGGCATCCCGCTGCATCGGCACCCCCACTGCCCGCATCGTGCTGCGCAACCTGCTGCCCTACCTCGTATCGGTCATCATGCTGCGGATGGCCCTGACCATCCCCGCCGCCATCGGCAGTGAGGTGTTCATCACCTACATCGGCCTCGGCCTCTCGGTGGAGACTCCCTCGCTGGGCAACCTCATCAACGATGGCCGCAAGGTCATGATGCAGGCCGGACTGCGCTATCAGCTGCTCTACCCCACCATCATCCTCAGCTTCGTCACCATCGCGTTCTATCTCATCGGCAACGCCTTCTCCGACGCAGCCGACCCGAAGAACCATCTGCAGTAAGGAGGCACAGGGATGAAAAAGAACGAACTGATCCTCTCGGTGCGGGATCTCAACATCAAATTCAATCTGCGTGGAAAGATCCTCCACGCCATCCGCGGCATCGACCTCGACGTCTACCACGGCGAGGTCCTCGCCATCGTGGGCGAGTCCGGCTCGGGCAAGAGCGTGTTCACCAAGTCCTTCATGGGCCTGCTGGACTCCAACGGCTCCATCACCTCGGGCACCATCGACTACTTCGGGGCTGACGACCACCAGCCCATCCGCCTCTCCGCGCTGAAAAAGGAGAAGGACTGGCTGAAGGTCCGGGGCCATGAGATCGCCATGATCATGCAGGACCCCATGACCAGCCTGAACCCCCTGAAGACCATCGGCGACCAGATCATGGAAGCCGTGGAGCTGCATCAGGGCCTCAAAGGCGCTGCGGCCAAGGAGAAGACGCTGGAATACCTGCGGGATGTCGGCATCGCCGACCCGGAGGTCCGCTTCAAGCAGTATCCCCACGAGTTTTCGGGCGGTATGCGCCAGCGCGTCGTCATCGCCATCGCCGTGGCCTGCAACCCCCAGATTTTGATCTGTGACGAGCCGACGACGGCTCTGGACGTGACCATTCAGGCCCAGATCCTCGAGCTGCTGAAGGAGATGCGGGTCAAGTACAATCTGACCATCATCCTCATCACCCACGACCTCGGCGTCGTGGCCAACATCGCCGACCGGGTGGCCGTCATGTATGCAGGCGACATCGTGGAGATCGGCACCTCCGACGAGATCTACTACGACCCCCGCCACCCCTATACATGGGCGCTGCTGTCCAGTATGCCCCAGATGGGCGTGAAGGGCGAAGACCTGTTCAACATTCAGGGCACGCCCCCGAACCTCTTTACGGAGATCCGCGGCGACGCCTTCGCGCCCCGCAACCCGCTGGCCCTGAAGATCGACTTCGTCAAGCGTCCCCCCTACTTCGACGTCAGCGCGACCCACCGGGCCAAGACGTGGCTGCTCGACCCCCGCGCACCCAAGATAGAGCCGCCCGCCGCTGTGCGGATGCTGCAAGAGGAGGGCAAGTAACATGGCAGACGAACGCGAAGTATTGCTCGAGGTGAAAGACCTCGAGGTGACTTACGGCTCCGGCCGCAAAGCCTATAAGGCCGTCAAGAACGCAAACTTTACCATCTATAAGGGCGAGACCTTCGGTCTGGTGGGCGAGTCCGGCTCGGGCAAGACCACCATCGGCCGGGCCATCATGCGCATCCTGCCCACCTCCGGCGGTCAGGTGCTCTACAAGGGCCAGCAGATCAACGGCAAAATTTCCCACGCGCTGGACAGGCAGGTCATCAAGGAGATCCAGATGATCTTCCAAGACCCCCAATCCTCCCTGAACGAGCGCGCCAAGGTGAGCTACATCGTGGGCGAGGGCCTGATGAACGTCCGGCCCGACCTCTCCGCCGCCGAGCGGGACGAAAAAGTCCGGCAGGCGCTGCTGGATGTGGGCCTGCTGCCGGAGTTCGCCTCCCGCTTCCCCCACGAGTTCTCGGGCGGCCAGCGTCAGCGCATCGGCATCGCCCGCGCCCTCATCGTGGAGCCGGAGTTCATCATCGCCGACGAGCCGATCTCGGCGCTGGATATGTCCATCCGCGCACAGGTGCTCAACCTGCTGCGCCACCTGCAAAAAGAGCGCGGCATCACCTACCTCTTCATCGCCCACGACCTCTCGGTCATGCGGTACATCTCCGACCGCATCGCCGTCATCCACAAGGGCGACATCGTGGAGCTGGCCGACGCCGAAGAGCTGGTGACGCACGCCATCCACCCCTACACCCGGAGCCTGCTGTCGGCCATCCCGATGCCCAGCCCTCGCCGCGAGCGGCAGAAAAAACTGCTGGTCTACGACCCCGCCATCCACGACTACTCCGCCGAGGCTCCCCAGTGGCGGGAGCTGCGGCCCCGTCACTGGGTGCTCTGCAGTGCCGCCGAGGCCGAGGCATGGTGCCGCGAATTGTAAACTTTTTCTTGCCTTTTCCTCATTGTTCTTCCCCTGTTTATTGACTTTTGTCCCCCGCTCTACTACAATAGCAGGAGTGGCATTGGAACAAAACAGAAGACCCGCCCCTTCCGGGGCCTACAAACATAAAGGAATGAGGAATTGATGATGACGCAGGATCCCATTTACGCATCTCAGGCTCGGCCTTGGCTCAAATATTACGACCAGAAGTACATTGAGCAGACCCTTCCCACTGTCTCGGCATTCGAATATGTCTGCCAGCGGAACAAAAACCATCTGAACGACACCGCGCTGGATTACTACGGCCGGAAGTTCACCTATGCTGACCTCATCGTCAACGTCAAGAAGACTGCCGCCGCCCTGCGGGGTGTCGGCGTCCAGAAGGGCGACATCATAACGGTCGTGAGCGTCATGACCCCCGAGGTCATCGCCCTGTTCTATGCAGCAGACATGATCGGCGCCACCCTGAACCTCGTAGACCCCCGCTACAGCGTCGAGGGCATCCACGAGTACATCGAGGAGGTGGACTCCCATCTTCTGGTCTGCCTGAACGTCGTGTACGAGCGCTGCCGTCAGGCCGCCAAGCGCACCAACGTGGAAAAGGTCATCGTCCTCTCTCCGGCCGACTCCCTGCCCCCGGTGATGGCCGTGGGCTATAGGCTGACCACCCCCGACAAGAACAAGTACGCCTCCAACGCCATCCGCTGGAAGCAGTTCATCGCAAACGGCAAGAACCAGAGCACCGCTGCTGAGCCTTACGACCCCGACCATGCCTGTGTCGTGGTCCACACCGGCGGCACCACCGGCTCTCCCAAGGGCGTCATGCTCACCGACAACAGCTTCAACGCCATCGCGCAGCAGTTCCGCGCCTACGATAAGCTGTTCCACCGGGGCCAGAAGCTCATGAATATCATGCCCCCCTTCATCGCCTACGGCTACGCCTGCGGCGTCCATCTGCCGCTGGTGCTGGGCTTCACGGTCATCATCATCCCCAACCTCGACCCGGCCAAGCTGGGCAGTCTGGTGCTCAAGTACAAGCCCGAGCATATGTTCGGCGTGCCCGCCCACTACCAGCAGCTGGCCGCTGACCCCAAGCTGCGGGATAAGGACCTCTCCTTCATCCTCAACTACGCCGCCGGCGGCGACGCCATCGCCCGGGGCGCAGAGCAGACCGTCAACGACTTTCTCGCCGCCCATGGCGTCCGCTACCCGATCGCCAAGGGCTACGGCATGACCGAGGTGGCCTCCGCTGCCACCGTCGCCGCCGGCACGAACAACAAGCTGGGCAGCGTCGGCATCCCGATGGTCAACACCCTCGTCGCCGCCTTCGAGCCGGGCACGGACAAAGAGCTGCCCATCGGCGAGCGGGGCGAGCTGTGCATCTCCGGCCCCACCACCATGAAGGGCTACTACAACAAGCCCGACGAGACGGACATGATCCTCCGCCGCCACCCCGATGGCCGCATCTGGGTGCACACCGGCGACATCGGCTATCTGGATGAGGACGGCTTCGTCTTCCTCGACTCCCGCATCAAGCGCCTCATCATCCGCCACGACGGCTTCAAGGTCTTCCCCTCTATGATCGAAAACGTCATCAGCCGCCACCCGGCTGTCCATCAGTGCTCTGTGGTGGGCTGCGCCGACAAGGATCATGTGCAGGGCCGTCTGCCCTTCGTCTACATCGTGCTCAAGCCTGACACCACGGCCAAGAAAAAGCAGGTGGTGCGGGAGCTGGAGCGGATGTGCGCCGAGGAGCTGCCCGAATATGTCCAGCCCGTGGCCTACAAGTTCATCCCTGAGATGCCGATGACCCCTGTGGGCAAGATCGATTACCGTCAGCTCGAGGCCGACATCTCTCCCCGCGACTATTGATCTCACGAAAGGATTTTTCTGCCATGAACAAGCGTTTTGCAAGTCTGGCCGTCTCCGCCCTGCTGCTGGTGTCGATGTTCAGCGTCCCCGCACTGGCTGAGGGCGCTGACGCAGCCGCCGATACCGCTGCCGCCAGCGATGACCACGTTATCGTTACCCTGAATCCAGAAGCTGCCCTGCAGCCCGAGACCCCGGCAGACGCCGAGGCCTCTGCCACCGAGACGGCCAAGGCCGACCCGGACCCCTCTGCCGCCGAAGCTGCGGTCTCTGAAGAAAAAGAGGATAAGCAGCTCACCTACGTCGCACTGGGCGACAGCATCTGCGCCGGCGTCGGTCTGGCCGATGTCCAGTACAGCGCACGCGCTGGCTACAGCGTCGATATGGTCCCCAACTTCAAAGGCTACTCCCCCGACTGCTACGTCGGCAAGGTGGCGGAGACGCTCGGCCTCGACCGTGACCACGCCATCAACCTCGGTCTGCCGGCCCTGACGGCCCCCGACCTCGCGGATATGATCCAGTATGGCAAGATGCCGCAGATGAATATGGCCTCCGGCTGCGAGTACAACTACCCGGAGTTTCAGGATTACATCCGCAAGGCCGACGTCATCTCGGTCCAGATCGGCTCCAACGACGCCTTCGTCCCCTGCATCGTGGGTCTGGGCAACGCCACCAACTGGAAGAGCGAGAAGCTGGCCGCCACCATTCTGGCCGGTGATCTGCGCAGCGAAGGCTCCGGTTCCACCATGTCCACCATCTACCGCAGCATCAAGGACATGAAGCTGACCAAGGCAGAGACGAACGCCACATGGAACCTCTTCTTCTCCGGCATGAGCAAGATCTGCGACGAGACTTACCCCAAGACCTCCGCCGCCCTCATCTCCATCGTGCAGGAGATCCGCAAGCTGAACCCGGACGCGCAGATCATTCTCATCGGCTACACCAACCCCGTGCCTCTCATCCCCTGCTGGCGCAGCTACTTCAGCAAGCTGAACAAGTTTGAGAAGCAGATCGCAAAGACTTACGACCTGACCTATGTGGCCATCCCCAACACCGAGACCACCCTTGACGTGCATCCCACCATCAAGGGCCATGCCTACATCGCAAACAAGCTCGTGAACGCCATCGAGAATCCGTAACGACCGATAACGCAAAGCCCCCGCTTCCAGCCGGAAGCGGGGGCTTTTTTGGTGCACAGGGGGATTATGCAGCCAGAGCTTTTTTGATGTTTTCGAGGACGGTGTCGCTGTCCTCGCAGCAGACCATGACCACCTCACCGGTGGGGACGGTCACGACCCGGGCTGCGCTGGCGATCTCGTACTGGTCCTCCAGATACCGCTCCATCGCCTTCTGCTGGCTCTGGACATAGGCATCCATCGCATCGACGACGTCCTGCGTCCTGCCCTCTGCGGGCTTGACGATGGCCACGCCGTAGACGCTGACCATCATGCCGGAGACGGAGGCGGCAAAGTCGTCGTACATACCGTCCTCGAGGCCCAGCAGGGGCATCATCATGTTGGCCACCTCATCGGAGAGCTGGTCAGCCTCGTATTCGGCGCTGTAGCCGTACTGGGCGGTGAACTTGCCGTCTTCTCCCTTGGTGAAGATCATCAGATACTCGTTGTCCTCGTCACTGCGGGCGTCGTGGAGGATCTGGGTATAGTCCTTCTTTGCGGCCGCAGAAGAGCTGCCGGACGTGCCGCAGCCCACCAGAGCCAGCATCAGGATACCGGCCATCAGACAAGCAATGATACGTTTCATATTCAGTTTTATCCTTTCGTTCGCAGGGTGGAATTTTTCGGTACACAGCGATAGTATTTGATGTTTCAGCGCTGCTATTCGATAAACGTCCCGCAGCGGGCGAAAATTGCACCGCAGATGTAACAGTTCTGTGAACTCAGAGCATCATGGCCTCAAGGTCGCCGTGGTTCACGGGCGTCGAGAGGATGATCTGGGTGCTGGTCGTTCCCAGTTTCTGGAACTGCAAGATCAGGTGCTCCAGCTGAGGCATACTGCCGCAGCTCACCTTGATGAGGAAGGTGTAAGCGCCCGTGACGTGGTAGCACTGCAGCACCTCCTTGCTGTTCTGCATCAGCTCCACCAGCTCGTCGCGCTGGGACGGGGCCACCGACAGGCTGATGAGGGCGTCCACATAGACCCGGTCGGCGGGGCGGTTGAGCATCACGGTGTAGCCGCTGATGATGCCGTCTGTTTCCAGCTTATGGATGCGGCTGGAGACGGCGGGGCTGGTCAGTGCCACCTTTTCGGCGATCTCCTTCACCGGCATACGGGCATTCTTTGCGAGGAGGGCGAGAATCTTGCGGTCCAAATCGTCCATGGGAAAAGTACTCCTTTTGAAATATGTTACATTATCCAAAATTTTTCGAAAGTAAAGTTTTATTGTTGTAGCAATAGCACAACCCGCGCAAAAGTCAGTTTTCGTTTTGCCGCCTTTAATTATATAAAGTTTTGGTCAAAAAGTAAAGTGTTAAATTAAAGCAAAACCAAAATTTTGCATTTGACAAGAAAACAAATTCGGGTATAATACATACTGCAAGGCAACGCCTCAGAGTTTCCGCTGTGCCGCCGGTCTTCCGGTGTTCGGGCACGACACGCTGCCGTCCAATGATGCGATTCACCACTTTATATACTTTCCCACCCCTCTATACACAAAAACCCGCTGCCAGGCGGGTTTTTGTGTTTGTTGGGGATTTTTTCTTTTTGAAAAAAG
>OIAH01000750.1_pt1 | contig 11809 bp, 9 predicted proteins | sample 1580711 | NCBI WGS metagenome assembly OIAH01 (sample SAMEA3882556, study PRJEB24775) | human gut metagenome | biome: human-associated habitat; feature: intestine environment; material: feces | place: Netherlands | collected 2009/2010
CATCAACCGCCGCCTGCCCAACCCCTTCATGCCGGATGCTCCCCAGCGTATTGTAACCGATACCTCCCAGAAGCTGGCCATCCGCTTTGGCGAGACCATCAAGGCATACGAGGCACGCGGTCTGGACAAGGGCAACCTGATCCTGATCCCGCTGGTGCTGGCAGGCTACGCCCGCTACCTGAAGGGCATCGATGACAACGGTCAGGCCTTTGAGCCTTCCAGCGATCCGCTGCTGGCTGAGCTGCAGGCCATCGTGGCTCCGCTGGAGGTCAAGGAAGGCGAGCAGGACTTCAGCTGCCTGAAGAAGCTGTACAGCCGTGTTGACGTGTTCGGCGTGGATCTGTATGCCGTTGGTCTGGGCGAGAAGATCGAGGCAATGGCCAAGGAGCTGTTTGCAGGCCCCGGCGCTGTGCGCAAGACCCTGCACAAGTATACGCTTGCCCGCTGATCGGCTGACGCAATAACAGAAGCTATCTTCGCACCCACGCTGCGCTTTGCTTTGCCGCAGCGTGGGTCTTTATAAAAGAAAAGAACTGCTGAACGAAATGTCAGCAGTTCTTTTTTGTTTGTGCATGTTTTTTTGGCTTACCCTTTTCTGCAGTCGTGCAGCTTTTCTTTGGGCAGGATGCCGGCCAAAAACTTCCACACCACTTCCATGCGGTCGTTCAGTAAGTAAGCTTTCTCTTTTTCTACGCAGAGGTACACCGCATTGTCCGTGCGGTAGGCGCAGTAAAAGCTGTCCCATGCGTGGCGGCTGGTGGGTTCGGGCTTGTCCTGCTGGCCGTACATCCACACAGCAATGCCGGTGTCGGCCAGCTCCACACGGTAGAAGGCACGCGGCAGGTGCATCTGTTTGATCTGCCGGGAAACGCTGCGGAAGAACGAGTAAAAGTAGCTCACCGGCAGGCCGATGCCCACAATGGCAAGCACAGCAGCCAGCAGCCCGGCACCCGGGCGCTTGCCCAGCTGCGAAAGGCAGACGGCGGCAAAAGCCAGCATGATGGCGGCAAAAACAGCGGGACGCAGCCATGCTTTGCGGTGATGGAATGCATCGAACACGGCAAAATCGCGGAAGCCCTGCTCACCCATAGTGGTGGAAACGGAGATGGTCTGGGACATAAAGTCGCCTCCTTTGTATTTACAGGCATCGTACCACAATTGCGCGGTTTAGGCAAGAGAAAAACATGCAAACCTTGCCAATCCGGCCCAAAGCGTGGTACAATAAATCGTTACCAAACGAAAGGAGGCGGCAGGCTTTGCAGCACCGCAAGCGGCAGATCACCCTCAAGCAGCGCATGGGCTTGTGTCTGGCAGCATTTTTTGCGGCCTTTGCCATGCAGCTCACGCTCAATGGCTACCAGTCCAGAGCAGTGCAGGCAGTACAGGACGCGCAGATGGGCTGCTTCAACGCCATCAGCCGCTTTCAGGGCGGTGTGGAAAGCTCTATTTCCGTGCTGGAGAACTACCGCTGGGAGAACAGCGAGCCGGAGGAGATCATTGACCGGCTGCAGTCAGCATCTTCCACCTGCAACGCATGGCTCTGGCGCATCGGTACCAGCCTGAACAGTCTGGAAAGCGTCAGCGATGAGCAGCGGGTGCTCTACAGCGCAGTGGATACGGTCTATCAGACCTACACCGGCCTGCTGGATGAGCTGGAAAACGACCTGCTCAGCGGCAACGATGCCGCAGCTTCCCAGCTGTATTATGCAAAGGTGGTGCCCTGCGGCGATTACCTGAGCCAGTACACCCTGCAATTGCTGGAAACCGCCATTCAGGATTCCCAGACCACCTACACCACCATCTCGGCCCTGAACGAGCGCATCACCATGCTGCAGACGGTGGTGGTGGCGCTGTGCGTGGCGCTGGGCTGCGTTACCGGTTTGATGGTCATGCGTCTGCTCACGCCGGTGCAGCAGATGATCGCAGCCTCCCGCGCCATTGGCAAAAGTGAGTTCGACACCCCGGACATCCCGCTGCCCAAGCAGCCGGAGATCGCTCAGCTGGCCGAGTCCTTCAACATCATGAAGCACTCCATGGCCCAGCAGGTGACCACCCTGCAGGAGAAAAACGAGATCGAGCGGGAGCTGCACCGCCAGAAGACCGAAGCACTGGAGCTGCAGAACCGCATGGAGCGCAGCCGGCTGCAGCAGCTGCGCAGCCAGATCGACCCGCACTTTCTGTTCAACACCCTGAATGTGATCCAGCAGACCGCCGGCACCGAGACGGCCTACCGTACGCAGGCGCTCATCATGGCACTTTCGCACCTGCTGCGCTACAGCCTGATGAGCAACGATGAACAGGTGCCGCTCTCCCGTGAGGTGCGCATCGTGGATGAATATTACTCCATCTACCATGTCCGCTTTGGTGAGCGGGTGCGTATGGAGTGGCGCATTTCCGATTCGCTGGATCTTACCGAGACCATGGTGCCGTCCTTTATTTTACAGCCCATTGTGGAAAATGCCTTCAAGCACGGCATCTGCCCCAAAGAGGAGGGCGGTGTGGTGCGCATCCGCGTGAACCCTCTGCGGGAGAAGGGACTGCTGTGCATCCGCGTGGTGGATAACGGCGTGGGCATCCAGCTGGATCAATTACGACAGCTGCGCGGGGCGCTCAGCCAGCCCGGTGAGCGCTGGGAGCATATCGGCATTTATAATGTTGCGGCCCGCCTGCGTCTGCTGGATCGGAACAGCCGCTTTGTGATACGGTCCCATCCGGGACGCGGTACGGCGGTGGTGCTGTATCTGCCATTGGTGGAGAATGAGGAGGAGTTTGAGGAATGATTCGTCTGTTGATCGCGGATGATGAAGCACTGGAACGGGAAACGCTGGCGGACATCGTGGCCCGCCGCTTTGAGCACGAAGTGACCATCGAGACTGCCGAGAACGGCCGCAAGGCAGCGGATACGGCGGTGCTGTGGGGCGCAGACCTGATCCTGATGGACATTGAGATGCCCGGTATGAACGGTTTGGATGCAGCCCGCGCCGTGCTGGAACAGCGCCCGGAGTGCAAGGTGATCTTTGTTACGGCCTACAGTCTGTTCCAGTACGCCCACGAGGCCATGCATCTGGGTGCCTGCGATTATCTGCTCAAGCCGGTGAACCCGGACGAAGTGGAAGCTTCCATCCGCAAGGCCATCCGTCAGATCGAGGCGGGCCGCCGCCTTGCAGAGCTGGCTCCGGTGGAACCGGAGCCGGAAGCTGATCCGGAGAGCGATGCCGCCGAAGCAGGGGAGAACGACCGCAATGCACTGGTCATGGCCCATGTGCGCAAGTATATGGAGGATAACTATATGTTCGACCTCTCGCTGGACAGTGTGAGCGAGATCCTGCATATCAGCCCGGCGTATCTCTCGGCACAGTTCAAGAAGTACCAGAAGATGAACTTTCTGGACTGCCTGACCGAACTGCGGATCAACGCTGCCAAGGAGCTGCTCACCGACCCGTTCCGTTCGGCAGCAGAGGTGGCTTCCATGGTGGGCTACGAGGATTCCAGCTATTTTGCCCGCACCTTTAAAAAACGCACCGGCATGACCCCCACCCAGTACCGCAGGGAAGCGGCCAAGGCTGCACGGGAGGCCCGACTGTGACCCGCCGTCAGATGCTGACCGCCCTGTTCGGCGCGGCGGTGCTGGCACTGCCGGTGGCGGGCTGCGGCCATCAGCCGGTGCAGGAGCAACAGGGGGCGGAACTGATCCTGCGCTATGCGGAGAACCAGCCGGAGGATTATCCTACTACGCAGGCGGCGCTGGCCTTTGCGGATCTTGTGGCCCAGCGCACCGATGGCCGCGTGAAAGTGCTGGTGTACAGCGGGGGAGAACTGGGCGCGGAACAGAGCGTGATCCAGCAGATGCAGTTCGGCGGCATTGACTTCTCCCGCGTGTCCCTCAGCCAGCTGGCAGAGTACGAGCCGGCGCTGAGCGTATTGCAGCTGCCGTACCTTTACACCGACGCTGACCAGATGTGGCGCGTGCTGGATGGGACCATCGGCGACGAGTTCCTCTCCACGCTGGAGTCGCTGGAGCTGACGGGCCTTTCCTGGTTTGATGCCGGTGTGCGCAGCATCTACACCCGGCAGAAGGTGACAGGCCTTGCAGATCTGCAGGGCCTGACCATCCGCGTGCAGGAATCGGACATGATGAGCGAAATGATCACCGACCTCGGCGCAAAGCCGGTAAAGGTAGTGTACAGCAAGGTGTATGCCGCCCTGCACAACGGTGAGATCGATGGCGCAGAGAACAACTGGCCCAGCTACGAAGCCATGGGTCACTACGAGGTGGCACCTTACTTTTTAAAGGATGAGCATACCCGCGTGCCGGAGGTGCAGCTTGCAAGCCCTGCTGTGATGGAAAAGCTGGCCGCACTGGACGAGCGCTACCCGGAGATCATCCGCCTGTGTGCCCGGGAGAGCGCCAAGGTGGAGCGCAGGCTCTGGGCGCAGCAGGAGGCGGAATCGGAAAGTGATCTGCGTGCAGCAGGCATTGAGGTGACAGAGCTGGACGAAGAAGAAAAGGCAAGGTTCCGTGCTGCTGTGCAGCCGATGTATGATCGGTTTGCCCAGCAGGGCGAATTGATCGCCCGCATCCGGCAGGCATAAGCCCCACAGCAAAGCCCGGAAAAGATGGGCAAAGAAATCAGGAAAACAGAATAAAGAACCGGCAAAGCGCTGTGTGCTCTGAACCCCAAAGGGAAGGGCATCCAGCGCTTTGCTTCTATCTGGAATACAGAAATGTATCCATCTGTTAGGCGAAGGTGCACAAACAAAAAGTAAAGCACTTGGCATTTTTCACAAAAGAAATTCTGACATTCTTTCAAAAAGCAGGACATTTTTTGAAAGCCCTTGTTTCGTTTAAAAAAATTTGCTAAAGTGTGTACAGTAAATGAACGGTATGCGGGTCCTGTGCAGACCGGGCCGTTCGGGAGATTTAAGGAGGACGATTTATTATGAAAAAGATCACTCGTCGCAGCTTTCTGGCAGCAGCCGGTGTTTCCGCCGCTGCTCTGGCTCTGACCGCATGTGGTGGTTCCAGCAATTCTGCTGCTTCCACCTCTACCGCAGCTTCTTCCACCGCAGCTTCTGCTGCTGGTGATGCTACTGCTGCTGCAAACGATCCCAAGGTGACTCTGGTCTACGCCGAGGTCAACCCGCTGGATACCATCGTTGGTCAGACCGCTACCCACTTCAAGGAGAAGGTCGAGGAGCTGACCGGCGGTTCCGTCGTCATCGACGTGCAGGCTTCCGGCGTTCTGGGTTCTGAGAACGATGTTCTGGACGCCATCCTCGGCGGCTCCACCTCCATCGATATGAGCCGTATCTCTGCTTTTGCACTGACCAGCTACGGCTGCAACAAGTCCAAGCTGCTGTCCATCCCCTTCACCTTCGAGAACCGCGCTCACTTCTGGAACTTCGCCAACAGCGAGCTGGCACCTGAGTTCCTGAACGAGCCTCAGGAGCTGGGCCTGCCCGTCCGTGGTATCTTCTACGGCGAAGAGGGCTTCCGTCACTTCTTCACGGTCAAGCCCGTGTCCGGCATCGCTGACTTCAAGGGTCTGAAGCTGCGCGTGTCCAACGACCCCGTCATGAACGGCATGGTCGAGGGTCTGGGCGCTAACCCCACCGTCGTTTCCTTCGGTGAGCTGTACAGCGCACTGCAGACCGGCGTTGTCGATGGCGCTGAGCAGCCCATCGCAAACTACAAGTCCAACGCCTTCCCCGAGGTCGCAAACAACCTGATCCTCGACGGCCACACTCTGGGCGCTATCCAGGCTGTCATCACCGACAACGCTTGGGCTAAACTGACCGAGAACCAGCAGGCTGCCATCATGGAGGCCGGTGCTGATACGCAGGCCTTCAACGCTGACCTGTCCGAGAGCGCTGAGAACAAGGTCCTCGACGAGCTGAAGTCCTCTGGCTGCAACGTCGTCGATGTCCCCGATAAGGCTCCTTGGCAGGAGGCTTGCGCTAAGGTCATCAGCGAGAACACCTCGGATCAGGCTGAGCTGTACCAGAAGCTGCTGGATATGAAGGGCTGATAACAGCGTCTTTGTCCTGAAGTAGTACATAAGCCCGGCGGGGGACTACGGGATACGCCCGCAGACCCGCCGGGTTTTTTATAGAGTATGGAGGAGATCCTATGCCGAAAATCTTTACCACTCTGGATAAGATCAAGCCGGCGTACGACATCACCTACAAAGTGGTTCTGTTTATCTGCAAGCTGCTGCTGATCGCAGATATTCTCATCACCACCATGTCGGTCATCGGTCGTTACGTCCCATTCATCCCGGACCCCGCATGGACCGAAGAGGTCGTCCTGACCTGCATGAGCTATATGGCCGTGCTGAGTGCCGCTCTGGCCATCCGCCGCGGCGCACACATCCGGATGACCGCATTTGACGTCTATCTGCCCAAGATCGTCGTCAAGGTGCTGGACATCCTCGCGGATCTGGCAGTCTGCGTCCTCGGCATCATCATGATGGTGGTGGGCTGGAACTATGCCACCACGCTGGGCGGCCGCGGCTTCTATGTCTCGATGCCTTGGCTGAGCCGTTTCTGGATGTACTTCCCGGTGCCTCTGGCCGGTGTCGCCATGATCATCTTCGAGATCGAGGCGCTGTACAACCATGTCAAGAGCTTTTTTGTAAAGGAGGAGAACTAATATGACAGTCCAGACACTGGCGATCGTTGTCCTTCTTGTCAGCTTCTTCGTCATGATCTTCCTGCGTTTCCCCATTGCATACGCCGTTGGCCTGTCCAGCGTGCTCTGCCTGATGGTGCAGGGTCAGGCGCTGACCGATGTCTGCCGTCTGATGGTCAAGGGCATTTCGTCCTTCAGCCTGATGGCCGTCCCCTTCTTCATCACCATGGGCGTCCTCATGGGCAGCGGCGGCATCTCCGAAAAGCTGATCGCGCTGGCTGACGCCTGCGTCGGCTGGATGCGCGGCGGCATGGCAATGGTCAACATCGTTGCTTCCTACTTCTTCGGCGGCATCTCCGGTTCTGCTTCTGCAGATACCGCTTCCATCGGCTCCATCATGATCCCCATGATGGTCGATCAGGGCTACGACGCCGACTTCTCCACCGCTGTCACCATCACCTCCTCTTGCGAGGGCCTGCTGGTCCCCCCGAGCCATAACATGGTCATCTACGCCACCACCGCTGGCGGCATCTCCGTGGGCAGCCTCTTCCTCGCCGGCTACCTGCCCGGCGCTCTGCTGGCCATCGTCCTGATGATCGGCTCCTACATCATCTCCGTCAAGGAGAATTACCCCAAGGGCTCTCCCTTCACCATCAAAGGCTTCATCAAGCAGCTGGGCACCTCCATCTGGGCACTGGCCGCAGTCGTCATCGTCGTCTTCGGCGTTGTCGGCGGCGTCTTTACCGCCACCGAGTCCGCTGCTATCGCCGTTATCTACTCTCTGCTGGTCTCCGTCTTTGTTTACAAGGGCCTTGACTGGAAGGGCGTCTGGTACGCTCTGGACGAGTGCGTCAACACCCTGTCCATCGTCCTGATCCTGATCGCCACCTCTGCAGTGTTCGGCAACTGCCTGACCATGCTGCACGTGCCCGATCTGGCTGCAAACGCCATCACCAGCGTCACCAGCAACCCCTACATCATCGCACTGCTCATCGACCTCATCATTCTGGTGCTGGGCTGCATCATGGATATGGCTCCCATCATCCTGATCGCTACCCCCATCCTGCTGCCCATCGCCACCTCCATCGGCATCGACCCCATCCAGTTCGGTATCATCATGGTCCTGAACTGCGGCATCGGTCTGCTGACCCCCCCTGTCGGTGCTGTCCTGTTCATCGGCTCTGCCGTGGCAAAGCGCCCCATGGAGAAGGTCGTCAGGGCTACCCTGCCGTTCTATCTGTGCATGTTCATCGCCCTGCTGCTCCTGACCTATGTGCCCGACATCAGCCTTGCGATCCCCAAGCTGCTGGGCGGCTACGTCAGCCCCATCGCCAATCCTCTTGGCCCGGTGTTCATCCACTGATAAGCTGATCTGCTCATCCTCCTCCGGATGGTAAAAGGAAAGCCCCCGCCTGTCACAAGGCGGGGGCTTTCCTGCGTCACAGCAGGGTCTGAAGGGCGGCTGCACTGTATTTCATGAGCTTTTTCAGGGCGGCGTCCTGCGCGTCGAGCCGGAACAGTAGCCGTGCGGCCAGCTCCTCGGGAGGGGCCGAAAGGCCGGGCCAGAAGGCGTGTGCCGCCCGGGTGAAGGCGTGGACGCCCTCGGCGGTCTGGAGCAGGACCAGCTGGACGTGCCCCCGCAGCAGGAAGAACAGCCCCACCTGATAGGCCCGGGTGTCCAGCAGAAGCTCCATCTCGTCCTCGGTGAGGACCAGCAGGTCTGCAAAAGGGAGGAACTGCAGCACCGTGTCCCGCAGGGTCTTTTCGCTGGGCCAGAGGGCCGGACGGAGGGCGGGGACGAAGCAGACCGGCACACCGGAGGCGTGGGCCGTGTCCAGCGCAGAGAGGTGGGTGTAGCGGCAGGGGCTGTCTACGAGGCAGGCGCTGGAAAGGGCCAGCGCCCCGGCGTCTGCGGCCCAGCCCTCTCCCAGCTGCCCGGCAGAGTAGAGCAGGTCGGCCGAGCGGATGCGGCAGGGCAGCGCCCCGCCGCCGCCCCGGAAGAGGAGAGGCGTGGGGGCGCGGGAGGTGAAGCAGAGGCGGCGGACATCCACGCCGGCGTCGGCCAGAGCGTCTGCAATGCGGTGCCCGAAGGCATCCTCCCCCAGCTGGCCCAGAAGGGCAGCTCTGCCGCCCAGCGCCGCATAGGCCAGCGCCAGCGCGGCGGCACTGCCGCCCACCCGGGGCCGGAACGCCTCTGCCGACGAGAGCGAGGCAGGGCTTTCCAGCTCGAGCCACGCCTCGCCGAGACAATATAAGGTGCTGCCCGACATGATGCGCCCTCCTTTCGGTGCAGTTTCAAAAACAAACTACAGTATACACCCATCCGGGCATTTGTGCAAACGGAGCGCTTGACACCGTTGGTCGGATTGTGATAGACTGACCCAATATGGCAGTATATCCAAAGCTGCAACGACAAAAATGTGATATTTGACGAGGAGAACATGAGCCTTACCAGACAGTATTTCAAATACGTCAGCCAGAACATTTTCGGCCTTCTGGGCACATCCTGCTACATTCTGGCGGACACCTATTTCATCTCGCAGGCGGCGGGCACCGACGGCGTCGCCCTGCTCAACCTCTGCCTGCCCATCTACAACTTCATCTTTGCCATCGGCTCGATGCTGGGCCTCGGCGCGGCCACCCGCTATGCCATCCTCCGGGCGCAGGGGGACGAGCGCGCGGTGCGCTATTTCTCCAACGCCCTGCTCTGGGCGTTGGTGTTCGCCCTGCCCTTCATGCTGGCGGGAGTCTTCTGCCCCGAGGTACTGCTGCGGCTCATGGGCGGCGACTGTGAGATCATCGCGCTCGGTGTGGGGTACGCCCGCATCTTCCTGCTGTTTACCCCCTTCTTTATGTGCAACTACATCGTCGCATCCTTCGTCCGCAACGACGGCGACCCCTCGCTGGCGATGGTAGCGACGCTGTGCGGCAGCCTCTTCAATGTGGTGTTCGACTATATCTTCATGTTCCCCATGGGCCTCGGCCTGCCCGGCGCGGCGCTGGCAACGGCGGTGTCGCCGGTGCTGAGCATCCTCATTTGCAGCCGCCACTTTCTCAAGAAGGAAAACACCATCCGCTTCGTGCGGCAGCTGCCCTCGCCGAGGCTTCTGGCCCAGAGCTGCCAGCTGGGCGTGTCAGGCTTCGTGGGGGAGATGTCCTCGGGCGTGACCACCACCGTCTTCAACCTGCTCCTCCTCCGTCTGGCGGGCAATGTGGCCGTGGCGGCCTACGGCGTCGTGGCGAATTACGCGCTGGTGGCGACGGCCATCTTCAACGGCGTGGCACAGGGCGCACAGCCGCTGGTGAGCCGGTGCTACGGCAAAAACGATGCCGCCGGAGCGCATAAGCTCCTGCTGCTGGGCAGCGGGACAGCTCTTGCACTGGCGGCGGCATTGTATGTTGTTCTCTTCGGGTTCACCGGCCCCATCGTCGCCGTCTTCAACAGCGAGAACTCGGCCCTCATGGCAGAGTATGCCTTCCGAGGGATGCGCATCTACTTCCTCGGCTACTTCTTCGCGGGCTTCAACATCGTGGCCGCAGGCTATCTGGGCGCGGTAGACCGCCCCGCAGAGGCCTCTGCCACCTCGCTGTCCCGGGGCGTCGCGGCCATCGTGGCCTGCTCGCTGGTGCTGAGCGCCCTCTTCGGGATGAACGGCGTCTGGGCTGCATTTCCGGCCTCGGAGGCCATCACGGCCTGCCTGACCCTCTTTCTGCTGAAGCGGAAGCCTGTTAAATAAACAATTCCTGTTCCAGCCGCTGCTGCTCGGGCGAAAGCCCGGGCAGGGCGCTCCGACCGGCCATCGCCCGCCACTGCGTGGGGGATTGGCCGGTCGTTTTTTTAAAGACGCGGCAGAGATAGTTTGCCCCCGAAAAGCCGCAGAGGCTGGCGATGACGTCCAGCGTGTACTCCCGGTGGAGCAGGAGCCGCATGGCGGCCTCGATGCGGACACTGGTGAGATACCGCCCCGGCGAGACGCCCAGCGCCGCCGTGAAAGCCCGGACGAGGTGGCTCTTGGAGACGCCCAGACGCTCGCTCAGCTCCTCTACGCCGTAAAGCCCGGCGTAGTTCCTGCGGATGTCCTCGATGGCCGCAGCCACCAGCGGGGGCAGGGCCGGGGCGGCGCTGTCGGCGTCTGAAAGCTCACACAGTAGGGCAAAGGCCAGCTGGCTCCGCACCCGCTCGGAAGCGTCCTGCTCCTCGGCGAGGCGTCCCATCAGCTCTGCCGCCGCCGGGCAGGTCTCGCCCCGGGCGAGGAAGGGCATCTCAGACAGCCCCCCGAGGAACTGCTCTGCCGCCTGCCCCGTAAGCTGGACGCAGAGCAGATGGCATTCGTTTTCCGGCGCGAGGGTCAGAGGCTCCCGGCTCAGCACGAGATGGCCCGCCGCCGCGCTCTGGGGCGGCAGCAGGAGGGCAGAGCCGCCGGGCGCTGCCCCCGTTTCCGAGAGGGAGATGACGCATTTTCCGCTGGAAATGAGACAGACCCAAAGCCCTTCGCCCCGAAGGGTCAGGGGCGTTTCCGGCTGGACATCCTCCACGACGCCGAGGGCGGCGGTGGTGCTGGGGGCGTAAATCAATATCTGACACCTCGAATCAATAAAATGCTATTTCATATCACAAAATAATCTGCTATTATAATAGCAATGAAACGGCTCATCGTCAAGCGTGGGCCTTTGAGTGAAACAACATCAATGGAGGAAAATGCGTTATGGCTTCGATCAGCTGCCAGCATATCTACAAGATCTACCCCGGTGCTACTGCTCCTTCTGTCACCGATTTCAACCTCGAGATCCAGGACAAGGAGTTCATCATCTTCGTCGGCCCCTCTGGCTGCGGTAAGTCCACCACCCTGCGCATGATCGCCGGTCTGGAGGAGATCTCCAAGGGCGAGATGTACATCGGCGGCCGCCTCATCAACGACGTCCCCCCGAAAGACCGCGACATCGCCATGGTCTTCCAGAGCTACGCTCTGTACCCCCACATGACCGTCTACAAGAACATCGCTTTCGGTCTGGAGCTGCGCAAGACCCCGAAGGACGAGATCGACCGCCGCGTCCATGAGGCTGCCAAGATCCTTGAGATCGAGCACCTGCTGGACCGCAAGCCCAAGGCTCTGTCCGGCGGCCAGCGTCAGCGTGTTGCTCTGGGCCGTGCAATGGTTCGTAACCCGGCAGTCTTCC
>OIAH01000754.1_pt1 | contig 11793 bp, 9 predicted proteins | sample 1580711 | NCBI WGS metagenome assembly OIAH01 (sample SAMEA3882556, study PRJEB24775) | human gut metagenome | biome: human-associated habitat; feature: intestine environment; material: feces | place: Netherlands | collected 2009/2010
AGCTCCTGACGGGCAGCGTCGTTGTTGACGGCTTCGGCGCGGTTGAAGACGATCAGCTCGCTGCGGGCGATCTTGTCCAGCATCAGCGCGCGCATGGAGTTGTCGCGGGCATAGGTCAGGGCGGTGGTGCCGTCGGCGGTGGCGATGCACTGGTAGACGATCCAGTTCTCGGGCAGGTTGTTTGCCAGATCCTGCAGCATCCACATACCGTTGTACTCGATGACCACGCGGCCTGCATCGGCCTCCTTGGCCAGCTTGGCGAGGTTCTGGGGGTTCAGCTCAGCCTTGTCCTCGAGGTTGTAGAGGGTCACGCCGGGGAAGGCGAACTTCTTCTGATTATATTCCTCTTCGCCCTCCTCGCAGACCAGCAGAAGGGTCTTGTCGCCGGAGTCGAAGTTGGGGTCTTCAAAGGTCTCCTGAATGAACTTGGTCTTGCCGCTCTCGAGGAAGCCCACAAACAGGTATACCGGGATCTCATTTGCCATAATCGTTTATCCTTTCAGGGCCAATATCAGCAACCGAACAGTGCTGCAATGGCCTTCTCATCCAGCTTGGAGCCGATGACCACCAGCTTGCCGCCGACATCTGCGCCGCGTGCGCGGACTTCCCACTCGCCGGGAACGTAGTCGAACTCCAGCCAGCCGTCGGTGCCGCCGTCCACGATGCCCTTGGAGCGGAGGATCATGCCGTAATTGCCGGAGTCCAGCTCGGTGAGGGCGTGCTCGATGTCTGCCTTGGAGAATTTCTTGGCCGTCTCGACGCCCCAGCTGGTGAAGACCTCGTCGGCGTCATGGTCGTGATGATGGTGATGGTGGCCGCAGCAGCAATGACCGTCGTGGTCATCGTGGTCGTGGTGGTGATGCTCATGCTCGTCCTCATCATCGTCCTCGTCGTGGTCGTGATGATGACCGCAGCAGCAGTGTCCGTCGTGGTCATCGTCATCATGGTCGTGGTGATGATGGTGCTCGTGCTCCTCATCCTCATCATCGTCGTCATCCTCATCGTGATGATGGCCGCAGGTGCAGACGCCGTTCTCATCGTAATGATGATGGTGGTGATGATGCTCTTCCTCCTCGTCCTCGTGGGAGTGCTCCTCGTTGGCCTTGGCCGCCATTGCGATCAGCTCGGCCTTGAAGTCGTTCTTGGTGGACATGGCCTTCAGGATCTGCTCGCCGGTCAGAGCGTCCCATGCGGTGGTGACGATGGTGGCGGTGGGGTTCTTCTCACGCAGCAGGGCCACAGCGGCGGCGATCTTCTCCTCAGAGGCGGTCTGGGTGCGGCTGAGGATGATGCAGCTTGCGTGGCTGATCTGGTCGTCGTAGAACTCGCCGAAGTTCTTCATATACATCTTGACCTTGTTGACATCGGCCACGGTGACAAAGCTGCTGAGCTGGACGTCCAGATGCTCGGCCACGCCCTCGACAGCGCGGGTCACGTCAGACAGCTTGCCGACGCCGGACGGCTCGATGACGATGCGGTCGGGGTGGTACTGCTCCACCACCTGCTGGAGTGCGGCGCGGAAATCGCCCACCAGAGAGCAGCAGATGCAGCCGGCGTTCAGCTCGTTGATCTGGATGCCGCTTTCCTTCAGAAAGCCGCCGTCAATGCCGATCTCGCCGAACTCGTTCTCGATCAGCACCACCTGCTGGCCGGCAAAGGCCTCTTTGATGAGCTTTTTGATCAGGGTAGTTTTACCGGCACCAAGGAAGCCGGAGAAAATATCGATTTTGGTCATGATTCAATTGCCTCTTTCTTCGAATAGCACACAGAGCCGCAGAGTGCTGGCTCAAAAATCTTACACTCCTATTATAACAAGGCTGTCAATGGGAAAACGGCCTTTTTCAAGAAAAAATTGTAACTTTTTTTGCAAATTGGCGGCATTTTGAGGGAGAACGAACTCCCTCAGTCAAAACCTGACGGTTTTGCTGAGAGGACGCCAACCCTCTCAGGCTCACTGCGTTCGCCAGCCGTTCCCCTTTCTGGCTTCGCCATCTTCCCCCGGCCGGGGGAAGTCGTTCCACTCAGGGGGAGCTTTTTGTTTTCTGAAGGTCGGCACGAATAAAGCTCCCCCTTTCGGGGGAGCTGGCAAAGCCGCAAGGCTTTGACTGAGAGGGCCCAGCCAGCGAGGATGCTCTCCGGCAGCGGAGGTCATTCCAAACCGTCCCGCCCCTGCATTGCAATCTTTTTCCCGGAATGATACAATAGGACACAGAAAAATTCCCTGCCGCCGGGGGCTTTTCCGGCGGTCCGGCCATAGAAAAAAGGAAGCTGTCATTATGAGCATGAATACCGTACCCGAGCGCCTTGCCGCGCTGCGTGCCGCCATGGCTGCAAACGGCGTGGCCGTTTATCTGATCCCTGTGGGTGATCCCCACGCCAGCGAATACCTGCCCTGCCATTACACCAGCCTGACCTGGTTCTCCGGGTTCCACGGCGAGAACTCCAACTTCGTGGTCACCCGCACCGAGAGCGCCCTGTGGGCCGACGGCCGTTATTTTGTGCAGGCCGAGAAGGAAATTGCGGGTACCGAGATCAAGCTGCAGCGCATGGGGGAACCCGGCGTGCCCACCGTGGAGGAATACTGCGCAAATGCCCTGAATGAGGGCGAAGCACTGGGCCTGTGCGGCCTGACCGCCAGCACCGCCCTCGTGAACGACCTGAAAAAGGCACTGGAAAAGAAGGGCGCTTTCATCAAGACCCTGAACCTTGAGGACGAGCTGTGGACGGAGGGCCGCCCTGCCCTGCCGGATACCCCAGCGTGGATCCTGCCGAAGGAATATGCGGGCTTCTCCCCGGCGGAAAAGCTGGATCAGCTGCGTAGCAAGCTCAAGGAGCTGGGCTGCACCGCTCAGTTTGTGGGCAAGCTGGATAATCTGGCATGGCTTTTGAACCTGCGCGCCATGGACATTGAGTGCACTCCCTATGCCATGGCCTACTGCTATGTGACCCCCAGCCGCGCGGTACTCTTCATCAACACAGCCCGCGTCACCCCGGAGGCAAAGGCAGAGCTGGAAGCCAACGGCATCACGCTGGCGGAGTACGACGATGTGCTGAAGTTCCTCGCTGCTGAGACGGAACCCCAGACCGTGCTGGCCGAGTGCTCCACGGTGAACTACGCCGTGTATCAGGTGCTGGAACAGAATGCCGCCCTCACCGTGAAGGACGGCACCGACCCGCTGCTGATGATGAAGGGCGTGAAGAACGAAACGGAGCTTGCCCACACAAAGCAGGCCCATATCCGGGACGCTGTGGCCATGGTGCGGTTCCAGATCGAGCTGGAAAGCCGCCTTGCTGCCGGTGAGACCCTGACCGAGCTGACGGTGGATGAAATTCTGCACAAGTACCGCAGTGCGGACGATAAATTCCTTGTGGAAAGCTTTGGCACCATTGCGGCCTACGGCGGCAACGCAGCCATGATGCACTACCACGCCACCCCGGAAGATCACGCTGTGCTGGAAAAGAAGGGCTTTCTGCTGGTGGACAGCGGTGCCACCTACATGGACGGCACCACCGACATCACCCGCACCTACCCGCTTGGCCCGCTGACCGAGGACGAAAAGCGCTTCTACACATGGACTCTGCAGTGCCACATCGACCTTGCCAAGGCCGTCTGGCTGGATTACTGCGAGTGTAAGATGATCGACACCATTGCCCGGGAACCGCTGTGGCGGCACCTCATCAACTACCGCTGCGGCACCGGCCACAGCGTCAGCTTTGTGGGCAACGTGCACGAGGGCCCCCATGCCCTGAACAGCCGCAACACCACCCGGATGCGTCCCGGCATGGTGGTCACCGACGAGCCGGGCGTTTACGAGACCGACCTCGTGGGCATCCGCATCGAGAACGAGCTGGTGTGCGTGCACAAGGCCGATAACCAGTACGGTACCTTCCTTGGTTTTGAACCGCTGATGTTCGTGCCCATTGCCACCTCTCCCATCCTGCCCGGTGTGCTGGATAAGGACGAGATCGCATGGCTGAACGATTACCACCGTCAGGTGTTTGCAAAGCTGGCACCGCACCTGAACGACGAAGAGCGCAGCTGGCTGGCGGAGAAGTGTGCCGCCATCGGCTGCTGAGAAAGCGCAAAAAACACCCGGAGCCGTGCAGGAGCCAGAGCGGCTCTCGGCGGCAGCCGGGTGCTTTTTATAGGGTCACAGCTTGCAGCAGTGCGTCTGTGGGGTGTCCAGCGGCGGCAGGGTGAACTCGTTTTCGCCAAAGGGCGAACGCAGGATGGCCGCCCGCGTTTCCGGGTAGATGCCAAGTTCGGTGTAGATGTCCCGGTACAGGAGCATCACCCGCCGCCGCAGCCGAAGGATATCGGCGGTGGTCACTCTGGAGTGGGAAACGCTCTGGCTGCACTGCAGGTAATAGTAGCCGATGTCCGGGATGGAAACGGCGGTGCGCACATAGCGCAGATATTCGGTGTTGAACAGCTGATCCTCCGCAAACAATTCTTTGCGGAAATGGAGGCTGTGCTTCCGCAGGAGATCACGGCGGTAGAGCTTGTTGCAGGGGCTGCCATAGTAGAAGGTGTTCGGCTTCTGGATCAGATGCTTTGCGTACTCCTGTCCGGTGTACACCCCGGCAGGCAGATAGCCATAGGCCCGGGTGCGGGGCGGATTGCGCTGGAGCACATGCTGCAGTGCCTTTTCCCATGGGCGGATGTGCTCCACATAGTTTTCCGGGTACACCATCCAGAAGGGCGCGATCACAAGATCGGCGGTGTGGGCCTCGGCGGCGGAGACCAGCTTTTCCGTAAAATCGGGGGCCAGCCAGTCGTCGCTGTCCACAAACTGGATGTATTTGCCGTGGGCCAGCGCAATGCCCTGATTGCGGGTATCCGCTGCGCCGGTGTTGGTTTTATCCACCAGTGCAATGCGGTGGTCGCTGGCGGCAAGGGCGCGGCAGACGGCAAGGGTGTCGTCGGTGGAGCCATCGTTCAGCAGCAGGATCTCAATGCTTTTATAAGTCTGGGCGCAAATGCTTTTGACACAGCGGGCAATGCACCCGGCAGTGTTGTACATGGGCACGATGATGCTTACAAGGGGAAATTCCATAGGTTCTCCTTTTCTCAGATGCGGCTGTGGGTGCGGGCAAATGCGTCGGAAAGCTTCTGCACCGGGCCGTTGGGCAGAGGGCTTTCAAACAGGCTCAGATAGATGCCGTGCAGCCGCAGGCGGAATTTATCGTACACGCCCAGCTGGATGCACAGTTCCTTGTAAGTGTGGTACATCCGGCTGCGGTGGCGCAGCATGTCCGCCGCGCTCACCTGCGTATGGCATACGCTCTGTGGGTTCTGGATGTAGCAGTAGGCGGCTTCGTCGATGGCGGCAAACCGCTGTGCCACCTGCAGATACCGGGTGTTGAACAGCTGGTCCTCGGCGTATACCACATGCTCGAACCGGATGTGCGCCATCTGGATGAGATCCCGGCGGTAGAGCTTGTTCCAGAGCACGCCGTAGTAAAAGGCAGCGGCATTGCCGATGAGCTGCCACAGGTAATCCACCTTGTTGTACACCCCGGCGGGCAGCAGGCTGTACTCCCGGGTGTCATAGCCGCCATCCTTGCGGGGCACCATCATCCGATAGGGAGCCAGCACAAGGTCGGCATGGCTGCGCTGCATAGCAGCCACCAGGTTTGCGGTGCAGCCCGGCAGCAGGTGATCGTCGCTGTCCGCAAACTGGATGTATTCGCCGTGGGCAAGGGCAAGGCCGCAGCTGCGGGTGTCTGCTGCGCCGGTGTTGGGCTTGTCCACCACACGGATGCGGCTGTCGGCGGCAGCAAGCTTCCGGCAGACAGCAAGGGTGTCGTCGGTGGAGCCGTCGTTCAGCAGAAGGATCTCAAGCTCCGGGTAGCTCTGGGATGTGATGCTTTCCACACAGCGGGAGATGAAGCCCGCCGCGTTATAGGCGGGCACAATAACGCTGACAAGCGGCTGCGGCATGGCGGGTCCCTCCGTTTTTTCTTTTTTCGATGCAGCAAAGTTTTATTTATCATACTCCAGCCCTGCGCAAAAATCAAGGCGGGCGGCTGGCGGAAAGGAGAATGTGAGATGGTATTTCACATTGCGGTATGCAGCCCGGACGCGGCCTTGCGCAGCGGGCTGGAACGCCAGTGCATGGAATATTTTGCCCGGCGGCAGGATGCGTGCATCGTGCAGCAGCTGCCGGATGCAGATGCGCTGCTGCGCCGGGACACCGAGGGAGAACGGTTTGACCTGTATCTCATCGAGCTGGGCGCTGTAGCGGCCCCGGCAGGGCTTTCGGCGGCTGCGGAGCTGCGCCGCCGGGGCCGCAGGGCTCCGCTGGCCTTTGCGGCCCGCACACCGGCCCACGCCTACAGTGCTTTCCGGGTGGATGCCATGCAGTATCTGCTTCTGCCGGTGCACCAGCAGGAGCTTTCGGCCCTGCTTGCCCGCGCCACAGAGCCGGAGTACGGCCCGGCAATGACCGTTGTCACCGCCGAAGGCCTGCGGGCGCTGGCCTATGCGCAGATCGAATATCTGGAGTGCACCCACCATGTGGTGCACTTCCATCTGCTCAGCGGCGAGGATGTGGTGTCCCTTTCGCTGCGGGTGTCCTTTGCCGAGGTAGCAAAGCCGCTGCTGGAAGACGGGCGTTTTTTGCAGCCGCACCGCTCCTATGTGGTCAATCTGGCGGCGGCACAGCTGCTGACGGCGGGCGAGCTGCAGATGTGCAGCGGTGCGCGCATTCCCATCCCGCGCGGACGGGAGGGTGCAGTGCGCGAAGCCTTCCGCAGCTGGATCGACCGGTAAAATGGCAAACAAAAAAGAGCCGCTTTCACGGCTCTTTTTTTCGTGCCCGGAGATCAGGCATCGGGTTCGGTTTTGTGTTTCTTTTCCTTGTCGGAAGCATCCAGAACACCAAAGCCCCAGTGGTTGGCCATGTCCATGATGATCTTCTGGGGAGAACCGGAGGGATAGGCGTTCTCGGAGAACGCGGTCAGGAATTTATACAGCTGCGGCTGCACTTGATCGTACAGGCCCAGCTTTGTGTACAGCTCCTTGTAATAGCGGAACACCTGCAGTTTGTTCTGCACGATGGAAGCCAGATTGATCTGGGTGTGGCAGATGCTCTGCGGGTTCTGCACATAGTGGTAGCCCGCTTTGGAAATGGATACGAAAACATTGGCGTACAAAATGTATTCCAGGTTGAAAACCAGGTCTTCGGCCCAGCGCACCTCGCTGGTGAACTGAAGATGATGGTCTGCCAGAATATCCCGGCGGTAGAGCTTGTTCCACAGCACGCTGTAGAAGAAGGATGCGGGCTTCTCCATCAGGCGCAGGGCAAAGGTATCGCGGTCGTAGATGCCCTCGGGCAGGAAGCCGTATTCACGGATATCATCGGGCTTTTTCTCGGCATCGATGCCAAGGTTCTCCTGCAGGTTTTCCAGTGCCTGCGTGGCCTTGGAAGAGTTGGCGGGAATCACCATCCAGTAAGGTGCAATGACCAGATCGGCGTTGTTCGCTTCGGCGGCAGTCACCAGCCGCTCGGTAAAATCAGGGTCGAGATAATCGTCGCTGTCCACAAACTGCACATACTTGCCCCTTGCAAGGGACATGCCGCAGTTGCGGGTCTCCGACACACCGGAATTGGATTTGTCCACCAGAACGATGCGGGGGTCCTTTTCACGGAATTGCTCACAGATGGAAAAGCTTTCGTCCCGGGACCCGTCGTTGACCAGAATGACCTCGATATTCTTCCATGTCTGGGCACAAATGCTCTCCAGACAGCGGGCAACACTATTCTGCACGTTGTACACAGGCACGATAATGCTGACGAGTGGGTTGTTCATGACGGAAGGTCTCCTCTTTACGGATATTATACCTTTATATTAAAAATCACAGAGTGTATTCTCACAAATGAGGACACTTCCCCCTTGGGGCAGTCCTATTTATAATATCATACTCTTCTTGCGCACAAAATGCAAGAGCAAAGAAGGATCAGATAAAGAAAAGAACCGCACGCTGCGGCCCTTTTTTCTTACACACGTGTCCAGTCCAGCGCATCCCACCGGGGCACGAACTGGCTGCAGATGCGGCGCATCTCCGGCTCGTCGGCGGCAGAGGTGCGGTCTGCAATGCCAATGACGTAATACCCGGCCTTGTGGGCGGTGGCGGCGGCGTATACGGCATCCTCGCACACGGCGCAGGCGGCGGGGTCTGCACCGCCCAGACGGCTCATGCACTCAAAGAACACCTCCGGGCGGCTTTTGTGCAGCACGCCCCGCGCTTCCACGATGAAGGAGAAATACTGCGCGATGCCCAGCCGGGTAAGCACGGTGCGGCACTGTTCGGCCCAGGTGTTGGAGCAGATGCACATGCGTGCGCCCTCGGCCTGCAGCTTTGCCAGCATCGTGCGCACGCCGGGTTTCAGCTCCACGGTCTCGTACAATTCGGCGATCACCTCGCGCATCACGGAAAAATAGCTTTCCTCGGTCAGCGGCAGACCGTACTCCCGGATCAGATACTGTGCGCCCTCCTGCATTCCCATGTTCAGCAGTGTGGCGCGCAGATCCCCCCGCGGGGTGCGGCCATAGCGGCGCAGCAGTGCGTCGGGGGCACCCTCCCACACCACGGTCATGCTGTCGGTCAGGGTGCCGTCCATATCAAAAATCCATTGCTTGCAGTGCATGAGAATGCCTCCTTTTGAAATCCTGACAAGTATACCATGTTTCTTTGCCGGGAGAAAGGCATCAATTTACAAAAAACGGAAGAAATTTCTCTGGAAATATGCTATAATCTGAACAAAACCGGAAACGATCAAAGGAGGCGGATGCAATGGATGAACGCAGTGCGCCGTGCAAAGCTCTGGTGCTGGCGGGCGGCGGAGCCAGGGGCAGCTATCAGGTGGGCGTGTGGAAGGCTCTGATGGAGCTGGACTGGCACCCGCAGATCATCACCGGCACCAGTGTGGGCAGCCTGAACGGTGCCATGTTCGTGCTGGACCAGTACGAGACGGCCCGCGATATGTGGCTGGCCATCCGCAGCAAGGATGTGATGGAGCTGCCGGAGGAGGATGCCGACCTTTCGGCCCTGCACCAGTTCCTGCGCAGCGTGGTGAAAGCCGGCGGCATGGATGTGACCCCGCTGGAAGAGATCGTGGAGCGGGTGCTGGACGAGGATGCCCTGCGCGCGGCTCCCATCCGCTTCGGCCTTGTCACGGTGGAGCAGCGGGGCTTAAAGCCCCGGGAGCTGACGCTGGACGAGATCCCGGCAGGAAAGGTCAAGGACTACCTGATGGCCTCCGCTGCCTGCTTCCCGGCGCTGCGTGCGCGGGAGATCGACGGGGTCAAGTTTCTGGATGGCGGCTACAGCGACAACATGCCCACCGGTCTTGCCAAACGCATGGGCGCGGATGAACTGGTGTGCGTCGATCTGGAAGGCGTGGGCATCACCCGCCCCAACCTCACCGGCCTGCCCACCGTGATGGTGCGCAGCTACTGGGAGCTGGGCGATATCCTGCACTTTGACCCCGACACCGCCCGCCGCAATATCGAGCTGGGCTACTATGATACCCGCCGCGCTATGGGATATCTGCGGGGGTGTGCCTATGCTGTCTCCTGTGATGCCCAGAGCTGCACGGACGCTGCTGCGTTCCACGCAAAATTTGAGCGGGTGCAAAAGGCCGTGCGGGAGAAATACCCGGTCACCCTGACGGCGGATGCGGCCCTGCTGCTGGCCAAGATGAAGGATGCCGACCTTGCCCCGCTGGAAGCCGCCGCGGAAGATGCCGGTGTGGACCCGGCCCATTACTACACCACCCATACTTTGTGCGATGCATTCCTTGCAAAGTGCGATCAGGCACGGATGCAGAGCTTTGCACCGCTGTTTGAGGGCAGTGCCGATGCGGCGCGGGCCGCACTGGCCGCGCTGCTGCCCAATACCTTTTTGCAGGCGCTGGTCTGGCGCACCCTGACCACGCCGGAAGCCGAGCTTTTGCCGGAGGTGACCGAACATGAAAGTGTATAAAGGTTCCTGCGCTTCTCCCGGCCTTGTGCTGGGGCAGGTGAGCCGTCTGGAGCACCATGTGGAGACCACGACCGTGGGCCCCTTTAAACCGTCCCGGGAGCTGCAGCTGCTCACCGATGCCATCCGCACCGCACAGGACGAGCTGGAATCCATGGCAGACCGTGCCGCACCCAGCGAGCAGGCCATCTTCCAGTTCCAGAGCATGATGCTGGACGACGAGGGCATGATGAACGAGGTGCGCTTCTGCATCAATGCAGGCATTGGCGCGGCAGCGGCCATGAATCAGGTGGGCCAGCGCTACGCCGACCAGCTGGCCAACATGAAGGATAACCCTTACATGCAGCTGCGCAGTGTGGATATTCTCGACGCAAGCCGCCGGGTCATCAACATCATCACCAACCGCCCCCGCATGTGGCTGGCGCTGGATCACCCGGTGATCCTTGCCGCAGAGCGGCTGATGCCCACCGACCTGTTCAGCGTGCCCTCCGGCATGATTTTAGGCATCATCACGGCAGAGGGCAGCGGCCAGAGCCACGCGGCCATCATTGCCCGGGCAATGAATATCCCGGGCATCGTGCAGGTGGGCCGGGATTTTCTGGACGACTGCGACGGCCGCACCGTGATTTTGGATGCCACCGGGGGCCAGTGCACGCTGGACCCGGACGCTGCCGCCCGCCAGCAGGCCGAGACCCGCATCTGCGAGCTGCAGCGCGAGAACGAAGAGATGGGGCAGCTGCATGCTCTGCCCAACAGGACAAAGGACGGCCAGCCCTTTGAGCTGCTGGCCAACTGCTTTGGGCCGGAGGACATCGACACGGCCATGCAGTCCGGTGCACAGGGCGTGGGCCTGCTGCGCACCGGCTACATGATGCTGCCGGGCCGCATCCTCGATGAGCAGGAACAGTATTTCTTCTACTGCTCCTGTCTTGCTGCCGCCAAGGGCTGCCCGGTAACGGTGCGCACCTTCGACTTTGGCTCAGACCGCACCATTTCCGACGCTTATCAGGGCCTGCAGTCTTCCAAGCTTGGCCTGCGGGGCATCCGCAACAGTCTGCGCCAGCCCCACCAGTTCGAGACGCAGCTCTGTGCACTGCTGCGCGCCGCCGCCCGCGGCCCACTGCGGGTGATGTTCCCCATGGTGACGAATGTGGAGGACTGGGACGCAGCCATGCGTGTGGTGGAGCGCTGCCGCGAGCACCTGCGGGAGCGCGGCGTGGCGTTCAACGAAGATACAAAGTTCGGCGTGATGCTCAGCGTACCCGCTGCCTGCCTGACCGCTGAGGAATTTGTAGAGCACGGGGTCGATTTTCTTGTGGTCGGCACCAACGACCTGACCCAGTACACCCACGCCGTGAGCCGGGAGCTGGCCATTGCCGAGCACTACTACCGTCCCGCCAGCCCGGCCATGAAAAAGCTCATCGCCATGGTGGTGGACGCCGCGAAAAAGGCCGACATCCCTGTGACGATCTGCGGCCTTGCCGTCGGCAACGCCGTCAATGCCACCCAGTATCTCCGCCTCGGCCTGCGCAGCTTCTCCATGAGTCCCCAGAACCTTCTGGCCATCAAAAAGGCCCTGCGGGATGCAGAAACAAGATAAAGAAAAAGGGCGTCCCGCCGCGGCGGGACGCCCTTTTTGCTGCATATCATTCGAGATTTCCCGTCAGGGTCATGACGGCGGAGACGACGGCCAGAGGGGCCGTCTCGCAGCGGAGGATGCGGGGGCCGAGGCCTACGGTCTTTGCCCCGGCCTGCGCGGCCATCTCGGCTTCCTCGGCGGCAAAGCCGCCCTCTGCGCCGGTGAT
>OIAH01000766.1_pt1 | contig 11677 bp, 10 predicted proteins | sample 1580711 | NCBI WGS metagenome assembly OIAH01 (sample SAMEA3882556, study PRJEB24775) | human gut metagenome | biome: human-associated habitat; feature: intestine environment; material: feces | place: Netherlands | collected 2009/2010
CTTTTATGTCACTAACTTCGTCACATTATTAATCTCTAATAAGTGTGAGACATATGAAAGCATTATCGTTTGTTCTATTCAGTGGTTTATTTATAATGCAGCCGCTTTGTATATCTTTAAATGCATCAGCTGAATCTGCATCTGTTCCTACAGAAAAGAAGGAAATCAAAAGACCGATTAATATTCATTTATTAAAAGGGAATGGATCAGTTCGTTCCATATATCCTATAATTCCGGGTTATATTCAGGATAATCAACTTTATATCTGTTTCGAGACTTCTATCGACAATCAATGTTTGGTAGTTAAAGATGCTGGTTTCGGTGAAATCGTGTATTCTGGCACTCTTGTTGTAGCCTTGGCCAATTCGGGTGAATCTTATACAGTGGAATTTGTGTAGGGAAGTGCTATGGGTGAACACATTACTATCAGGTTTTATCCGACAGAACTACCTAAAAGGAAGAAAGGTTTTTTTGTCCGCCTATTCAATCGCATAAAAACAGTGATTAGGAAATTTCTGAGTTTTAGTTAACTTTTTTAATAACTTCTTTAAAACACATTAGTATGGATACAAATTTATTGTCAATGTCGCAGCAGTTCTCCGGGCTGCCAATGGAAAGTTTAATCGGAGGTCCTTTGAATGCAGCTGCTAAAGCGAATTCTGCAATGGCTCTTACTCAAACAAGATTTATGTTGGACACTTGTTTTAACAGAAAGGAAGTTAGTACAACCGAACCGAAGAGTTATCAGTATGAACCCATTATGATCGATATGATTCTCACCAGGAGTGTTATTGGTCCGGGAGCTACTGAGGGCGCCGATCCTGTTATTAAACCAGCTTCAACCAAATTTACTTTGCCTCTGCTTACAATTCTTCCTATTAATTCCCTCGCTGTTGAAACTGTGGATATTAATTTTGAAATGGAAGTGAAATCAAGTTTCTCAGAAGATGACAATAAGGCAAAAGAATCTGAGAGTAAAGGAGAGGGTAGTTTTGAAACAAAATTAGGTTGGGGACCACTGTCTGTATCTATTAAAGGATCGGCCAGCTATTCTTCAAAGGATTCTGAGACTCATAATACGCATTATGAGAAGAGTAATTCTGCTAAGTATACTGTTAATGTACATGCAGGTCAGCTTCCACTTCCTAAAGGAGTAAATACTATCATCGAAGCATTTACAAAAGCAATTCAACCGATAGAGTTGAAGAGTCCTAGTGCACAACCGTAAAGAATAGGATTATTCCTGCTACTAAGTAAATAGGATAAAATATTTGATATCAAGTAAAAAGAAAAAATATGGCTGAAAACGAGCAAGGTACATTCAAACCTCAATTTGGGGCAGAACTTAATATTGAGTCGATCATTGGTGCTCCTTTGGTAGCGGCATCCAAGGCCAATGTTATGATGCTGACCGGGCAGGCTCAATTTTTGCTTGATTATTGCTTCACAAAGGAGGAGGGAAGTGACTTGCGTCAGCCTCTTATGATAGAGATGATACTGAGTCAGCCGGTTGTTGATCATACAAAGCAACCGACTGATCCAGAATACATCTCTATCAATAAAATGGCTTTTCAGGTTCCTTTGCTGTGTTTATTGCCTTTAAATTCTCTTGCAATAGATAAGATCAATGTAGATTTTGATCTGGAGATTACATCGGTGGGTTCTTATAATTATGAATCAAAAGTGAATGCGGATGTACAACTTGTAGAGAGGAAGGCGGTTTTGAACGGAAGAATTGCTCCGGCCAAACAGGAGTATAAGAGGAATTCGCATGAGCAATATGATAGCACTTTGTCAAGCCGCCTTAAAGTAAATATTCATGCAGGCAGATTGCCTTTGCCCAAAGGAGTATTGACTATACTTGATTTGTATACGAAATCAATACAACCCATACAGAAAATAGATAAACAGTCAGAAAAAAAATAAAAGTATGATAGATCAGTATATTCCGTGTCCGGTATGCAAAACTCAAATTCCCATTGATTTGCATTTGTTAGTTCAAGGTATGCAATTTTCATGTCCTAATTGTCAGGCAGCCATTGGATTGAGTACAGAGAGTCGTCCGATAGTGAATGAGGCTGTTGATAATTTTGAAAAGCTGAAGAAATTATCTCCTCAGAAAGAGTGAAATGGTATAGCGTCGAATCATTAAATTTATCGATATGATTAGTTTTAAATTGTTTGTGGAAGCCATCCACCATGCCATTGTTAGTGCCAGTGACTCACTGATGGACAAGAATGAAGGCTTGTTGGATAAGTATTTTGAGAAACCGGTTGTCGGGGTAGGAAAAGATAAAGGAGCATTGATTCCGAAGATAGTGCAACTTGAATATCCTACTTTGGATGATGCCGGGGCAGTTACCACTACAACGGTTCAGGTTCCCTTAATTACATTGGTGCCCGTCACAGCCTCTAAAATAGAGAAAGCTACAGTGACGGCAGAGTTTGCATTGGAGGTTATAAACAATGAATTGCAAATCAGTTTTCCCAATAATAAATCATCGGAGAATGCTACGGTTGGGAAACTGGAAATTGTTATTTCGCCACAAGAATTGACGGACGGGCTGGAATTGATTATTGAAGGATATGCCAATGCTTTGAAGAGGCAGATTACCTGATAGAATTTCTCAGTTATTCATTTTAAAAATTGAAGCTACTATGAGTGTTTATAAATGTAAGTACTTCAAAATTCAGGAATTAGTCTGTAATCATGTGATGCAGAGCTATTCGGAAGAACAGATATGGTCTTTTCTGGATGAAGATTTAAAGAAGACATTAGATATTATCCGTGAAATACTGGGTGTTCCTCTTACAATTAATCAGCCCAAGATGAAAGTGTATCAAAGGGGGCTAAGATGTCATTTATGCAATCTTGTTCAGAATAATAAGACTCCCTATATTACGACTCATATACAAGGTAAAGCCGTCGATATCCTGTTACCGGCAGATTGTGGAATGACAGCAGAAAGTGCAAGACATAAAGTTCAGGAGTCTGCTGATAAACTACCTTGCAATATCCGCTTTGAACATCTGCAAAAAGGAGTTCCTATCTCATGGGTACATGTGGATGTAAGAGATAATGAAAAGGATGAAAAAGTATATTGGTTTAATGTCTGAATATTCCTGAAAGTTCTGTTTTTGCAAGGCATTGACTTCTTGCAGGCAACACATTATTTGTTTGCCTGCAAGAAGTCAATTTTGTTATTGATCTGATTAGAAGGCTGTAGTTGTAGCTTTCTAAGTTCCTACTATTATCTTGGCAGATTGATTATTTCTTTCTACATTTAGTTATTAAATGATAAGATTCTTGCATTTATTGAACCAATTGCGTTATTTTGAAAATGAATTAGTGGCTAACTTTGCTTCCAAACATTTAGAATAGTTACATACCATGAAGAAATTATTTATTGCGTTATCTTTGGTAACGTTTTTTAGTTTGGAGAGTTCGGCACAATGGAAACCGGCCGGAGATAAGATTAAAACAGAATGGGCGGAGCAAATTGATCCTTCAAATGTATTGCCCGAGTATCCAAGACCCATTATGCAGCGTAATGATTGGAAAAACCTGAATGGGCTGTGGGATTACGCCATTATTGATAAAGGTGGGCATATTCCGGCTGATTTTGAAGGTAAAATACTTGTGCCGTTTGCTGTGGAATCTTCTTTGTCGGGAGTAGGCAAGAGGATAAACGAAAAGCAGGAATTGGTATATCAACGTAGTTTTGATGTTCCATCGGCTTGGGAAGGAAAGCAGATTCTGCTGCATTTCGGTGCTGTAGACTGGAAAACAGATGTATGGGTGAATGATGTTAAGGTGGGAAGCCATATCGGAGGATTCACTCCTTTCTCCTTTGATATTACCCCGGCTTTATCAGCTAGAGGCAGTAATCGTTTGGTTGTAAAGGTTTGGGACCCCACGGATAGAGGACCTCAGCCGCGTGGTAAGCAAGTCAGCAGACCGGAGGGTATCTGGTATACTCCTGTTACTGGTATCTGGCAGACTGTATGGCTGGAACCTGTTAGTGGAAAACATATTGAAAACCTTCGCATTACTCCTGATATTGACCGCAATTTGTTGACGGTAAAGGCTGAACTGAATGCCAATTGTGCAACAGACCTCGTTGAAGTGAATGTATATGATGGCAATCAGCTGGTAGCTGTCGGTAAGAGTATCAATGGAGAAGCTGTAGAGGTAGCGATGCCTGAAAATGCTAAATTATGGAGTCCTGATTCTCCTTTCCTTTATACCTTGAAAGTAGCTCTGAAGGATGGAGGTAAAATTGTGGACAAGGTGGATAGCTATGCAGCTATGCGTAAATATTCTACTCGCCGGGATGCTAACGGTATTGTACGCCTGGAATTGAATAATGAAGCGTTGTTCCAGTTCGGACCGCTTGATCAGGGTTGGTGGCCTGATGGTTTGTATACAGCTCCTACGGATGAAGCTTTGCTGTATGACATCCAGAAGACGAAAGATTTTGGTTTTAATATGATTCGCAAACATATCAAAGTTGAGCCTGCCCGTTGGTATACCTATTGTGACCAGCTTGGAATTATTGTATGGCAAGATATGCCGAGTGGTGACCGTAATCCACAGTGGCAGATGCGTCAATATTTTAATGGTACGGAAATGAAGCGTTCTGCTGAATCTGAAGGCTATTATCGCAAAGAATGGAAGGAAATCATAGATTGCCTGTATTCTTATCCTTGTATTGGTACGTGGGTGCCGTTCAACGAAGCTTGGGGACAATTTAAAACGGTAGAAATAGCTGAATGGACAAAGCAATATGATCCGACCCGTCTGGTGAATCCGGCAAGTGGTGGTAACCATTATCCCTGTGGTGATATGCTTGACTTGCACCATTATCCTGCACCGGAAATGTTTTTATATGACGGCCAGCGTGCAACGGTTTTAGGTGAATATGGTGGTATCGGTTTGGTTTTGAAAGATCACCTTTGGGAGCCGAACCGTAACTGGGGTTATGTACAGTTCAATTCTTCTAAAGAGGCTACTGATGAATATGTGAAGTATGCCGATATGTTATATCGGATGATTGACAGAGGATTCTCGGCAGCTGTTTATACGCAGACTACTGACGTAGAAGTGGAAGTGAATGGTTTTATAACTTATGACCGTAAGGTAATCAAGTTGGATGAAAAGCGTGTGAAAGAAATTAATACACGTATTTGTAATTCATTAAAGAAATAATCTTTCCTAAAAAAGGAGGGAACTATGAATCGAACTATTATAAAGCTTTTCCTCTGTTTGTGCATAGTGACGGCATTGCCGTCCTATGCCTATAATACCGTTCACTATTATTTCAGAACGGTAGATATCAGAAATGGTCTTTCTCAGAACTCTGTGAATTGTATTTTCCAGGATAAGAAAGGCTTTATGTGGTTTGGTACTAAAGATGGCTTGAGCCGCTACGATGGCTTGTCTTTCCGCATCTATAACAATGAAAATTCGAATCTGGGCAGGAATTTCATAACGGTACTTTATGAAGATAGTAAAGGGAATATATGGGTCGGTACTGATGGAGGACTTTATATTTATAACCCTATACTTGATTCTCTTACTGAATTCAATTTAGTAAGTGATAAAGGAACCGTTATCCGGGATTTTGTGACGATGATAAGGTGTGATGAGCACTCAAATCTTTGGATATCAGTTGAGAATCAGGGGCTGTTCTGTTATAATAGTGGTGAAAACAAATTACGGAATTATCTTCATGATGCGGGACTGGCCAATGTTCATCGCTTCTGGTTAAATGGGAATACTTGTTGGCTGGCATTGTATGGTGATAATCTTTATTATACAAAGGCTGACTTTGAATCGCCTTTACAGCCTTTTAAGGATGCAAATGGCAATGAGATATTCAAAGATGATATCATCAATTGTGAGATTGTCGGTCCTCATAATTACACTTACATAGCATCATCGAACGGATTGACCGAGGTTAATTTTGTGACGGGTAAATCCCGTAGGATTTTGGACGCTTTTGCACGTACGTTAGAATTTAAGTCCGATGATGAATTATGGGTAGGTACGGAAAAGGGATTGTACATCTATAATTTGACGACTAACAAGATCACACACCTGACGGTACCCGATCAAGATGACTCCTATGCGTTATCAGACAATGCTATTTATTCGATTTATCGCGATAGTGAGAATGGAATGTGGGTAGGTTCTTATTTTGGTGGCGTAAATTATTATCCGTATCAATGGACCTATTTTGAGAAGTTTTATCCGAGAGAGGAGATTAAGTTTTTTGGTCGTCGGGTGCGTGAGATATGTGAAGGCAATGACGGTACTTTATGGATAGGTACTGAAGATAAAGGATTGTTTAATTTTGATCCGGAGACAGAAAAAATGGTACCATTTGAGCATCCGGATATATATAAGAATGTCCATGCTCTTTGTCTGGATGGAGATGATTTATGGGTCGGTACTTTTTCAAGGGGATTGAATAAGGTGAATTTGCGTACCAGGCAAGTGAAGCATTATTTCAAAGATAAAGGTGAAGGATCGCTAACTGCCAGTGATGCTTTTACTGTTTGCAAAACTGCTACGGAGGATATCTGGATAGGAACAACATCTGGTTTATTCAAATATAATCGTTCTTTTGATAATTTTACCCATATTCCACAGTTGGGAAATTTGTTCGTTTATGATATTTTAGAGGATTTTGAGGGGAATTTGTGGTTCGCTACTTTCTCAAATGGGGTATTCTCGTACAATACTCAGACCCAACAATGGAAGAGTTATCTTTCAAATGAAAAAGATTCGACTTCTCTCTCTTATAACAAGGTAATTTCTATTTGCGAGGACAGCAAGAAGCGTTTGTGGTTTATGACGATGGGAAAGGGGTTCTGCCGTTATAATCGGGAAACGGATAATTTTACACGTTACGATACGTCAAAAGGGCTCCCTAACAATACCGTCTACAAAATGGTTGAAGACAAACGGGGAAACCTTTGGGTTACAAGTAATTATGGGCTTACTTGCTTTAATCCGGATAGTGAGGCTATGCATGTATATACTACGGCAAATGGGTTACTGAGCAATCAGTTCAATTTCCAGTCTGGATATCGTGACAAGAGAGGGCGTATCTATTTCGGCAGTATTAATGGGTTTGTCATATTTGATCCGGATAATTTTGTCGAGAATACTTTTCTTCCTCCGGTGGTCATTACCGACTTTTATCTGTTTAATAAACGCTTTTCTGTGGATACTCCGGGATCTCCTTTACGGCAGAATATAACTTATGCTGACAATATAGAGCTTGATGCAGACCAAAATTCTTTTGCCTTCCAGGTGGCAGCTTTAAGCTATCAGGCACCGGAGATGAACCGCCTGATGTATAAGCTGGAAGGCTTTGATCAGGAGTGGTATATGTTGGGGCGAAATTCTATGATTACTTATTCTAATTTACCCTATGGTAGTTATACGTTGCGTATAAAAGGATCTAATGGTGATGGAAAATGGAATGATGTGGAACGGATGCTCAATGTACGTATTCATCCTCCTTTTTACTTATCAGTGTGGGCATACGTTATTTATGTTATCTTGGTTCTGTGTTCATTGGTTGCCACTATTTTGTATTTCAAAAGGCGGACGCAAGAAAGACATCGGTTGGCAATGGAGAAGTTTGAACGGGAAAAGGAACGTGAACTTTACTCTGCGAAAATCGATTTCTTTACGAATGTAGCGCATGAGATACGCACTCCGCTCACATTGATAAAAAGTCCGCTTGAGAATGTCCTGCTTTCTAAAAAGGTTTCTGACGAGATCAGGGACGATTTGGAAGTGATGGATCTGAATACAAACCGCTTGCTTGATTTGGTAAATCAATTGCTTGATTTCCGTAAGACGGAGACGCAAGGATTTCAATTGAACTTTGTGGAATGTGACGTTGTAGATATATTGCAAAAGACCTATAAGCGTTTTAAGCCTTTGGCACGTGAGAAGGGACTAGAACTTACCATTGATTCTCCGGAGAGTCTGTATGCCTCGGTAGATAGGGAAGGACTGACCAAGATCATCAGTAATTTGATGACAAATGGCGTGAAATATTCGGAAACATATATCCGCATTAAGTTATACGTTGAGGGGGATCAGATGTTGCTCCTGGCGTGTAATGACGGACGTGTGGTTCCGCTGGAGATGCATGAAGAGATATTTAAACCATTCGTTCAATACAAAGCCGGAGTGCTGCATTCTGTTTCCGGTACGGGTATAGGATTGCCTTTGGCGCGTTCGCTTGCCGAACTTCATGGAGGGACTTTGTGTATGGTAGATTCCATGGAAAGCAATCAGTTTTTGCTTTCGCTTCCGATAAAACATGCCCATACAATACAGACAAAAGAGCAAGTTGTGCCTGAAGAATCTTTTGAAAGTCAGGAGGCTAAAGAAGAAGTTGATTCGCAAAATCGTTATACGTTACTTGTTGTAGAGGATAGTTTGGAAATGCAGGCGTTCATTGTAAAACAATTATCGGCGAAATACCGGGTTTTGACAGCCTTAAATGGTGTGGAAGCCTTGAAAGTATTGGAAGAACACACCGTCAATCTGGTTATTTCGGATGTCATGATGCCTGAAATGGATGGACTGGAATTATGCGAGCATTTAAAGTCTGCGGTTGATTATAGCCATATTCCTGTTATTTTATTGACAGCTAAGACCACCCTTCAGGCTAAGATCGAAGGTATGAAGCTTGGGGCGGATGTCTATATAGAGAAACCTTTTTCTGTGGAATATCTTAAGGTTTGTGTTTCTAACTTGCTAAGTAACCGTGAGAAACTTCGTGTTGCTTTCGTTCATTCACCTTTTGAACAGGTCAACAGTATGGCAATGACTAAAGCGGATGAAACTTTTTTAAAGACCTTGAAAGAAGTAGTGGTCGCAAATATGCAGGATCCAGACTTTAATTTGGATGATATGGCAAGCCAGCTGAATATGAGCCGTTCAAGTCTTAACCGGAAAATAAAAGGTATATTGGATATGACTCCGAATGATTACATTCGTTTGGAGCGTTTAAAGAAAGCGGTGCAATTACTCAAAGAGGGGGAATGCCGGATAAATGAGGTTTGTTACATGATCGGTTTTAATACCCCTTCTTATTTTGCCAAATGCTTCCAGAAACAGTTTGGTGTTTTGCCTAAGGACTTTATAAAATAGCTATGAGGAGGGTTTGGTACTATTTTTGCATTGTTTGAGTGGATTTTTATATTTTATATCTTAAAATTTCACTACTTTTGGGCTGTTATTTTTATATGGATATTCTGCCTGGAAAAAAGAAAGGAGTATATCTGGATTTTATTTTAAAGACCATATTATGAAAGATACATTAATCAACAGAAGAGAATTCCTTAAAAATATAGGGGTGCTTGGAGCTGGGGTGTTGTTGTCAGCAAGTCCTTGGCTTTCTGCCTTTTCGGAAGTTAAGGAAACTTCCAATGAAAAATGCCGTTTGGCTGTTATTGGGCCGGGATCACGGGGACGCTTTTTGATGAGTTTCCTGATACAGAATCCTAAAGTGGATATTGTGGCATTGTGTGATATTTACCAGCCTTCCATTGATGAGGGGTTGAAACTTGCCCCGAAAGCGAAGGTTTATAATGACTACCGGAGACTACTGGAGGACAAAACGATTGACGCGGTATTGGTGGCTACTCCCCTTAATTCCCATTGCCAGATTGTATTAGATGCTTTTGACGCCGGTAAACATGTGTTCTGTGAAAAGACCATAGGTTTTACGATGGAAGAGTGCTACCGCATCTATCAGAAGCACATCAGTACGGGCAAGATATTCTTCACCGGTCAGCAGCGCCTTTTTGACCCGCGATATATAAAAGTAATGGAGATGGTACACGCCGGTACATTTGGCGAGATCAATGCTATCCGTACTTTCTGGAACCGGAATGGAGATTGGAGACGGGAAGTTCCTTCGCCTGAGCTGGAACGTTTGATAAACTGGCGTTTGTATCGCGAATATTCCAAGGGTTTGATGACTGAATTGGCTTGCCATCAGCTACAGATCGGAAGTTGGGCTTTGCAAAAGCTTCCTGAGAAGGTGATGGGACATGGAGCCATCACTTACTGGAAAGACGGCCGTGAAGTGTATGACAATGTAAGTTGTATATATGTGTTTGATAATGGAGTGAAGATGACGTTCGATTCTGTCATATCCAATAAATTCTATGGCTTGGAAGAGCAAATCATGGGTAATTTGGGAACAGTAGAGCCTGAAAAGGGTAAGTATTATTTTGAGAGTGTAGCCCCTGCACCCGGATTCCTGCAGATGATCAATGATTGGGAGAATAAAGTCTTTGACTCTTTGCCTTTTGCCGGTACCAGTTGGGCACCGGAAACTGCCAATGAAAACAAGGGAGAATTTATTTTGGGAGAACGTCCTAAATCGGATGGTACTTCTTTGCTGCTGGAGGCTTTTGTAGAGGCTGCTATTACCCGCAAGCAGCCGAAACGTATAGCCGAAGAGGGTTATTATGCAAGTATGCTGTGCTTATTGGGCGATCAGGCTTTGCAGGAAGAAAAAGTACTTTACTTATAATTAGAATTTGAAATAAAACAGTATTTCCCTGATGAGTATAAAATAGATTATCTGAATCATAAAGCTAAAACAATAGAAGCCGTATGAAAAATACAGTTATTACCGCCCGCCGGAAAAAGATAGAATTGCTGACCTTGCTGGCATGTTTCATTATCGGCAACTTGGCCAATTTGTATGCAATAATTTCCTATAAAACCCCTTTCTCGGAGATGCTGACATCTATTTTCTATGTTCTGGCATTTTCGTGTGTGCTTTATGCCTTCTGGACCCTATTGCGACTTTTATTCTACGGAATAAGAAATTTGTTCCTTAAGAAGAAAAGTGAAGTATAGAGATAATTGAAATAGAATTACTTAATTAATACCAATGAGATAATGACAACACGAAGAGATTTTTTGAAGACCATGACCATGGCTTCTGCCGGATTGGCATTGGGTGCTGGTGATATACTGGCAAATCCCACCTTTGCATCGCAAAGAAAGATAACAGATAAGGTGAAGATTGCCTATGTAGGTATTGGCAATCGTGGCGAACAGATTATTGGGGACTTTGCCCGTACCGGTATGGTAGAGGTTGTAGCTTTGTGTGATGTTGATATGGGAGCCCCCCATACGCAAAAGGTGATGAACCTGTATCCCAAAGCAAAGCGTTTCCGTGATTTTCGCCAGATGTTCGATAAGGCAGGCAATGAGTTTGATGCTGTAGCTATAGCAACGCCTGACCATTCTCATTTTCCTATCAGCATGCTGGCTTTGGCGTCAGGTAAACATGTATATGTAGAGAAGCCTTTGGCACGTACTTTCTATGAAGGTGAGTTGTTGATGCAGGCTGCGTTGAAACGGCCTAATCTGGTGACCCAAGTGGGTAATCAGGGGCACTCTGAAGCTAATTACTTCCAGTTTAAGGCATGGATGGATGCCGGTATCATCAAGGATGTGACGGCTGTAACAGCGCATATGAATAATCCCCGTCGTTGGCATAAGTGGGATACGAACATCTATAAGTTCCCTGCAGGACAACAATTGCCGAAAGATATGGAATGGGATCCTTGGCTGGGAGTAACTCCTTATCATGAATATAACAAGGACTATCATTTGGGA
>OIAH01000768.1_pt1 | contig 11636 bp, 5 predicted proteins | sample 1580711 | NCBI WGS metagenome assembly OIAH01 (sample SAMEA3882556, study PRJEB24775) | human gut metagenome | biome: human-associated habitat; feature: intestine environment; material: feces | place: Netherlands | collected 2009/2010
TCCCCGATCCACGCATGTGTCAGATTGTCAAGACCAACCAGGCGCAGCAGCGTATTGACCAGACCAATATCCTTGTTCAGCATAAACTTCCACATAACCGCCACTACAGAAGCGGGGAGGACGACCGGGATATATAAAGCTACTTTATAAAACTGCTGCCACTTCGGAGTCATATAATATACTGCAAATGCAAGCAAAAAACCGAGGGTTGTCTGAATCAGTGTGGAAACCACTGCAAAAACCAGATTGACCTTGATCGCCGCCCAATATTCGTCATTATGAAACAGCTCAATGTAGTTTTTCAGTCCAACAAAACTAAAATCCGGACTGAATGCATTCCAATCCGTAAAGCTCCTGACCAAGCTCTTAAAAAACGGGAAAACAAGAAAGCATCCCAAAAATACAAAACCGGGAATCAGGAAAACATATCCCATGAGCTTTTGCCTTGTTTTATAATTCATTTTGCTCTTCATATCTTCACCCTTTCAAATAGGGCCGGCAGTCCATTTTCTGAACTGCTCCCCGTCAAGTAGACAATTGAAAAAATATAAATTTTTCCTGCCAGCAGAAATTTATCTGCTGGCAGTTTTTATGCAGCTTGCAAGTAAATTTCATGTTTTTCCATTGGTGTCAAAATTCCAAGATTCCTTTGCAAACGTTTGTTGTTGTAGTAATCTATATAATCTTCGATCATTTTTACGAGAGTACTTCTATCAGTGAATCGTTTTCTATAGTATCGCTCTCTCTTCAGAATTCCCCAAAACCCTTCCATTGGTCCATTGTCGATACATTTAGCAACTCGCGACATGCTTTGTATTATTCCAGCATTTACAAGTTTTGTATGAAATGTCCTGTTCGTATATTGGAATCCCCTGTCACTGTGAAACAGTGGCTGCGCACCAGGATTTCTAAGTAAAGCATTGTCTACCGTATCAAACACCAAAGCATTGTTGTTCTTATCACGAATAACATACGAAACAATCCGTCTATCATATAGATCCAGTATTGCACTTAGATAAACTTTATGCTTTTCCATCCCAATATAATAATGGAATTCTGTCACATCAGTGAGCCATTTTTCATTTGGTGCTTTGGCAGTGAACTCCCGATTAAGTATGTTTTCAGCTATATACTGAGGGCTTGCAGCCTGTCTTGTGCATCCGTTGTTAGAATACTTGATAGTTGATTTTATATTAAGTTTACGGCAAATGCGTAGCACACGTTTATCGTTTACATCAATACCATGATATCGTTCCAAATCATCTCTGATTCTTCGATAGCCTTTATCCGGTGAGTCTGTATGAATCTTTTCTATCTCGTCAGCAATAAGCCTATTCTTTTGCTCACTTTTAGGAATTTCTCTGTGTAGCCATTTATAATAAGCTGCTCTAGAAACATTACCAAGTTTACAAAGTGCAGCAACTGAATAATTATGATCTTCATGTTCTTCTTTGATTGCCTGATATATATGTTCATGACGGACCAGGCTTAGCCCCGCCTCCTCTCTATTTCTTCGAGTTTTTTTAAAAAAGATGCCTCCATTTCAGCACGTTCTTTCTCTGCTTTTAAAATTTTAACTTCAGCACGCAGCTTTTCTAATTCACTCATCTCATCGGGACGTTTTCGTTTGCCACGGTTATCTCTTAAAGCTTCCACTCCACCAGCTTCATATTTGACTATATAATTGCGAGCCTGTTGATAGGACACCTGGTATTGTTCTGCTGTTTGGGCATAATTACGATCATGTGCGATACAATACTGTACTATTTCAACCCGTTCTTCAAAAGTGGTTTTTCTTCCTTTGGTCATGATAATGCTTCCTCCTGTTCCAGAAGATTTTAATTCTTCATGACCATTATACTTCTTTATCCAAGTTTGTAACTTACCTTTTGAACGGATCCCGTATTTTTTGCAAATATCATCTTGAGAACCACAGCCTGCTAAATAATCTAAGACTGCTTGTTGTTTCAATTCTTTGGAATATTTTTTATTTCCTTTCAATGTGAATGCATTTGCTCCCATAGATTCATAGTTTCGAATCCATTGTTGGACAGATGCGAGACTTACATCAAACATATCGGCAATTCGCCGTTGGCTTTCTTTTCCATCCAGATATAGATTTACAGCATATGTCTTATCCTCAACAGATACTTTTCTTTTAGACATAAAATATGCTCCCTCCTAAGTGACAAGTTTTTATTATTTCACTTGTCTACCTAGAAGGGAGCATATCAACTGTTCAGCCCTTTTCATAATTATTAAGATACCTTGGAAAAACCTGTTACTTTTTACAATTTAAAATTTGCTTTTCATTAGAGCGTGTCTGAAAAAGGCTTGATGTATCCCAAACAAAAGGGGGGCGATTTCAAATCGCGACTTATATGTTCTGTTCTCATTCTACTGTTTATCAGATTTTCCTTAATATTTATCTTATTTTTTTTGTATTTTTATCACCGATTCGGCAGATGGATTAATCTTCACCAAGATACCCTCTTCCAACTCCAGATAACCTTCCGTAAAATACAGACCTTCTCTCGCAGTCACTTTTGTTAATGTTCTTCCGTTTACGATAGCTTCTGTATTTTTCCAATGAATTCCCGCCAGCATTACATAAAGCTCTGCTGTTCTTCCTGAAATTTGGAGCTGTATAGTTTCGCCATTTTTTTCCATGCCACAACATGTTTTGGCACCGGATCTCTCATACAATGTTTCTTTTACGATACTGTCATTCTGCGGCACCACGGCCAAAATCATTTCGGTTTCCGATTCGCTCATACTTTCTCCAAGTTTCAGACTTTCATTCAGTCGAAGTGGAAGAAAACTTCCTTCTCGAATGTACACCGGTATTTTATCAATTGGCACCTCAACGCTCCTCTGCACCGGACCGGAAATTTCATCATTTAAATTCCACAGACTAATCCACCGTCCCTCAGGAAAATAGATTTCCCGCTCTTCTGTTTCATCAGAAACCGGCGCAACCAGAAGATCTTCTCCGAAAAGATATTCGTCCCACACCTTTGTTGCTTCCTGATCTTCTGGATACATCATCGCAAGCGGACGCATCATCGGTATTCCCAGTTTGTGAGCTTCTGCTGCTACACTTACAATATATGGACGAAGATTTTCCCGCAGCCACGTATAATAACGATAAACTTTCACTGTAAAAGCATCGTATTCCCACGGCTCTCTCGGCTCCGTTCCATGGAAACGCATCAATGGACAAAATGCAGCATACTCTGTCCACCGGAGATATGTTTCCTGATCTGGGAATCCATCATAACCTCCCGCATCAACACCCCAGAATGGAAGTCCAGAAGCAGCTGCAGAAAGGCCTCCTGCAATCGCATATTTCAGTCCCTGGAAACTGGTCAGCTGATCCCCGCCGAACTGACACGCAAAGTGTTGAGATCCGGGTGCAGCGCCTCTTGTATAAAGAACATGGTCATCTCCATATTTTTGTTCAAATAACTCTCTATAATTTTTCGCATACTGATAGGCATACGCGTTATGCATCTCATCGCCGCGTCTTCCATCATAAAAAACTGCCTCGTCCGGTACAACATCTCCAAAGTCAACCATACTTCCACGAATACCTGCATCCATACGATCCTTCCACTGTGCTGCCAGAAGCTCTTTCGCACGCGGATGGGAGAAATCGATATACACCGGAAGTTTTTCTTCCTCATCATTTTTATTTCTCGTAATCGGAAGCTCCTCCTTCGGGCATTCCGGCAACAATTCCTGCGCCAATTCCTGCGTCATATTAGGGAACTGCCAGGAAAACACCTTGAATCCATGACGTTCTCCAAACGATACAACTTTGTATAATTCCTCTTTTTTATATTCTCCATAAAAGGTAGCTCCTGCTCCTTCTGCATAAAAGCCGGAATGCGGAATATCGAGTTCATGGAATTTTTTCATTGCCGCCATCTGCTCCAGCGCAATATCCTGTAACGGACCGTTTCTCCATCTTCCGCCGCCACCGCCAGCCCATGGTTCAAATACCCATTCCGGTGGGAAAATCGGAAGCCCTGTGAGCGTTCCGTAAGCAGTCATCGCCTCACGTGGTGTTCCGCTCCAAATATAAAAATCAAAAACATCTCCAAGTGCTTCCACCGAAAGATAGTCTTGCACAGCATCTCCCACATCCATCCGCATCCGATACGAAGTATTTGCAAAAAAGCTGAAACCGTCACTTGTATGTACCAACGGAATATTTTTATACGCCTGATTTCCAATGGATGCAAGACATCCCTCACAAGCATCTCTCTGCCACAGCGCAACGGTTTTTCCATACTGATTCACGCTGTCAAAACGCTCTCCAAATCCATAAATGGCGCTGTTTTCATGAATTGAAAATTGAATTCGCGAAGCCGAAACACTTTCCTTTTCAAATATAAACGAAATATTTTTCAGATTTGTGATTGCTTTTCTATCAATAGAAATTTCCAGTGTTTCTTTCTGGAGTATCATCTCATGCTCTTTACTTCTGATTATATATGCATGCTCGGATTCTTCCATAGAAAATGCTTCCGGCTTTCCATCAAAGAAGCCTTTCTTTCCAGCGATCATTCGAAAACCACCGACTACAGGATAAATCATGAGCTCCCATGTTCTCTCTTTTGATTCAACACAAATCGTTACATGATCTTTCGTTTCCAGAACATGTCTAATTTCACTACATGATGTCCATTTTTCCAGATCCTGGTTTCCAAAGCTGTGATCCGCATACCACCATGCACTGCAAGTTCTTAAAAACGTGAGATAACGATCCAGCTCAGCAGCTGCTTCCTCCCATCGGTTTTCTCTTAACCGCTCATTCACTAAACGCTTTTCTACCCATGGATCCATCAGCTTCCATGGATTTGCAACTTCCTGGTTAAAGAAAAAGTCAAAACCTTCCAATGTCAGACTGTCCTGCCAGCGCTGTGCAATTCGGATTCTATCTATCAGATTTTCTCTCGTTGTTGGTTCTGCACTCTTTTGTAGCTGATAAATTTCCTTTCGTTCTTCCGTACTAGTTTTTTCCAACACTCCTGGTCTCTGCCAGTGGCAAATTCCGGACGGCATGACAAATACAATGCCGTTCTCCGTTTTTGTTTCCCCCTTTTCTCCAAAAGATACCTCAAGAAAAGTCTCTGGATCATATTCAAATCGATCCGAATAATTCACATTCAGATCTAATGGTGTTGGGCAGAGAATTTCACTTGACTGATGTTTTTTTCGATAGACTTGAAGATCAAAAGCCTCCTCTTTCTCCGGCTTTCCACCAAAAAGCATCCACGGTATTGCAAATAAAGCGTACCATCTGTCCTGCAGAATATCTACTGTTACAGAATACTGCTCTTTCGAAATTGCCGTTTTTTCTCCCTGGTCTTTTCCCTCTCCCAGATATGCCTGATCTCCGCTAAGATATGTCATTCCTTTTTCTACAAAAGCACTGCTACTGCCATCCCGTTTTGCTGTGAAAACTGCAAAATCCCTTCTTGAAAACTCTCTTCCTGAAAGTGCAACTTCTACTTGATCTTTTCGTTTTACTGTTAGCTCTGTAACGGTATTTTCTTCTTTCAAGATATGATGATTTTTTTCTTCCATGTTTTCAAACAAAACAAACAGCTTTTCTGCTGTATACAGAAGTTTACATCTTGTTGGTGTAACTGGAGACGGATTTCCTCCCGCGCGGAAAAAATCCCGTATCGTAGTCGCTTCTCCCCACTCCACAGAATCATATTTCAGATTCTCCGTTTTCTGTTCTTTTCCCAGAATAATTGATGAAACCCCAAATTTCAGTTTTCCCATAAAGAACTCCTTTCCCGCAGTTTTTTCAACTGCAGATTTCTTCTATTATTTCTCCATTTTTTCTGCACACAATGTAAAAATTTCCCTTTGAAATCAAAATTGATCTAGCGTTTTCGACTGTAATCTCTACTGTGTCATCACTGTCATTTACAAAAATTTCTATTATCTCCGTTTCATTTTCACGCGCAAAACCATATACGCGTCCATCTGCCAAAACTGTTGTAAACGAACCGTTTCGTATGGCAGAATGTTTTTTTCGAAACTGAATCAGTCTCTGATAAAAACGGAAACTCTCTTTTTCTCCCGGATTTTCTTGCCACGTCATACACTTTCGACAGTCCGGATCATTTTCTCCGTCAATTCCTGCTTCGTCCCCATAATAAATGGACGGCGAACCCGGAAACATCATCTGCACAACAACACCAAGTTTAAAGGAATCTAACCGATGACTACAACTGTTGATAAAACGCTTGGTATCATGTGTGTCCAATGCATTAAACATAGCCATATTAGTTTCATCAGGATGTCGCGACAATGCAGTTTCCAACCGATGGCCAAATGTTTCGGCGTTAATACTCCGTTCTGCAAAAAAGTCCAGCATTGCCTGGCGGAAAGAATAATTCATAATACTGTCCATTTCACATCCGTTCAGCAGTCGTTTTCCCTCTGCCCATGTTTCACCAATCAGAACAAGTTCCGGGTTCAAGCGTTTGAGTCGATCTCTGATTTTGAGAACAAAATTCTCATCAATTTCATCAATCACATCAAAACGATATCCATCTACCTGTACTTTCCGTACCCAATATTCCAGTACATTTAAAAAATACTCCTGTACCTTCTCGTTTCCTGTATTCAGTTTTGGCATGCCCGCAAACCCAAAAAAACATTCATAACAGTCCGCCTCTTCCCTTACTGGAAAACAAGTAATATGATACCAACTCTGATACTCTGATTTTTCCTGATTTTTTAAAAGATCAGCAAATGCAAAAAATTCTGTTCCAGTATGATTAAACACAGCGTCTAAAATAACCCTTATATGTTTTTCATGTGCTTCTTTGACCAAAATTCGCAAATCCTCATTGCTTCCAAAATGAGGATCTACTTTATAATAGTCCGTCGTGTCATATTTATGGTTTGAGGGAGACGCAAACACTGGGTTCAAATAAATACATTCCACTCCCAGCTCTGCCAGATAGCTAAGCGATTTTCGGATTCCATTCAAATTTCCACCCATAAAGTTGAAAGCTGTCGGTTTACTTCCCCACGCCACACAGTTCTCCGGCGCATAAAACGGATTTTCTTTGCGGAAACGCTCTGGAAATATCTGATAGTAAATCGTTCCCTGACTCCATTTAGGTGGCATATACTCCACAAAACACTTATTGGCATATGCATATTCGAAAAAACCAGAATCCGGACATTTTTCGACTGTGCCCCACGCATTATACCAGCGCGTATCCCCGTCTTTTCCCGTCACTCGAAAATAATACTGAAGATATCTCGCCGGCTTTTGAAAAGAAACCACTGCCACATAGACAACCGATGGTCCTAAATGATACCGCTCTAACATCCTTTCTTCTTTCGTTGTTTCGTCTCTGTGATTTTTATGAAAATAAACCAAGGTACACGTTTCTATGTCCCCACTTGCGGCCCGGAAAGAAAATCTCAGATGAAACCGATCCGGTGCGTAAATTTCCGGGTACATCCCACTGTGATAAAAAGCAGCCAGATTCATACTAACTCCTTTCCGAAAGTTTCAGTACCCGGCATCCATGTGGCGGAAGCATGGTATGAAAGCTCTTCATTTCTCCGAGATCTTCATGCATCCAAAGATCCCTGACACTGGCAGCTCTGCACAACAACACTTGTTTAAAATCAATCTCTACTTCTTTTTCTTCTGCATCTCTATTAAATACGGAAAGAATGATCTCTCCTGTTGCTTCTTTTCCAATCCAGATGGTACTGTCCGGATTTTTGGTATCCGTTGACAATGGGAAGGATAAAATTTCTTTTTTATTCAACGCAAGAAGTTCCTCATTCTGATAAATCCATGCCCGATCTTTGATCGTATCATACTGATCTGCGATATCCAGCGGCGCTCCCGCAATCAGTTCCAGCGATACAGCCGATTTGCACTCCTCATCATTTGCAAAGGTATTCAGGCGAAGCATATCCGCATCCATGATCATGTTGTGGTCAGCAAAAATTTTTGACCAGTAAATCAGGCCTTCAAAAGCTGTCGTACACTGAGACCAATAATCAAAATGCAGTCCTCTGTTTCGATCACTAAAAGTATCCCAGCCTCCCGTACCGGAGTCTTCGTTAATACGCGCCATCTGTCCCATGCCAAACTCATTCTCACCATTGTTTTTCAAATGCGGCATAACAAGACTGATCATTATCTGATCCCCTGCTGCTTCCTTGATCCATTCGAGAACTTTTCGGTAATTTGCTGATCCATGATTTCTGCCAATCTGCTTTCCTTTATCCATTCCATCTTCGTACCAGGAAAGAAAATCAATTCGTAAAAAAGCTACATGGCAGTCAATAAAATACTTTACATATCCTTGCACATACTCTTTTGCTCCAGAACGATCTACATCCACCCAATACAATGCTCGATCTTCTCCATTTGGATAAGAAAAACGATCCCCCGTTATTTTTTTCTCATTTTCTCCATTATAAACATACGACAAATCTGTAATTTCCCGCACCGGAATATTTGTTCCTTTGACCAAAATTTCTTTGTTCTTTACCGCTGCCGGGCTGATCCAGGTCGGATTGTAGTAAACGCCGAGAGCCATTCCTCTCTCATTCAGATAGTCTGCCCAATATTTCCAATCATGTTTCCATGAATCATGATGACGAGTTAAATATCCATTTTCATTGATGCAGAAAGAATCCTCGATCCATCCATCTGTGCATACCATCTCGTATCCATATGGAACAAATTCCTTTGCTACCCAATCAATATTTTCTTTGAACCGTTCTTCTGGCATAAAAGTATTTTCAGTAAACTGTTTCTCATAGGTACACCAGTAAAGGGGTCCTGTTCTTTTATCTAATTTCAATCTCATGTAAAAACCCTCCTGTTTTTTTTACCTACGCTCAGAATCCTATTCCAAACGCAGATATATAACAGAAAACACCAATAATTTGTCCAATTCAAATATAATTTCCTGTCTTTGATCATCCCCTAGTTTTACTTTATAATACACTTCTTCTGGCTCCTGAATTTCACCGTCCGGTGTCACAACGTATATTTGTTTCTTTTCTCCCGGAAGTTTTGCCTTCACTTTTATCTTTTCTACACGCTGTGGGAATTCCTCATGTGTTCTATTCCAGTTCATGTCCGAAATTCCCGTAAAATTCACACATCGTATTGAAAATTCTCGTCCTCTCTTATAAATTTGAATCCATACCTTTCCTGCTTCCGGATACGGCGACCAATCAACATTTTCGAATATAAATTCTGAGTTGATTCCTCCTGCATACTGCATCGTCAGATCCGTCCAACTTTCCGGAAATAAAAGTCCGCCGTACGCGGTAATAAAATCATAATATTTTTTCAATGTTTTTCGGAACGAATGTTCCCCAATTCTGCAGTTGTCCGGATAATATGCCTCTGTCAGAACACTTCCTTCCTCGCCCAATAGAAGATGGTATCCGCCAGAAGCGAAAATTGTTGCCATTGCAAGCTGCGCTGTAGATCCATTCAAATTCCTTTCTGGCTCTATTTTAAACGGATTCAAATATGCTGCCAGAATCACCCTCTTTTCATCCTTTGTTCCCCGAGCATGCGCAATCAAACGATATAGATCTCTATAAGTATCATTTGGCGACCAGACTTCTATATAAACACAATCTTCGCGACTCTTTTTTACCGAATCTACCGGCCAGTTATTTACTGCATTAAAAATGAACTGTTTTTCCGGGTATTTTTCTTTTGTTTCATTGATTAAATCGCCAAAATCATCCGCCAGATCTCGAATGACATATTTTCCATTTTCCAGAATTAATGCCTCTTTCGGATCTCCGTATTGATCCATATGTACGCCATCAAAACCTTTTTCCAGCGCTTTTCCATATTCCTGTAAAATCCGTTTTCTCCACGCCGTTCCCCTGTGAATATCCATCAACCATATTTTGTCAATGAAAATCATTGGTTCTCCATTATCGTACCGATAGCTGCATTCCGGATGTTCTTCCTGAAATGATTCTGCACCGTAAACAGCGCCATATGCTATTGCCTTGGCACCGCAAGCGTGCACTCCTTCGATTTTTTTCGCAACAGCAGTCATCGAACCTTTTATCTGTATAAATATCACTCTCCGGATAAAACTCATCATGGTGGTACATCCAGTCATAAAACTGAATCACATTCAAGTGCATTTCCCTGAAAAATTCCTGATACTCTTCTTTTTGTTTATCTTCCTCAGAAAAACTGCTAAGAAATCCATATCTTGGAGCTTCTGTCCAGCAATTCACAACATCAAATGCCGTGTAACAGCTCCCTAGTTTTTCAGTCTTTTGAAAAAATTCTATTTTTACCAGATATCCACCCGTTTTTTCTGAAATGCTTTCCGCAAGTGGAATATACACTCCTTGTTCCAGGGTACATTCCATTTTCAGATTTTCTCCCTGATACGTAAACAACGAAACTTTCACGTGATTTGCTTTCGTCGGCCCTGTTTTTCTTATTTCCAGATAGACTCTTTCCCCAATTTCATACTGCGTTTTATTAGGTATTACATAAAACCCTGTATTTTCCATCTTCCACCCTCTCTTTCCATGAAATGTTTCGTTTGTTTTTGAAAAAGTCCCCTCTTCGAAATTAAACCGAAGACGGGACTTTCTCTCAAGAATCTTCGCGGAGATCACTTCGTCATTTTGATACTATTGTTCTTTGTAAACTACATGAATTTCTGTTTTTTCCAATTTCGGAACACTGACAATAACTGCTGTATCCTCTCTCCAATACCAACCGGAACCATAATTCAACGCATTCAAGGATGCACCTTCTGGAAGAGAAATCCCATTCAACTCCAGACTTTCTGGCTTTCTGTCAAAACCAAGGAGAACAATAAATTCTGTCTCAGATGCATGGCGAAGCATAAAGAAATCTTCACCCGTTTGGCCCAAAATATTGTATTCAATTTCTTTTTCATCTGCATACCGTTTGCCTGAAGTTTCATTTAAAGCTCGGCTCATAAGAACTGTATTCTTTTTTTCATATGTCATGCTTTGTCCAAGCTGCAATTCTCCATTCATAACAGACAGAATGCACGCTCCTTCCCGAATATAAACAGGAATTTTGTCAATTGGAACATCCACCTGAAAAATTCGGTTTCCACCAACCATCTTTCTGAAATCCAATAAATTGATCCATCTTCCTGATGGGAAATAAATTCTCCTCTTTTCCCCTTCTTGATGAACCGGAGCAACTAACAGATCTGAACCATAAAAATATTCATCTTCCCAATAGACAGCCTCTTTATCCTTAGGAAATACCATTGGCAACGGTCTCATCATTGGTATGCCTGTTTTATGTGCCTCTTCCGCTGTATGAACCGAATATTTCAGAAGATTTTCTCTTAGCCATGCATAAAATTTATAAACAGACACTGCATATCGACTGTAAACCCACGGCTCTCTTGGGGTCACTCCATGGAAACGCATAATCGGTGAGAAGGCTGCAAATTCCGTCCAACGGAGATACGTTTCTTCGTCTGCAAATCCTGAATAACCTCCTGCATCAACACCCCAGAATGGAAAACCGGAAGCCGCCAGTGTCAGACCTCCATTCATTGCATAAGTCAGGCCTCTAAAGCTTGAAA
>OIAH01000783.1_pt1 | contig 11456 bp, 5 predicted proteins | sample 1580711 | NCBI WGS metagenome assembly OIAH01 (sample SAMEA3882556, study PRJEB24775) | human gut metagenome | biome: human-associated habitat; feature: intestine environment; material: feces | place: Netherlands | collected 2009/2010
TTAATAATCTGAGCATATTTCCTGATGAAAGCATCACTGTTCTCATGCTGCAATATTCTTTCACATGGTCCATAGATCAGGGTAAGTGGTGTGCAAAATTCATGTGTGATGTTAGTGAAGAAACGTAGTTTACCTTCGTACATTTCTACTTTATACTTTTCGTTTAATCTCTTGGAAATAGCGGCTTTTCTCCGTTCGTATTTCCGCCGGATATAGTGCCAGAATCCGAATCCTGCTCCAAGGGCCAGTAATACATATATTATCTGAGCTGCAATACTTTGGTACCAAGGGGGAAGAATGACAATACGGATACTCTGGATTAAATTATCATTGTTATTTCCTCCGTCATTGTATTTCACTCTCAATGTATAGTCTCCGGGAGGAATATTTGTAAATTGAGCTTCATTGGAACGTGTATTCATCCATACATTGCTGAAATTCTCAAGTTTATAAGAATACTTACAGTTCTCACCATTGATAAAGTCGGTGGCAACAAAAGAGATTGCAAAGAAATTCTGGTCATAGTTCAGTACGATATTTTGGGGATTGCTGCCTTTCTTTTCAAATTCATGAATATTATATTCCTTATTGAATATCCTTACTTTAGTAAAATGAATATCAGGTACGAAATTGCTTCTTCCCTTTTTCTCCTTTTTTATCCAGACTATGCCATTTACTCCCCCAAAAAAGTATCTGTTTCTTACTTTGTCTTGAAAATATGCGTTATCACTGAATTCTGTTATATCTAATCCTGTCCTATGATTAAAGTTTTTGAATATATTTTTTTGAGAATCAAATAATATAATACCGGTATTACTGCTTAACCATAGATGTCCTTCTTGGTCTTCAATGATTCCGTGTATTGTATTATTGGGTAAACCCTCATTCTCATTAAAATTCTTATAGTCATAATTGCCATTGGATGAGAATTTTAGTTTAGTTAACCCATAACTTGTACCTAACCACATATCTTCATGTTGGTCTTGATGTATACATAATATATCGCTCATGGGAGCTATGCCATTCCTATCAAAAGAGATGAAAGAATAATCTTCAGTATGCGAGTTTAATCTGATGACACCATTACCACGCATCCCAATCCAGATGATAGAGTCGTTTTCCGGATATATGGCATATATTTGATTATTTTTCTGCTTATGCGGAACCTTAAAGTTAAATGCATGAATCTGTTTAGCTTCAATCCCTTGCTTATGTCGTTGGGTGCTTATTTTCAATAGAGTATTTCCTGCCCCTATCCACAATAGTGAGTCGTTTGTCTCACTCATGGAATGTACGTGGGCGATATCTTGATTAGTATTGTTGATTAATGAGTGAATTTTATTGTCCGAGAAAGAGTAGTAGTTTAAACCGGGGCCATTGGAGCCTATCCACAGAATTGGATACACATTGCTTGGTGCAAATGCGAAAACTGCATTATTAGTGAGTCCTTCTTGAGTTGTAAGATGTGTAACGTTATCATTTGAATACTCTTTTGAAGTATCGTAATTTCTGATTTTTATTACACCGTTATCTTTTGTACCTAACCATAAGGTGTTATATTTATCAGTGTAAACGGCACGAATCGGCCTTTTCTTGCTGATCGGAAGTTCATTGAGTAATATATTGGTAAATGTGTATTCGTCTTTTGTCCATGCATATACCCCTTGGCCGTCTGTGCCAATCCAGATAATATCTTGTTGTTTATCTTTCCACAAAGAGAATACACCACAATTGATGTTGAACTTCTCAACTTGGTAGTTTTGTTCAGCTATTAGTCGTATAAGACCATTTGTTTCAAATCCAATAAGAATGTCTTTATTATCAAAAGCAATAGCTCCGATTTTACCACTTTCCTGAATCGATTGCTTTAATTTTTTGATAAAATGTAGCTTCTCTTTGTCTTTGTAAAATATGTTTCCTTCAGAATCTACCATAATTATTTTCTCGTCACTGTAGAAAGCATATTTTATGAGGTGTGGATATATAAAATCCGGATGTCTGACTACTTGAGGGTTATTTGTTTTTTTACCAGATATGGTATACTTTTCCATTATGCCTTTATGGTTTATCCATACCGTATCTTGTGAATCAATTATGAAACTCGATACATTGTCCAATTCCTTCTCATTATAGAAGGGGAAATTTATAAATTTATTGTCTAATTTCGAATATAGAGATAATGTATTGGGTCTATTAAATACATATAAATAGTCTTGGCTGTCTTTGGCGATATACGAATTTTCGCCAAATTCATTATAGTATTCTTCTATAGTATTACTTTGCTGGGATAGTTTATTTAGCCCCCATTTTGTGCTAATCCATAGATAGTTCTTATCTGTTTCTATAACTTTTCTGATAACGTTACTTGAAAGACTATTTTGATTGTTGATATCAGGCTTATATACATATATCTTTTGGCTGTCGTACATATTGAGCCCGTCATAAGTACCAATCCATAAGAATCGTTTTTCATCCTGAAATAAACAGGTAACGGAACTATTTGATAGCCCGTCACGATTACTAATTTGTCTAAGGTTATGTGAATTGACATTTTGTATAAAACAAAATAGTAGCAGCAAAGAAAATTGAATATAATATTTCATTAGTAGTCCTCTTGGCATTAATCACTTTTACTGGCGAACAAAGATAGTGCTCTGATTGATTTTTCCAAAATTCTATCTGGTTGAATTTAGGTTTTAACAAGATCAACTTTAGTTAAAACTAAGGTTTTATTGTCCGGGGGGATAACCTCTGCTAAAAGACTGTTGTATTCAATTTCGCCATAACTGTATTCTCTTTGTGCATTGCGGATATGAGCATGATATTGGCGAGATATTGTATATATACATATTGCTTGTACGCTAATTTTGCATGTAGAAACAACATCAAACGTTTTCAATAGCGTATTAGTCTTTTTGCAGGTATTGAGAAAAGATACATATTATTAATTTTTGATAAATAGCGATGAATATGGAAAAACATTCTTTTAATTTTTTGAGTATTTCTAAAAAGATGTCATTAGAGTACTTTTTGATAATTTAATTTTTGGAGAATTACTCATGCTGATGTTTTAAAGGTATTTGTCTCTTTAATAAGTGTCTTTTAAAATAGAACCAATTAAAAAATATATTAATATGAAAAACATTTTTATGCTAACAAACAAAAGTGAACAAAGACTAGGAGGAAAACGGTTCTCTGCAATCCTTCTATTATTGTGTTTATCTCTGTTTACTGTTTATGGTCAGGGAAAGAAAAATATTAAGGGATTAGTCACTGATGAGAAAAATGAACCATTAATAGGAGTCAGTGTAGTGGAACTTGGTACTTCTAATGGTACAGTAACGGATATAGATGGAAAGTTTGATTTAAATGTTTCATCAAATTCGACTTTAAAGTTTAGCTATATCGGCTACAATGTACTTGAGAAAAAGGTTGGCATACAAGCAATGATGAATGTTGTTTTAACTGAGGTTGCCTCAGAATTGGATGAAGTTGTAGTAGTGGGTTATGGAACTGTAAAGAAACGTGATCTGACAGGCTCTGTTACATCTGTTGATTCTGAAAAACTGTTGCAGAGTCCGGCGTTATCCGCTGCTGAGGCTATTCAGGGTAAAGTTCCGGGAGTATTGATACAGAACACAAGTTGGACTCCAGGATCTACTCCGTCTATTCTTATTCGTGGTACACGTTCTATCAAAGCAGGAAATGATCCGTTGTATGTAGTGGATGGTATTCCTATTTCAACAGCTCCTAATTTATTTGCCCCTGGTGATATAGAGTCGATAGAGGTTCTTAAGGATGCCTCAGCCACAGCGATATATGGGTCTAGAGGTGCTAATGGAGTTATCATTATCTCAACAAAGAAAGGTAAGAAAGGAAAAGTACAGGTTGACTATAATGGCTATTACGGAATTCAGACCATTCAAAATAAGTTGGAATTAATGGATGGATCAGAATATGCGGAGTATGTGCGTGAAGCTTATAGAGCTGCCGGACAATATGATTCAGCAGTACCTAATATGGAACTGGATAAAACATTACCTTCGTTTACTGGCGATGATTATACTTGGCAGTCTATTGCGATGGCTTACGATGAAAACGGTAATTATGATCCTGGTAAAGTGCGTTCCGGTGCTTTGTGGTGGAATGAAGTAGAGCGTACAGGTATAGTGACTGATCACCAACTCGGCATCAGAGGGGGAGGTGATAAAATGCAGTTTGCTTTTAATACTACATATTTCAGGAATGAAGGCATTTATAAGAATCAAGACTACTCGCGTTATACGGTAAAGTTGAGTGTTGATGCGGAGGTTACTAATTGGTTGAAGATAGGAGGACAGTCACATTTTAGTCATTCATTACAGGATAGAGGTTCGAATTTTCAGGATTGCTGGCGTGTTAATCCGCTTGGACGATTGTACGATGATGATGGAGCACCTACGTTTATGACCTCGGGTGGTGACTCTCAATGGTGGAATCCTCTTCAATATTTGGAGCCTGATGCTGTAGTAAATCCGTTGAAGATTAACCGTTTCTTAGGTAGTTATTATGGAGAAATCAAACTTCCGTTAGATGGACTTAAGTATCGTGCAAATATTGGCATTGATTTCCATTCTCGGCAGGATTATTCTTTTTTATCTTCAAATGCAAGACAAGGCAATCCTAATCAGGCAAAGAATGCTACTCAACAAACCTATGCTTATACATTTGAAAATCTGTTATTCTATGATAAGCAATTTGGAAAACACTCTATCGGGATTACTTTGCTGCAATCTATTCAGCGCAATAGAACTGAAAGTTTAAGTACTACTGTTCAGGATTTACCTTCGGATGATCTGCTTTTTAATGATATTGCGTCAGCATTGGATATAACAGGATATGACAGTAATAACCAAGTATGGAGCCTTGCTTCTTTCATGGGGCGCTTGAACTACAATTATAAAAGCAGGTATTATGCAACATTCTCAATGCGTTATGATGGCTCTTCACGTTTAGCAGATGGACACAAATGGGTTTCTTTCCCTGCTTTTTCATTGGCATGGAGAGTAAATGAGGAAAACTTCCTTAAGAATTTTGATAAACTTGATAATTTGAAACTGCGTTTCGGATATGGTGTAACTGCCAATACTTCTATTAATCCTTATCAAACAAAGGGATTGTTATCAAAGAAGTATTATAATTATGGAGAAAATATGGTTATTGGTTATACCTCATCCAGCTTACCGGATAAAACATTGACTTGGGAAACTACCGGACAATGGAATGTAGGTGTTGACTTTAGTTTTTTCCGTGGACGTTTGAGTGGAACAGTTGATGCTTATCTGCAAAATACACATGATTTGCTGCTTGACCGTCAGTTACCTGCTGTCTCTGGCTATACGAGTGTACTTACTAATGTTGGTAAGACAAGGAATAAGGGTATTGAAGTTAGTTTATCTACTGTGAATATACAAAATAAAGACTTTACATGGTCTACAGATTTTATGTATTCAACTAATAAGGAAGAAATTGTAGAATTGTATAATGGGAAAGTAGATGATATAGGCAATAGTTGGTTTATAGGCGAAGCGCTTGGGGTATATTATGATTATAAGAAAATCGGTATCTGGCAGGATACTCCGGAAGATCTTGCAGAAATCGAAAAATATAATAAGAATGGTCATAAATTTGCACCGGGAATGATTAAACTGCTGGATATTGATGGAGATCATAAAATTACTGCAGACAATGATCGTATGATCCTTGGACAAAAACGCCCCAAACATATTTTTAATTTTAGCAATACATTTGTTTATAAAGGTCTTGACCTGAATGTTGTTCTTTATGGAACTTTAGGCGGAATGTTGAGAAATGCAGTTCGCGTGAATCACCAGTCTTATCGTAATAATAGTGTGAAATTTGACTATTGGACTCCTAATAATCCCACTAATGCTTATCCGCGTCCTAACAGGTTGTATGACAATATAGAGTATGAATCTTCATTATATTATGAAAAATCTGATTTTTTACGTGTTAAAACAATAACATTAGGGTATACATTACCTAAAAGTCTGGTTAATAAAGCAACTTTATCTAATTGTCGCTTATACGTTACTGCACAGAATCCTCTTGTGTTTACAAGCTACACCGGAGTCGATCCGGAAGGAGCGGCAACCTATGCTTCACCAAGTGTAAGTAGTTGGATATTTGGTATGAATGTTTCTTTTTAAACTAAATAAAATAAGAATAAAATGAAAACGATGAAATATAGAAAAAGCATCGACATAATTTTTACGATGGTTTATGGATTTATCTCCCTGATAAATGTTAGTTGTGATGATTTTCTTTCAGAGAAAGAAGTTCCTCGTATAACAAGTGATTTTTATAAAACTGAACAAGGTATACTGGCAGCTGTTGATGCCACCTATGCTTATATGCGTTTTGGAGTTGGTGGAGAGTTCTCTAATGTTTTTACAGAATTAGGCACTGATCTGATAACAGGTGCGGAGGGAGCTTTGAGTTATCCCTATAATTTATATAGTGCAACTTTGTCACCAACAGAATCGAAGTTATATAGTTTGTGGGAAAACCATTATAAAGCTATCGGAGTGACAAACTTGGTCTTAGATGCTCTGCCGGAGGCGAGTGTATCGGAAGCAGAAAAAGAGAGTTATGGTGCTGAGATGAATTTCTTTCGTGCGTACTTCTACTTTGACTTAGTTCAACAATTTGGCAAAATACCTTTGGTTACTAAGGCAATACAAGAACCTCAAACTGACTTCAAACGCTCTTCTGTATCAGATGTCTATAAGCTTATTGTCAGTGATTTAAGATATGCGGCAGAACATCTCCGTGAATCGGCAACTGGTACAGAACAAAGTAAGGCTACTAAATATGCTGCTGCTCATTTATTGTCTAAAGTTTATCTTACACGTGGTAGTGCGATAACTGATCAGCGTGGGCAATTGTCAACTGATATGGATAGTGCTTATTACTATGCAAAAAGGGTAATAGACAGCCCTAAGTATACTTTATTGAATAACTATTCGGATTTGTGGGATGTTAACAACATGGGAAATCGTGAGGTTATCTTTTCCATTCAGTTTACTCTTGATCCGATTTATAATGGAGATGGAAATAAATCTCATTTATATTGGGGATCGTGGTATGAAGATCAACCTGGTATGAAGCGTGATATAGCTAACGGCCGTCCTTATCGTTTTCATCGTGCTACCAATAAGACGATGTTTGAGTTATTTGATCGTAAAAATGACTCCCGTTTTTATAAGAGTTTTAAATGGACCTACTATTGTAATAAAGTAACTTCTTCTTTAGCCATAGGAGATACTGCTATTTATTATAGCTTAAATGCTCCTAAGAACAGAACATATAAATATAAATATTTTCAATGGAACAAGGATGATCCAAGTAAGAATAACAGATATTATCCCATTGTGTTGAAATATGAGGATCCGTTAAGAGAAACGGCAAATGAGCAGAAAGGGGTACGCGAATGGGTACGTATGCGTCTTGGCGAGACTTACCTCATTGCTGCGGAAGCAGCAGGACGTAAGGGGGATTACAACTTGGCTGCTGATTTGATTAATGTTATTCGTGAGCGTGCTTCTTGGAAGTCCGGCGAAAAAAAGGTACCTCAATATTGGCTGGAAGAAGGTGGAGAAATGGACAACACGGAATCTACTTATGAAAATATAAAAGTGACTGCAGATGACTTGAAAGAGAACTTTGTAGATTTTATGTTGGATGAAAGAGGACGTGAACTTTTGGGCGAATACACAAGATGGGAAGATCTGGTACGTTGTGAGAAATTGGTTGAGTATGTAAAAAAATGGAATCCAGACGCAATGAAGAATATCCAAGAGTATCACAAACTGCGTCCAATTCCTCAAAAGCATATTGACCGACTGAATCCTCGCGGTTCTGATGAGGAAGAGCAGAACCCTGGATATTTCTAATTCTACCTAAAAACTTATGTAATGTAAGGAGTTGGTTCATTATTGGGCTAACTCCTTATTAAATAGACTTTTATTTTTGAAGATAAAAAACTGATATTTAATACCATGAACTTGACTAAATTATTAAAAAGGGGAAACAATTCTTTTGTTGTTGCACTCCTTTGGGGGGGGACTACAGATGTAGATACTTTTTCAAAATTTGTAGGCTTAACCGACTGAAAGGTTATTGTAGGCTGAATCAGGGAGAAAAAATTCTGAAAAAACTCGAATGAAGCTGCATATGTAGCAAAACGATTTAAAGAATGCTAAAAGATAAGTTACCTAATGTTACTATAGCGGGACTGGCAGTTGCTGGAAGTATCCGTTGGCTTGAGTCTTTCTTGAAAAATTCATTAGGAATATATTTTGCTGATGCTGAAGTAGAAGCTGATGGAAGTTTTCAACTAAATATGAGAGAGAAATATCAACCACAAAATGAATATGTTAAAGTATCCGTCCCGGCAATGAGTGCGGCGGTGATAATTATAGATAAAGAATGATTATGAAAAGGTTACTAATTATTTATCTAGCGTTATGCTTTTGGGGAGAATGCAGTTATGCTGTAGAGAAGCAGAAGGATATAGAGATTTTATATAATAGATTGTTGGAAGAATACCTATCGGATTCGATAGACGTTTCTCAAGCAGAAAAAGATTTGGCTGTTATGCAAACTGATGGTAGTTGGAAAGACATTGATTATAAGACAGTGACTTTCTATTTCGATGCAGACCGTCATCTCAAAAGATTAAGAAACATAGCATTGGCCTATAGTAAGCTTGGAAATAAGCTATTTCATAAGCCGGAATTGAGAAAAAAGATAGTATTGGGGTTAGACTATTTCCGGACAGTTAATCCCGATTCCGGAAATTGGTGGTATCGGGATATCGGGGCTCCTTCCCAATATATGGTTCCTCTTCTTTTGTTGAAGAAAGAACTGAAAAGAGAAGATTTGATGAGGCTTTCTGCTTACCTGGTTGATAAGACAGATAATGTAGCACATAGAGGTAAGAACAGGACATGGGTGTCTGCAGTCTTGATACATAAGGGCTGTATAGAAGATAATTATGAGTTAATAGCCAAAGGATTTTCTTCCATTGCTTCTACCATATATGTAGAGGAGAAAGATGATGAAGGAATGAAAAGAGATAATAGTATCCATCAGCACCGTCCTCAACTTTATTCGGGTGGATATGGAATGTCACTGATGTCTGACTTGGCAGAGTATATTACTTTAGCTAATAAGACATCTTTCATAAAATTTTTTACTCCTGATAAGATTAAGTTGGTATCAGATGTTTTTCTGAAAGGAACACAGATGTTCGGATACAGGGAGGCATATGATTTTGGGACGATTGGACGGGGAATATGTCGGCCGAATTGCTTGAGTAATATGTCCACGTACACATTAGATTTAATGAAAGAAGTTGATCCTATTCATGCAGAAGATTATGAAGCATGGAAAAAGCATATTAATGGTGCAGCCTTTCCGGTACCTGGAAATACACACTTCTGGAAATCGAACATTATGACTCATCATGGAGCTGATTATTACATGTCTGCCAAAGTCATATCCGTGCGCACAAATGGTACGGAAATGCTGAACGGGCAGAATTTGAAAGGCTATTATCTACCATTAGGAGCAACTAACATAATGACTACCGGTCATGAATATGATGATGCCTTTGTTGTTTGGGATTGGACACGGGTACCGGGAACAACGGCGGTTGCTAATCAGTCGACTGCCGAATTACGTTGGTATCTGTTCGGGTCGAATCAATTTGGCGGAGGCGTTAGCAACGCCCATAATGGAGTAATGGCTTATGAGCATGCCTATCAGGGTGTGGAAGCTCGGAAAGCTTACTTTTTTATGGGAGATGCTATGGTATGTATGGGAAGTGGTATTAAGGCAGCCCGTACGCAGGAAGTTCGTACTTCGGTAAATCAATGTCTGGCAAATGGTGAGGTTACATATGGCTTGTCAGGGCATACATACCGGCTAATGGATAACTTGTCCGACAAAAAGATAGACTGGGCTTACCATGATAATGTAGGGTATATTTTCCCGCAAAATGGGAGTGTAACATTGAGAAAAGCCAAGCAAACGGGTACCTGGCGGGAACTTGAAGTAACGGCAAGTGAGCAACCTGTTACAAAAGAGGTTTTTAGTTTATGGATTTCGCATGGCACTACTCCACAGAATGAGGATTATTGCTACATAATAATGCCTGATAAACCTCTTTCTTATTTTACAGATAAGAAGTTTGAGAATGAAATCAAAATTATAGCCAATACGGAGCAGATACAAGCGATTGCCAATGAGAATAAGAGACAGTATGCTGTCGTCTTTTATGAACCGGGTGAAATACGGTTCTCAGATGATCTGGTAGTGGCAGTCAATAAAAAAGTTTTGTTATACATTGAGAAGAAAGACGGGCAATATGAAATAGCTGTAGCTGATCCTTTGTATAAAGAGGAGTCTGTTCAATTAAGCCTGAATGGAGAACAGATGGATATAACATTCCCTTCCGGTGACTATTCCGGTAGTTCGGTGATAAAGCATATAGCCCAAAAGCATTAATAAGCACACAAAGGCACTACTTACGTAGTGATTGCTAAGAATAAAGAACTCGTCAAACAAGAGAATCATCTTTTTGTTTATTGGCTTCCCTGTACTCCCTGGGAGTTTGATTATAGCGTTTGGCGAATTCTTTATAAAAATGCGACCGGTTGGTAGCCGCTATCCGGTACATGATTTCTTGTATATTTAATGTTGTTGTTAACAGCAATTTTGCAGCATATTTCATTTTTTGCTCTTTTATGAAATCTTTGGGAGATGATTGGTTCAGTTTTTTGAACTTTCGGTATAAATTTCTGCCACTGGTTTGCATCGCCTCGGCTAATTCGTCAGGGCCGAACTCTGCATTATCCATATTTTTATTGATTATTTCTATAGCGGTTTGCAGGTATTCTTTATCCTCATTTTGTAATAACTGTCCTCCACTATAGTCAAATGCACTTGCAGAAGAGTTATAGTATTGCTTTAACTCTTCTTGTTTTTTTATAAGTTGTTTGATAATGGTTCTAAGATATTGTGTATTGAAAGGTTTGGGAATGTAAGCATCCGCTCCGGATTCTATACCTTCTATTTTCTCATCGGTTGTATTCTTGGCCGAAAGAATTACCAATGGAATGTGTGCAGTATGCTTATTGTTTTTCAGTTGTTTAGTCAGGGTGATTCCATCGATTTTAGGCATCATGATATCTGTGATAATCAGATTCGGAGTTTCTTGTTTCAATAGTTCCAACCCTTCCTCTCCGTTTTCGGCAGTTAAGATTGCATATTCATTTGATAATATATCTTTCAACATCCACAACAATTCTTTATTATCATCAATAATCAGTATTGTGTTTTCCGGTTGGTTAGTTTCTTCTTCGTTATTGACTGTTTCGGGCAGTGTTACC
>OIAH01000786.1_pt1 | contig 11430 bp, 8 predicted proteins | sample 1580711 | NCBI WGS metagenome assembly OIAH01 (sample SAMEA3882556, study PRJEB24775) | human gut metagenome | biome: human-associated habitat; feature: intestine environment; material: feces | place: Netherlands | collected 2009/2010
AGGACTGGAGTATGCAGGATATATTGATCTTACAGAAACATTTGCAGATCAGCAGACAATCATTGGACAGTGTTTTGATGAAATCTGGCATAATGATGCTGATATCAAGAGTACGCTGGATAGCATGGCAGATCAGTTAAATGGTTTACTTGCTCAGTAACTAAGAATAAAAGGATGATATGGAAAATACTCTGTATCATCCCTTGGATTTAACTAGGAGGGATTCATGTGAGTAACACAAAAACAGTAGTAAAACGTAAAAAAGGAGACTGGCGGATTGCTGTTTTGTTTCTGTTGCCGTCCCTGATTTTGTTGGGATTGTTTGTATTCTGGCCAATGATAGATTCCATCCGTATGTCATTTTATGACTGGAATCCATTAAAAGGTAAGATATTTACAGGATTAGAGAATTATCAAAATCTGCTGAAAGATAAACTCTGGTGGACAAGTCTGGGCAACACGATCAAGTATATCCTGATGAATGTTCCGCCAATTGTCATTTTTTCTATCATTATGTGTGAACTTGTGTTGTTTGCAAATAATAAAAGTGAAGTTATTTCGAAATTTATCAGAGGCAGTTTCTTTTTACCATGTGCACTTTCTCTGGTTGCAACTGGTGTTGCATGGAGATATCTGATGGGAACGAATTATGGTGTTATCAATAATTTCTTGAGTGCATTGGGCCTTGAAAAAGTTGGTTGGCTGACAGATGGAAAGATTGCACTGGGTTCTATGGCAATCGTAACAATCTGGAGATGGGCAGGATATTACATGGTTATGGTTGTTGCAGGACGTCTGGAAATTTCGCAGGAATTTTTTGAAGCGGCAGATCTGGACGGTGCAAATGCATGGCATAAATTTGTTTATATTACATTGCCGCAGCTGAAACCAGTTCTTACATATATTATTCTCATGTGCGTAATCGGTACTTTCCAGGAATTTGATCTTGTTTATACGATGACAAATGGTGGACCTGGAACAAGTACGTATTTAACTGGGCTGACATTATATAAGACTGCTTTCTCATCTTTGAAAATGGGATATTCCTGTACAATGGCAGTATTTATCTTTATTCTTTCGATTATTATTTCGGTTGTACAGTTAAAGTTGACAAGTGACAAAGATTGAGAAGGGAGAAGAGATTATGACCAGAAAATTAAGAAATAAAATTCTGGGAGACAGCTTAATCTGGGTAATTATAGCTGCATTTGTAGTAATCATGCTGTTTCCATTTGTTTATATATTATCTACTGCATTAAAATCAGATACAGATCTTGCGACAAGTGTAGGAAGGATCTTACCGAAAGCGGTACAGTGGGAGAATTTTACAAAAGCATGGCAGCTGCTGGATTTTCCCAAGTGCTTTTTTAATTCATTTATTGTTGCGATAGCAGTGACCGCACTTACTATTTTCCTCTGTAGTTTAGCTGCATATGTATTTACCAGACTTGAGTTCAAAGGCAGAAATATTGTTTTTATTCTTTATTTGTCAACGATGATGATTCCGATTACTGTAAGACTGATTCCGTCTTATAATCTGTGTAGAAATCTCAATATGCTGGATACATATATGGGGATGATACTTCCGCAGGTAGCATGGTCCATTCCGTTTGGAACATTTCTTATGCGCCAGTTTTATATGGGAATACCGAAGCAACTGGATGAAGCAGCAAAAATTGATGGAGCAAATCATTTCCAGATATTCTGGAAGATCTTACTGCCAAATACGAAATCAAGTATGACAACATTAGGAATTTATACATTTATTTCTGCGTGGAATAATCTGATCTGGATGTTGTTATCCGTTAGAAGTGAAAGCAAATGGACAGTAACATTGGGAATAAGTTCAATCTGTGGCGCATCTGTAATCAAACAGCCGACATGGAATCTGATCATGGGTGTTATCGTGATTGGAATGATTCCTGTTCTGATTCTGTTCTTTGCATTCCAGAAATATTTTATGCAGTCTGTAGCTGCAACCGGCATTAAATAATAAAAGGAGATCAGTTATGAAAGGTTTAGTGGTAACAAAAGATAACAAACTGTATCTGGAAGAAAATCTTCCGATTCCGGAGATTGGAGATTATGAAGCACTGGTAAAAAATGAATGCTGTATGATCTGTAACGGAACGGATCTGGGAGTTATTGGAGGAAAAGTCAGAGAAGTAACGAGATATCCAGCGGTGTTAGGACACGAAGATGCAGGAAGAGTTGTTAAAATCGGCAAAAAAGTTACTTCTTTTAAAGTGGGAGATCTTGTAGTCAGGGCAGGACAACCGGATAATGAGAAATTTTCCAGCGCTTGGGGCGGATTTGCTGAATATGGAATTGTAAAAGATTATAAAGCAGCCATGGCAGACCAGGCCGATGTAAAAGATATTAATCTTGGAATTACACAGCAGGTGTGCCCGGAAGGAATGCAGGCAGAAGCTGCTTCTATGCTGATAACTTTAAAGGAAACATACAGTGCATTAAAAAGAATCGGCGTTGAAGATAAAAAGAAGATGGTCATACTCGGAGACGGACCGGTTGCGCTTGCTTTTCTAAGCTGTGCAAAACTGATGGGAATTCAGGAGATTTATGTCCTGGGAAATCACAGAGACAAGTTGGAAACAGCAGAAAAAATGGGAGTAGCAGGTATATTTCTTAATAAAGATGAAAAAGAAAAGAAAAAAGCTTCTGATCTGTTTGACAGAAAGTCCGATATCTGTATAGATACGATTGGATCAAATCAGACAATCACGCAGTGTCTGGACTATATTAAAGAGACAGGGACAATTGCTGTATATGGCTTAAAAAGCGGAGAAAATCTGAATGTACCATTACCGGAACTCAGGAATTTCAATATTCAGTATGTGCAGTGGCCGGTGCCTGAGGTAGAAGCAGAAGTACATAAGCCGGTTTGTGATGCGATTATGGATGGGAAAATAGACATCGATTTATTTGTGACACATAGATTTTCAATAGATGATTATGAAAAAGGATTTCAGGCAGTAAAAGACAGAACTGCATTGAAGGTAGTTTTAAATTTTTAAGGCAACTCAGGAGGAACGCATGATGGCAGGTTATCGATTCAATAAAGAAGAATATTTTAAAGAGACCAAAGCTGTATATTCTAATTATCCAACAGATGTTTCAAGAATGGAAAAAGAACTGGATCGCCTTCAGAAAGAAAATCCAAAGGCAAGCTCTTTTCAGAAAAAAACATGGATCTACAGAATTGCAGCCAGGGATGCTGAAGTGATTCTTTTTCCATCCAGTCCGTTTTATGCAGAAATTGATACAGGAAGAGAGCAGAACAGTGTTACTGCATCATTTCCACCGCAGCCAGGCATAGGATGCTGGTTAATGAAACAATATCCAGATTTCGTAGATGGATATGGAGAATGGAGTGGATACTACGGAAAATATGGTGTCATGAACGGACCACAGTTTATGGATGCGGCGCATCACTATGCAAATTGTGAAACTGTGTTGAAATATGGTCTATCAGGAATAATCAGACATGCAATGATGCGTCTGGAAGAGAAAAATCTTACAGATCATCAGCAGGATTTTTTAAAATGTATGGTCGATGTATGCCGAAGTCTGCAAAAAATTTCTGAAAGATTTGCAGAAAAAGCGGAGGAAATGCTGAAAACAGAACACGATGAGGAACATGTAAAGGCACTTAAAATGATTGCTGTTACAGCACGCCGAATTCCATCTGAACCGGCAGAAACATTTTATGAAGCAATGTGTGCAATCTGGTTTACGCGTGAGATGTGCAATGCGTTAGATGGTCTTGGATTTGCTGTGATTGGCCATTTGGACAGAATCCTGATTAGTTATTATGAAAGAGATTTGAAAAATAATCGAATAACGCCGGATGAGGCGCAGGAACTGGTTGACTGTTTTGTATCAATGACAGATGCAAGATGGGATCTTGAAGCAGACCTGCCAGGGGGCACAAATGCAGATATTATTATAGGCGGATGTGATAAAAATGGCAATATTGTTTATAATGACATAAGCAGGATGATCATAAACAGTTATAAAAAATATCATTTTGCAAATCCGAAACTACAGGTGAGAATATCGGCAAAGCATCCGGATGAATTTCTGATGCAGGTTGGTGAATTGGCAGGAATGGGTCTGAATGTGCTGTCTGTCTTTAATGATGATGTGATAATTCCAGCAAATCAGAAGCAGGGAAAAAGTCTGGAAGACTGTCGACTTTATGTCGCAGGTGGCTGCCAGGAAATCTGTCTTTCTAATGAAGTCAACAGCAGAGCATATACCTATCTAAATCTTGTGCAGATGTTAAATGGATCCTTATATCCAGAGTACTGGAATGACATATTCAAAAGAGATGGGTTTGAGTTTCTACCAGCTGCGAATGCGAGCGATTTTGAAGAATTCTATCATATTGTAATTGAAAATTATAGAAATGAACTGAATTTCTTTGTGAAAAAATATAACGAATATGGTTCATGGTGGAAAATAATAAATCCGTCGTTGTTCTTTTCTGCAACTATGCCATCATGTACTGAGACGGCAAAAGATGTCTCAGAAGGCGGTGCTGTCTATAATACAGATAATTTTGCTGCTGCGGGTGCAGGGACAGTAATTGATTCGTTATATGCGATAAAGAAGGCAGTATATGAAGATAAGATTACGACATTTGGTCACCTGCTTAAAGCGATGAAAGAAGACTTCAGAGATGATGAGATCCTTCGACAATATTTGCTTCATAAAGTCCCAAAATTCTGCAAGGATAAAGATGCTACAGAATTTGGAAAAAAGGTTATGGATGATCTGGCTGAATGTCTTGGAGGACAGGCAAATTACAGAGGCGTCATTATTTGCTTTTTATTCTTATAACTGGTTTAAAAATGTAACGATTGCAACGGCCGATGGACGAAAAAGTGAAAGTGCTCTCTCACGAGGCGTTAACCCAAGTGAAAGTACAGAAAACATCAATATTGCAGCATTACTTGATGCAATAAAAACAATGGATTACACGAAATATCCGGGTGGGGCAGTTATTTATATGGACATTCCACTGATGTATAAAACTCCGCAGCCGTCATTGTTTGCAAGTGTGATGCGGGCCTTCTGTGAAAATGGCGGAAGCATTATGGATTTTAATGTTATCAGCAGGAATGCACTTTTAGAGGCACAGAAAAATCCGGAAACACATAAAAATATTGTAGTAAGAGTGTGTGGATACAGTGCATATTTCCATACATTGACTGCGGAAATGCAGAATGAGGTAATTCAGCGTACACAGAGGTAAGCGGTAAAATGAAGCAAAAATTACTGGTAAGTCAGATACAGAACTTTTCTCTGCATGACGGACCGGGAATACGGACAACTGTATTTTTACAGGGATGTAATTTGCGATGCAAATGGTGTCACAACCCGGAGACATGGAAAAAGGAAAGTATACTGAGTTATACGGAAAATAAATGTATTGGCTGTGGTCAGTGTATTGAAATCTGTCCCTCAGGAGCACAACAGATACAAAACGGGCAGCATATTTATGAAAGAACTCTTTGTACTGTGTGTGGAAAGTGTGTGGAAATTTGCTGCACAGAAGCATTGGAAATCGTAGGAAGTTATTATTCTGCTGAAGAATTATCGGAACTTTTACTCAGAGACAGAAGACTCTATGAAATTTCAGAAGGTGGTGTTACTTTTTCCGGTGGAGAACCAATGATGCAGGCAGAGATTCTATATGATTTGTGCAGCAGACTTCAGGAAGAGCATATTTCAGTTGCTTTTGAAACAGCACTTGCTTTTCCCTGGAAAGTGATACACAGAATGACAGAATGTGCAGATCTGTTTCTTGTAGATTTTAAGATGTTTGACAATGAAAAACATAAAGAATATACAGGAACAGAAAATACCCTGATCAAAGAGAATCTGAAAAAACTGGTGAATTACAGACCGATCATGATCAGGCTTCCAATTATAAAAGGAATCAATGATGAGATAGAAAATGCTGTTGCAACAGCAGATTTTTTTGCAGCTCTTGGAAGAAACATCAAGAGTGTGGAATTTTTGCCGTATCATGATTTTGGAGTTGAAAAAGCAAAACATGTCGGAGTGAATCAGCAGATGTTTGAAGCACCTGATGAAAAACAGCTGGAGCTGTTGAAAGAAGTTTACAGAAGTAAAAAGATTGACGTAGTGGAATAAAGAAGATTGCTAACAGAAAGGAACAGAGACAGAAATGAAAAAGCATTTTCTGAAAAAGCACGAAGAAAACTGGTTGCGCATTCCTTATGAAGAGAATGCAGATCCATGTATTATAACTATTTCAGACAGTACTGGAAAAAAAGAAACTATTCAGATGAAAGTATCTAAGACAAGAGTGGACTATTGGATGGCATATCCCCTGAAAGATTTTTTCGGGGACGATATTCAGGCAGAAGGCCCGGCGAACAGATGGATCAATGCAATAGAACTTTCTGATAATCCGGAAAAACAGAGAAGAAGAGAACTGTCTAAGTCTGTCATTCATTATATGCCGCCAACCGGATGTATCCGGGAACTGAACAGTGTAAAAAAAGCAGGAGAACAGTGGGTTTTAGATTGTGTAACCGATCCATGTTCACTGACAGGAAATGAAGAAAATCAAACAGCTATGTGTCTTGTAAGCAAGGATCTCCTACACTGGAAACGTGAGGAAAGTGAGCTTCCGGGGATCGAAAGTATCTGTCGGAAAGCGGATAAATGGATTGGTGATATTGAACAACAAATAGAATTTGAAGAAGATGGAAAAATCTGGATTCTAGGTCAGACTGCGAAAAAAACATGTGAAGGTGTTGCATCATCTAATGCAATCAGTATTCCATCCGTTTTTTCAGGAGAACAGATAAAGCCAGCTGCACAGATGGATAATCTGCGAGTGTGGGTTAGACAGTGGCATAATGAGCATATTGATAAAAAGTTTGAATTTCTCATGAGATTTCGTCAGGGACCAGACGTATGGCCGGAAGTCCGACTTCTGGCACCTGAAAATATTTTATCTGATATTCAGACAAAGGCCTGTGAGGTAGAACTGGAGATGTTTGTCGGACAGGAACCGGAAATTGAGTTTGAGCTGTGTGGAGTGAAGTGGGTCTGGAAGGCATTAGATCAGACACTGAACTGTCAGGGATATAAAATGAAAATTCCAACGGAAAAAGGAAGACTGTATCTGCATTTCTACAGGGACATGGCAATTCAGGAATTATATGCAGACAGAAAGAATGCAATGCTCATAGTACAGGATAATGGACCGAAAAAAGAAGATTATAAGATTCGAAGTGAGCAGGTGGAAAACATCAACAATCCATCCTTTTATCTTCAATATAATGCAGAACCGTATTTTGAAATCCATACGAATGGAAAAACAGCCTCTGTCATTTGTCTGAATATATGGGGTTTAAGATCTACGAGATATGAAGAAGAAAACAGAAGGCTGATCGAACAGGAAGAAAAAGGACAGCCGTTGTTTAAATCTGAATCTTACACAATATATGAGAAATGTGTAGAAGATCGTATTTATGGAGAACCTGCAGCATGGGCACTGCGTGGTGGAAAAATAGTTTTATCACCTGTACGCGCGGTGGAAGAATTCTGCTGGAGAGATACTCCGTGGGGAGACATGACAAGAATCCAGAACCGAACCGAGCGTTGGGACGCACCGGAAGATTCAGCCTACCCGAAATTACATACAGAGCATAACGTCATAAATGCAGCATTTTCGCTTGCAACAGATATTATGTGTCAGAACAGAAATAAAAAGTATGCCTTGCCAGGACAAGAAGGTCTGATGAATGCGGCTGTTTTTCAAAGAGAAGGAGAAGGTTTCGGAAGCTGGGTAAGAGACACCTGTCATGCAGCATTTCGATGTCAGAATCTACTTGCACCGGATGAAGCCAGGGAGTCGTTATCCTATATTTCTGAACATGGATTTAATAATGGCGTTGACTGTGCAGCAATGCCGGCGATTGCTGCATGGGATCATTATATAACAACAGGAGATATTCAGCTTTTGTATGAAATGTTGCCGGGAATTATAAAATATGCAGAAGAGGCAGATGCACGCTATGATGAAGAAATGCAGCTGATTCATGCGACAATGTGTCTTGCACAGGATGCCTTTGAAGAGCCGGAAAATGGAGGATATTGTCTTGGGACAGAAATTACATTTGCTTTGATGTATCAGGATGTTGCCAAGATATGTAAGGTTACAGGATGCTATCTGGAGAGAATTAAGTTCTGGGAAAATCGTGCAGAAGAAATGTTTACATCCATAAAGGAAAAATACTGGAATGAAGAAAAAGAATGCTTTACAAGTGGACCAATAGGAAGTGAAGCATACGAAAAAGGCTGGTGGGAGACGACTGGGGCAGAAATGGTTTTGTGGCCACGGTTTGGCATTGCAACTGAAAGACAGAGAAATTTGTTTTTGAAGACAATCGAAAGTAATCCAGAGGCATTTTCTGAGTTTGGAATTAACTGGTATCCGTTCCGCAAAGAAAAAAACCATTTCTGGAGAGCATGCTGGGTATCATGGACGCTTGGGTTATCAGAGGCAGCTGGTGAAAGTGGAAATAAAGAGTTTCTGAAAAAACTTATTTATGCACAGGTGAGAAATGTGCTCCTGAATAAATCTTTTCATGAAGTAATGGATGTTGATACAGGAAGAGCGTGGAGATGGCCGCACCTGCCATGGCATGCGGCAGGTTTTATTGGATTTATTGTTAATGGAATTTTTGGAATACGTTATAGTGAACAGGGAATTCAGATACATCCATGTATTTTGGATGAATTTGAGGGAGCAGTACTTGATTCTGTTCCATATCAGAATGCAAAATTTGTATTTGAGATACATGGGCATGGTGACAGCTATACAGTAAAAATGGATGGAAATCTGGTGGAAGGTTCCTTTGGCAAGGAAATGACAGGAGAGCATAAGGTGGATATATATGCTTATGAAACTGAATAAAATCGGTATGGTAAGAAATAACTGTGAGGATAGAACATGAGCATAAAGAAAGCAATTGCAGCCGGACATATCTGTCTGGATATTACACCGGCTTTTAAGAGCAAGGAAGAAAAAAACATCAAAGACCTTTTCAGACCGGGGCAACTAATCGCAATGGATGCGGCCAAAGTAAGTCTTGGCGGATCGGTATCCAACACAGGTGTTGGCATGAAACGTCTTGGCGCAGATGTAGAACTAATGGGAATGGTCGGAGATGATGCATTTGGTCAGATGGTTCTCAACGAACTGGAAAAATATGGTGCATCTCCGGAGAGCATGATTGTAAGAAAAGGAGTCGGAACTTCTTATTCTGTAATCCTTGCACCGGCAGGCATTGACAGGATCTTCCTTCACTGCTCAGGTGCTAATGATACATTTACTCTGGATGATATCGATCTGGAAAAGGTAAAAGGAGCAAATCTGTTCCATTTTGGCTATCCATCGCTGATGCGGAAGATGTATATTGATGGCGGCAAAGAACTGGTTCGTCTTTTAAAGGCTGTTCATGAACAGGGAGTTGCAATCTCTGTTGATATGGCAATGTTTGAAGAAAGTACAGAAGCAGGTACCCAGGATTGGAACGAAGTTCTGAAATCTGTGATTCCGTACATTGATTTCTTTGTGCCGAGTGTTGAAGAACTCTGCATTATGCTGGACCGTGACCGTTATCATGAATGGAACGAAAGGGCAAATGGTTCAGATGTAACGAACTTCCTTGATGTTGAAAAAGATATCAGGCCACTGGCAGATAAGCTTCTCTCCTATGGTGCAAAAGTTATCCTGATCAAATGTGGTACACCGGGCATCTATTTTCGCACAGCAGCCAAGGAACAGCTTCTGAAGATTGGTGGTGGAATCGGAGAAGAGATTGCGGAGACATGGGCAGTCAAAGAAGCTTTTGAGAAGAGTTATTTCGTAGAAAAAGACAAAGTCGCATCTGGAACAGGCGCCGGAGATACGACGATTGCTGCATTCTTAAGTGCTATCCTGGAAGGCAAAAGCTGGGAGGATGCTCTTCATCTTGCAACAGCGACCGGAGCGCTCTGTGTACAGACCTATGATGCGCTCAGTGGAATCATTCCACTTGATGAAGTACAGAAGAAGATTGCCGCAGGTTGGGAAAAAAGAAAGTAAGAGGTAGAAAAAATGTTAGTTAATATGAATGATGTGCTTTATCCGGCAAAAAAGGGAAAATATGCAGTAGGACTATTTAATGCGGTAAACCTGGAACTGGCGCGAGGAATCATTGCAGCAGCAGAAAGTTCTCAGTCACCGGTCATCATGGGAACAGCGGAAGTACTTCTTCCATACGGACCACTGGAGGAGGTTTCCTATTACCTTATCCCTATGGCTAAGAAAGCAAATGTTCCGGTTGTTATCCATCTGGATCATGGTCTTACTTTTGAGACGGTTGACAAGGCTTTGGAGCTTGGCTTTACATCGGTTATGCTGGATGCTTCTACACTTCCTTTTGAGGAAAACATCGCCAGAGTAAAGGCCGTTGTGGAGAAAGCACGTAAATACGGTGCTACAGTTGAGGCTGAGCTTGGACTTGTGGGCGGAAGTGAGGATGGAAGCTGTGACCACGGTATCCGCTGCACAGATCCGGATGATGCGGTCGTTTACGCAAGAGAGACAGGTATTGATGCGCTTGCAGTTGCCATCGGTAATGCCCATGGTAATTATCCGGTAGCGCCGACGCTTGCTTTTGATGTATTGGAGAAGATCCATGAGAAAGTGGATATTCCGCTGGTTCTTCATGGCGGCAGTGGTATCACTGATAAAGATTTCCAGAGGGCGATCTCTCTTGGCATCCGTAAGGTGAATATTGCCACAGCAAGCTTTAACAGCCTGACAGCTCATGTGGAGAAATATATGGAATCAACAGATAAGCATAATTTCTTTGACCTCAATGAGGCTATGGTCCAGGGTACTTACGAGAATGTGAAGAGACATATTCTTGTATTTAATGAGCCATATCAGGAGTAGGTCAAGGATTTTCTTGTAAAAAAAGAAAAGGTCTGATAAGATGTTCTCAGTGAAAATAACTGGGAACATCTTTTTTGTGCCCATAAAAGAGGAGAGATAAAAATGGAACAGAAAGAGACTGTCTGTTCAGTTGCGAAGAAATGCGGCGGTTGCCGTTATCAGGGTGTATCCTACCAGGAGCAGCTTCGCAGGAAACAGAGAATTACAGAAGGCCTTCTGAAAAAATTCGGAAAAGTAGAGCCGATCATTGGAATGGAAGATCCCTATTATTACAGAAACAAAGTTCATGCAGCTTTTGGCCGTGACCGGAAGGGAAACGTAATTTCCGGGATTTATGAGGAGAAGAGTCATAGGATCGTTTCCGTAGATGACTGTATGATCGAAGATAAAAAAAGTCAGGAGATCATCCGTACCATACG
>OIAH01000810.1_pt1 | contig 11189 bp, 7 predicted proteins | sample 1580711 | NCBI WGS metagenome assembly OIAH01 (sample SAMEA3882556, study PRJEB24775) | human gut metagenome | biome: human-associated habitat; feature: intestine environment; material: feces | place: Netherlands | collected 2009/2010
AGGGCGGTGCATCCGGCCGTCTGCACGGCAAAGTCACCGGCAAGGAAGTTGCCGAGGCTCTGGCCCAGCTGGCCGGTTCGCCCATCGACAAGAAGAAGATCGAGCTGGAGACCAAGGACATCAAGGACGCGGGCGTCTTCAACGGCAAGGTCCGCCTTTATGTCGGTGTCACCGCTTCCTTTAAAGTTCAGGTCGAAGTGGAGCAGGCCTGATCCAGCCGTTCTCTGCGCCCCCTCTCGGCAGGGGGCGCTTTTTGGCTTTACGGACACGATAACGATTCAGAAGGATAACAGCCATGCCGAACGAACGACATTACAACGAACTCAACCTCGAGAGCGTGGGCATCAACCTGCCCTATAACATGCAGGCAGAGCAGAGCGTGCTGGGCGCAGTGCTGCTCAAGCCGGAGACCCTGACCGATCTGGTGGAGATCATCCGGCCCGAGATGTTCTATACCCGCCAGAATGCGCAGATCTACTCCGAGATGCTGCGGCTCTTCACCAGCGACCAGACCATCGACTTCGTGACCCTGCTGGACGCCGTCATTTCAGACGGCGTCTTCCCCAGCGCTGACGAGGCGAAGGTCTACCTGACCGGTCTGGCCGAGACAGTGCCCAGCATCTCCAACGTCAAGGCCTACGCCCAGATCGTGCAGGAAAAGTATCTGGTGCGCCAGCTCATGGGGGTGGCAAAGGACATCTTACAGGACGCCGGGGACGAGCCGGACGCCGACCTGCTGCTGGAAAACGCCGAGCAGCGCATCTATGAGATACGCTCAGGCCGGGATTCCAGCGCATTGACGCCCCTTTCTTCCAGCATGGTGGAGACGCTGACCAATCTTCAGAAGATCAGCGGCCCCGACGCCGACAAGTACAAGGGCATCCCTACCGGCTTCCGCCTGCTGGATACCGTCCTCACCGGCCTTGGCCGCGGCGACCTCATCATCCTTGCGGCCCGCCCCGGTATGGGCAAGACCAGCTTTGCGCTGAACATCGCCACCCGCGTGGCCATGCAGCAGAAGGTGCCGGTGGCCATCTTCAGCCTGGAAATGACCAAGGAGCAGCTGACCAACCGCATCCTCTCGGCGGAGGCGGGCATCGACAGTCAGGCCTTCCGCACCGGTGCGCTCCGGGCTGAGGACTGGGAGTATCTGGCACTGGCAACGGAAAAGCTCCACGATGCCCCCATCTATATGGACGACACCTCGGGCATCACCATCACCGAGATGAAGGCGAAGATCCGCCGGGTCAATCAGGACCCCGCCCGCCCCAACGTGGGCCTCATCGTCATCGACTACCTGCAGCTGATGACCAGCGGCCAGCGCAGCGAGAACCGCGTGCAGGAGATCAGCTCCATCACCCGAAACCTCAAGATTATGGCCAAAGAGATGAACGTCCCCATCATCGCCCTGAGTCAGCTGTCCCGTGCCGTGGAAAAGCAGGGCAACAACTCCAGCCACCGCCCCCAACTGTCCGACCTGCGTGACTCTGGCTCCATCGAGCAGGACGCCGACTGCGTCCTTTTCCTCTACCGCGACTCCTACTACGCCAGCCAGAACCCCGACGGCGCGGAGGTGGATGCCGACACCGCCGAGTGCATCGTGGCAAAGAACCGTCATGGTGAGACCAGCACGGTGCCGCTGGGCTGGGATGGCGCCCACACCCGGTTCATGGACGTGGACTTCAAGCGCTGATGACGTGCGAAGAAATTTTGCAGACGGTGCGCGGCTTCTGCGCCCGGGAGGGGCTGCTGGAGGGCAGGCGGCAGATCGCGCTGGCCGTCTCGGGCGGGGCGGACAGCATGGCGCTGCTCTGCCTCATGCGCCCACTGGCCGAGGAAAACGGCATCACACTCACGGTCTGCCATGTCAACCACGGCCTGCGGGGGGAGACAGCCGACCGGGACGAGGCCTTCGTCCGGGAGGCCTGCGCCCGGCTGGGTCTGCCGCTGCGGGTCTTCCATGCCGCTGAGCTGGAAGCAGAGGTGGGCAGGCCGCAGACCGGGGAGGACTGGGCGCGCCGTCTGCGGTACGCCTGCTTCGGGCGGCTGCTGGCAGAGGGGATAGACGCCGTCGCAACGGCCCATACTGGAAGTGATCAGGCCGAGACGCTGCTGTTCCGGCTGGCCCGGGGAACGGGCCTCCACGGTGCGGCGGGCATCCGGCCCAGCCGGCCGGGCTACCTGCGGCCCCTGCTCTGCCTGACCCGGGCCGACACCGAGGCCGTTTGCCGCGCCTGCGGGGAGACGTGGGTGACAGACGAGACCAACGAGGCCGACGACTACGCCCGCAACCGCCTGCGCCACGGCGCACTGCCTGCCCTTTGCGCAGCCAACCGCGCCGCCGAGCGCAATCTGGCCCGCTTCTGCGAGAAGGCCGCCCGGGCGGACGAATACTTCGCCCGGCAGGCGGAAAGCCTGCTGGCCTCAGCCCGGGTGACAGACCCGAAGTGCCTGCCCGGCGGGGCAAGGTGCGCCCTGCGCACCGGACAGCCGGTGTGGCGGCTGACAGCTCTGCGACAGGCCGACCCTCTCATCCTCGACACGGCTCTCCACCGCCTCGTGGAGCCGGTGCGGGACGCGGAGGAAAAGTATATCCGGCTGCTGGCGGCTCTCGTGGAGAGGGGCAGCGGCGCGGTGCAGCTCACCGACAACGTCCGCTTCTGTGGACGGGAAGGGCTGCTCTGGCGGGAGGAAAGCGACAACAACATCCGCCCGCAGGGGGAAAAAGCAGATGTTCCGGAGCGTGCAGTATCCCTGCCCGAGGGCGGCGATTACCCGCTGCCCGGAGGCGGAACGCTGCAGATTCGGGTGGTTTCGGCCTGTTTTGAAGAAAAAACACAGGTCGTTCATAAAAAAGACTTAAAAAATCAGGCGGATTATGCTAAAATAAACTTGATATGTCCTGCTCTGCGGCTGCGCTGCCGTCAGCCGGGCGACCGCTTCCGCCCGGCTGGGCGGGGGACAGACCGGGAGCTGCGCAAATGGATGAACGAGGCGGGCATCCCGCTCCGGGAACGGGACACGCTGCCGCTGCTGGCGGCAGGAAAGCAGGTGCTGTGGGTCTGCGGCGAGGGCTTTGCCGATGGGCTTGCCCCCGGGCCGGACACAGAGCGGCTGCTGCAAGTGAAACTGGAAAATTGGGAGGAATCGAATCATGACCATGCATGATGATATTATGAAGGTCCTCGTCTCGGAAGAGGAACTGAAAGCAAAGGTAGCAGAGCTGGGCGCTCAGATCAGCAGGGACTACGAGGGCAAGAACCTCGTCCTCGTCTCCATCCTCAAGGGGTCGGTGGTCTTTATGGCCGACCTGATGCGGGCTGTGACCATCCCGTGCAACATCGACTTTATGGTGGTGTCCAGCTACGGCGGCGGCAACACCACCAGCACCGGCCTCGTCAAGATCATCAAAGATCTGGACGGCGACCTGTCCGGCAAGGATGTGCTCATCGTAGAGGACATCCTCGACACCGGCATCACCCTGTCCAACCTTGTGCCCATGCTCAAGATGCGCAACCCGAACTCGGTGAAGATCTGCACCATCCTCGACAAGCCCAGCCGCCGCAAGGCGGACATCGCCCCGGACTACGAGGGCTTCGCTGTGCCGGACGAGTTCGTGGTGGGCTATGGCCTCGACTACGATGAAAAGTACCGCAACCTGCCTTACATCGGTGTGCTCAAGCCCCGCGTCTACGAAAAGTAAGAAATAAAACCAGAACTGGAGTTGATTCCTTTTGCAACCTAAAAGACCTCGTATCAATCCGCTCATCCTTGCACTGGCGCTGGCCGCTGTGCTGATGGTCTGGTCGGTGATGGGCAGCGGCTCGGGCAGCACCAGCGGCTCGACCATGAGCTACTCCACCGTCGTCCATTATTTTGAGCACAATCAGGTCACGGCCTTCACGCTGGACCGCAACACCAGCGTCATCACCCTGAACCTGAAGGAGGGCGACCTGCCCCTGCCGGACGTCTCCTCCACCCAAAGCACCACGCAGGCCACCGGCGGTCTGCTGAGCGGGATGTTCTCCACCTCGTCGGAGTCCACCGGCGCGGTACAGGAGGACGACGGCACTGTCACCGTCCGTTATAAGCTGCCCTACGCCTACGTTTTCATCGAGAACGTGGAGAAATATATCGAGTCCTACGACGCGGCGAACCCCGACGCGCCCATGACCTACGACTACACCTCCCTCAAGGAGACCATCCCATGGATGGAGATCATCTTCTATCTGGGGATGCTGGGCTGCACCGGCTTCCTGCTCTTCTCCATGATGCGGGGCGGCGTCGGCGGTGGCGGCGGCATCATGAATGTCGGCAAGGCCAAGGTAAAGGACGAGCACGAGAACAAGAAGACGGCCACCTTTGCCGATGTGGCCGGTGAGGACGAAGAGAAGGAAGAGCTGAAAGAGGTCGTGGAGTTCCTCAAGAGTCCCGACAAGTTCAACTCTCTGGGTGCACGCATCCCCCATGGCGTACTGCTCGTCGGCCCTCCGGGCACCGGCAAGACCCTGCTGGCCCGCGCCTGTGCCGGTGAGGCCGGCGTGCCCTTCTACTCCATCTCCGGCTCGGACTTCGTCGAGATGTACGTCGGCGTGGGCGCATCCCGCGTGCGCGACCTCTTCGACAAGGCAAAAAAGACGATGCCCTGCATCATCTTCATTGATGAGATCGACGCAGTGGGCCGTCAGCGCGGTGCCGGCCTCGGCGGCGGCCACGATGAACGTGAGCAGACGCTGAACCAGCTGCTGGTGGAGTTGGATGGCTTCGAGGCCAACGACGGCGTCATCGTCATGGCTGCCACCAACCGCGCCGACATTCTGGACAAGGCCCTGCTCCGTCCGGGCCGTTTCGACCGTCAGGTCTACGTTGGCCTGCCCGACGTCAAAGGCCGTGAGGAGATCCTCAAGGTCCACACCAAGAACAAGCCCCTCGCCCCGGATGTCTCGCTGCGGGTCATCGCACAGCGCACCGCGGGCTTTGCAGGCGCTGACCTCGAGAACCTCGTCAACGAGGCCGCTCTGCTGGCTGCACGCCGCAGCCGCAAGGCCATCACGATGGAGGACATCGAGGAGGCATCCATGAAGGTCATGGCCGGCCCGGAGAAAAAGAGCCGGGTCGTCACCCCCGAGGAGAAAAAGCTCACTGCCTACCATGAGGCGGGCCACGCAGTGGCGGGCTTCTACTGCAAGCACCACCCCCGTGTGCATGAGATCACCATCATCCCCCGCGGTCAGGCAGGCGGCTACACCATGTATCTGCCCGAAAAGGACCGCAGCTACGTCACCAAGGGCGAGATGTTCGAGGATATTGTGTCCAGTTTGGGCGGCCGCGTGGCCGAGCAGCTCATCCTCGACGACATCTCCACCGGTGCGTCCAATGACCTGCAGCAGGCCACGAACATCGCCCGCCAGATGATCACCAAGTACGGCTTCTCCGAGCGCCTCGGCCCTGTGGTCTACGGCACCTCGCAGGAGGAGACCTTCCTTGGCCGCGATTTTGGTCAGGGCAAGGGCTACAGCGAGACCACCGCTGCCGAGATCGACGGCGAGATGCGGGACATCATCGACGAGGCCTATGAGACCTGCCGCCGCACCCTCACCGAGCACATCGACCAGCTCCATGCGCTGGCACAGGCTCTGATGGAGCGCGAGAAGCTGAACGAGAAGGAGTTCAACGCCGTGATGGCAGGCGAGACCCTGCCCCCGCGTGAGGACCCGGACGCAAAGCCCGCCGAGGCCGAGCCGACCGTCCAGCCTGTGGAGCAGGCTGAGGCCGCAGAGCCTGCTGAGCCTGCCGAAGCTGCCGAGCCGGTGGACGCTGCCCCGCAGGCAGCCCCCGGGATGCCGGATGAGGGCGAAGCAGCCGAGTAAACCGAGAAAGGGGAGAGTCCTGTGGAGGAAAATTTTGAACCGGTCGCACGGACCCGGGCCAACTACTATACCCCGGGCAGCCCGGTGCAGTTCGTCTGCGTGGAGCTGCTCAAGGGCGAAGTCAGCGGCGAGCACGCGGTCTGTCTGACCTTTAAGAACATTTCCCGTGTGACTCTGACGGCGCTGGAGATCCATTTCAAGTGCAAGGGCGTGGATGGCGTCATCCTCTGCGAGGATGCCTTCGAGTACCGCGACCTCGCTGCCAAGCCGGGCGAGAGCTTCGGTATGGACGAAGCCGTCTTTGTCACCCAGAAGGCCATCACCAGCGTGGACGTTACATTGCAGAACGTCTACAGCGGCAGGAAGGTCGTCCACCTCGAGAGCATCAAGCGGGTGCGCCTGCCGGCCCCCCGCCGCCTGAGTCCCGAGATGCAGAAGGCCCTCGAGGCCCGAATGAACCGCACCGGCATGAAGTTCATGCCGCAGGTCTTTGAGAATGGCTGGTACTGCGCCTGCGGTGCCTTCCACCCGAAGGAGGAGGACACCGTCTACTGCTCCGAGTGCGGCAGCGACCGCATCCTGCTGCAAAACGCACTGAACACCCTGCTTCAGCCGGAAGAGCCGGTGCGTCAGCCCGCGCCGCAGCCTGCGGCCCAGCCGACGGCATCCGCCGCCCCTGCCGAAGAGCCGACCCGCATCATGGGTGCGGCGCAGGAGGAGGCTACCCGCATCATCCCGCCCCGCCCGGAGGTGCGCTCTGCGCCCAGCTTTGCGCCTGCGGCACCGGAGGCCACCCGGGTGATGTCCAGCGCCCCGGAGCAGGAGGCGACCCGCGTCCTGCCCCGTCAGCCTGAGCCGGTGCACCCGGCAGCCTTTGCGCCGGACGAGAGCGAGGAGAAGTACGGCACCCGTGTGATGCCTTCGGCCCACATCGCGCCGCCGTCCCGTGTACAGGCCCAGCCGCTGGATGAGGAGGACGACTACGAAGAGGAGGACGCCCGCGACAGCATCGCGGAGACGCTCATCCGCTGGGTGCCGCCCATCACCGCCATCGTGTGTGCAGGCATCGCCCTGTGGGGCTTCGTGTATTCCCAGTTCGTAATGTAGATCGCTGTATGGCGGAGGAGGCAGAGGCTTCCTCCGCCGTTTTGTTAAAGGCTCTCCCGAAAGGCTCCCCCCTTGGGGGAGCTGGCGAGCGAAGCGAGACTGAGAGGGCAAGGCCGCTCACCGCGAGGCTCAGGCACAGCGACCGTATCACCCTGACCGAGGGGCTGCTTATCGCTGTGCCGGTGGCTCTGCCCTGACTGGCTTGCCCTCTCCGTCACCTTCGGTGACACCTCTCCCAAGGGGAGAGGCTTTCGTAGGAAGCTGAAAACTAGGAGAATTGTTATGGCAGAAGAATATTTGCAAGCCGCATTCGAGATCAAAGCGGCCTGCGACGACATCAGCCGGAAGCTGCTGCGCTGGCACTGGGAGCAGAAACCCGGTGCCCACAGCGTGGACGCTCTGCTGAAGCATCTGGCCCAGCGCCAGAAGGAAAGCCCGGACTACTACGAGCATCTGCCCGAGCTGAGCGGCCGCACCAGCTGGCAGCAGCTGGACACCACCCTCTGTATGCGTGTCCTGCTGGACCCGGAGAAGGACGCCGCCCGTCCATTGGACCTGCTGGGGGATACGCCCCGCCCGGCAGCGGCCCGCCGCGCCTGCAATGCGGTGCGGATGGCCCGCAACGAGGCCGCGCACGCCTCCGACAAGACCGCTGCCGCACAGGCGGCCCTCCGGTTCAACGAGGCCGTGGAGGAGCTGGAGGCGGGCTATGAGGGTACGGCCCTGACCACCGGCGACCTTGAGAAATATTACCGGATGGCAGAGGACTTTCTGGCCCGCTGCGGCGCTTCGGAGACCATCGAGCCGCAGAAAAAGGCCGGGGACGAGCCGCCCCGCCGCCCGAAAGTTCAGACGCCGCGGGCCGATGCCTCTGCCCGGAAGCGCCAGAGCAGCGGAGGCCGCACGGCATCCCGGGGAACGTCCGGCCGCAGCCGGAAGACCTCCGGGAAGACAGGCCGCAGCCGCCCGGCCACGGCCCGCCGCAAAAAACGTCAGCGCACCCAGAGCCGTGCCCTCACGGTGGTGCTGCTGGCTGTCGTTCTGCTGGGCCTGCTGGTCCGGGCATGGACGATGGGACTGATGAAATAGCAGCTGTGCTGCGCGTGGGCGAGAAGGTCTTTTCGCATCCCCGTGGGACATCCCTCATACACTGAGGGACAAGGGGGTGTGCGGATGGTGCAGGGGATGGAGATGCTTTTCGCGCTGTTCGGCGGGCTGGCGATGTTCCTCTACGGGATGGACCGGATGAGCCGTGCCTTGCAGCGGGCGGCAGGCGACGCCATGAAGCGGCTGCTGGCCCGGCTGACGGCCACACCGCTGCTGGGGGTGCTTACCGGGCTGGCCGTGACGGCGGTGCTCCAGAGCAGCTCGGCGGCGACGGTCATGGTCATCGGCTTCGTCAGCGCCGGACTGCTGGAGCTGCCCCGGGCTGTGGCCGTCATCTACGGCATCAACATCGGTACGACCATGACGGCCCAGCTCATCGCCTTTGATGCCCAGCAGCTGGTGTATCCGGTGCTGTTTGCGGGCTTCGTCATCGATTTCGCGGCCCGTAAGGCCCGCTGGCAGGCCGTGGGAGAGGCGGTATTCTCCTTCGGGCTGCTCTTCGAGGGCATCGGCATTCTGGGCCGGGCCTTGCAGCCCCTCGCGGGGCAGGAAGTTTTTCTTGGGTGGATGACCCGGGTGAAGGCGTCGCCGCTGCTGGGCATCCTGCTGGGGCTGGGCATGACGATGGTGGTACAGAGCAGCTCGGCCACCATCGCCCTCCTGCAGAATGTGGCCCGGCAGGCCGGGCCGGACGGCATCCACAGCGTGCTGGGCCTCGCCGGGGCGGTGCCTGTCCTGCTGGGGGACAACATCGGCACTACGGTCACGGCGCTGTTGGCCTGCATCGGGCAGGGCAGGGACGCCGCCCGGGCTGCGCTGGCCCACAGCTGCTTCAATCTCACCGGAAGCCTGCTGGCGGCGGCGCTGCTGCCCGGGTTCGTCCGGCTGGTGGAGCTGGTCTCCCCCAAAGGCCCGGAGCTGGAGATCATTTCCCGGCAGATCGCCAACGCCCACACCCTCTTCAACATCTGCTGCGCCCTGCTCTGGCTGCCCCTCCTGCCGTGGATGGTGCGGCTGGTCTGTGCGCTGGTGCCGGAGGAGTAGCCCTCTCCGTCACGCCGCAGGCGGACAACTCTTTCGTAGCGGCATGCCCTCTCAGTCATCGATGCGCGATGCCAGCTCCCCCAAAGGGGGAGCCGTTGGCATGTCGGGCAACTCTGCGCTGACCGCTGAAAGCTCAATATGGCGTAAAAGGTAGTGCCCTGCTACAGAGGGCAGCAGCTTATAGACAAGAACACCTTGTCAAGCTGTTGTGAATCTCTGTAGCAGGGCACTACTGTTTACGACAAAATCAGACTTTGCTCGTCCCGCGTGGGCCTGACCGGCACGCCAGTGGCTCCCCCTCTGGGGGCAACGGCGACGACCGCCGCCAGCGGCGGAAACCGGGAGGAGCTGTTGGGGCAGCGGCCAGCAGGATGCAAGCGACAGCGAAGCAGACGCTGGGAGCCGCAACCCGGCCTTGGCGCAAAGCGCCTGAGAGGGTATTACCAGAACCAATAGCGTTTCTTGATGGCGATATAGGCGATGATGATGCCCACGATGACCACAAGACCCGCGATGAAGAAGGTAAAGTCCACATGGACGAAGCGGAGATTCTGGGTGGTCAGCAGGTATTCGCCCGCCGTGTCTGCCTCGAGGACATGATCCCTGTAGCTGTTGAGGAACTGCCACTTGCCCTTGACGGCGTTGTGGAGGTAGACGCGGGTGTAGGCGGCGTTGTCGCCGGTCATCTCGACCTGAACGACGCCGGGCAGAGCTGCACCGCCGTTGAGGGTGAAGGTGACGCCGTACTCAGAGGGGGCAAAGCTCAGGGCCGTGCTCACCTGTGCGGCGGTGTTCTTCACGCCGGTGCCTGCGATGCGGATGGTGTAGCCGTCGGCCTCCACCACGAGGGTCTTGCCGCTGAGGCGGAGGGCGTTCAGCATCTCGCTGGTGACGACGGGCACTTCGCGCTGTGCAAAGGCCACTTCATCGCCTTCGGCAGCCTCGATGGCCTCCACGACGGGGTCGATGAGGGCCTCCCCGCTGCCGTCGCCGCTGTTGTCACCGCTGCCAGAGCCGCCGCTGGATGCACTGCGGTTGACGATGACCGTCACCGAGGCGGACGCCGTGCCGTTGGACACGACCACAGAGGTTGCGCCCGTGCCCACAGCGGTGATGACGCCCTTGGCGCTCACAGAAGCCACCTTGGAGTCGTTCGACTTGAAGGTAAGGGACTGGGAGGCCGAGGAGGGAGTCACTTTTCCGGTGATAGTGCGGCTTGCGCCCGGCTTCAGGACGACGTAACTGGTGTTCAAGTCAATGGACTGACGGTCCACGCCGCTGTTGACGACCTTGATGGTGGCCGAGGCGGTCACATCGCCGCAGGTGGCGGTGATGGTGGCGGTGCCGGGGGCAACGCCGGTGACTTTGCCAAAGTTGTTGACGGTGGCCACAGCCGGATTCGAGGAGCTGAGGCTCACGCTGGCGTAATTCGATGCACTGGTGGGCAGCACGCCCAGCGACAGGGAAGTGGTGTCGCCGACGGAGATGGTGTTTGAAGCCAGCGTGATGTCCATCTCCTTGACGATCATGGAGTCGTCCAGCTCGGTGGTGATGGTGTAGACGCAGCTGACGCCGTTCGCGCTGGCGACGACCTGCGCCGTGCCGACGCCCACAGCCTGTGCCACGCCCTCAGACGTCACGGACACGATGGTGGGGTCATTGGACAGGAAAGTCACCGTGGCGGTGCGTGCGGCCTTGGCGGGCAGGATGACGGGCGAGAGCTGCTGCGGGTCGCCCACAAGCATCAGCGACGCCCCGCGCAGGATGGGCACCAGCGACATGGCCGTGCTGCACTGGCTGGCCTCGTCCATGATGACCATGTCAAAGCTCGGCTCCGGGTCGCCCAGGCGGTGGGCGGAGATGCAGGTCGTGGCCACAATGGGAAAGACGCGCAGCAGCTTTTTCAGGTTCTCCGGCTCCGAGATGTACTTGTTGAACTGCGTGACCCGCTCCTTGTCGGTGTCGGGGCTGTGGACGATGCTCATTAAATCGTTGTATTTCGGCTCCTCCAACCGGCGGATGCAGCGGGCCGAGGTGTAGTAGAGGTAGCGCAGCAGCTCG
>OIAH01000811.1_pt1 | contig 11178 bp, 8 predicted proteins | sample 1580711 | NCBI WGS metagenome assembly OIAH01 (sample SAMEA3882556, study PRJEB24775) | human gut metagenome | biome: human-associated habitat; feature: intestine environment; material: feces | place: Netherlands | collected 2009/2010
CGGTCTTTCATGCAGCAGGGGCTCTCAATGTTTTTATGTCCTGCTCATATCGTCTGTAATCGGAACAGGTACGATTCTGCAAGCGTACCGGCATTTAATATGAGCAGGACATTGTCAAGAGGCAAAATCGGGCCTGGCCCCAACGATATGGGGTCAGGCCCTCTCCCTATATCAACCCGTCCGCGGCGACCTCGGCGTGTCTTACCGACGCTCGTCTTTGCAGTTTAATATCCGCCCGCGGCGATCTCTCGCTGGGCAATCCGTTGCTACGGCTGAGGCTTCTACGTCGAACCGACAGTCTGTGCACGCGTGTGGCGCCCTGGGCGCTCGCAGAAAAGGGACCTGAGGTTCGCCTCAACGGCTTCGGATCGAACCGCTTCCGGGGTGACTGGCTTATGTGCGGGGGACCGCCCCCTACGCCTCCTCGGCCATGAGGCCGACCGCCCACACCCAGCAGGCGAGCTCGCGCGCCGTGGCGACGTTCGCCTTGTTGCCGTGGACCCCGCGCGCGAGCAGCGCCTCCCGCCTCTCGACCAGCCTCCGCACGCCCTTGGCGGCATGCCTGCGGGCGACCCGGTCCGGGGCCTGGCCCTTGGCGAGGTCCTTCGGCCGCCCCGAGCACGTCAGGTAGTGCCACGCGGCCTCGACCAGCGTCTTCCTCAGGTGCTTGTTGCCTGCCTTGGTGATCGCGCCCCTGCGGTCGCTCTCCCCGCTGGAGTGCTCGGAGGGCGTCAGGCCGACCCACGCGGCGAACGAGCGGGCGTTCCTGAACCTGGAGAACTCGCCGGCCTCGAACACGAGGTCGGCGGCGGAAGCGGTGTCGACGCCCTTGAGGCAGCGCAGGGAGTCGACCCTCTTCCGCCACCTGGGCTTGCGGGCCTTGGCCTCGACGAGCCCCTCGAGCCTCGCCTTCTCCTCCGCCGCCCGCCTGACCGCGTCGACGTAGTAGGCGAGCACCTCCTCGTCGGCCCCCTCCGCGAACCTTATCGACTCGATCCAGGACCAGTGCGCCCGGGTCCAGTTGCCCTTCCTGCTGTTAGCGCTACTGTAAAAACAACCATTTTGACCAACGCTCAACAACCAATCATGCCAACGCAATCCCGCCATTTGCGCCAACGCATTTTCACCATTTCCACCAACGCCGGGGCTTACGCTTCGATCGACGAGCGAACGATGCTTTCGGGAGGAGCGGGCCGTGGCGGAGAAGAACCTGATCGGAGAGTTGGACATGTACAGGGAAGCGGGCATAAAGCCCAACTTCAGCGACATAGCGAAGCGCTACGGCAAGGACAGGCACACCGTGGCGTCGTACTGGAGGGCCGAGGGCGGGCGACCCCACGACGGGCGCGGCGACAGGGCGGGCTCGTTCGACGCGCACATCGAGGAGGTGGCCGCCAAGGCGCAGCTGCCGGGAGTCACCAAGAAGGGCATCCACGAGTGGCTGCTGCACAGGTATCCCGGCGAGGACCTGGCCGGCTACAACGCCTTCACCCAGTTCATGCGCAAGAACGGCATCGCCGTCGGGGCCTCCGGCGGCCCGGAGCCGCACCCGCGCTTCGAGACGCCGCCCGGACTGCAGCTGCAGTTCGACTGGAAGGAGTCCGTCAAGATGGCGAACCGCGACGGCGAGCTGTTCGAGTTCAACGTGTTCGCGGCGACGCTGGGCCATTCCCGCAGGCACATATTCATCCGGTCGAGGACCAGGACGACCGACGACCTGGTCAGGTGCATGTACGCCACGATCGCGAGGCTCGGCGGCGTGCCGCGCGAGTGGGTCACGGACAACATGTCCGCCCTGGTGACGGTCAAGGGCGGCAGGCGCCTCAAGGTCCAGCGCGCGTACGAGTTCGCCAAGGCCGCCGGCTTCGAGCTGAAGCTGTGCCGCCCGCGCAGCCCCCAGACGAAGGGCAAGGTCGAGTCGTCGAACCGCTTCCTGTCGCGGCTCATGGCCTACCAGGGCGACTTCGACGGCTGGGACGACATCGACGAGATCGTCGCGCGGATCGAGGACGCCAGCAACTCCGAGCCCAACGAGACCACGGGGCTGCCGCCCTCCGCGCTGTTCATGGAGGAGAAGGACGCGCTGCTGCCCGTCGGCAACCTGCGCGCCCTCGAGGAGGCGATGGGCGACGTGGTGCGCGTGGCCAGGGTGCCGGCCACGATGCTGGTGAGCGCGCACGGCGAGCCCATGTCGGTGCCCAGGCGCTGCATCGGCAGGCCCGCCCGCATCGTCTGCATGCCCGGCGGCGCGATGGACTGCTACGTCGGCGGCGAGCTGGTGGCCACGCACGTGGCGGGCGGGCCGGCCTACGACCCGGCGCACTACGCCGAGGCCATGGCCGGCAAGCGGTGGTTCGGCGACGCCGCCGGCGACATCGAGGCGGCCGCCGCGGCCAACCTCGGCCTGCTCGACTCGATAGGGGGCTCGCTGTGAGCGCCGCCGTGCAGGCCAGCCCCCTCAACCGCCTGGCGGCCAACCTCGAGGAGCTGGGGCTCGAGGGCATGGCGTCGTCGGTGCCCGAGTACGTCAGGCTCGTCGCCGACGGGAGGAAGGGCCTGGTCGACGCCATGCTCGAGCTCACCGACGCCCAGATAGCCCTCAAGCGGCGCGCCGACGACGAGCGCCGCACGAGGATGGCCAACTTCCCCTACATAAAGACGCTGGCCGACTTCGACTGGGGCTTCCAGCCGAGCGTGCCGCGCGGGCTGGTCGAGCAGCTGGCCACGCTCGAGTTCATCGACCGCGGCGACAACGTCGTGCTCGTCGGCAGCCCGGGCGTCGGCAAGACCCACCTGTCGATAGCCATAGGCCACGAGGCGGTGATGGCCCGCAAGCAGGTGTACTTCGCCGACTGCTCGAGGCTGGTCGAGGACCTCAAGCACGCCTCGGCGAAGGAGGCGCTGGCGCGCAGGATGCGGTTCTACGAGCACTGCAGCCTGCTGATAATAGACGAGCTCGGCTACCTCGACATCGGCAAGGAGGGCGCCGACCTGCTGTTCCAGCTGGTCAACAGGCGCTACGCGCTAAAGCGGTCGACCGTCGTCACGACCAACGTGCCGGTGGGCAGGTGGGGCGACGTGTTCGGCAGCAACGTCACGGCCTCGGCGGTGGCCGACAGGCTTTGCCACCATTGCGCGATGATCAAGATAACGGGACGGTCGTACCGCCTGAAGGACGTATCCATCGGCGGCGAGGACGGGAAGGAGGAGGGAGCCTAGACGCCGAAAGCGGCGCATCCGCGTTGGCGAATCCGGCGCATCCGCGTTGGCGCGATTGGCGAAAATACGTTGGTGAAAATGGTGAAAAATATATTGACGCTAACAAGGAGGCGCCCGGGGCAGGGAAAGTGCGACGAGGCGGACGCGGAGAGGGCCGCCCGCGCGGCGATGTCCGGCTCGAAGCTCGGGACCCCCAAGAGCCAGGACGGGTGGGTCGACGGGGTGCGCTGCATGCTCGCGGCGCGCTCCGGGGCGGTGAAGGCGCGGACCTCGGCGATAAACACCGCGAGGTCGCTGCTCACCACCGCGCCGGAGGGGCTCAGGTCGAGGTTCCGCGGCATGGGAGGGCCGAGGCTGATGGAGGAGCTCCCCTCCGTGCGCGCCGAGGGCGCGCTGGGCGCCGCGCTCGGCGCGCTGGCGGACCTGTGGGAGGCGGCGCGCGACGCGGCGCTCGACATGGAGCGCGCGATCGAGGCGTCCCTGGAGGAGAACTGCCCAGCGCTGCTGGCGATGTACGGGTGCGGGCCCGTGAGCGCGGCCAAGCTCGCGGTCGCGGCCGGGGACAACCCGGGCAGGCTGCGCTCCGAGGCGTCGTTCGCGGCGATATGCGGGGCCTGCCCCATCCCCGCCTCGAGCGGCAAGACCGTGAGGCACAGGCTCAACAGGGGCGGCGACCGGCAGGCGAACAGCGCGCTGCACGAGATCGCGAGGCAGAGGGTCATGCGCGACCCCGAGACCGCCGAGTACGCCGAGAGGGCCAGGGGGCGGGGAAAGAGCGACAGGGAGGTCATGAGGTGCCTCAAGCGCTACGTGGCCAGGGAGGCGTACCGGGCGCTGATGCACCCGCACGAGATTAGGAGGCCCGAGGACGCCTCGGAGCTCGTGGCGGCCAGGCGCGCGGCGAAGGTCAGCCAGGTGAGGGCGGCGTCCATATTGGGAACCAGCGAGAAGTACATCTCGATGCTGGAGAGGGGCCAAAGGGAGCTCAAGCCCATAAGGAGGGCCTACGAGGCATGGGTCGAGGCCGGACTTCCGCTCGATTGGGACAGGCGGGCCTTCGAGGCCGAGCGCAAAATGGATTCTAAAAAACACCTTGCCAAATAGGAGCGTCAGCGCGAGCCCCGCTTATCCGATGCTCCGAAGGAGCAGGATAAGCGGGGCTCATGCGCGAGGACGTTTACAAAACTAAAGGTCAGAGCCCCCGATGGGATGGTTACCTCGAAACCCTGGCCGACCACTCCCAGCAGCCCACCGGCTCGCCGTCGATGAGTACGTTGCCCCCGTCGAAGTCTTGATAACACAGGTCGTTGAATTGGTGGATCCACACGCCGTGGTTGAACGTCTTCTTGGCCGAGCCGTCGGCCTCGCGATACACGCCGGTCAGGTCCTCGACATGGCTAAAGTAGGTGAGATGCACGTTGGCGCCGGCATCGCGCAGGCGCGCGAACAGCGGCAGCACGGTCTGTTGCGGGTGCACGAGCTCGTCGCCCTTGGAGTGCGTAAACCACAGCGGCGTCTTGGCGAGCGCGGCTACGTCCTCGTCCGTGGCGTTGTACCACGGGGCGCAGCAGGGAAGGCCCGCGGCGAAGAAATCGGGGTAGTCGGCGCACAGGCGCAGGGTCATAAAGCCGCCGTTGGAAAGACCGGCGACCACGATGCGGTCGGTGTCGATGCGGTCGGCATGCTCGGCGACAAACTCATCGATAAGTGCCTTGAGCACGGGGGAGTAGATGCTCTGGTTGGAGTGACCAAGCTGCTCGACGCCGTTGTCCATCCAAAACGTGGGCGACTGCGGCACGAGCACCCAGGCAAAGCCGCCAAAGTAGCGCTGGATCTGCGCCTGGCTAATGGCTGTGACGCGGTTGCCGATATAGGCACGCGTGGCGCCTTCGCCTTGCGTGGTGCCCTTGCCCTCGCCGGCGCCGTGCAGATACACCACGAGCGGGGCCTTTTGGGGCACAACCGTTGCCTCGGGCGCAAAGGGGTTGAAGCATGCCGAGTCCTCGGCCTTAAAGCTGGGCTCAAAGAAGCCGTATTCGAGCGCGATGCCGTCGACGGCGGTCTTTTGCGTGGCGTTGCTCCAGCCTTTGAGCGCGGGGCAGATATCGCCACGGCAGGTGTCGAAGACCAGGCCGCAGGTGGGATCGTCGCCGTCGTTGCCGGGAAGAGCTGTGAGCTGCGTGATGCGCAGCTGGTCATCGAGCATGCGCGAGCCCATGACGCCGCCTTCGATGGTCTTGGTCAGGCGCTGCTCGGCGACCTCGAGCGCCACGTGGGTGCCCACAGCGAGCTTGCGCCCGTTCTCGTCACACGGATACGCGCGGAGAACGTCGATGTAGCCCACCGAGGGCGCGGCATGGTCGGCGCCGCGCTCCTTGCGCATCAGGACCTCGCCCGTGCGCTCGTGACGCTCTACATATATATGGAAGGTGCTTGCGTCGATATCGTTGGCGCGCACGGTGCAGGGCAGGTCGAGTACGACCTTGCTGATCCAGGGGCCAAAGTCGCCCAAGGTGGTGACGGTTGCGTAGGTACACGATTTGAGTTCCATGAGCTGCCTCCCTTGTGCCGCCAACACGAAACATTAGCGGCAATACAATATAAACATGTTTAGTTTAATCCAGAATTGCAGAACAAGCAGATAAACTCGGTAAACGGCAAAACTGAACACGCAATGAACCACTAAACATATGTTTACTAACTTCTAGCAGGGCTTCTGCTGATGAGGTAACAGGTCAGCGAGGTGTTTATCAAAATAAAAGCCCACGTAAAGAGCTATATATGAATAGATGGCCAAAGAGACCATCTTCTGCCATTTAAATACGCTCACCCCCGATTTCCTACCGTTCACCGGACTTCAGACGGCAAAATTGCCACAAATCAGGCACTCCGTGTAAACTAAAGCCCGTAAACGTTCAGTAAACAAATTGTTTACTGCAACGTTAAAGCCCGGGCCGCCGTAAGGGGTTATAGCGGTAAGGGTCCATGCAAGTCGCGGCGTTAGGTACGCCGCATAATTATTGAGGAGGGGTCCCATGGCAGACAACAAGCAGATTGCCACCGAGGTCCTCGAGCTCGTTGGTGGCGCCGAGAACGTCAAGATCGCCACCAACTGCATGACGCGTCTGCGCCTTACGCTCAAGGACAACAACAAGGCCGAGGTCGAGAAGATTAAGAAGATCAAGGGCGTTTTGGGTTGCCAGTTCTCCGGCAGCCAGCTCCAGGTCATCATCGGCCAGAATGTGCCCAAGGTTCTTGAAGAGTTTGTCGCCATCTCCGGTGTTACACGCGGTGCCGCCGTCGACGAGAACCTCGACGACGCTCCCAAGGAGAAGCTTACGCTCAAGGGCATCGGCAACGCGACTCTCGACTACCTCTCCGGCACGATGGTCCAGCTTATCCCGCTGGTTATGGCTGCTGGTCTGTTCCGTACCTTTGCTGTCGTCCTCGGTCCGCAGGTATTCGGTCTTCTGTCTGAAACCGATCCCACGTACACGTTCTTTAATACCACGTTGTACGAGGCCGGCTTTTACTTCCTGCCAATCTACCTGGGATATGCAGCCGCAAAGAAGCTCGGCACCAACCCGATGCTCGGCCTGCTCTGCGGTGGCATCCTTGTTGCCCCGAGCATTGTCTCGGCCGCTGCCGAGGGCTCGATGATGAGCGTTTACGGTATCCAGATCGCTGCTGCTAACTATTCGCAGACGGTTCTGCCCATCATGCTCACCGTGCCTGTGCTCTATGTGGTTGAAAAGTTCATGAAGAAGCATGTGCCCGACGTTCTGTCCACGCTCTTCACCCCCTTCTTCACCATGATCGTCGTCGTCCCCATCATGTTCCTGTGCCTCGCTCCTATCGGCGACCTGCTCGGCCAGGGCGTCGCTGCCGTCCTCTTCGGCCTGCAGAACTTCGGCGGTGTGTTTACCATCCTCGCCATGGTGATCCTTGGTGCCTTCTGGCAGCTGTTCGTCGTTGCCGGCATGCACATGCCGGTCCTCATGATCGCCATGGTCCACATCATGCAGGTTGGTTACGACCCCTTCCTGTTCGTTGCTACTAACTGTGCCATGACCGCCGTTTGGGGCTGTGCCATCGGTGCCTTCCTCCGCATCCGCAATAAGGAGGAGAAGGGCCTGTGCGCCGGCTACGTCGTCTCCGCACTCCTCGGTGGCGTTACCGAGCCTGCGCTCTTCGGTACCGTGCTTCGTTTCCGTCGCACCATGATCGGCATGATTATCGGTGGTGCCGCTGGCGCCCTCGTCTCCGCGCTGCTCCACGTTACTCTCTACCTTGGTGCCATGGCCACGAACTTCCTGGTATTCCTTTGCTACCTCCAGGGTGGTCTCGAGAACACCATCTGTGCCGTTGTCGGTATGGCTGTCGCGTGCATCGTGTCCGCCGTCGTGGTTTACTTCACCGGCTTCTCCAAGGAGGAGCTCGCCGAGATGGAGGCCTAGTCGCCCCAGCCTCGGTCTAAATAAGACCCCCTACACGACAGGGCCCCGCTTGGTATAAGCCCGGCGGGGCCTTCCTGTAGACTTTTTAGGAGAGACGTAAGGGCCCTGTGCTTCGCGTGCGTTCAATTTGAGCTGAGCAACTGCAGCCGCAGACCCTACTGTGATAATGCGGCAGGCGACTTCTTTACCTCCCTCCTAGCAAGTCTCCCCAAGAGAAAGGTGCCATATGAGCTTGGGAAAACTGACCGTCAATACCCGTGAGGACGGGTTCCTCTGCGACGGCAAGCCGTTCTTTTGGTTTGCCGATACGTGCTGGAGCGCATTTACGAGCATCGCCGAGGACGACTGGGACTACTACCTGACCCGCCGTGCCGAGCAGGGCATGAACGTGCTGCAGATCAACACGCTGCCGCAGTGGGATCGCTGCTGCCCCGACTTGGGCATTTGGCCCTATGCCAGCGAGGACGGCGTGCACTTTGATTGGTCCCGTCCCAACCAGGCATATTGGGACCGCGCCGCCGCCATGTGCCGTGCTGCCGTCGAGCACGGCATCCGTCCGGCGCTCGTGCTTATGTGGTGCAACTACGTGCCCGGTACCTGGGGTGCCAAGATCGCCGAGCGTTGCGGCGCCGAGGTTATGCCGCGTGAGGAGGTCCGTGCCCACGTTGCCCGCGTCGTCGAGAACCTGGGCGAGTTCGACCCCGTCTACGTAGTGACGGGCGATACCGACTTTGCCGGCGACGAGGCGATCGTCTATTACGAGGACGCGCTCGACGAGGTCGTCAAGCGCGCGCCCGAGGCACTGCGCACCATGCATATCAACCGCGGCAATCGTACCATTCCGGCGCAGTATCTGGGCCGTCTGGACTTTTACATGTTCCAGCCCGGCCACAACTACGAGGGCCAGCCCGAGGCATGGCGTCTGCCGCAGGACTTTATCGCCAACTATCCCAAAAAGCCGATGGTCAACTCCGAGCCTTGCTACGAGCAGATGGGTGCGTCGCGCAACGTCTACTGGCGTTTTACCGCGCAGGATTGCCGCGCGAGCGTATGGTCGTCGATTCTTGCCGGCGCCAGTGCCGGCGTGACCTATGGCGCGCACGGCGTTTGGAACTGGCAGACATCGCGCAGCCAGGGTTCGGTCCTGGGCGAGGGCTTTGACATGCCCTTCCGCTGGCAAGAGTGCCTGCAGTTTGCGGGTGTGTGGGACTTTGGCGCGATCGAGCATGTGCTTGCCAGCCTAGGCGCTACTGCCGGTGACGATGCGCTTGCCGTGGTTCCGGCGCAGGAGCTGCTCGATGACGCGCGCGAGGCCATCCGTGTGGCGCGCGTTGGCGATCGCGTCGTCACGTACCTGCCGCGCACCACGGCGCTCAAGTTTAAGCTCGACGGCGCGCGTGGCTGGACGGCGACGGTCCTCGACATGGAGGACAAGCGCATCGCAAAACTGCCCGTCCGTGACAACGGTGACGGCACCGTGCGCGTGGCGCAGCATCCCTTTGAGCACGACGCTCTGGTGATCCTGACACCCGAGCGCTAACGGCTCTTCTCCAACATTTACAACCCAGTCCCTTTCATAAGGCTGCGACGGAATGGTTCCTGCATGACGGCTTTAAGCTGTCAAGGGGAGCCATTCCGCCGCACTCATTGGGGACGTTCTTAAATGAGTGGTTTAACTTGAGACGGGACTTTTTGACCGCCTGATGGGTCGCGCGCCACGATTCGGGCGTCACAGCAGCTCGCCGTGGCGGGCAATGTAGCGGCGCTTTGCCAGCTGAGTGAGCGCGATGTAGGCGGTGACGATGCCGATGAGCAGCGCGAAGAAGCTCGCCGGCAGCGGCAAGAGGCCGAGCGCATCGGCGATGGGGCTTGCCGGCAGCCAGGTGACGAGCGCCAGGCCCAGTACGGTGAGAACGCACAGCGCGGGCGCGGCGTGGTCGCGCGGGCTCGGCAGGCGCGGGGAGCGCAGCATGTGGATCACGAGCGTCTGCGACCACATGGACTCGACAAACCAGCCGCTCTGGAAGAGCGCCACAAAGGCCGCCATGCCTGCGGCGTTGCCCGTCCCGGCGAGCTCGGACCAGCTTGCGCCTACGGTGGCAGGGCACACCACAAAGAAGAGCGCGGCGAAGGTTACGATGTCAAACAGCGAGCTCACGGGACCCAACTCGAGCATAAAGCCCTTAATGGACGCGGCGTCCCAGGCGCGCGGACGGGCGGTCCAGGCGTCATCGACGGTGTCCCACGGCAGCGCGATACACACGATCTCGTAGACCAGCGACAGCAACACCAGCTGCAGGGCGCTCATGGGCAAAAACGGCAGGAACAGGCTCGCGACGGTCACGGACAGTACGTTGCCAAAGTTGGAGCTCACCGTGGTCTTGAGGTACTTGAGCAGGTTGCCGTAGGTGCGGCGGCCTTCGATGATGCCGCGCTCGAGCACGCCCAGGTCCTTCTGAAGCAAGATGATATCGGCGGATTCCTTGGCGATGTCGACGGCCGAATCGACCGAGATGCCGCAGTCGCTCGCGCGCATGGCGGCGGCGTCGTTGATGCCGTCGCCCATAAAGCCCACGGTGTGGCCGAGCAGCTCGCGCATGACGCGCACCAGACGCGCCTTCTGCAGCGGCGAGAGCTTGGCGAAGAGGTGGGTGTGCTCGGCGCGCTCGGCAAGCTCGGCGTCATCGAGCGCATCGATCTCGGAGCCCAGCAAGACATTGCTCGCGTCGATACCGATCTGCTCGCAGACGGTGGCGGCGACGCGATCGTTGTCGCCGGTCAGGACCTTGACCGCCACGCCCTTGGCCTCGAGGGTGGCGACGGCGCCCGCGGCACTCGCCTTGGGCGGATCGAGGAAGGCCAAAAAGCCCATCAGCACCATGTCGCACTCGTCGGCGATGCCAAACTCGCCCACGCAGCGCGGATTGGTCTTCTGCGCCACGGCAATCACGCGCAGGCCCTCGGCGTTAAGTCCGGCGACCTGCTTTCGAATCTGGGCGAGCCTCTCGTCGGTGAGCGGCTGAGCGATGCCATCGACCTCGACAAAGGAGCAGATCTCGAGCATTTCCTCGGCAGCGCCCTTGGTAACCATCTGGGTTTTGCCTTGGGCGTCGGCGACAACTACGCTCAGGCGACGGCGCGAGAAATCGAAGGGCACCTCGTCGACCTTGGTATAGCGGTCGCGCAGGCTCTGGCCCAGCATGGAATCGGGCACGACGGTCGAGGGCGTCACATCGGCACGGTCGATGACGGCCAGGTCGATAAGGTTTTTGAGGCCGGTCTGGAAGAAGCTGTTCAAAAACGCATGGCGCAGCACGCGTGCATCCTCGTTGCCGTCGGTGTTGAGGTAGCGCTCGAGCACGATGCGGTCCTCGGTGAGGGTGCCGGTCTTGTCGCAGCACAGGACGTCCATCGCGCCGAGGTTTTGGATCGCCGGCAGTTCCTTGACGATAACCTGGCGACGGGCGAGGTCCTTGGCGCCCTGCGACAGGCTCGTGGTCAC
>OIAH01000812.1_pt1 | contig 11172 bp, 8 predicted proteins | sample 1580711 | NCBI WGS metagenome assembly OIAH01 (sample SAMEA3882556, study PRJEB24775) | human gut metagenome | biome: human-associated habitat; feature: intestine environment; material: feces | place: Netherlands | collected 2009/2010
CGGCACAACAGAATACTTCCAGCTTTTAATGGAGCAGGAATCTGTTGGTACGCAACACTTTTTTGCCCGCATTGGCGGATGGCTGCAGGCACTTGAAAACGGAGCTCTTTTAGTTGTTGATGAAATTGAAGATAGTCTGCATCCTCTTTTAACCAGACGATTGATTGAAATGGTGCAGGATAAGGCCATCAATACAAAGGGAGCGCAGCTGATTTTTACAACACATGACGCAATGCTGCTCGACCTGAATTTCTTCCGTAGAGATCAGATCTGGTTTGCTGAAAAAAATGATGAGACTTGTGCGACAGAGCTTTACTCGTTGGCATCTTTTTCGCCACGAAAAGGTGAAAACGTACGGAAGGGTTATCTCCAAGGGCGTTTTGGCGCAATCCCTTTTATCGGAGGTAATGCCTGATGAGTAAGATGCGAAAAGAGTATGATCCGAACAAAGTTAAGCGGCGTAAGCGTAAACCGATCGTTTATATTATCTGTGAGGGTAAAGAAACTGAGACTCTTTATTTCAAACACTTTCGTTCACGGAACTGTCTGGTAGATATTATTCCGATTTCATCAAAGCATAAGGCAGCGGAACATTTGGTAAAGCACGCAAAGGCTTTGATTTCTCAAGCAGATTATTACCCGAAAGACGGAGATCAGCTTTGGTGCGTATTCGACTGTGATGATAATAAAGACTCAGAGCTTCAGGCAGCAATTTCTTATGCAGAGAAGCATGGGTACAAAATCGCATATTCCAATCCGGCATTTGAATATTGGTATCTGCTCCATTTTGAGAAACGGAATGGATATTTGAAAGATTCTGCCACGGTAATTGACATCTTAAAGAGCAAAGGCTACCTGGAAAACTACGGCAAGAGTGTGGATGTTTTTGAAGAACTACAGAAACATCAGCCAGAAGCTATCCAGTACGCAAAGGAACGAGTGGAACGATTAACTAGAGATCAGGTTGCTGTAATCTGTCGAGATAGTAATCCAGTAACAACAGTCTATGAATTGGTTGAATTTTTGAATAGTAAAAGAATATAGGAATACTTACATAGCCGGAACTGACTGATCATCGGTTCCGGCTATTTTTCTGCCCTTCTCCGGCTGCAGGTGCACATGCGGCCACGGGAAGGGCTTTTTCTATCCACAAGTTTCATTACAAATGGTCCGGTCATCCGCAAATAAAACTTCGGGACCGGGCAAAGGAGGAAAACGTATGGCATTTTTTAACGCAGCAGTCGGTGTACTGCAGACTCTCGTTGTGGCTATTGGCGCAGGTCTTGGCGTTTGGGGTGTTGTAAACCTCATTGAAGGTTACGGTAACGATAACCCTGGCGCAAAATCACAGGGAATGAAACAGTTAATGGCAGGAATAGCCTTGATTGCTGTCGGCGTACTTATTGTGCCTGTTCTCGGTAATATGATGTCACAGGCTCAGTCAGGCTGATTATTTTGATGATAATAAACTTATGTCCATATCCGCATATGGAAACAAGTAAGAAAGAGGGCGATTATCTGGATTGTTGAAGATTTTATGAATGCTCTTGAAAATTGGTTTAAAGGAATTTTATCGGGAGCAATTGAAGGTTGTCTTAACACCGTTAACGATATGCTTTCGGGAGCTCTTAACAATAGTGACAACACCGGTGTAAACGGTATTTTTTCACAATTTCTCGGTAATCCTACAACCTTTACCGGTACAACCGGTTCCGGTGGTACAAGTATTTGGACAACAATTGAAAAATTATCAAACAATGTAATTGTACCCATCGGAGCCTTTATGCTTATGATAGTTGTGTGTTACGAGCTTTTTTCAATGGTCGTAGAAGGCAATAATTTCAAAGATTTTGATGATTCGATTTTCATCCGTTGGATTCTAAAAACATTTTGCGGAATTATGCTTGTAAGCAATGTGTTTTACATTGCAACCGGTATTTTTGTTTTCGGAACAGACGCTGTAAATTCCGGATTAAACACTTTATTTGGAAGCGGTAAATTTATATCTACCGATGTAGTAAATTCTTCTGAGTTTCATCAAGCACTAATGGCACAGGATATAGGTACTCTGATAACTACCTTGATAATTGCATTTGTGATTATTATTGTGACATTTGTCTTGTTGGCTGCAATCGTAATTGTGCTTGCATCAAGGATTATTGATGTGTATATGATGCTGTCTATTTCCCCTATACCTATGGCAAGCTTTATGAATAAAGACTGGAGCGATATCGGCAAAAACTGGCTGAGGAATCTGCTTGCTCTTGCTTTTCAGGGCTTTTTCATCATTGTCGCTCTGGCAATTTTTAAAACTTTATTCAACAATACATTGTCGAATATGATGAGCGGACAGGATGTAGTAATGACTATGGCAACATTACTTGGTTTTGTTATAGCGTTCATTTTCACAATGTTCAGGACATCAAACATATCAAAGTCTGCATTTGCAGCACATTAACTTCGTTACATTCAACTTCTGCCCCACTGGGGCAGAAGTTGAAAGGAGGAAATATGCAACAAAATTTTGTGCGAATACCTAAAGATTTGAGCCTTATCAAGCAAAAGTTTATTTTTGGTTTGACGAAAAGGCAGGCTATTTGTTTTGGCATTGGTATTGCTATGGGCATTCCTGCATTTTTCGTTTCTAAAGCCTTAACCGACAATCTTACTGTTTCGGTTTTTGCTCTTGGCTTTTTAGCTTTTCCGGGCATAGCGTGTGGTTTATTTAATAAAAACGGTATGTTTCTTGAAGAATATCTCAAATTGATAATTACATTTTTTCGTAAACCACGAGTACGCACATTTCAACCTATAAATGCGTTTAAAGCAATTGAAAATCAGATTGAATATAATAAACTCCGTACTAAACTTAAAAGAGCAGGAGTTGACACTTCAGAATTTGATACTCAAAAGAAGGTGAATATATTTGACAAAATCAAAAAGAAAAAATAATACTCTGACTAAGGATGAGATAATCGCTATAAAAAAGCGTATGGCAACCCTTAAAAAACAAAACGAGGGTTCTAAGTCATCTACGCAAGCGATAATCCCATACAAGACTATGTTTCCTGACGGTACTTGTCATATTTCGGGCAAACGCTATTCTCAAACAGTTGAATTTTATGACACCAACTATCAGCTCGCAACATTTGATGAAAAAGGTGTAAAGTTTACTAACTGGTGCGATATTCTCAATTACTTTGACGAATCAATTGAGTTTCAGAATACTTATGAAAATCAAATCATTGACAAAGATGCAATGATTAAGTATGTCAAGATTGATGATGTTGATGACGATTTTAATGATGTTCGTAAGGAATATAGCAACATCAGAGTCAAAAATCTCATAGGCGGAAAAAACGGCAGAAGTGTTAAAAAGTATCTTACATTTTCAACTGAAGCAAAAAACTTGCGTGAAGCAAGAGCAAAGCTCGGAACAGTATCAAATGAAATTGTACGACTTTTCGGAGATATGAAAGTATCTGCACATAAGCTTAACGGCAAAGAAAGACTTGAATCTATGTATCAATCGCTTAATCCTTACTCTGCTCAGCCGTTTCTTTTTGACTGGGAACTTGTAAAAAAAGGGTACGATACAAAAGATTTCATCGCTCCGTCTTCGGTAAAATTTGTTGGTAAAAATAAATTTGAAATCAATGACGCTTACGGCTGCATAACATCAATCAATATTCTTGCAGGCGAATTATCGGACGGTATAATTGCTGATTTTCTTGATAATACAGACGGACTGATTTCCCTCAATTTTCATATTATGCCGTTTGACCAACTCAAAGCTCTCAAATATATCAGGGGCAAACTTTCAGATGTTCAAAAAATGAAAATTGATGAGCAAAAAAAGGCTTTTCAGGCTGGTTATGACTCAGATATTTTGCCGGAGAACATTCAAATTTATCTTGATGAGCTTAAAACTATGCTTGAAGATCTAAACAGCAAGAATGAAAGGCTTTTTAATATTACGGTAACAATCAGAAATTATGCTTCAAGCAAAAATAAGAGCGAATTACAGCTTGAAACGCTGTCCAGAATTGTTCAAAAGAACAATTGTAAACTTATCTCACTTGATTATATGCAGGAAAAAGCTCTTGCATCATCACTGCCGATAGGATACAATGCAGTACCGATTATCCGTAACTTACCGACAAGCTCTGTAGCTGTGTTTATTCCATTTTCCACGCAAGAAATCTTTCAGCCGGGCGGTGCTTACTACGGAGTTAATCAGGTAACAAAAAATATGATTTTAGCAGACCGACTTAAATTAAAGAATCCTAACGGCTTGTATCTCGGTACACCGGGTTCGGGTAAATCGTTTTCTGTTAAGCGTGAGTTGACCGATGTGTTTCTTACAAGGAATGATGATATTCTCATCACTGATCCCGAAGGCGAATATTATCCACTCGTTGAACATCTTGACGGTCAGGTTGTAAAAATATCTACCAACAGTCCTCATCACATAAATCCGCTTGACATCAATCTGATTGACGATATGGAGGGAGAAAATCCAATCTCCACAAAATCGGATTTTCTCATTTCTCTGTGTGAGCTTGTTGTGGCTGATAAGTACGGATTAACCTCGGAGGAGCGTTCGGCGATTGATAAATGTACAAGGCGATTGTACAACGATTATCTGATGAATAATCCGACAAAGGACAATATGCCGACACTCGCAGACCTTAACAAGAAATTTACTGCACCCGATGTTATAAATGTGTTAAGCAGGGTACATAACTCGCTCGAAATGTATGTAACGGGTTCTCATAATGTATTTTCATACCGCACCAACATTGACATCAGTAACAGACTTGTCTGCTTTGACATTAAAGAGCTCGGCAGTCAGCTTAAAAAGATTGCTATGCTCATTATTCAGGATCAGGTATGGAGCAGAGTGGCTCAGAACAGAGGTAAAAAGACAACACGCTACTATATTGACGAATTTCACTTGCTTTTGCGTGAAGAACAGACTGCTAAATATTCTGTTGAAATGTGGAAGCGTTTCCGTAAGTGGGGCGGTGTGCCGACAGGAATTACGCAAAATGTTAAAGACTTGCTCTCATCACCGGAAATCGAAAATATTCTTGATAACTCCGACTTCATCTATATGCTGAATCAGAGTGACGGTGACAGACAGATTTTACAACAAAAGCTTGAAATTTCAGACGCACAAATCAAGTATGTTAAAGGTTCAAAACCCGGTCACGGTCTTGTGTTCTACGGAGATACAATTCTGCCGTTTGAAGATGAATTTCCGGAAGATACTCTTATGTTCCAACTGTTAAACACGGATCCGTCAAAACGCAAACTTCAACCGTTATCAACTTAATTGAGGTGGCTCTATGGGACTTACCGGAAAAGAATATCATATAAAATTTGTCCGCCGGCAAAGTAAATTAACCGGTAAATATCATACCGCAGTCAGACTTAAAAGAGCAAACGCTCCTGCATTTAAGCAGGAAGGAATTTTGCATCGCATTGACGGATTAGGCAGACGGTTTGAAGGTGATAAGCCGACCTTATCGGTAACAAAGCGTATATCGAATATGCGACCGACAACAGCCTTCGGTAAAGGTACAAAGTACACTTTATCAGCTGTAAATAAGGTGCGTAAGACTGGTACAAGAATAGTTTGGAAATCGGCTTTGTCGGCAGAAACGGTTGGTTTGACTTTTGGCAACTTTGCAAAAACACAGTTAATGCAAAATCTCCGATACAAAACCGATACTACAGATAGCGGTAAAGCTGTGTTGAGTACTGCTACTACTTTGCGGACTATTGATAATGCTCGCAAAACAATAGTGCAGCATCATCTGCAAAAGAAAAAATACACGCTCCACAAAAAGACCGCTAAATCTGCAAAGTCAATACGGTTGGGTGCAAAGGTTAAGTTCAAAGGTCAGAAGAAAAATTTCAAGGTTGCAAAATCCGCTCAAAAAAAGCAACTTAAATCTATCTCAAATAACTTTGATAAAGTCAAAAACACCTCCGTAACTAAAAAGGTTAAGACTTATAAGTTGATTATGCGTAAGCGGAAACTTATAAAGAATGACTATAAACTTAACAAAAAGGTATATAAAAACAAGAAACGCTCTTACAAAAATAAGCGAAAGCTGAAAAAACTGTATAAGCCAAAGTCACTTATTAGGTTAGCTGTCGGAGCTTCTGTATCGGGTTCTGTCTACAGATTTTCAAACCGCATCGCTCAGGAAGCTGCCGACAATGATTTCGTGCAAGCTGCCAACAAAGCAGTCACATATACCCGACACGCAAAAACAATTTCAAAAAAGCGTAAAAATCATAAGATTTCAAAAACTGAGAGCAGAAAAGAAAAACTTTCTAAAAAATCAAACAAATTACAGCAACGAAAGAATAAACTTCAAAAGGAAAAAATAAAGCATAAGAAAAAAAGAAAGCCACCAAAGCCGAAAACAACGGACAAGGTTGCTAAGCTCGCAGGAAAATTATTCAGTTTTATTTTTAAATTTTTTGGATTTATTGCAGCTCCCCTATTGATTATTATTTTCTTTTTCTCTCTGATTCTTATGGTTTTCGGCGGAGGAGCTTCAAAAAACTCTGCCATTCTCGGCACTTATTACTGCAATGATTACGATATGTCGAGAGCAATTGAATCGTACACTAATATTGCTTATGAGTATAATAGCAACCTCATTCGTTGCAAAAGCAAAAACGAATGGCGTCAGGGGCTTAAAAGCCTTAAAGTCAATACGGACAGTATGGACGATACACCAACTAAATATTATTACGGCAAAAATATCGTTCAGAACTACGAACCTGTGTATGACTTTGATGCAAACAAACTAATTGCTTTTATGTGTGCCTATACTTATGATTTTACCGATGCGGACGATAAAGAGCAAAGTTGGAGTTATGATGATGACAAGTTTGATGATATTCTGCAAGACCTTTTCGATAAAGAATACAGCTTTAAATACAAGTATGTCAACGGTTCTTATTGGCTTGAGTTAAGCTCCTACGATGCTTATCCCGGTGATGCGTCCGATGACTTGTATTACTGTAAAGGGTCGGGTGTAACAACAGCTAACGGTAAGAAATACGGATATATTGATTTTGGCTCTTTGGGAGTACCGAATGCAATTAAGTCATATGCGAGCGGTACGATGGTGTATTTTGATAACTCAACCGGTGAAATCAAAAACAGCAAAAAAAGCTATGCAAAAACCGGATATTATTTTCAAAATCTGAACAAAGCGGTCAGAGCTCCCGATGGCGGTATAATACCGGCTTTTTATACAACAGTCAACAAAGACGGTGAAAGCTTTTTAGGCTTTCGTGGTTCGGGAACAAGTGTGTACCGAAAAACTCAGCTTACAGCAGACGGCAAAAACTTTGACTGGGCAATGGCTGATGATGATGTAAAAACACGCTTTGGCGATAAAGACAGGCAAGCTGTCAGATTTTATAAGCGTGATACTTACATTACGGATTGTACACTCTACACTAATGTGCAACAAATACGGTCATTTGACGATGCTATTTACGCAGTTTTAAATTCTAAGAGTCAAAGTTTGTATTCCTCTCAATCAAAAATCAAAGAAGATTATGCACAACGGAAGCAGTATTATCAAGTGCTTGCCTGCCTTGAACAAGACGAAAATGGCAAAACACAGACAACATACGGCTTACATCAATCATTTGAGTGTAATCCTCTTCCCGGAAATTTTGTTAATACGAAAATATATAACAATTTTGGTTACGATGTTGTAAGTTGGTATTCTCGCCATTGTCAAAATACTATGCACTATGGCACAGACTTTGTTGCAAGCAAGGGTACTAATGTGTATTCACTTATGGACGGCAAAGTCGAAAGTATTGATACATCAAATCATACTATTGTTATTGTCACCGAGAAAGACCGTAACATATGGTATGAAAACGATACCGCACGAACATTTAAACTGACATACGGTAATATAACTCCTAAAACAGGCTTAAAAAAGGACAGTAAAGTTAAATTAGGAGATTATATCGGCAAAGTGGATAGTTATAAGCATTGTGACGGTAACGATACTAAGGCTAATCAAAATTATTTGCATTTAGGTGTGCAAATAAAGTATGGTCTGGTGTGGCACGATGTAGATCCACAATTTTTGATTTACCGTGAAAACAAATAATAACTTATGCCCCGTTGGGGCATAAGTTGAAGGAGGAAATATTTTTGTCCGCAAACAAAATCAATAAACTTGATAGTTTAAAAGCTACGCTTGATTCGCTCAACGAAAAAATCAATTCATTGATGGCTAAAAAAAGAACTGTAGAAAAACAAATTAAAGATACAGAAGAAAAAGAGTTTATGCAAATCATTCGCAATAACAATTATACAGTTGTTGACCTCAGCAACGATATTAAATTGATTAAAGTTATAAAGGAAAACAATCTATCTCAACAAGACTTACTTGAACTTTTAGGAGGCTCTAACAATGAAAACTAAACGAAGAATACTTTCTGTGATTATGACAGTTTTAATGTGCTTGTCAATCTCCATTTGCAGTATCTCAAGCGTTTCGGCAGCCGAAACGACCAAAAGCAATTCGTCCTCTGATACTGATTCGGATAATAATGGCGATACGGCGGATTCATCAGATTCTGTCGATGACACTTCTGATGACAATGATAATTCACAGACAAGCTATGACTGGTCAAAAAACACCACCGGTAATGCAAACCTTGCAGCCGACCAAACCGTGGTGATGGAAAACGGTACATATCAGCTCATCGCTGTTACAACAAGAGATGATGATATGTTTTATGTCATCATAGATAAAACAAAAAAGGAAAATAATGTGTACTTTCTGAACGAAGTAGATACTGCTGACCTCGACAAACTTGCAAATGATGACAGTAATGTCAGTAACGGTGACAGTTCTACCGAAACAACGGCTCCTGCCGATGAAGATGCAGATACCGAAACAGCCACACAGAACGACAACAGCTCCTCGAATTCAAACAATTCATTTATGTTGTATCTCGTTCTCGGAATAGCAATCCTCGGCGGTATTGGCTTTGCTTTCTTTAAATTAAAGGGCAAAGACGGTAAAAAGAAATCTGATGAAGATGACAGTCCGGAATATACAGATGATGATTTTGAATACGAAGATGAAGTAAATGAAGATGGCGATACCTCTGAGGAGGAAAAATAATTATGAAGTTGGTCATTGCAGAAAAGCCCTCTGTTGCAAATACTATAGCCACAGTGCTTAGTGCAGATAAAAAAGGTGTCAATTATTTTTACAACGACTATTACATTGTATCTTGGTGTGTCGGTCATCTTATCAAGCTTGATGATCCCGATTCATACGGAGCGAAATTTGCTGAAAAGCCGTGGAAATTTGAGAACCTACCTATTATCCCTGAAAAGTGGAAGTTTTCAATTGCCGGTTCAACAAAATCTCAATATTATGTGCTTAAAAGTCTGATGGAGCGTGATGATGTCGATGAAATAATCTGTGCAACTGATGCAGGTCGGGAAGGCGAATGTATCTTTCGTTATGTATATAACAAAACAGGTTGCCAAAAGCCGGTTAAAAGGTTATGGACTTCTTCACTTGAGGAAAAAGCAATTAAAAAAGCGTTTTCAGAAATGAAGGATGATTCTGAATACGACAATTTATATCAGGCAGGACTTGCACGAAATAAAGCCGATTGGCTTGTTGGGATGAATGCCACAAGGCTGTTTTCTGTAAGATACGGTTTATTGCTAAACATCGGCAGAGTACAAACACCCACCCTTTCAATGATTGTTGACCGTAATAATAAGGTTGAAAACTTTGTTAAAGAGCCGTTTTACAAGGTTGATATTGATTGCGGTGATTTTAAGGCAACAAGCGTTGATGACTTTAAGTCGGAGTATGAAGCTGACAAGCTTGCTGAATGTGTTGATAAGTCGGATTTTACGGTTGTTGATTTAACGGAGCAACAAAAGTCTGTTGCTCCGCCAAAACTCTATGATTTAACTGCTTTGCAGCGTGATGCAAACAGCATTTACGGTTATACCGCACAGCAAACGCTTGATTATTTGCAGTCGCTTTACGAAAAGAAGCTTGCTACATATCCTCGCACGGACAGTAACTATATTACTGATGATATGGCTGATACCGCCAAAAAGCTTATTGAAAGCGTTTATGGTGTGTACGAGAAAATACCGCATATGCCTACAGATGTTACTAAGTGTATTAACAATGCAAAAGTATCAGACCATCATGCTGTATTGCCGACAGAACAGATAACAAGCTATGACTTATCGTCATTGCCGACAGCAGAATACAACATATTGTTTATGATTGCAGTCAGACTTTGTGTTGCAACAGGTGAAGATTATATATATTGTACATTCACTTGTGAATTAAAATCTAATAACAGCGATAAACCATTTGTTTCCAAAGCAACATATCCCGTTAATCTCGGTTGGAAATTTATTGACATATCTGCTAAAGAAAAAGATAAAAACGAAGTAGATAAGTTGTGTTGCGGAGATGAAGTGCCTGATAAAATACAGCGTAACAGTAAATATTGCTCCGTACCTGCAAGCGTATCAGAACACTTCACTTCACCGCCAAAGCAATATACGGACGCTACTTTATTGTCTGCTATGGAAACAGCCGGAAATACCGATTATGTTGAAGACAGCAATGTTGAAAAAAAAGGACTCGGTACTCCTGCAACCCGTGCAGGCATTATCGAAAACCTTGTTAAGCGACAATACATACAGCGTGACGGCAGGAAAATTTTGCCGACCGAAAAAGGCATTCAGCTCATAGACTGTGTTCCCGATGATGTCAAATCTCCGAAAATGACGGCTGTATGGGAAACCGCTTTGCAACACATTGAAAAAGGTGCTGCAAGTGCCGATGAATTTATGAATCAGATTGAGGACAGCGTAAAGTATCTTGTTGATACATACAGCGAGGTTGACAACAGCAAGCATTTTACCCGTTGGGAAACAGTCGGCATTTGTCCTGTATGCGGTAAAAAAGTTTTATCTTATCCAAAATCGTATTCTTGCGAAAGCAAAGAGTGTAATTTTAACATATGGAAAAACATATGTGGTAAAAGCCTTACATCTGCACAGGCGGTAAAATTACTTGACAAAGGCAAAACCAATACAATCAAAGGGTTTAAATC
>OIAH01000814.1_pt1 | contig 11113 bp, 8 predicted proteins | sample 1580711 | NCBI WGS metagenome assembly OIAH01 (sample SAMEA3882556, study PRJEB24775) | human gut metagenome | biome: human-associated habitat; feature: intestine environment; material: feces | place: Netherlands | collected 2009/2010
CCTGCTAACGCACTATGTCCTGCTCCATTTGAGCCAACTACCTCGCTTGAAATGATCGCGCCATTCTCCACTTCAAAAATCTTAAAATTCTCTGTTTTTCCAAAATGCTGGAAAACAGATCCATTATCATACGTTACTGCAATTTTCATTTTTAAATTCCTTCCCTGCAATTTTGAACCCTACTGTTTCTATTAAATCGCATATTGTATTGATTATACCCTGAGACTATCAGCTGCGTCAACCATTTCTTTTTTTGGATTTGCAACCTGGGTGTTGTCAATAGTAATGCGAAAGATTTTTCAAAAAAATTTTCTAAGTGTAACATGTAAATTACTCTTAGAATGTATTTAAAATTTTCTGTTGTGTCACTAAGCTAAATTTGCAAGCTCTGCCTCAAACAGTTCCTTCGATGTTTTGAATTTAAAGAGTCTTCGAGGATAATTATTGATCCAGTTTTCAATGTACACAATATCATCAGCCGTTCGATCATCAAAATCAACGCCCTTCGGAATATGTCGTCTGATCAGCTTGTTAATGTTTTCATTTGTTCCACGCTCCCAGCTGGAATACGCGTGGCAGTAATAAAGTGCTGTTCTTTTTTCAGCACGCAGACAAGAACGCTCCAATCCAACAGTATCAGAAAACTCAACACCATTATCGACTGTAATCGACTTAAACACAGTCGAAAATAATTTTCCCCACTTTTCTTCCAACATATCCAAAGACGCGACTACAGAAGCTGCTCCCTGATCTGGCATCTTGATTACAATTTCATTTCTCGTTTTACGTTCTGATAAAACGAGTAAGCAGGACTTTGTGACACCGCGCTTTCCTTTAACAGTGTCCATTTCCCAGTGACCGAATTCTTCTCGCGTCATAATTTCTTCTGGCCTTTTCTCAATACTTACACCTGCGCTCGCCCGTTTCTGAACAGGTTTCTGTTTTTCCTTCTTTTTAGCTTTTCCTTTTACTGGAAGATGTGCATTCGTCAATTTCAAAAAAATTCCATCATCAATATAGCGATACAGAGTTCGCACACTAATACACATTTGTTCTCCCTCTTGCTGTAACGCATTTAATGCGGCTTCTGGGCTATATTTTTCATCCAGTATTTTCTTCTCTAGCTTTTCAATATACTTAATATCATTTTTTATTTTTAATGGACGACCTTTTCCGGTTATATACCAATCATGTGCCTGCTGGCCCAAATCACTACTATAACGTTCCTCTTCTGTATAATCAGAGTTACGGTGCATATATTTACCACGATTATACTCACGATATATCGTTGCTTGATGTACATGCAACTGGTTTGCGATTTCTTTCACACTATGTCCTGCATTTAACAATGCTTCCATTTTAATCCGATCTGAATGAGTAAGTCTTGCCATGATTTCACCGTTCCTTTTTGAAAATTCGTTTCGCTTTCGCAAATTAACGTGTTAACATCATCATAGCAAACTTTCATTCTTTTTTCAAGCCTCTGTTTACTGTTTTCAGCACTAAACAGGGGAATCTGCAATTCCCCTACGCTGCCTTGCAGCTACCCTTTTGCCTACGGGCCGTAAAGCAACATCCTTTCAGGATTTTCCTTTATGACCCGTTTCCATCTCTTTAATCAGACGATCTACCGTCGGGCGACTAATCTCCAGCTGCCTTGCAATTTCAGATTTTGTAACTTTGTGATCCCGATACCTTCCATATAATAGTTCAAAGCTATCTGGCTGCTGAATACGCTTCCTCCCCTGATACCGCTTCTCTCTTTTTGCAATCGCGATTCCTTCCTTTTGTCGCTCCAGCAGAATTGATCGTTCAAATTCATTGATTGCTGCAATCATCGTCAGCATCAATTTTCCGGTTGCTGTTGCCGTGTCAATTTGTTCCTGGCAGCTTATCAACTGTATTTCTTTCTGCTGCATTCGCTGTACAAGCCGTAGCAAATCCTGCGTATTCCTTGCCAACCGTGAAAAATCATGAATATAAATGGTATCTCCGCTTCTGGCAAACTCCAACATTGCCTCCAACTGCGGGCGATTCGTATCTTTTGCTGATCGCTTCTCGCAGAACCATTTTTCTATCCGGTATTGTTTCAACGCTTCGCGTTGCCTCGCTTCATTCTGTTCTTCCGTACTGACACGCACATAAGCAATTCGCATTTCATACCTCCATTCAAAAAAGTGTAAAAATAAAGCCTTGATTTTTCCTGCAAACTGCATTTTTCAAAAAATCAGACTCTATTTTTACACTTATCTTTTACTTTTTAAGTGCAGAATAAGGTATACCCTATTCTGCACTTAATATTTCTTCCGTGTCCGATTCGGACACATTTGCTTTATCAATTCATAAATTGGCATAGTTCTTCAAACCTTCGGTCTTCCAAATATTCTTCAACCATCCACTCAGCAGCTGTTCGAACATAGCATTCCGGCAATGAACCTTCCCTGCATATCTTCAAGCATACCTTCTCACCATGATAGTTAATGACAACTTTCCATTGACGTAGCTGAAGCTGAATTGTACATGGTATGTCTTGTACAAAAAATTTCCTGTTTGTATCTGCTTTAACTTCCATCATATCACCAATTCTTTTAGTCACCCAAGCGTGTCCGATTCGGACACACTTGCTTTAGCGCTCCAATTCTTCCTCTTCTTGATATTCCATTGTCTGCTTATTTTGATGTTTTCTTTTCATCTTTTCCAAAGAAACAAGTCTCTGAAAAGCTGGCATCAATATTTGATTGTAGCGTTCTGATAGATAATACCCATAAAATTCCTTCTGAGTCTTTGTAATATACGGTATGTCACTGATCATTTCAACAATCTTCGGAATATTTATTTTAGGAACAATCTGTCTCAAAGCTCGTCTGCATTCATACGGCATGTGGTCGCTCATTAGGAAATCATAATACCCTATCTTTTTTCCATTTCTTTTGATAGCAGAAGTTGGGAACTGGAAAATCCTTGCCTGAAGCAACTCCCGACTTTCCATAATATTTTTCATCATCTTTTCATCTGCTTGCGGCAACAGACAACTTCCACAATCATATACAGGAGCAATTTCTATTTCCTGTGTTTTCATATCTTGCAAAAATCCCCAGTTTCCATTATGACGATCAAAATTTCCCAATAATGCATCAACAACAAAAACATTCCAAAAATGTGTTTTTAATTTATTGGGTTCAATATATCCTTGCTTTTCTATTGTATCAATAATATCTTCCAGTTCTGTTCCAGAGCCATTCGTCTCTGAATCTAACACTGTATTCTTTATTGAACAGAAATCATATAATACTTTTTCGCCTATCGAAAAATCTCGACATGCACACACCACTTTTTCTTTCTCCCCAATACGATATGTTCCCAAGAGTGTATCCTGTGCCGTGATCCCTACCATATTAAATACATGGCAGCTAATATATTCGCTAATACAGCTGTTTGTATACGACAATTCTGTGGGCTTATTTGCTCCAGATGGTGGAAATTTAATCATATAGACCGTATCTTGATATTCTACTGCTATTTTTTTTCCATTTGCACCATTATATGCTTTATATATTTTCTTACAGTCTGTAAAATCAATCTTCTTATTCATCTTCCTTCCCCCACAAAAATTTATTACGCAAATAGTTTGCATGTTCTGCTGTGATTGCTCCATCATCAATTTCTGCACTGTTAATGCTTCCGTATAACTCTCCCCAATAGCAATCCAGTAGATTGGAATGTGTCTTTAACCCTTCCTTATACATATCCAAATCATGCTGCAAATATCCCGGCAGACCATATTCATACGATTTTTCTCTCTCTGTCCTGCGAATACCATCTTCTACTAAGATTTCCATTGACACACCTAAAGTTTTTGTCAGCTTATAAAGCGTTCCCGATTCGCAGCGTTCTATCTTTGTTTTTCCTGTCAGTAAACCACTCAATGTTGCGTGTGGAACACCTGATTCCACTGCCAAACGGTACTGAGAAAAACCGGCTTCTTTCATCAGTTCTTTTAAAAGCATTTGCCACACCTCCTACTATCTTTAGTATATCGGTATGTCGAAATATTTGCAAGACACTTCTACTATTTTTTCGCTGACAACTGCTTTTTTATTCCGTGTCCGATTCGGACACGCTTTCAATCACAGCCCTGACTCTTGTGCCTGCAGTTTCTTGTATACATACAAAGTTGCCCGAACATCTTCCAAGCTGTCATGTGCTTTGAATTTATAGCCATAATAGGATGCTGCTGTACTTAATTTTTGCCATTTATAGTCTCCAAAATACTCATTCCACTCACCATACTCTTGTGCAAACTCCAGCATTACATCATACTGTTCTTTTCCAGAATCTGAAATTCCCCATCGTCTCAAAAATGATAAATCGAACTGATTGTTATAAGCAACCAGAATGTCAGCTGCTTCAAAAATACCTTTCACTTTAGGAATCAGATCATGCGGATATGGTGCATCCTTTACCATCTCTGGAGTGATTCCATTTACCCGTGCAGCTGCTGCCCATTCCTTTTTCCAATAAGGATGCACATATTCATTTATCAATGCTTTACCATTTCCATCAATAATCGAAAGCTGAATAATCTCATCATTTTCGGTTACTCCTGTTGTTTCTGTATCAAAAACGATTATCTTCGTTCCCTTTAACTTGTATGGAATCGGTGGCAATTTTGATGCTTGTGCTAGTCTTATCTTTCCTTCTGTGATTTTTTCCATTGATTCTATTCCTTTCTTTCGTGTGCAGAAAGCGTGTCCGATTCGGACACGCTTTCATCATCGCTCTAATTCTTCCTCATCTTCGATCTGCTGCTCATCTGGCTGCTTTCTGACTGCCTTTTCAGATTTCTCATGATAAGCTTTTCTCGTTACAAGTTTCTTCCAAAAATCATCATCAATATCGTGATGATCCATCTTCTTTAAATCACCAATCCCATATCCCATTCCGGCAAGTGCTACCATTATAGCTGCTGCATCTGGCTTCTCTGGAACTTCAAACAAATCATCCGTGCTTTTCGTTGCGTCGTTACATGCTTTGTCAACGATCAGCTTTGCCTTTGTAACCATCTCCATCGGTGCTTTGCCGGACTTCTGTGCTTCACAATCCTTCACTAACAGATCCCAATTCATATCGAGCGGAATAGAATCTGTGATATATACATTCTCATATTCTCCGCTCTTAATCAATGCATATGCTTCTTTTTTTAGACCTCTCTTATAATATATAACATCTTGATCTAGCACTGGAAGCTCCGTATAATTAACACCTTCAGATCTTAGCAGATCCTTAAAATGTCCTTCGATAGTCTGGCAATAAACCACTCTGTCATAGTGTTTAAATGCATTTGCATATACCCTTTTCATCTTCATTATCTTCCTTTCTGTCATATGCAAGGAGCGTGTCCGAATCGGACACGCTCCTAAATTAACATCAAAGTGTATCAATACTCCATCTCTTCCTCAATTTCCACCTCCTCTCTTTCCTGACGAAAACGTGAAAATCTTGATTGTCGAGAGGGTACGGATCTTGTCTGTTGTTGATTTTCCTGCTTTACCTTTACCTCCTCATCTGGATGTGAGCTTTTCTTTTTTTCATGTGAGTCTATATCCAATGCAGCAGCCAATTCTTCCAGACGTTTTGTCTTTTCCTTTAATTGATCCTCTTGTGGAAATGGCTCTTTTAATTGTTTTTCTGCATCTGCCTTCTGCTGGTAGAGCGCATCAAGCTTACTCTTTTCCAGTTCCATCTGCTCCGGCATTTTCTGAATCACATTATCCAAACGTGTTAAATTCAATGTTGCAATTGACGATAATTCAAATGGATGTCCCAACTCTCCTTTCACTGAAATCTGAATCTCTGACGTGATTATGTTAACATATCCTTCCAATTCAAACCCACGATAAGAGCCAAGATGTGCCGTTTCCATTGTTCGACAGATCTTTCCTGCATCAAGCAGAGCTTTCGCTGCATCCTTTCTGTCGGTATAGGTCTTTCCAAAAAGTTCAATGGAAATGGTATCTTCTGTAAATGCCGGATGCTGTTTGGCTGTATCTATATCAACGCTCAACGATTGTAATATTGCTTCTTTCCTTTTGATCTGCTCTGGGAATGTCTTTAGCAGCTGATCCTCCAATCGGTACAGTGTTGACTGATGCTCAGCTTTTAACATTCTCAGTCTTGCCACCTCGACTTCCAAATCCATCTTTTCCTTAATTCGATCATCACCTGCACACAGAGCTTTTACCTCCGCATAACTTAAAACCTGTTCGTCCACATCCTCGCAGGAACGCACAGGCGATTTACTTGTCATAATTTGGCTGATGAATTTTTGTTTGTTTTCAAGTGTCTGCCAAAGGTAGGAATCAAATGTTCCTTCCGTGACGTAATTATAAATTTGTACGACTGGATTGCTGTTTCCCTGCCGAATAATTCTTCCATTTCTTTGTGTCATGTCTGCCGGTCGCCAGCCTACATCCAAATGATGCATTGCAATCAGCTTGTCTTGAACATTAGTTCCTGCACCCATCTTTTGTGTACTTCCAAGTAAGATGCGAACTTGTCCGTTTCTTACTTTTGAAAACAGTTCCTTTTTCTTGATTTCTGTATCTGCATCATGAATAAATGCCACTTCCTCTTTTGGGATGCCTGCTTCCAAAAGTTTTGCTTTAACATCATCGTACACGTTAAAAATTCCTGCCTTCGGTGTACTGTTGTCGCAAAAGATCAGCTGAGTCAAGCGTCCTTCCTTTCCTTCCTCCCAAATACGAATCACATTTTGTACGCACACATTTACTTTACTGCCCGGATCATCTGGTAAAAGTGGGTTCATCAGGCGCTGATCCAGTCCGATCTTACGTCCATCTGATGTGATCTTCAACATGTTATCCTGCGTTGGATCAACAGCTCCATTGTGTACCAGAGCTGCACGTTCTGAAAGATTGGCTACCATTTCTTTTTGTATTTCCGATGGTGGAACAACAACTGTCTGCACGTTCGCTTCCGGCACTGGAAGCTTCAACTGATCTGCCGTTTGTATGTCTGCTGCCTGCTTAAAAAGATTCATCAGTTCCGGCAGATTGAAAAATTTTGCAAAACGTGTTTTCTGTCTATATCCGGTTCCTTCTGGTGCAAGCTCACTTGCCGTTACTGTTTCTCCAAATACGGATGCCCACGCATCAAATTGTGTCAAGCCTCTTTCTTGCAATTCTCCATACTGTAGATACCGCATCATTGTATACAGCTCCGTCATGCTGTTGGACACTGGTGTTCCTGTCGCAAATACAATTCCTTTTCCACCTGTCAGCTCATCCATGTACTGGCACTTCATGAACATATCAGATGATTTCTGAGCCTCCGACGTAGACAATCCGGCAACATTGCGCATTTTTGTAAATAGAAAAAGGTTCTTATATGCATGTGCTTCATCAACAAAAAGACGATCTACACCCAATTCTTCAAAAGTTACAACATCATCCTTGCGGTCTTCAGCTCGCAGCTTTTCCAGTCTCAATTTTAGCGACTTCCTTGTTTTTTCTAGTTGCTTCACCGTAAATGTCTGTCCACGATCATATGCAGCCTGTTGAATTGCCTGCTCAATTTCTATAAGTTGTTTTTGAAGCACTCGTTCCTGACGTTCTGTAGATACGGGGATTCGTTCAAACTGGCTGTGACCGATGATGATTGCATCATAATCTCCGGTTGCTATTCTCGCACAGAATTTTTTACGATTTGCCGTTTCAAAATCCTTCTTTCCTGCAACCAAAATATTTGCAGCCGGATATAAATGCAGAAATTCATTTGCCCATTGAAGCGTAAGGTGGTTTGGGACCACAAACAGACTCTTTCGGCACAATCCAAGACGTTTACTTTCCATCGCAGCAGCTGCCATTGTAAAGGTTTTCCCGGCTCCAACCTCGTGTGCCAAAAGTGTATTCCCTCCATATAAAATATGTGCGATTGCATTTTTTTGATGAGTACGAAGCCCGATCAATGGATTCATTCCCACGAAGTTAATGTGTTCGCCTGAAAATTCTGCCGGACGCAAACTGTTAAAGCGTTCATTATATTCCTTCTCCAGAGCCATTCGCCTTTGCGGATCTTTCCAGATCCATGCTGCAAATGCTTCTTTTATTGCAGATTGCTTCTGTTGGGCAAGCATTGTTTCCCTCGGATTCACAACACTTCTTACCGTTCCATCTGCATCTGTTACACGATCATACACGGTAACGCTTCTTAAATTTAATGTCTGCTCTAAAATGGCGTATGCATTCATCCGCTCTGTGCCATACTGTGTGTAGGCACTCACATCACCGTCGTATATTGTGTTCTTTGAGCTGATCTGCCATTCCCCTGTCACTGTTGCAAAGGAAACTCGAATATGCCTTCTCTGATAATATGGTGTATGGAATGTCTCATACATAAATTGTTCGATATAGTTTTTATCAATCCATGTTGCGCCAAGACGTACATCAATCTCAGAAGCCGTCAAGTCCTTTGGTTGTGCCTGTTTCAATGCCTCTACATTGGCAGAATAAGTCTCATCCTCTTGATATGCCAATTCTGCTGCACGGAGCTTATCTCTGACGTTGCCAGATAAGTACTCATCAGCTGTTTTCCATGCTAACTGTTCGTCTATTGCCTGCGGATCGTGAAAGATGATTCCGTTTAAAGCCTTCGCAATCTCACTTTCCTCTCCCTTTCTTCCAAGCAGTTCTGCCATATAGGTTAGATCTACATGACCCTTTTCACTGATGGAAATTGCCAATGCATCCTCTGGTGTTTCTGCGGTTGTGATTTCCTGTTGTGCGCGAATGGTTCTTTTTGTGAAAATGTCCGCTTTTGAGTCTAACTCACCCTTGTCGTTGATATTTTCCAAGGAACACATTAAAAAATAAGAAGAATCTCCGTCTAATACCTGCGCATTTTGTCTGGAATTGATCAGACCATATTTTTTCGTAAACGCATCGTATACGCTTCCAAGTTGTTCTTGCGCACGATGGACTTCTTCATCCGGTGCATCTTCAATTTGGAGCTGCATGACATGTTTTAGCGCGGTTCTAATTTGCAGCAGTCCTTTTGTTCTCTCCTTCGCAGCACCAGAACGATTTATCCTTCGCATAATTGAGTTTTCACGATAGTAAATTTCACCATTTTCTAGTATGTAAGAATAGTTACTGACTGACGGATCTGCCGGAATAGTTTCATCTACTTTTTGCGTGTCCGATTCGGACACGCTTCTACTTCGAGTTGATTGGACTGATTCGTAATGCCCTGCAATTCGGCTGACTGCCTCTTCAAGTGCATCCGACAGCTTGCGATTTGGATCTGCTTTTACCGTGCAGCTCATTCCAAACTGTGTGCTTTGCTCTTCCAGTGTTCCAAGTACCATTTCTGGATGTTCTGTGAAATAACTATTGATCGCATATCCATTGCTTGCTGTTTCGAGATGAATCCAATTTTCATCTACATCAATGATATGATCCCTTTTTTGAAAGAACAAAATATCCGAAACAACTTCTGCTCCTGCATTGGCTCGAAAGGCATTATCTGGCAGCCGAATTGCGCCTAGCAGCTTTGCACGTTGAGCTAGATAACGTCGTGCGGATGGATTTTTAGAATCCATTGTGTAATGGCTTGTCACAAATGCAATAATTCCACCTGTTCGTATCTGATCTAGTGCTTTTGCGAAAAAATAATTATGGATAGAAAAACCTAGTCTATTGTAAGCCCGGTCATTCACCTTATAATTTCCGAATGGAATATTTCCAATCGCCAAATCATAGAAATCCCTTTGATCTGTCGTTTCAAATCCAGCTACCGTAATCTGAGCCTTTGGATATAATTTCTTTGCAATGCGACCACTGACAGAATCCAGCTCCACACCATACAACCTGCTATTCTGCATTGAATCTGGCAACATTCCAAAAAAGTTGCCTATGCCCATTGATGGTTCCAGTATGTTTCCGCCTTTGAATCCAATCTGCTCCAATGCACGATAGATTCCCCTAATGATTACAGGGCTGGTATAGTGTGCATTTAATGTGCTTTCTCTCGCAGCTGTATATTCTCCCTCCGTCAATGTGTTTTTTAACTCGTGATACTCGTCTGCCCATGCATCCCTTTTCTCATCAAACGCATCTGCCAAGCCACCCCAGCCGACATATTTTGATAATATATCCTGTTCCTGCTCAGTTGCATTTCGATTCTCAATTTCAATTTTATGCAATGTGTTAACAGCATCCATATTGGCTCGAAACTTCTGTTTTGCTCCACCTTCTCCAATGTGATCATCTGTGATATGGAAGTTTTGTGCCGGAACAGGCTTTGATTGGATGAACTGATCCGGCTCGATTAAGCTGTCGGATATGCCTGTCTCTGTTTCTTCCTGTCCGTCTGCTTTTTGCGTGTCCGATTCGGACACACCTTCTTTTTCTGGTGCAGCCTGCGTTTCCTCCTGTTCTGAAAGCACATGACTTTTATTCTGTTCTGATCTCTCCAGAATTTTTTTCTCGAACTCATATTTATGCAACTGAGCCTGCGCCTTATCAGCATATGGACCGCCTATAGTTCCGTCCGGTTCCGTATGTATACCTTCCTGCATACTATCCCATACAACATATCCATCTTCTGTTTCCCTTACCGTAAGTAAATCATCCGCCAAGCCAAAATTTTGTGTTTCACTTTCTGTTGGCTCCGATGTTCTGTCCTCATAAGGATATTCAAATCTCACCATTGGAAGTGGAAGTGTCCCATATTTATTCTCAATATTAGAGAGTTCTTCTTTTTCATCTGGTTTAAGATATTGGTCATAGCGAATCAATTCACCCAGTCTTTTTTCCACTTGTGTCCATGGCAAACGTAATCTAGCTGCATCTGATGAATAAGATTTGGAAATCAAAATTCCTTTTGCATCCCAGTCTACCCAACCATGCGTCCCATCCTCGAAATAGTGTGTACGTCCTCCGGTTCCGTATTCCTCTTTTAAAAAATCCACACGTTTTTTGGCATCTGATTCACTTAGAAAAAGAGCTGCAATTCGAATCTTCCCATTTTCAATACCGGAACCAGACTGAAGTATTCTTACCACTTCTGATTCCGGTATCTCGTTTTTAGGCAT
>OIAH01000824.1_pt1 | contig 11002 bp, 9 predicted proteins | sample 1580711 | NCBI WGS metagenome assembly OIAH01 (sample SAMEA3882556, study PRJEB24775) | human gut metagenome | biome: human-associated habitat; feature: intestine environment; material: feces | place: Netherlands | collected 2009/2010
CCGCTGTGGCGGGCTTCATCTACAAGCGTCACAAGAGCCGCAAGACCGCCATCCTCGGTGCGCTGGCGGGTGCCGCCGCAATGGCCGTCTTCAGTGTACCCTCCAACTACTTCATCACCTACCCGGCCTATGTGGAGTTCTACCATATGCCGCTGGAAGCCATCCTCGGGATGTATCAGGCCATCCTGCCCTCGGCGGACAGCCTCATTAAGTGCCTCGTCATCTTCAACCTGCCCTTCACGCTGGTCAAGGGCCTGTTGGATGCCGTGCTCTGCATGGTCATCTATAAGCCGCTGTCGCCCATCCTGCATGGCCGCAAGTAATCAAGTAATTAAGTAAGAAAGAAAAACCTCTCAGTCAAAGCCTTCGGCTTTGCCGCTTCTCCTACCGAGGAGAGGCGGCATCGCAAAGCGATGACGGAGAGGTTGTTTTTTTATTGCAAAGCGCCCTTGTCGAGCCACTTCCCCCTTGCAAGCCGGAGGAGGAAGAGCACGCCCCGGATGCAAAGCTCGAGGCACATGGCGGCCCAGACGCCCACGAGGCCCAGCCGAGGGGCCAGCAGGAAGGCGAGGGTGAGCCGGATGCCCCACATACTGAGGAGATTCAGCAAAAAGCAGGCAGTGCTGTCGCCTGCGCCCTGCATCGCGCCGCTGGCGACGATGCTGGCACCGAACATCGGCTCGGCAAAGGCCTCGATGCGCAGCACCCGCGCACCCAGCGCGATGACGGCGGCGTCCGCCGTGAAGATGCCCATGAGGGCCGGGGCGAAGAGCCAGAGACCTACGCCCGACAGGGCCATGATGGCTATGCCCATCGCCGTGCAGAGCCATGCGAACCGCTTGGCCATGTCCCGGCGGTGGGCACCGACAGCCTGCCCGATGAGGGCGATGGAGGCGTCCTGAATGCCGTAGCCCGCCATGTAGCACAAGCCTTCGGCGTTGACAGCCAGGCTGTTGGCGGCAATGGCCACGGTACCCAGGCCGGCTACGATGCGCACCACCACCACCTGCGCCAGAGAGATGGCGGCACGTTCTCCCGCCAGAGGACCGCCGACCCACAGCAGGTTCCGCAGGCAGGAGCGGGTGATCTTCCAGGGGGCAGGCTTCCGGATGCAGAGGGGGCCTTCCCGCAGCAACAGGATGGCCAAAGCCAGCAGGCCGCCCACCACGGTGGCCAGGGCGGTGCCCAGGGCTGCGCCGGGCACACCCAGCCCGGCACCCCAGACGGTGATGCCCCACAGCGTCCGGGTGGGGTTGATGAGGAAGAAGTTGAAGACCACATCCAGCGCGCAGACCAGCACGCTGATGAGGCCGGGGGTCAGGGCGTCGCCGGTGGCCCGGAGCATGGCAGTATACATCCCCATCGCCATGGTGAAGGGGAGAGCCGCTGACCAGATGGCAAAGTAGGCGCTGGCGTTGGCCTGAAGGGAGACGTCTGCCCCCAGCCACCCGGGCAGAAAGCGGCTGATGCCGACGCCGAAGACCGCAGCGCCGAGCCCCAGCATCAGGTTGAAAAGCATAGCCTGCCGCAGCACGCCCCGGGCGTCCTGCTGGCGGTCGGCCCCGAGGTACTGGGCGATCTGGATGGAAAATGCTGTGTACAGCCCCACGAGGATGCCATGGAGCAGCCATGTGCTCGAGCTGACGATGCCGATGGCGGCAGTGGCCTCTGCGCCGATGTGGCCCACCATCGCGGCGTCGATGTACTCCATCGCTGTGACCACCAGCTGCTCCAGAATGGAGGGGATGCTCAGGGTCAGGGCGATGCGGGCAGTATCGGACAGCGGAATGTCTTCGCCCTGCCGCATCCGGGCGGAGATCTGCTCCAAAGAAAGTGTCATGTCGTCTCCTGTTTCGTTATAGTTGAATCTGCTCTCCTATTATAAGTAAGAGGCTGAAATTTGTCAAACCAGCAGCTTCCGTGATGAAATTGATTCCGCATTATAACATCCCCCGGCCGGGGGATGCAGTCACCGCAGGTGACGAATGGGGGCGTCTGTACCGGAAGTACAGTTTTAAAGGGCGAAGGTCCTGGCATCGGCAAAAGCGGGTTACAGCTTTTATGACCGGGTGATTGATTTTTTGGCCCCGGCGTGATACACTCTCGAAGTAAGAAGAATATCATTGAAAGAGGTTTAAAATATGCTGCAGCTTATTTCAGCCACCGGCCAGCAGACCGTGGACGCGCTGGCGTTCCTGCTGGCGTTTGCCCTGACCGCCCTGATGGACTCGGTCTTCCACGACAAGCTCCCCCACGACCATGGCCGTGCCTTCGCGGTCAACGGCGAGCTTTCCAAGGGCAAGGCCCGGGGCTCGGGACTCATCTTTGTGCTCTGCATCGCGCTGGTGACGCTGGCGGTGGTGCCCTTTAAGGTAGAATACCTTATTTATACTGTCCTGCTCATCGCCTCCATGCTCTCAGGCTACTTCGATGACGCCTCCGAGACGGCGTGGAACGAGTACAAAAAGGGACTCATCGACTTTGTCATCGCAGTGGTGGCGGGCGTCACCTACCTGAACTTCAACAGCACGGCGGTGCACTTCCTGAGCATGACCTTCGCCATCCCGTACCCGCTCTATCTGCTGCTCATCGTCATCCTCATCTGGGCCAGCATCAACGTGGTCAACTGCACCGACGGCGTGGATGGCCTGTCCGCCAGCCTTGCGGTGGTGAGCATCGGCACCTTCCTGCTGGCCTACGGGGAGGAGCTGGGCGACTACTCCACCGCAGCCATCGTCTTCATCGGTGCGCTGCTGGCCTACCTGTGGTCCAACGCCAAGCCCTCGAGCCTCCTGATGGGCGACGCCGGCAGCCGTGCGATGGGCTTCTTCCTCGCCATCCTCGCCCTCAAGAGCGGCCATCCCTTCGCCTTCCTGCTGGCGGCGCTGGTGTTCATCGTGGACGGCAGCCTCGGCATCCTGAAGATCAGCTTCAAGCGCTTCCTGCACATCAGCATCCTCCGGAACACCCTCACCCCGCTGCACGACCATGTGCGCAAGCGTCTGGGCTGGAGCGACGAGCAGGTGGTGGCCCGCTGGCTCATCCTGCAGGCCGTTGCGTCGGCGCTGCTCCTGCTGATGGTCCGTTGATTTACGGATTTTAAGTATGATGTTTGTGCAGCTTTCCAAAATGCAGATAAGACCGTTCGGATTTTTGTTGCACTTTATGGATTGAAAGTTGAGCGGAGAAAGACTATACTTTAGCTAACGAAAGCAAAGGCGCTTAAGTGAACGTGTTCACTTTGCGCCTTTTTTGTTTTTTTCGTTTTTGTGTGCGGTCCGGGAAAGCCGTACCGGATGCGCTGTCCGTGGCGCTAGAGCACGGACGACAGAACTAGGATAGGGAAAGGCGGGAATCACAGTGATCAAACTCGAACACGTTGACAAGTATTTCGGCGACCTGCACGTCCTGAAGGACGTGAATCTTGAGGTGGCCGAGGGCGAAAAGCTGGTCATTATCGGACCGTCCGGCAGCGGCAAATCCACGACCGTCCGCTGCATGAACTTTCTGGAAGAGCCGACCAGCGGCCACGTCTACATCGACGGTCAGGAGCTGACCAACAAGAACAAGACCAAGATCGTCCGCGACAACATGAGCATGGTCTTCCAGCAGTTCAACCTCTACCCCCACATGACGGTGCTCAAGAACCTGACGCTGGCTCCCATGAAGCTCCACCACAAGACCAAGGCGGAGGCAGAGGAGCTGGCATATCATTATCTTGAGGTCGTCGGCCTCCGGGATAAGGCGGATGTTTACCCCACCCAGCTGTCGGGCGGTCAGCAGCAGCGCATCGCCATCGCCCGTGCCCTCTGCGCACAGACCAAGATCATCTTGTTCGACGAGCCGACCTCGGCCCTCGACCCGGAGACGATCCAGGAAGTGCTGGACGTCATGGTGCGGCTGGCACACGAGAAGAACATCACGATGGTGGTCGTCACCCACGAGATGGGCTTCGCACGGAATGTCGCCGACCGGATCGTCTTTATGGCGGACGGCCAGATCGTGGAAGAGGGCACGCCGGAGCACTTCTTCACCAACCCCAAGAACGAGCGCGTCCGGCAGTTCCTGAGCAAGATCGTCCGCTGAGGACGAACATCACAAAGGTTGGCACGGCAGGGACTCACAAGTTGTGGTGAGACGCCGTTGTTGATAACAGGCCGTTTCGGAGCGGACAGGGAAAGCCGCTCGGGCCGAAAAAACAAAGAGGAGTGGTTTATTATGAAAAAGATCTCGCGTCGTGATTTCCTGAAGGTCACTGGTTTTGTGGGCGCTGCGGCTGCCCTGACCGCCTGCGGCGGCTCCGCAAGCTCCACCGCAGCCTCCACGGCATCTTCTGCCGCCGGCAGCGCAGCTGCCTCTGCCGCAGCGCTGGGCGCTGACACGCAGGCCATCGTGGATCGCGGCGTCCTGAAGGTCGGCGTCAAGAATGCCGTGCAGGGCTTCAGCTTTCAGGATACCCTCACCGGTGAGTACACCGGTCTCGAGGACAGCCTTGCAGAGATGATCGCAGAGCACCTCGGTGTGGATGTGGAGTTCACCACCGTTACCGCCGCCACCCGTGGCGAGCTGCTGGACTCCGGCGACATCGACGCTGTTCTGGCCACCTTTACCATCACCGAGGAGCGCAAGAAGACTTGGGACTTCTCCACCCCCTACTACACCGACTACGTCTCCGTTCTGGTGGAGGATTCCACCGGCATCAAGGGTCTGGCTGACCTGAAGGGCAAGGTCGTGGGCGTCTCCTCCGGCTCCACCTCCGCCCGTGCACTGGTCAAGGCCATGATCGACGAGGGCGTGCTGGACGGTGCAAACTTCGACGCCGACACCTTCAACGCCGACACTTGGAAGGACGGCATCTCCTTCCGTCAGTACGACGACTATCCCGCCATCAGCACCGCACTGAGCGCAGGCGAAGTGCAGGGCTTCTGTGTTGATAAGTCCATCCTCGCCATCTACAAGACCGAAGGCCGCAGCTACATTGACGCCGAGTTCAGCCCGCAGGAGTACGGCGTCGCTACCAAGAAGGGCAGCGCCTTCTCCACGGTGTGCGACGACCTCATCAAGGGCTGGCTGGCCGATGGCACCATCGATCAGCTCATCAAAGACAACGGTCTGGGCTAAACCCGGATCTTCCAGAACAAAGAGAGTGTAGGGAAAGGAGCGCTTGCCATGTCTGGCTTGTTTTCATTGGATTCCTGGTCCACCGTCTGGACACATCGGGAGAGCTTTCTGCTGGGTCTGGGCAACACGCTGCAGACGGCTGTCTGCGCACTGGCGCTGGCCTTTATCATCGGTGCTGCGCTGGGTCTGATGTCCACCAGCGGCAATAAGCCGCTGCGCATCGTCGCCCGCATCTATGTCGAGTTCATCCAGAACACCCCGCTGCTGCTGCAGCTTTGCTTCCTGTATTATGCGCTGGCCTTTGCAGGCGTGAGCCTCGGCGTCATCCGCACCGGCATCATCGCGCTGGGCGTCTACACCGGCGCTTACATGGGCGAGGTCGTCCGCGCCGCCATCGAGTCGGTCCCCAAGGGCCAGTTCGAGGCCGCACAGGCACAGGGCTTCAACTATCTGCAGCGGATGGGCTACATCATCCTGCCCCAGAGCATCCCCGTGATGCTCCCTCCGATGGTCAATCAGGTGGTCAACCTCTTCAAGAATACCTCCTGCCTCTACATCGTGGGCGGTGCTGACCTCATCAGCGTGACCTACAGCTTCGTCACCGGTGCTTCCACCGGCGGCGCATACGCCCCCGCTTATATCGTCTGCGGCGTCATCTTCTTTGTGGTCTGCTTCCCGCTGTCCACGCTGGCAGCCCGCTGGGAAACCTCCCTCAAGGAGCGCAAGGGCAGCGTGAACGCAAACCTCAAGACCGCCAACAAGAAAGTGGAGCTGAAGGAGGCTGCCTGATATGAAAACGCTTGCTGCAAGCCTTTCCATCCTCACGAAGCAGGGCGTCATGCTCTACCTGCTGCGGGGTGTGGCCTTTACCTGCATCATCTCGGTGCTGGGTGTCATCATGGGCCTCATCGTCGGCTCTCTGCTGGCGCTGGCCCGCACCTACTGCAAGAAAGGCCCGTCCCGCATCCTCGGCTGGTTCGCCACGGCTTATATCGAGCTGTTCCGCAACACGCCCTACCTGCTCTGGATCTTCATCTGCGTCGTGTTCTGCCCCTGCCCGGACTTCTTCGCCCGGAAGATGTTCGGCCTGACCAGTGTGGAGATGAAACTGCTGTTCAAGGCTGCTCTGGCCCTCATCCTCTTCAACTCCTCCGTCATCGCCGAGATCGTCCGCGGCGGCCTGAACGGCGTGTCCAAGGGCCAGTTCGAGGCCGGTTACGCACAGGGCTTCAACACCGTTGAGGTGCTGCTGTACATCGTCCTGCCGCAGGCCTACCGCAACATCGTGCCCACCCTGCTCAGTCAGGTCATCACCACCATCAAGGACTCTTCTTATCTGGCCAATGTGGCCACCATCGAGCTGATGGCCCGCATCCGTCAGCTGTTGAGCGCCGCAGGCACCTACAACGGCCTTGGCACGGTGAACGTCTCCGACGTCATGGTGCTGTTCGGTGCGGCCTGTGTCATCTACTTCGTCATCAACTTCACGTTGAGCTGTGTGGTCCGTTCGATGCAGAACCGCCGCAAGAAGGCTCTGGTCTTTGCCCCGGCAAAGGCCGCATGAATCATCAAGCCCTAATCCAATTTCCCATTTCCCAATTATTTTTCCATCATTGTTCTGTCAATGCCAAAGACGCCCGGCGGGTGATACCGCCGGGCGTCTTTGGTGTTATCGGGATAGTATGCTGAGAGCGGTCAGCTCTTTGTCGCGTAGGTCACATCCAGCACCGGGCCGAAGGGGTCGAAGACCAGCCCCTTGATGCCGTTGGCGAGGAGCAGGCGCTTCTGCTGGGTGAAGAGGGGAGCGGCCACGGCCTGCTCAAGCAGCTGGCGCTCACAGGCGGCCAGCAGAGAGCAGCGGGTGCTGCCGGTGGCTGTGGCACTGGCCGAGAGCTGGGTGGTGTAGAGGGCGTCGCTGTAGCCGGTCAGCCCGCCGCCGGTGGGGGAGAACTGGGCCAGTGCGGCGTAGACGCTGCCGCCCTCGGCCTGTACAGGGGCCAGCGCGATGGTGTAATCGCCGCTTTCGAGCCGCTTCTGGAACTCCTCCGGCTCCACCTCCTCTACCGAGAAGAAGAGGGAAAATTCCTTCTGCCATGCGCTGTTGATCTGCTCGGCGGCGTCGCTGAGGCCGCTGCCGGAGGGCAGAAGCAGGGAGATGCGGCCAAAGTCTGCGGGGGAGACGCCGCCGTCCCGGGCGGCGATGTAGAGGCTGCGGGGGTCGCCGAGGGCCGGGCGGACATCGCCTGCCGCCTGCCGGTAGTCGATGCCGTCCACAGTCAGGCCGTCGGGGATGAGGCCCTTGGCCTCCGCGAACAGCCCGCCGTCTGGTACTTCCACCGCGGAGACCGCAGCGCTGGCCAGCGCCTGCCGCAGCTCTGTGGAGGCGAAGATGGAATTGCAGTTGAAGAGCAGCGACCATGTGGTGTCGGAGTAGGTCACGCTCTGGAGCGAGGTGGGGGTACCGCTGTCGTCGAGGGCGGCGGTGCACTTCTCGTTGCGGATAAGCTCCTCGGCGGACTGGCCGGAGTTGTTGGTGTTTTCCACAAGGCGCAGGTTGTCGATCTGCTCCCCGGAGGCGGCCCGGCGAAGGAAGAGGCCGCCAGACGTCCAGTTGTAGAGGTAGAAGCTGCCGCTGGAGAGGGTGGAGGCGCTGGTCAGGCCGTAGGTGCCCCGGGTGCTGTTGAAGAACTCCTCGTCGCAGGGCATCGCGCCGGGCAGCGTCAGCTTGGAAAGGAAGGTCTCGTCGGGAGTGGAGAGGCGGAACACCAGCTGCAGAGGCTCGGGGGCAGAGACGCCCAGCGCACTTGCGGGCATCTGCCCGGCCAGCACGGCGGCGCTGTTCTCGAGGGCGGAAAACTCCACGGCATAGGGAGAATTTGTTCCGGGAAGGAACATCCGCCGGAACGCAAAGGCGAAGTCCTCGGCGGTGATGGCGTAGTCGGTGGCGCTGCCCTTTGCGGCGGTATAGGTCAGACCGTCTTTCAAATAAAATGTATAGGTGCGCCGGTCGGCGGACACCTCCCACCGTTCGCACAGCTCGGGGGCCAGCTGGCCGTCCGGCGTGCGGCGGACGAGGCCGCTGTAGAGGTTCTCGCAGGCGATGACGTCGGCGGCGCTGGAGGCCACCTGTGGGTCGAGGTTCGCGGGGATAGAATCCACGAACCATGTAAAGCTGTTGGAGCCGGAGCCGCAGGCGGTGAGGCTCAGGACAAAAAACGCAGCCAGCAGGGCTGCGATAAGGCGAAACTGTCTCAAGAAATGCATCCTTCCGGGCCGGTGGCCCTGTTTGTCATAAAAAGCAGGTTCAAAGATCGGCCTGCACCCGGCCGGGCGCAGGGAGACTCTGCGGTCGATGGGGCGCAATGCTGCTGATGCTGCGCCAAAAATCAGAGTTATACTAAGTGTAGCAGAAACGAAACGAAAAGACAATCGACATTTTGTTGATTTGGGCGGACATTTTGTTCCAAGGTTTGGGGTTTTCCGTTGCCAAGCGGGCACAAATGGTCTATAATGGAGGACGGCAATGAATTTTCTCCTGCGGCGGCGTGCGGCGGGGGACGATCGTAATATATTTATATTTATAGAGGAGGGCCTTTTTTATGCAGAAGGAACAGCAGGAGCTTGCAAACCTCATCAAGGGCAAGAAAGTTGCCTTTATCGGCGCGGGCGTCAGCCATAAGACGCTCATCCGGGAGTTCGTGGAGCTGGGGGCGCAGGTCACGCTCTGTGATCAGAAAAAGAGCGTGGAGGAGTTCGGCGACTACGCCGCCACCATCAAGGAGCTGGGCATCCGCCTGAGCCTCGGTGAGAACTATCTCGACGGCTTCAAGGGGCAGGACATCATCATGCGCACCCCGGGCTTCGTGGGCTATTTTGAGAAGCCGCTGCAGGACGCGATGGCTGCGGGCACGATGGTCACGAGCGAGGTGGAGCTGTTCTTCCAGTTCTGCCCCTGCGAGATCGTGGCCGTGACCGGCTCGGACGGCAAGACCACCACCACCACCCTCATCTCCAAGTTCTATGAGGCCGCAGGCCGCAGGGTGCATCTGGGCGGCAACATCGGCGCCGCCCTGCTGCCCATGCTGCCTGAGGTCAGCCCCGACGATGTGGCGGTGGTGGAGCTGTCCAGCTTCCAGCTCATCAGTATGCACCAAAGCCCCGACATCGCGGTGGTCACCAACGTGACCCCCAACCACCTCGACCACCACAAGGATATGCAGGAGTACATCGACGCAAAGCGGAACATCCTGCTCTACCAGAAGCAGCCCTGCCGCGCGGTGCTGGGCTATGAGAACGAGATCAGCCGCTCGATGCAGAAGGACTGCAAGGGCACACAGGTCTGGTTCACCCGCCTGCACGATACCGACAACGGTGCCTTCCTGCGCAAGGAGGACAACATGCTCTGCATGGCCGAGGATGGCGTTGTGACCCCCTTCCTGGCCCAGAAGGACGTGAAGCTGCGCGGCCTGCACAACATTGAAAACCTGCTGGCTGCTGCCGCTGCCGTGTGGGGCGAGGTGCCCGTAGAAGCCATCCAGAAGGTGGGCAGCACCTTTACCGGTGTGGAGCACCGCATTGAGCCGGTGCGCACGCTGGACGGCGTGCTGTACTACAACGACTCCATCGGTACCAGCCCCACCCGCACCATTGCGGGCCTGCGCAGCTTTGACCAGAAGGTCATCCTCATTGCGGGCGGCTACGATAAGCATATCCCCTATGAGCCGCTGGCTCCGGAGATCACCGCCCATGTCAAGGATCTGGTGCTGATGGGTGCCACCGGCCCCCGCATCGAGAAGGCTGTGCGCGAGGACCCGAACTTCAACGAGGCTGAGCTGCCCATCCGGCACGCCGACAACATGCAGCACGCCGTGGAGCTGGCCCGCGCCTGCGCAAAGCCCGGTGACATCATCATCCTCTCGCCGGCCAGCGCTTCCTTTGACCTCTACCCCAACTTTGAGGTGCGCGGCCGCGAGTTCAAGAAGATCGTCAACGCCCTCAAGTGATCGCACAGGTCAAAACGCCCCGCCAGCGGCAGCGGTTTTTCAACGCCTGTCGAGAAAAGCTCTGTCTTGGGGCCACGATGCCGCTGGCGCTCTCGCTCTTCGGCAAAAGCCGGCCGGGCCGCTTCTTCACCGGGCCGACGCTGGCGCTGGATGTGGGCGGCAGCACGGCATGGCTGGCGGGCCACGCCAACCCCGACGAGCTGGCGGGATTCCTGAACTTCTGCGGCTGTGAGGCCGTGGTGCTGGACGAGGCCGAGTGTCCGCCGCCCACAGGCTGGAAGCGGGCCAAGACCCTCTCAGTCTTCGGCCTCCCGCCGGGGCGGCAGCTGCCTCTGCCCGAAGCAGACGCCGCCCTCTGGCAGAGCCTCGAAAAGAACACTGAGCCTGCGGCCGGAAAGACAGCGGAGATGCTCTTCCCCGACCGCCCCGGCAAACGGGATGACTTTTACTCTGAGCTGTGTTCCAAGCGCAGCCGGGGCCTTGCCCGGGTCTGGACGCTGGAACGGGAGGGGGAGATCGTCTGCACCGTGGGAGCCTATGCGCTGGTGGATGGGCAGGCCTATATGGCCTGCGGCGAGACGGCCGAGGCCCTGCGGGGGCGCGGCATCGGCGGGCGGCTCATCGTTGGGATGGCCAATGCCCTCTCGGCAGAGGGGTGGATGCCCGTCTTTCTGTGCAGCCCCGAGCGGGTGCATTTCTATACCCGACTCGGCTTTGAGAGGCTGGGGGAGTATGCAAGGTACACGTTGCAGTGAGTTTTTTGGCTCAAATAAAGTGCGGTGGAGCTGCGCGCTGCAGCGCGGATTAAATTGCTCTTGCGGCAGGGCTTAGTTCTCTTTTGCGTGCCAAAAGAGAACCAGAAAAGCACCCGCTACTTT
>OIAH01000826.1_pt1 | contig 10992 bp, 7 predicted proteins | sample 1580711 | NCBI WGS metagenome assembly OIAH01 (sample SAMEA3882556, study PRJEB24775) | human gut metagenome | biome: human-associated habitat; feature: intestine environment; material: feces | place: Netherlands | collected 2009/2010
CTCGCGCAATGCAAACGTTTCATCGCGGAACACCATTTGGAACCGACTCCAGCGCCATCCAATGCTGCCGCATGCCGCGATATCAAAGCAAACGAAATAGCTTTCGGGCCAAGTATTTGCGGTGAACTCTACAATGTGACGCGCATCGGTACCGCCGTGCAGGATTATCAAGGCGCACAGACTGATTTTCTTGTGCTCGCACCACGCAAGGAAGCCGGAAAACTGTTGGAACAGCCTCGTTCGCAAGCTGATATGGAATACGAATCCGTGCTGACGCTTATTCCGCTTGTCACAGGTCCTGGCGTACTCGCGAACCTGCTGGACGTATTCCGCGATGCAGGCCTCAATATGACAAGTTTCATCTCGCGGCCAATCAAAGGACGCACAGGCACATACAGTTTTATCGCGACGCTCGATGCGGCGCCATGGGAGCAACGCTTCCATGGCGCGCTGGTCGAAATCGCCGAACACGGTGACTGGGCCAAAACTCTGGCCGTATACCCACGAAGAGAACGCCCCAATCCTCCAGTCACCTCATGGATGCTGCCACAGGGAGGCGTACGGCTTGACGAACAGCATCTGCCAGATGATTGGCAGAACGGCGAAACGGTCGGAAAGGAGCTGATGTGGTGAAGCAGCGTATCGCAATCGTAGGCCTTGGTCTTATCGGAGGGTCACTGGCTCGCAGACTCGTTAATGCTGGCTGTGAAGTCATCGCATGGAACCATAACGATCGTCCATATGAAACTGCGAAAGCGGACGGCATACGATGTGTGTCCACACTGGCCGCGCTCGCCGACACAAAACCTGACGTGCTTGTGTTATGCAATCCGCTCAAGGCCATGCCGCAAATCCTGGGTGCGTTGAAGCCACTGATCGATACGGACATCACCACGCTCACCGATGTCGGCAGTGTCAAAGCAATGGTTCGGGAACAGGTTAAAGCCGTTGGATTGGAACATTGCTATGTGGGCGCGCATCCCATGGCAGGCAATGAGCTGTCCGGATGGGAATCGTCGGATCCGACGCTTTACGATGGCGCGCTCTGGGCCATCACCGTAGATGAAAACACCGAGTATCAGCGGTTCCGCGCCGTTGCGACAATGATTGTGGATCATTGTTCCAACCGACTCATCGTTCTTGACGATGCGACCCACGATCGTTGCGCGGCACTGATTTCCCACATGCCACACGTCATTTCCACAGCTATGATCAACGAGCTGGTGGCCAATCCCAACCGGAACATCGCAGCCGCGCTCGCCGCTGGTTCATGGCGGGACATGACTCGTGTTGCGCTAACCGATCCAAACCGTACCCGTGCAATGGTGGAAGAGGACGCCGCCAATGTCGAAGCGTTGCTGCGTAATATGGCCAATCGGTTGACGCTTATGGCCAACGTGCTGCACGGCATGACCACGCAACAGGGCTCGCCCACTGCCGGTGACGACAAGGAGATGGCGCGTTTCTTCATACAAGGGCAGCCATTCCGTGAATACAAGGCTCTCGCCAAAGAACCTGACTTCGAAGAACGTTGCGAAACGGTCGAACTGGCAATTCCCGAAACCGGATGGCAGCAGATGCTTCTGGAGTCGGCGCGTAGGGGAGAGCATATCGTGCGATTCGACGGTTACCGTCAAGCTATGGCACAGGTGCGTTCCGCAGTGTGACGCGCTATGGGCGCGGCCGTGTCATGGAACGTTCCGGAACCGGTTTGACAGTGACGATGGTGTCGGCGGGAATGCTGACACGTTGCTCTGGGCGTGAACCGTTGGCTGCCGCATCGCGCGTCATTTCCAATGTCTGCCCGTCCCAAGAACGTACGTGACCGACATAATCGCGGAATTTCATGCGCTGGTCCTTTGGATCGACACCTTCGCAGGTGCGCACCACAATGCGTGCACCTGCTGGAATTTCGTTTGGAATCGGCATAATCTCCCCTTCGAATAGACGATCATCGACGGATTCGCTGAGCGAACGCTACTGGACAGCATAGTTGGTCTCCTTTCAAGTTGTGCCGGTATTTCGGTTTCTATCGGAGAATGGACACATAATGGAAAGAAATTCATGGATTCGGGCTTGCTGTTGAGCTCGGGAAAGGCTGATCGGCATGCTGTTCGATAAGAGCGTAGAGGCATTCGATACATATCTGAAAGCCAACCGTGGATTGAGTGAAAACACACGGAAAGCATACCGAGGCGATGTCGAAGAATGTCTGCTTGCCTTGGAGCGGCTTAGATGCAGGGATCTTAACGAGGTGACCATCGAAGATCTTCGCATGTGGATGGCGGAATCATCGAAAAACCATGCGAAAAGCAGCATGGCCCGAAAAACTGTGGCTGTACGTGGTTTTTTCGCGTGGACGCATGAGCATGGCGTGACGACGACGGATCCGGCTTGTGCGCTCATGACCCCGAAAATACCTGATACGTTGCCGGATGTGCTCAGCGAATCACAGGCTGAACAGCTGATGGAACGCGTGGATGAGGACGGTGAAACGTCTCAGCCGAAGGAACGGACCATGAAGCAGCAGGCCATTGAGCTGCGTGACGCCGCAATGCTGGAGCTGTTGTATGCAACGGGCATGCGTGTGGCTGAACTGGTGGGACTTGATGTGCCGGATGTGGTCTTTTCCAATCGAACGGTCAAAGTGACCGGCAAAGGCAACAAACAACGAGTCATGCCATTTGGCGCTCCGGCGCAAAAAGCGATACGTCGGTGGCTGGATGATGGGCGTCCCCTGTTGGTGGGGGAGCAGTCCGCGGCTGCGCTGTTTCTTGGGAGACAAGGCAAACGCATTGATCAGCGGATGGTACGTCGTGTGGTGCACGAATGCGCGCGTGATGCCGGCGTTCCCGACATTAGCCCTCATGCTCTGCGGCACAGTGCCGCCACGCATATGCTTGACGGGGGAGCGGATTTGCGTGAGGTGCAGGAGCTCTTGGGACATTCCTCGCTGAAGACCACGCAACGGTACACGCATGTCTCCATCGAACAATTGAAAGCCCGATACGGTCAGGCATTTCCTCGTGCGTAGTCGCGGTCCATGGATATTTCGTTACATTCCTGTAACAGAAATTGGTGTTTCTTCTTGATTTAGGGTGTATTACCTAGATGAAGCTGGTACGGGGAAACAATACCGACCGGTAATCCGAATAATGAGGGAAAACATAATGAATATAAGGAAAAGCAAGGTGTTTGCCGTTGCGGCGGCGGCCTGTGTGCTTGGCATGATGCTGGGCGGCTGTGGGTCTTCCACGTCTGGGAACGCGACTGAAGGATCGAATGTCATTACGGCATTTGACTCCGAACCGCAGAATGGCTTGATTCCGGGCAACACCAATGAAACCGGCGGTGGCCGTCCTATCGATCTGCTGTTCGCTGGGTTGGTGTCTTTCGATAAGGATGGCAAGGCCCAGAATGAAGTGGCTGAGTCCATTACCGCCAACGATGACGCCACCCAGTACACCATCAAGATCAAGTCTGGCTGGAAGTTCACCGACGGCACTCCGGTGACCGCCGAGTCCTTCACCAAGGCTTGGAGCTATACGGCTAATGCGAAGAACGCGCAGCTGTGCTCTTCCTTCTTCTCCACCATCAAGGGCTATGACGCGCTGCAGGACACCGACAACCTCAAGGGTGATGAGCAGCTTGAAGGTCTGAAGATCGTCAACGATCACGAGTTCACCGTCGACCTGAGCCAGTCGGATTCCGCGTTCGCCACCAAGCTGGGTTATTCGGGATTCTATCCGATGCCGGAATCCTTCTACAAGGATCCGAAGGCCTTCGGAGAGTCGCCGGTTTCCGATGGCCCGTACAAGTTCGATTCCTGGGACCATGACAAGGAAATCAAGCTGGTCAAGAATCCCGATTACAAAGGCAATCGCAAGGTGAATAACGACGGTGTGACGTTCAAGATCTACACGGATGCCAACGCGGCCTATGCCGATGTTCAGGCCGGCAACCTTGATGTGATGGATACGGTGCCGTCCGCCGACAGCAAGACCTTCGAATCCGATTCCTCCGTGGTGCCATACAACAAGGCCGGTTCCGTGATTCAGACGTTCACCATTCCGTCGGATCTTGAACATTGGAAGACATCCACCGAAGAAGGACAGTTGCGCCGACAGGCGTTGTCCATGGCCATCGACCGTCAGGCCATCTGCGACAAGGTACTGAATGGTTTGGGAACTCCAGCGGTCGAATTCACGTCTCCGAAGACTCCGGGCTACTCCGATTCGCTCAAGGGCAACGAGAATCTGAAGTACAACAAAAAGAAGGCCAAGGAACTCTGGGAGAAGGCCAACGCCATCAGCCCGTGGACTTCCGACGACAAGCTTACGTTCTCCTATAATGCAGACGGCGGAGCCAAGCCGATCTTTGAAGCCGTGGTGAACTCCGTGAAGAACACGCTCGATATCGACGTGACCACTAACCCGGTGCCGACCTTCCAGGAATTCCGAAACGACGTTACCGGCCGCAAGATGACCGGCGCGTTCCGTACCGCTTGGCAGCCGGATTATCCGTCTCCTGAAAACTACCTGTACCAGCTGTATTCCTCTGACGCTGCTGATGGCAATGGTTCCAACGATGGCGATTACAAGAATTCGGAGTTCGATGACCTGTGCTCCAAGGCTGCTGCCGCACAGACCACCGATGAGGCCAATAAGCTGTACCAGCAGGCTCAGGAAGTGCTGCTCAACGATCTCCCGGCCGTTCCGCTGTACTACGCCAACGCCTACGGTGTGGCTGCTACCGGCGTTTCCGGTTTCGAAATGAACTGGCAGAACCTGCCGGTCTACGAGAACATGACCAAGTCCGGCAAGTGAGCCGATCTTCGTGAGTGAATCTCGCTGAGCCAATTGCAGGAAGGGGCGGATCATATCCGTTCCTTCCTTTCCATGTAATACGCACCGTTTCAGGGTGACATCAGTGTGGCCAAGAGGCGTCAGGGGTAGATGCCGGTAGCCAAGCATTTTTCCCAGCTGATTCCCATGAAACTGCAATATAAAGCAGTTTGTTGTGTGTTGCCACAAAACTTGCGGGGTAAATCGTTAACCTTCCCCGATGATTATGAGTAATAATCTGAAAAAGGTTGACAATGAATAAGCAAAAAAGGAGAAACCAATGGGCAGATATCTTCTGCGACGCATTCTGCAGATGATCCCTGTGGTTCTCGGCACGACGCTTCTGGTGTATGCCCTGGTGTTCGCGTTGCCGGGCGACCCGGTTAAGGCGATGTTTGGCGATAAGCCGGTCAATGAGGCCGTCGCCGCGCAGATTCGTGCCGAATACAATCTGGATAAACCGTTCATCGTGCAGTATTTGCTGTTCCTGAAAAATGCGCTGACTCTTGACTTCGGCAAGACTTTCTCCGGTCAGCTGGTCATCGACCAGATCGGACGTGCATTCCCGGTCACCATCAAGCTTGCGCTGATGGCTTTCGTGTTCGAAGCCGTGTTCGGCGTGATCTTCGGCGCGATTTCCGGCCTGAACAAGGGCAAGTGGTGCGATACCGTGATCCTGATTATCTCTCTGTTGCTCATCTCCGTACCGACCTTCGTCACGGGCTTCCTTGCCCAGTATTTCTTAGGCGTGAAGTTGCGTCTGCTTCCAGTTACGGCCGGTGCCAATCCAGGATTCATCGACCTGCTGATGCCAGCAATGGTGCTTGGATCTGTGTCTATGGCATATATCATCCGATTGAGTCGTTCGGAGATTTCTTCCAATATCGCGCTTGACTATGTGCGCACCGCACGTGCCAAAGGCATGGACAACAGGTCGGTCATGAATCGTCACGTTTTGCGTAACTCCATGATTCCTGTCGTCACTTACCTTGGTCAGGATCTTGGCGCACTGATGGGCGGTGCCATGATTTCCGAAACCATCTTCAACGTGCATGGCATTGGTTACCTGACTTATCAAAGCATTCTCAAGGGTGAAGGCAATCTGGTGGTGTCCATTGTGACTCTGCTTATGCTGATCTTCGCAGTGTGCAACCTGCTGGTCGATATGCTCTATGCGGCGCTTGATCCGCGAATCCGTTACGCGTGAGTTGGGAGGATTGAACAATGACTGATATGAACGAGACGAATCTTTCTCACGCGCTTCCGGGACAGGAACGATATGTTGCTCCTCTCGAGGAGACGCCGCTTAAGGACGTTGACTCGGTAGATGAGTCCGCACCGGCTTCAAGCCTTTGGGCTGACGCATGGCGTACCCTGCGCAAGAACCCGATGTTCATCATTTCCGCTGTGCTTATTGTGTTCATTATCTTCGTGGCGCTGTTCCCAGGAGTGATGACCAAGCAGAATCCGAACTACTGCACGCTTGAGAACTCCTTGGAACCGGCTTCGAAGGGACATCCTTTCGGATTTGATCTGCAAGGCTGCGATGTGTACTCCCGCGTGGTGCATGGTACTCGTACCTCGCTGAGCGTCGGCGTGTTCGCCACACTGCTGGTGGTGCTGCTCGGAACGCTGATCGGCGCAATCGCCGGCTTCTTCGGAGGATGGGTCGACGCCGTGCTGAGCCGACTGACCGATATCTTCCTCGCGCTGCCGATTCTGCTTGGCGCCATCGTGGTGCTCCAGATGTTCAAAACGAGCAGCTCCATCTGGAAGATCATTCTGGTGATGACGCTGTTCGGCTGGACCTCCGTGGCACGAATCGCGCGAGGTGCTGTGATGGAAGCCAAGAACCTTGAATTCAACACGGCGTCCACCGCTCTGGGATCCACCCCGATCCGCAACCTGTTCCGCCACATCCTGCCGAATTCGCTGGCTCCGATCATCGTGGTCGGCACCACCTCGCTGGCCACCTACATCGTGCTCGAGGCCACGCTGAGCTTCCTGGGCGTCGGCCTGCCCACCACCACGGTCAGCTGGGGCGGAGACATCTCCAACGCGCAGTCCATCCTGCGTACTGACCCGATGGTGCTGTTCTACCCGTCCGCGGCACTTGCCATCACTGTGCTTGCCTTCATCATGATGGGTGACGCCGTGAAGGATGCGCTTGATCCGAAGAGCCGTACGTGAGTGTAAGTGAGGGATATTCGATGACTGAAATGAATACCGAAAACAAGCTCGAGGCCATGCAACGTGCCAACGGTCCGCTGCTGGAAGTCAAGAACCTCCAGGTCGACTTCACCACTGATGATGGCCAGCCGGTACATGCGGTTCGCAACTCCTCTTTCAGCGTATACCCGGGTCAGTGGGTGGCTATCGTTGGTGAGTCCGGCTCCGGCAAGTCCACGTCCGCTATGGCGGTGCTTGGTCTGCTTCCGGGCACAGGCCATGTGGTCGGAGGATCCATCAAGCTTGACGGCGAGGAAATCTCCGGTTACAAGCAGAGGGATTTCGACAAGTTGCGCGGCAACAAGATGGGTCTTGTCCCGCAGGATCCGATGAGCAACCTGAACCCGGTGTGGCGTATCGGTACCCAGGTGAAGGAGGCTCTGGCCGCCAACAATATGGATATCGCCCATGAGAAGCGTTCCTCGCTGTCGAAGGCTCTCGCCGATGCCGATGTCGAACTTAAAGGCAACGACGATGAAACTTTCCTTGGCTCCAAGGAGCTTCCTGAGCTGTTGTCCGCGGCGAAGGAAGCGCTGTCCAAGATCGGTAAGACCGGCGACGACTTCGACAAGACCGTGGCGTACTTCGAGTCGGAGTGGGTCCCAGGATCTGAAACGCGTTGGCGCGTGGCCGACGACCTGATCAAGGTCGGCGTGGCCGAGGATGACGCTTGGTACATCGCCAAGAAGTATGTAATCGGCTCCACCATGGATGACCGCATCGCAGGTCTTCTTTCTGAGGCTGGTCTGCCGGATGCCGCCACTCGTGCACGCCAGTATCCGCACGAGTTCTCCGGTGGTATGCGCCAGCGTGCGCTCATCGCCATCGGCTTGGCATGCCGTCCGGAACTGCTGATCGCTGACGAGCCGACCTCCGCGCTTGACGTGACCGTGCAGAAGAAGATTCTTGATCATCTCCAGATGCTCACCGATTCGTTGGGAACCGCAGTGCTGTTCATCACCCATGACTTGGGTTTGGCGGCTGAGCGTGCGCAGCACATCGTGGTTATGTACAAGGGGCAGGTCGTTGAATCCGGCCCGTCTCTGGAAGTGCTGCAGCATCCGCAGCATCCATACACCAAGCGACTGGTGGCGGCGGCGCCGTCGTTGGCCTCGCAGCGCATCATCTCCGTCAAGGAGCATGGTGGCGATGCCAGCGGCGTGATGGAACACAAGGTGAATGAAGATTCCCTGAAGTCCGGCGAATCCATCATCACGGTGGATCATCTGACACGCGAGTTCAAGCTGCCGCGCAAGAAGGAGATGTTCAAGGCCGTTGACGATGTGAGCTTTTCCGTCAAGAAGGGTACCACGCTGGCAATTGTGGGCGAGTCCGGTTCCGGCAAGTCCACGGTGGCCAACATGGTGCTGAAGCTGCTTGAACCGACCTCAGGCACCGTCACTTATGAAGGCAAGGACATTTCCGGCTTCCAAGGCAAGGAATTGCTTGACTTCCGCCGCCACGTGCAGCCGGTGTTCCAGAATCCGTATGGCTCGCTTGACCCGATGTACTCCATTTACCGTTCCATCGAAGAACCACTGCGTATCCACGGTATTGGAGACAAGAAGAGTCGTGCTGCCCGCGTGCGTGAGTTGCTCGATATGGTGGAACTGCCGTGGTCCGTGCGTTTCCGCTACCCGAACGAGCTTTCCGGTGGTCAGCGTCAGCGCGTGGCCATGGGCCGTGCAATCGTCCGTGAGCCGAAGGTCTTCCTCATGGATGAGCCTCTGTCCAACCTTGATGCCAAGCTCCGCGTGCAGACCCGTACCCAGATCGCCGCTCTGCAGCGTCAGCTGGGTGTCACCACCCTGTACGTGACCCACGATCAGACCGAAGCTCTGACCATGGGTGACCGCATCGCCGTCATCAAGCTCGGTGTCCTGCAGCAGGTCGGCGCTCCGACCGAGCTGTACGATCGTCCGGCCAACGTCTTCGTCGCTGGCTTCATCGGCTCCCCGTCGATGAACATCAACACCCACCCGGTGGTCAACGGCAAGGCAAAGATCGGCGAAGACACCGTGGATCTGCCGGCCGAGGCCGTCAACAAGCTCACCGCTGAAGACAACAACCAGATCGTCGTCGGCTTCCGTCCGGAAGACGCCTCCCTGGCTGCCCCGGATGAGGCCAACGCCTTCTCCCTCAAGGTCATGAACGTTGAGGATCTGGGCTCCGATGGCTACATCTACGGCAACATCATCACCGATGGCTCCGCTGCTGAGGCATCCACCATGATGTCCGATCAGAACAAGCTCACCACGATCCGCGTGAACCCGCGTGCTCTCCCGAAGGTCGGCGATACCGTCAAGATCAAGATCGACCCGTCCAAGATGCACCTGTTCGCTCCGTCCACCGAGCTGCGTCTGAACTGAGACGATAACGAGTAACCAACCGTCGGGCGTTCCTTATGGAACGCTTGGCGGTTGGTTGAACCAATACTTGGCGGATGTGCAAACGTCCGTCAACCATTAAACGAGACATTCTCTTTCCTCTCTTATTGTCTCGTTGGAAAAGCCCCGCGTTGGTGCGGGGCTTTTCTTTTCCCGCTGTTCTCATCGTGACACTCGTAGTCCCTTTGCCGCCTGCCGTGGGTAGGTCAGCGGGTAAATTGAAGAGCTATGGAATCACATGAATTGCCACAGATGGATCCCCGTGTGCTTAAGGCCACTTCCGTGAGGGCCGAGGACCCCGCAGCGCAGAGCCCGGAGCCGCAGGCGTTGAAGATCACCGCGGCGAGCTCGAATCCGAAGATGTTCACGCTGCCGTGGGAGAAGCCGCTGGCAACATGGCCTGAGGACCTGCTGGTCAACCTGCCGCGAGGCATCTCCAGGCACGTGGTGCGTTTCGTGCACGTGGGCGACGAAGTCTACGCCATGAAGGAAATCACACGCAACGTGGCGGAACGCGAATACGAGCTGCTGCGCCGACTGCAGAAGCTGGAACTGCCTACCGTGCAGCCGATCGCCGTGGTCCCCGGCCGCCATAATGCGCAAGGTGAGCCGCTGGAAGCCATCCTGGTCACCAAGCATCTGAAATTCTCGCTGCCGTACCGCGCGCTGTTCGCCCGCAACCTGCGTCCCGACACCGCCGAACGACTCATCGACGCGCTTGCCGTGCTGATGGTGCGTCTGCACCTGGCCGGCTTCTATTGGGGCGATGTGTCACTGTCGAACGTGTTGTTCCTGCGCGACGCCTACGCGTTCTCCGCATTTTTGGTTGATGCGGAAACCGGTGATCTGCAGATTAATCTGACGGAAGGCCAGCGCGAGTACGACGTTGATTTGGCCCGTACGAACATTATTGGCGAATTGATGGATCTTTCGTCCGGTTCGCTGCTGCCGAGCGGTGTTGACGAAATTGCGATCGGCAACCGTTTGGTGGATCGTTACCATTCGCTGTGGAGCGCGCTGACCGACACCGACAAGTTCAGCCCGGACGAGATGTGGAAGATCGAAAAGCGCGTCAACAAGCTCAACGAACTGGGCTTCGACGTGGACGAGCTGGAAATGAAGACCGCCGAGGACGGCAAGCGCGTGCTGGTGCGTCCGCGCGTGGTGGACGCCGGCTACGCCAACCGCAAGCTGCTGCGACTGACCGGTCTTGACGTGCAGGAGAACCAGGCCCGCCGTCTGCTCAACGATCTGGACGCCTACCGCACCTCCACGTGGCGTGATGGCGAGGATCTCGAAATCGTGGCCACCGACTGGATGCGCGAGGTGTTCGAGCCGACCGTGCGCATGATTCCGCGCGAATACCGCTCCCAGATCGAGCCGGCGCAGTTCTTCCATGAGGTACTCGACCATCGTTGGTTCCTTGCGGAGAAGGCCGGCCACGACGTGTCCATGACCGAAGCCGTGAAGAGCTATGTGGAGAACGTGCTGCCGCAGTACAAGCTCGATCAGAAGGATTTGGACGTGTTGAA
>OIAH01000827.1_pt1 | contig 10985 bp, 8 predicted proteins | sample 1580711 | NCBI WGS metagenome assembly OIAH01 (sample SAMEA3882556, study PRJEB24775) | human gut metagenome | biome: human-associated habitat; feature: intestine environment; material: feces | place: Netherlands | collected 2009/2010
CGCGCGGATGGCACCTAAGGCGATCACATCGCTCATGGCGAACAGGGCGGTGAAGTCGGCCCGGCGGGCCAGCAGGCTGTTCACGGCGTGATAGGCAGACTCAAAATCGTAGTTGGACAGGCCGTACAGCTTGTCGCTGAACAGGATGCCCGCATCCTGCATCGCCTGCTGTGCACCCTCGCGGCGCATCACGCTGGGATAACTGGTGACCGGACCACCCAGCACTGCGATCTTACGATGCCCTTGCTGGATGAGGTAGTCCACAGCAGTGTAGGCTGCAGCGCGGTCATCCACGCCCACCATGGAAAGATTGGGAAAGTCCAGCTCGTCGGAGACCAGTGTGGTCAGCACCGAGGGGACTGTGATGTTGGCAAAGCCTTTTTTGAAGTTGGCTACGCTGCCGCCCAGAAAGATCATACCTTTGGGCTTGATCTCCCGCAGGATCTTTTCGGCGGCATCAATCTCGTTGGCGTTTTCATCCAAATAGGAAACGATGCCATTGTAGCCATACAGGGTGGCGGCCCGCTGCAGCTGCACAAGAAAGTCGGAGAAGAAGATGTTGCGGGTGCCTTTGACCACGAACACCAGACTGCGGGACTGCTGGATCTTCAGCTGCCGTGCATTGGTGTTGGGCACGAACCCGGCCTCCCGCATTACCTTGAGTACATGCTCCTTGGTCTCGGGCCGGACATCAGGCCGGTCGTTGATGACACGAGAAATGGTGCTTACCGAGCAGCCGCTGATCCGGGCAATGTCCTTAATGGTCAGATTCGGCATTTTGTCGGAGTACCTCACTTTCGGTAATAGATTCGGGAACGTTGTCGGGAACGTTTTCAGTGGCTATAGTATGGCATAATTTGCATAAAAAATCAATAACCCAAAAGTGTTTTCGTGAAAATTGTATAGCATTCTGAGCTACTTTTGTGCAGATTGAATTGCGTGCAAATCAAAATGTGCCAACAGTTCCGCAAATTCCCGGTACAAATCAGAAACAACCGGTAAAACCGTACCGATTTGTAACTTTTCAACATAGAGCAGTGGTTTTATAAAAGGAGAAAGAAAAAAGCAATGCCCGGCAGATAACACAGCCTGCCGGGCATTGCATGGTTTTGAAATGGTTTATCCGCTTTTTCAAAAATACGGGTGCTGATAGGGTTCGGGTTCCGGGCCGCAGTACAGGCCGAACGCATCGCAGATCCAGTAGCTGCCGTCCTCCATGGGCACGCGGCACCACTGGTGAGTGTACTGGTTCTCGTTCACATGCTCATAGGGGATGCCCAGAATGTCCAGACACAGAGCGGTGGCCCGGGCACACCCGGCACAGGATGCTGTGCGCAGTACAAAATAACCGTAGGGGTCGTTGTAATGGTTGGCTTCCATGGAGTAAGCCATGGAACCATCATCCACCACCGCACGCAGGGCAGAGGCAATGCCGTAAAGCTGGTCTTCCCGGCTCATGAGCGCCAGCGGTGTGACCACCTTCAGCGCTTCCTGATATGCCTGCGCAAACTCCTCATCGGTGCATTTGCGCTTGAGAGACTTGTAGTGGGCCAGCTTGTTGATGGCCACCGGCGACCAGACGGAAGAAAACTGCGCTTCGGTCAAAGAAAGCTCGTCATCACCAGCAATGCCGTCCGCAGAAGGCTTGCGGCCTTCGTCAATGCCGTGATCCAGATAATGACGCAGCAGTGCACCCTCGTCATTGCCGCATACGGCCGCAACATCCGGATACTGTGCAGCGTAGTATGCGGCATCAAAGGTAGAAAGCGCAGCAGCGGAAAGACCGGTCTGTGCGGCCAGTAGCACACCGGCTGTCAGCGCCGCAAGTCTAAGATACCGTTTTTTCATGACAAAAACCTCCTCAAAAAAGAACAAAACGCCTCCTGAGCTCAGTATAGCACATCCGGGCCGGAGGGAAAAGACAAAAAAGCGCTCCCACCTTGTCATCGGTGAGAGCGCTTTGCTGATTGCTGATTATTTTGATTGAGTTGATTCTTTAAAGATTAGTCACTGACGTAGGGCATCAGAGCAACGTGACGAGCACGCTTGATGGCGATGGTCAGTGCGCGCTGATGATAAGCGCAAGTGCCGGTCACACGGCGGGGAATGATCTTTGCACGCTCAGAGACGTACTTACGCAGACGGGGCACGTCCTTGTAATCGATGGTGTCGATGCGATCGACACAGAAGCTGCAAACCTTCTTGCGGCCGCGGCGGATGGGGCGCGCGGGGCGAGAGCCTTCGGTTCTTTCAAAAGCCATTGCTTATTACCTCCTGTTGGATTTTTACGGTTCACACCGGTTCGGGATCAGAACGGCAGGTCGTCGCTGTCGTCGATGACGGCGAAGTCGTCTGCGTTTCCGGCGGAGTAGCTGGGAGCTGCCTCCACAGCAGCCGGGCGGGCAGGCGCTGCGTTCTGGTAGGACGGCGCAGCATTCTGATAGCTGCTGCCGCCCTGATTGCTGCCATTCGAGTTCTTGGGGCCTGCAAAGCTGATGTTGTTTGCCACGACCTCCACAGCCGTGCGGTTGTTCCCGTTCTTGTCCTGATACTGGCGGGTCTGGAGGCTGCCTTCGATGGCGATCAGACTGCCCTTCTGGAAATACTTGGAGACGAACTCTGCCTGCTGGCGCCATGCGACGATGTCGATGAAATCGGCTTGACGCTGCTCGCCCTGACGGGCAAAGTTGCGGTCGCACGCAATGCGGAAACTGCACACATTGGTGCCGTTCTGGGTGGTGCGAAGCTCGGGGTCCGCCACGAGGCGGCCCATGATCGCTACAACATTCAACATAATACGGACTCCTTTTTCGTCACGAAAAGATTACTCCTCGTGGGCAACGATCAGGCTGCGCATAACGCCCTCAGTGATCTTGTACACACGGTCAAGCTCAGCGGGGAAGCTGGGATCGGCGGTGAAGTTGATCACGGTGTAGACGCCCTCCTCCTCATCGTTGATGGGGTAGGCCAGACGGCGCTTGCCCCACTCATCGATGGAATCGATGGTACCGTTTGCCTCGATCAGGGACTTGAACTTGCCGATGAGGGCGGAAGAAGCCTCCTCGTCGAGAGCAGCGCTGGTAATCAGCATGGTTTCGTACTTTGCCATTTTGTAGCACCTCCTTTTGGACTTAAGGGCCTCAAGGTTATGAGGCCAAGGGTACACAGACCGCGCGGCGTCGCGCAGGCTGTGCGGCGTGTCTGTTCAGACAGCAACTTATTATAGCAAGCCCAGCGAAAATTGTCAAGCTTTTCTGCGCGATTTTTTTCGCATTCTGCCCTGCCATTCTCTTTATGGTTTCCCGGTATGCCCGTCATACTTTCTTTACATGGTATTCTTGGCCGTTTCTGAGGCGGTTTTCCTTTACATTCCGGCGAGAGGAGGGCTATAATAAAAAGTGTTCTTCTCCCCTTCCGCCCGCCTGCGCGGGGCAGGGCCTCTTCGGGGAGCGGGACGACTGCTAACGTCAAAGGAAGGATCATCTATGTATTCCATCTTCAGGAACCTCGCCATCATCCTCATCAGCGCCAAGTTCTTTGCGCTGCTGGCCCGCAAATGCCGGGCACCGCAGGTGGTGGGCGAGATCATCGCGGGCCTCGTCATCGGCCCCTGTCTGCTGAATCTCGTCCAGCCCAGCGACTCTATCGCCATCTTCGCCGAGATCGGCGTCGTGCTGCTGATGTTCAACACCGGCCTCGGCACCAACCTGCAGGAGCTGATGCGGGCCGGCCCCATCGCCACCCTCATCGCCTGCGTGGGCGTGGCGGTGCCTCTGGCGGGCGGCACCCTGCTCTACAGCCTCTTCTACGGATTTGCGGCGGTGGGCAGCACCGAGTTCTACCGTGCCCTCTTCATCGGCACCATCATGACGGCCACCAGCGTCTCCATCACCGTGGCCACCCTGCAGGAGCTGGGCAAGCTCAAGAGCTTCCTCGGCACCACCATCGTCAGCGCCGCCGTCATTGATGACGTCATCGGCATCGTGGTGCTCACCTGCGTGCTGGGTGCCAGCGGCGGCTCGGACACCAGCCTCGTGGAGGTGCTGATGGACACCATCCTCTTCTTCGCGGCCGCCATCGTCATCGGCCTCATCATCCACAAGGCCATGCTCTGGCTGGACCATCGCAACCCCCACACCCAGCGCATCACCATCGTCAGCCTCGCCTTCTGCTTTGCGATGGCCTACATCGCCGAGCGGTATTTCGGCATCGCCGACATCACGGGCGCTTACATCGCGGGCATCGTGCTCTGCTCCCTTGAGGATGCGTCCTACATCGAGCGCCGGGTGGACATCAGCAGCTACACCCTCTTCTCCCCCGTCTTCTTCGCCAGCATCGGCCTCAAGACCGACATCAGCGGCCTCACCCCCACCATCCTGCTCTTCAGCGTCTGCTTCGTGGTGGTGGCCCTCATCACCAAGATCATCGGCTGCGGCCTCGCCGCGAAAGTCTGCCGCTTCAGCTGGCCGGACTCCCTCAAGGTGGGCGTCGGCATGATGACCCGCGGCGAGGTGGCCCTCATCGTGGCCCAGAAGGGCCTCGGCGTGGGGGTGGTGGACTCCGTCTTCTTCACGGCAGTCATCCTCCTCATCGTCGTGTCCTCCATCATCACCCCTCTGGTGCTGAAGGGGTTGTTTGCGAAGGGTTAAGCCGCCGCAGGGAAAGCCTCTCCCCGTCAGCGGCCTAGCCCTCTCCGTCATTGCTTCGCAATGCCACCTCTCCCATAGGGAGAGGCACTGGCGTGCCGGTCAAGCCCACGCGGGACGAGCAAAGTTTACTCTATCCGAAAACAGTAGTGCCCTGCTACAGAGGGCAGCAGCTTCTAGACAAGAGCACTTTGTCAAGCTGTTGTGAATCTCTGTAGCAGGGCACTATATTTTATGCCATATTGGGCTTTCAGCGGTCAGCGGAAAGTGGCCCGACACGCCAGTGGCTCCCCCTTTGGGGGAGCTGGCGAGCGGAGCGAGACTGAGAGGGCTAGGATGCTGGCGGGCAGCTCCCCCTCAATCCTCCACCCGCGCTGCGGCAAGCTCCTTCGTCAGGCGCTTGCGGACGGCGAAGTAGGCCGGGATGAGGAAGAAGCAGGCGAAGAACCATGCCACGGGGTTGGCGATGCAGGCCGCGAAGTAGCCCCAGAGGGGCACGAACCAGCAGCCCACCATGACGCGGGCCACCATCTCGGCCACGCCTGCGAACATGGCAAGGCCCGAGTAGCCCAGACCCTGAATGGTGTAGCGGTAGATGATGAGGACGGCCAGCGGGATGTAGAAGAGGCTGTTCCAGAAGATGAAGCTCCGGGCGTTGGCCATGATCTCCACCTCGCTGCTCTCGAGGAAGAGGCTGATGAGGGGCACGTCCATCACCCGCAGGATGAGGAAGGAGACCACGCTGTAGACGCAGCCGATGCCCAGCGCGGTGGTGACGCCCTTGTCCACACGCTTCAGGTCGTGGGCGCCCATGTTCTGGCTGGCGTAGGTGGTCATGGCGGTGCCGATGCTCTCCAGCGGCACCGAGAGGAACTGGGCCGCCTTGCCGCCTGCGGTCTGCGCGGCCACGATGCTGCTGCCCAGACCGTTCACCGCGCCCTGCAGCACGACGCTGCCGATGGCGGTGATGCTGCACTGCAGGCCCATGGGGATGCCCATGTTGCAGAGCTTGAGGCAGTGGCTGGCGCTCAGACGGCCCTCTTCCCCGCTCCACTTCAGCTCCGGGTAGTGGCGGACGATGTAGACGAGGCTGCCGATGCCCGCCACCGCCTGACTGAACACAGTGGCGAAGGCCGCGCCGAAGGCCCCCATCCGGAAGATGAGGATGCAGAGCAGGTCGAGGCCGATGTTCAGCACGCTGGCCACCAGCAGGAAGTACAGCGGCCGCTTGCTGTCGCCCAGCGCACGCATGAGGGCGCTGGTGACGTTGTACAGCAGGGTGAAGGGGATGCCCCAGAAGATGGTGCGGATGTAGATGTCCGCGATGTCGATGATGTTGTCGGGGGTATTGGTCCAGACCAGCACCGCCCGGGTCAGGGCCACCGTCACCACCGTGAGCACGGCGGCGAAAAAGAGGCTCAGCCAGACGGTGTTGGCGGTGTAGCGCCGCATCTCGCGGTAGTCCTTCGCGCCGAAGGTCCACGAGATGGGGATGGAGAAGCCGCAGGCGATGCCGTTGACGAAGCCCAGCACCAGATAGTTCAGGCCGCCCACGCTGCCCACCGCCGCCAGCGCATCCACGCCCACGAAGCGACCCACGATGATGGTGTCGGCCAGATTGTAGAACTGCTGGAACAGGCTGCCCAGCATCAGCGGCACCGCAAAGGCAAGGATGAGCCTGAGCGGGCTGCCCTGTGTCATGTCTTTTGTCATACAAAGCCCCTCCCCGGGCGGTCACTTAACATTTCTTTGCCGGATTTTTGCCGACAAAAACGCCCTGCCGGACGAGGGGCAGGACGTTTTGCGTTTCATGAGTGGTATTATACTCAGCTCATCGTGATTTTGCAAGGGGTTTTGGGCAGATTTCTTCGTACAACATTGCTATTATCTATCGGCGGTTTTTGGTGATTGTGCTCAGGTCAGTTTCCGCGTCCCGCGTGCCGGCCCCGAGGGCCGCGGGGTTCGCCGGTCTTATCGCCGTCTCTGCCTGCCTGTGCCCCGCGAGGGCCTGCCTCGGTCTGCTGGGAGGAATCATCCCGCCTGCCCTGCTGGCCGCGAGGGCCGGCAGTATCGGTCTGTTCCTCCGCCGGGGTCTTCTCCGTGAAAGGCTGAATGGTTATCTTTTCCTCGTCCTCAAGAAGCGGTATCCGGATGGAGTCTTCCGGCCCGGGGGCTGCGGCCTGCTCCGGCTGCGGGGCCGTGGTGAGGCTGTCCGGCGAGAGAGTCGGGAGGCCGCTGAGGTCGCCGACGGAGGGGGCCGGGTCGTCCTTCTTGCTGTCCTGCTTCCCGCCCGCGAGCTTCACGATGTTACCGGTAAATGTCTTCCACACCGTCTGGTCGGAGGCGGGCTTCTTCGGCTGCTGGGCCGTGGTAAGGCTGTCCGGCGAGAGAGTCGTCAGCCCGCTGAGGTCACCGACGGCACCCGTTCCCGGCTGAGTCAGCCCGGGCAGTCCGCTCAGGGAGCCGCCTTCCCGACCGGAGAGGACCGTTCCCCATTGCTCTTTCTCCTGCTTACGGCGGGCGATCGCCTCCTCCACCCGGGCGGTCTCCTGCGCTTTCTGCTCCTCATCGCCAACGCGGTACACGAGGATCAGTTCCTTGCCGCTTTGGCGCAGGACGGTCTCATCCGAGAATGTTTTTCTATCATATCCCGTCTGCCCGACAACATGGAACCGATAACGCCCTTCATGGGACAGCTCGAGTTCGAATGCGCCATTCATGCCGACCAGATCTTTGATCCGGGCCAGCGGAATGACGGCCTCCATCTCCCGCCCTTCCCCATCAAGGAACCGGATGCGAAGCTCATGGACCTCCTTTGCAAGCTCCCGCAGCGAGTCGCCTGTCATCCGAAAGAGTGTGCTGTGGGCATCGAAGCGCAGGACCTTGTTGACCGGGTCATACTCCGCCGTGGCCACGTCACCAAGCTCCTGTGTGCCATCCGGATGGGTGATCACGCCGGTGGTCTCGTACATCTGCTTCACACGGCCCGGCACCTCGCCAGCCTGCGTGTCCGGAGCGTCGTCCTCGTCGTCCTTGTCGTCGTTGTTCTCGGTATCATCGGGCTGTTCCGGCTTGTCCGGCTGCTCCGGCTGGGAGGGCGTCCGCCGGTCGTAGCTGTAGTCCTCCATCTTCTTCCCGTCGGGGTCGTAGCGGGTCAGACTGCCGTTGTGGCCGCTGGAGAGGGCGTCATTGGAGATCTCGCCGACATCTCCGCCGCCGATGGCCGCAGTCCCGCCGCCGGTGCTGGCGCCCGCCTTGGCCTCCACCTCGGCGTCGCCGGAGATGATGATGTGATTGGGGTTGTCGGGGTTGCTGGGCGGCGCATCCGGGTCTATCTCGCGGCCTTCCGTGCCTGCGCCGTCGCCGATGCCAGCCGCGCCGGGGCGGGAGGAATCCAGTTTTTCATCCATATCGCCGCCCGAGGCCGACACCTTGCCGCCGGAAATTTCGATGTCGCGGCCTGTGCCGTACACACCGCCGCCGATACCGGCAGCGCCCTCGCCGCCCACGGCCTCTATCGTGCCGCCGGTGATCTTGATGTTGCTGCCGGTGCTCTCCATTCCTCCGCCGATGCCTGCGCCACCTTTGTCGCCGCCCTCGGCGGTAAGGGAGCCGTCCTTGCCCTTGTCGTCCTTGATGGTCAGGGTGCCCTCCGCCTCGTGTTCGTTCTTCTCGAGGCCCGCATTGTAACTGCCGCTCTTCAGCTCGTTTTTGCCGTCCAGCTCGATGGTCGCATCGTGGTCGCCCTGCACGGTGACGGCGGCATTGCTCTCCCGGGCAGGGCCGTCACCGCTGCCATCCACCTCGGCCTTGCCGCTGACGTCGATCTTCAGGTCGTCGAAGGTGACGTCCACGTCGCCGCCGGAGGTGTCGATGGTGACGGTGTTCTCCTCCGACTTGCCGGTGATGACGGTGTCGGTGTCCTCCACATCCTTCTCGCCCTGTGTGACCCTGTTCGTGCCTTCGGCGTCGCCCGCCTTCACGGTGATGTCGCCGTCGGCGATGTCCCATGTTCCCGCATAGGCCGGGATGCCGGAGCTTACCACAATGCCCGCGATGACGGCGGCGGCTACGCCCCGCCGGAGTGCGCTTTTCAGTCTCATAGTACGTCTCCTTTCGTTCTGTGTATCATGCAATGCCGTCGCTGCGGCTCAGGCGCTCCGTGCGAGGGGAGTAGACCGGAACGAGCAGTGGCTTATCCTCCTCGGGAGCGATGGCCTCAAATCGGTAAGCCAGCTGTTTCAGGGACTCGTCAAGCCCGATTCTCGGCGTTTCCTCTCTCGCAGGCTCGAGCCACCAATCCAAACTCGGGTGGTCGGCCCTTTTTTTCGCGAGTTGGAAGTCCATCTCCCGCTTTTGTTTCAGTAATTCGTCGAGTTCACGTCTGAGTTCTTCACTCGTTTTTCGCTCTACCTCTTCGTGTTCATGGGTCAATATCAGCCACTCCTCCACCTCTGGTATCCACAACTCCCGAAAGCGCTCCGACAGGTCATCCCGCGTTTCGCCGTCCAGCCGGAGGCTGATGTCCTCCCTGTTCTGCTTCAGCTCCACGTCAGCGTCCTCGCCCGCCGCGTCGGCCATCTTGTCCACGCTATAGTGGGTCATGGTGTCCTGATACCGGAAGAAGATGTCCTCCACGCCGTCCTCCCGGAGGCTGGGGATGTCGGTGGTGACGGTGGAGCGGGGGGCGGCGCTCTCAATAAGCACCGCACCCCTCGAGGTGAGATCCTCTCCGGCGTCGGAGGCCTTTACGCCGCCGACCATGGGGTCGGTGCCGCTTTCCGTGACCCCCGAAAGGTCCAGCCGCTGGATGGTAACCCGGTCGGCGAAGAAGCCCTTGACCACCATGCCGCCGGGCAGGGGTTCGGGGGCATTCTCCTGTGCCGGGGGCGGGACGTCATCATCGTCGTCGTCCTCGTCCTCCTCCGGCTGGGGCGTAGGGGTGGAGGTGTAGTCGTAGCCCATCCCCTCCATCACGGTGCCGTCCGCGTTCAGACGGGTCAGCCGTCCTCCCGTCACCTTATGTTCATCGTCAGAAAGGGACTCCGTGGGCACTTCTCCGTACGTTCCGCCGATGGCCGGGGCCTTGGCGTCCGTCATCATCTGGCTTCCCGCCTTGGCCGTCACCTCGGCGTCGCCGCAGATGTAGAGTTTTCCCGGGTTCGGGTCGTCGGTGTCGTCCGACGCGCGGTATGCGCCGTCACCGATGCCTGCCGCGCTGCTCCCGCCCACGGCCTCGATGGTGCCGCCGACAACTGCCTGCTCGGCTTCAAGGGTGTGCTCAATGTCGGCTTCGCGGGGGTATTTTCCGGGTTCAACAATCAGAACTTTCATCGGCGTCCTCCTCATCAGAAGTTTCTTTCAGCGCATTTTTTTGCTTAACGGTCAGCAGCACGATACCTGTTGCGGACACAAGGGAAACGACCACGATAGCCAGCAGCGGGAAACCATCTCCTGTCTGCGGGAGGGTCTGCACCTTGCGCGGCGTAATAACCGGCGTGGGAACAGGAGTGGGCGCCGGGGTTGCAGCGGGCGTCGGCTGCGGTGTGGGAGCCGGGGTCGGTGTAGGCGTGTCCTCGCGGGGTGTGGCCTCGTCAATCATCTGAATCAGGCGTTTGTCGGCGCGCACCCATTCGACATCGGCATTTTTGCGGACGAACAGGCAAACATTTTCGTCTGCCTGCTGTACCTTAAACTGCACCGATTCGGCAATTTCAAAGCCAGCCGGGGCTGCATCTTCGGTCAGGGTGTAGATGTACTCCTTGTTGCCATCCGACAGCTTGAGGGAATCATCCGAGATGGGAACACGATGGGTTTTGTAATCTGTCACCCAAGTGTCAATAACTTCACCGTCTGCATCACGGATCGTCAGCGTAGCGCCCGGCAGCAGATTGCCTGCAATGTCGGTCTTGTCAATGTCCAGTACAGGCGCGTCCTGCATGACAACAGTGGCATCGTCGAGTTTTACCCAATCATCGTCGGATTTTACATATACCTCATTGACCTGCTCTGTACCTTCCTGCACCAGCTTGAACACGATGCTTTCGGCTTCGACATAGCCGTCCGGGGCACGAGTTTCGGTCAGGGTATATTCCTTTTCCAGTTCCAACCCACGCACGGTGTGCGGCACTTTGCCGGAGGTCCAGCCCTCGACCAGACTGCCGTCTGCATCGCGGATTTCCAGCTTCGCGCCGGGCAGTTCCTTTCCGTTGGTGATGTCCTGCTTGGAAATGTCCACACTGGTGCGTAGGTTGGTGTTTGTACCATCTACGATTTGCCATGCAATCTGCTGACCTTCATAGGTGAACTCTACATCCACAGGGGTGCTGTCCAGCAGGT
>OIAH01000828.1_pt1 | contig 10973 bp, 10 predicted proteins | sample 1580711 | NCBI WGS metagenome assembly OIAH01 (sample SAMEA3882556, study PRJEB24775) | human gut metagenome | biome: human-associated habitat; feature: intestine environment; material: feces | place: Netherlands | collected 2009/2010
TCGACAGCTTACCGGTCATGATGGAAGTACCATGCTGACTGCTTCTGTACTTCTTGGAATTATGATCCTTCCAACGGTAACCGGCGTTGCAGAACCAGCCTTGAAAAGTGTTCCCACAAGCTATTATGAAGGGGCACTGGCACTTGGAGCAACCCACGAAAAAAGTGTGTTTGGCACTGTTTTTCCGGCTGCAAAATCAGGTGTATTAGCTGGTGTGGTTCTTGGAATCGGACGTGCCATTGGTGAGACGATGGCAGTGATCATGGTGGCTGGTAATCAGCCGAGAATGCCGGAAGGAATCTTCAGAGGAGTCAGAACACTGACAGCAAATATCGTAATTGAGATGGGATATGCATCCGGACTTCACAGAGAAGCACTGATTGCAACAGGAGTTGTACTCTTTGTATTTATCCTGATCATCAACTTAAGTCTTTCACTGCTGAACAGGAGGGCGGAGTATGCAAACTAACGTATCAGTAACTGCAGATCCTGCGGCAGAAACAACCATGAAAAAAAGAAATACACTTACCATAGGAGACCAGCTGAAGTCTTATGCAAGACATCCCGGTGCAGGAGTCCTGGCATTTCTCACACTGCTGGGAGCAGTGATCACTTTTGCACTGCTGTTCTTCCTGATCGGCTATGTGCTTGTAAAAGGTATTCCCTATCTGAATGCAAGTCTGTTCAGCCTTACCTATACCTCAGAGAACGTTTCCCTTCTCCCGTCACTGATCAATACCCTGATCATGACACTGGTATCTCTGGCGATTGCCGCTCCGGTAGGAATCTTTGCAGCGATCTTCCTTGTGGAATATGCAAAAAAAGGCAGCCGTTTTGTAAAGCTGATCCGTATTACCGCAGAGACACTTTCCGGTATTCCATCCATCGTATATGGTCTGTTCGGTATGCTGTTCTTTGTAACTGCATTGCACTGGGGCATGTCTCTTCTTTCCGGTGCCCTGACCATGGTGATCATGGTACTTCCCCTGATCATGCGTACCGCTGAGGAAGCACTGAAATCTGTTCCGGATTCTTACCGTGAGGCAAGCTTCGGACTTGGAGCAGGCAAGCTCCGTACTATTTTTACGATTGTACTTCCCTCCGCAGTTCCTGGAATCCTGGCAGGTGTGATCCTGGCCATCGGACGTGTGGTAGGTGAGACTGCAGCACTTCTTTATACCTCCGGTACTGTTGCGGCAGTTCCAAACAGCCTGATGGGTTCCGGACGTACCCTGGCACTTCACATGTATGTGCTTTCCAGTGAGGGACTTCATGTAAACCAGGCATCTGCAACAGCAGTAGTCATTCTGGCATTTGTACTTGTTATCAACGGACTGTCCGGTCTGGTAGCCAGAAAAATTGCGAAAGGATAATGATCGATCATGAGTGAAAATACAAAAATTTCAATTGACAATATGAATCTCCATTACGGAAGCTTTCATGCCCTGAAGGGAATCAATATGGAGATCCCGGAAAAAGAGATCACAGCATTTATCGGACCAAGCGGCTGCGGTAAATCCACACTTCTGAAATCCTTAAACCGTATGAATGACCTTGTGGAAGGCTGTACCATCACAGGAAAGGTAGAGCTTGACGGGGAAGATATTTACGGAGATATGGACGTGAATCTTCTGCGTAAACGTGTGGGAATGGTATTCCAGAAGCCCAATCCGTTCCCGATGAGCATTTATGATAATATTGCATACGGTCCGAGAACACACGGTATCCGTTCCAAGGCAAAGCTGGATGAGATCGTGGAAAAATCTCTCCGTGATGCGGCAATCTGGGATGAGGTCAAGGACCGCCTGAAAAAAAGTGCTCTTGGAATGTCAGGCGGACAGCAGCAGCGTCTCTGCATTGCCCGCGCCCTGGCAGTACAGCCGGAGGTGCTTCTTATGGATGAGCCTACATCTGCCCTGGACCCGATCTCCACTTCCAAGATTGAGGATCTGGCAGTAGAGCTTAAAAAGGATTACACCATTGTCATGGTCACACATAACATGCAGCAGGCAACCCGTATCTCCGACAAGACAGCATTTTTCCTTCTTGGTGAGGTTGTGGAATTTGCGGATACAGACAAGCTGTTCTCCATGCCGGCAGATAAGCGTACAGAGGATTATATTACAGGAAGGTTTGGTTGATATTATGTCAGAACGTTTTGTAAGACAGCTGGAAGAGCTTCACGTGGAACTGATCACCATGGGAAGTCTCTGCGAAAAAGCAATTTCACTTTCTGCCAAAACTATTCAGGGTGAAGGCGGGATGACTCTCATTGGCAAGATCTTTGAGACGGAAAAAGAGATCGATGCACAGGAAAGAGAGATCGAAAATCTCTGCATGAAGCTTCTTCTTCATGAGCATCCGGTAGCCGGAGATCTGCGATCCATTTCCGCAGCGCTGAAGATGATCTCCGATATGGAACGCATCGGTGACCAGGCAGCAGATATTGCGGATCTGTCCAAGCATATCGAGGACAAAGCAGTTACCGGAGATATCATTAATATCCGGAAGATGGCAGAGGATACTGTCCGGATGGTTACAGAAAGCATCGATGCCTTTGTAAAGGGTGATCTTGAGCTTTGCAGAAAGGTTATTGACGATGATGATAAGGTGGACGATGCCTTCAATGATATTAAGGAAAAGCTGGCCGAGGTTCTGAATAACGGAAAGCCGGATGCAAGAATCGGTCTGGATATCCTTATGGCTGCAAAATATTTCGAGCGTATCGGTGATCACGCTGTGAATATTGCAGAGTGGGTGGAATATTCCATCACAGGAAAACACAGAAGCGGTTCCAGCCATACAGATAACTATTTTGTTGAGGAATAGAAATAAGTAAGAGCAGATTGCAAAGAGTTGCATTATTGCAAAAAAAGTGCTGTGGTATTGAAAGGATATCACGGCATTTTTTATAATGTGAGGAAATTTACAAGGATTTAACTTTTTTCAGATAATTATTTTTACATTGGTTTTGTAAAATACTGTACAGATTTCGGAGAAAGGAAAGGGCTGAGCTTTGAGTAAAAAAATATTTAAGTATATCATGCTGGTTTCATCACTGATCACAGTACTGGGACTGGCATTTATCGTTGGGATCCTGTATCACTATTTTCAGGGACAGCTGATGGATGAGCTGAAAAAAGAAGCCGTGTATATTTCCGGAGGTGTGGAAAGTGCCGGGACGGATTATCTGCAGCAGCTGAATGATGAGGACTCCAGGATCACCTATGTGGATGAAAGTGGAAAAGTTATCTACGACAATGAGGCAAATGTGGAAAGCATGGATAATCACGGACATCGCAAGGAGATCCGTGAAGCAGAGATCAACGGAGAAGGTAAAGATGAAAGAATGTCATCCACGCTTTCCGAAAAAACCATGTATTATGCAGTACGCCTTGAAAATGGCAATGTGCTGAGAGTTTCCAGTAACCAGGCTTCTGTATGGATGCTGCTCCTGCAGCTGCTTCCCCCTTTGATCACGGTACTGATCCTTATGCTGATCCTGTCCGGTATATTTGCATCCAGGCTTTCCGGGAAGGTTGTGGAACCTCTTAATGGACTTGATCTGGAGCATCCGGAGGAGAATGATGCCTATGATGAGGTACAGCCGCTTCTCAGCAAGATCGGCAGACAGAGCCGGCAGATCCGTCTGCAGCTTGAGGCAGCCAGAAGACAGCAGAAAGAATTTTCTATTATCACGGAGAACATGCAGGAGGGACTCCTTGTGATCGACCGTTATACCATGGTACTTTCTGTCAACTCCAGTGTGGGAAAGCTTCTTAAGGTAAAGGAGATCAAAACAGGAGAAAGTGTATATCTTCTGAACCGCTCGGAGGAGTTTCGAGGTGTCGTTGGGAAGGTCCTTGAAGGAAAGCATGAGAACAAGATCCTTCGTCTGGATGGCAGTGAGATTCAGGTGATCGCCAATCCTGTCACAAGAGAAAATAAGACAGAGGGTGCGGTGATCCTTCTGGTGGATGTGACCGAAAAAGTAGAAAGGGAACAGCTGCGAAGAGAATTTTCCGCCAATGTTTCCCATGAACTGAAAACGCCGCTGACTTCCATTTCCGGATTTGCTGAGATCATGCAGGACGGATTTGTGAAGGATGAGGATGTGAAGGTTTTTGCAGGACGCATTTATAAGGAAGCGCAGAGACTGATCCGTCTGGTTGGGGATGTGATCCGGATCTCCCGTCTGGATGAGGGCGGATTGCCGTATCAGTGGGAAAAACTGGATCTTTACAGTCTGACTCATGATATTTTTTCTACCTTACATGAAGCTGCCGAAAAGCAGGAAGTGCATATGTATATGGAAGGCGGAAGTACAGTGCTGGATACAGTGCCGACGATCATGGAAGAGGTTCTCTATAATGTCTGCGATAATGCTGTCAAATATAACCGCCGGGGTGGAGAGGTCTTTGTGAGACTGAAGGATGGCGAGGATGCAGTTCGCGTGAATGTGCGGGATACAGGGATCGGTATTCCGAAGGAAGATCAGGAACGCATTTTTGAACGCTTTTATCGGGTGGACAAAAGCCATTCCAAGGAAATCGGCGGAACCGGCCTTGGCCTTTCCATTGTGAAGCACGGGGTAAAAACTCTGAACGGCAGGCTGTGGCTTAACAGTGAACCGGGACAGGGAACCGAGATCATTATGGAATTTCCGAAACATCATATGGAAAAGGAAGCAGCAGAGTGAACATAGGTCGTGCAGCGATGATGTTCATAGGCATGCAGCAGAGTGGAAGATGAAAGGCCGTTCTGTTGTATGTATCTGCTGCTTTTTATATCATAGTATATTGCTGGTTGGAGGTTGATGGTTTGACAGACCGGAAGGGTTATGCTATCTTATGTAATAATAATCAGAATAAGCAACAGGAAAGCGGATGATAACGGTCCGCTTTCTGTATTATAATTGGTTCGGAATAATTCCGGACGACTATACTGAGGGGAATAAAAATATGATACAGGCAATTGTTTTACTGGTGTTCCTGATCTTTCTGAACTCTGTTTTCGCAGGTGCGGAAATGGCGATTCTGTCCATGAATGAAGCAAAGATGAAGGAGCTGGCAGAAGAGGGAGATCACCGGGCGCAGATTTTGATAAAGCTTACAGAACAGCCGGCACATTTTATGACAGCGATCCGTGTGACGGTAACTACGGCAGGATTTCTGCAGAGCGCTTTTGCGGCAGAATATTTTGCACAGCCGATGACAGAGGCACTGATAAAGACAGGGATAGATGTACCACAGAATGTTCTGAAGATCGTATGCATGATCATTGTGACCATACTGCTTTCCTATGTAAGTCTTCTGTTCGGAGAACTGGTGCCAAGACGTCTGGGAATGAAAAATCCGGATGAGCTGTCTCTGCGTCTGGCAGGACTTCTTAAGATCGCGATGATCGCAGTCTGGCCGGCTACTGCACTTCTGACAGTAACTGCCAATGGCGTGCTGTATCTGATGGGGATCAAACCGGAAGAAAAAGAGGAGCAGGCCACAGAGGAAGAGATCCGTATGCTGCTTACAGAAGGAAATGAGCAGGGCAGTATCCAGCAGGAAGAAAGCGAGATGATCCAGAATGTTTTTGACCTGGATGATACTGCGGCAGATGAGATCTGTACACACAGAAGAGATGTGGTTGTCCTCTATATGGAAGACTCCGATGAGGAATGGGAACGGATCATCAGAGAGAACCGTCACACCTTTTATCCGGTATGCGGGGAAGATCAGGATGATATTATCCATATTCTGGACACCAGAGATTATTTCCGCCTGGATGACAGATCCAGAGAAGCTGTTCTGCAGCATGCCTGTTATTCACCGTTTTTTGTACCGGAATCCATGCGTGCCAACCTGATCTTCCGGGAAATGAGGGAAAAACGGGATTATTTTGCAGTAGTGCTGGATGAATACGGCTGCTTTGTGGGAATTGTCACTCTGCATGATCTTGTGGAGACGCTGGTGGGAGATATTGACGACAGGACAGATCTGCCGAAGCCGGATGATATTGAGAAGACAGGAGAACATATCTGGAAAATACAGGGAGGAGCGATCCTGGATGATGTGGCAGAGGTCATAAATGTGGAGCTTCCTGTAGAAAAATATGATACTTTCAGCGGCTTTGTCTGCGGAGTTCTGGAACGTGTACCGGAGGACGGAGAACAGTTCCGATGCAGTTGGAAAAACCTGGATATTGTGGTAAATCAGGTCAGAAACCATACCGTTGTGGAGGGGATCGTTCATGTTCAGCCAGAGAAAAAAGTGCAGGAACAGAAAGAAGAGATCTGACAAAACCTTGTTCAGCCAGGTCATGGGACAGTTATCGGGAGAAAGATCTCCGGGGATTTATGGACATTTTCGAACATGTTGTTGCTTGAAAGTATGTTATTTTTATGACATAATAAGGAAATAACCCGAGGAAAGCTTGTGATGGGGGAGAGAAAATGCCAGGTTTTACAAGACAGATCATACTGCATACACTGACGGAACTTATGAACGAAAAACCATTGTCCAAGATCACGGTAAAGGACATCGTGGAACGCTGTGGAGTAAACAGGAATACATTTTACTACCATTTCAGGGATATTCCGGATGCAGTGGAAGCAATGGTAAAGGAAGAGCTGAATGACATTCTGAAGGATCAGAAAGCACCGGAATCAGTCAGCGACTGTATGAAAATCCTTGTCAACGCAGTTCAGAAGAACAAAAAAGCCATGATACATCTGTACCGCTCGATCCAGAGGGATGTATTTGCCGATTATCTGGATCATGCCGCAGAGCGTGTGGTGGAGGAGCTGGTCAGCAGGGCGGTTGAAGACTTTGAAATGGATCAGGAAGATATGCATCTTATAAGCCGGTATTATAAATGTGTATTTGTGGGAGTGATCCTGGACTGGCTGCGGCATGATATGGATTATGATATCCTGTCAGATATGCATAAGCTGGAGTATATTTACGAGAAGAGCCTTGAGAGTCAGTACAAAAATCTGAAATAAAAGCTATGATTTCAACTAAATGAAGATTAAAAATATCCATTTAGTGTAGAACAGGAATGTCCTCGAATATTATTAAGGTATAGAAACGGTTAATTTTGAGCTGGTGTCTGAAATTTAGGCACTGGCTCTTTTTTGTCTGTTTTTTTAAACGACACAGGGATGTATAATTCAGTACAATAAATGAGAAAAAATTATCAAGGAGGGAACGTATGGATGACCTGAAACAGCTGAAGCTTGTAAAAAACATCTACATCGTCATGTCATTACTGTTCTGTGTGCTGGGTATTTTTCTGATGGCAAGGCCCAAAAGCTCTGTAAAAATGCTGTGCGTGCTTATGGGAATCATGCTGATCCTGTACGGGGCTATTAAGATCAGCGGATATTTCACGAGAGATGCTTTCTGTCTGGCATTTCAGTTTGATCTGGCTTTCGGGATCCTGCTGATGGCAGTGGGAGTGATCCTGATAGCCAGAAAAAATTTCGCAGTGGATCTTATTTTTTCCGTGTTCGGAATCCTGATCTTGGCAGATGCCCTGTTTAAGATCCAGATGTCTGTAGATGCGAAGAGATTCGGTCTGGCGTTGTGGTGGCAGATCCTGCTGATCGCACTGGTCACTGGAGTGATCGGAGTTCTGGTTTTTATCAGACCATGTGAAGCAGCAGCTACGATGATGGCACTGGTAGGATTTTCCATTTTACTGGAAGGGATCCTCAATCTATGGGTCGGGATCCTGACGATCAAGATCATCAAGAGTCGTCTTTAAACATAAACATAAAAATAACCAATCACTTTAGATAATAACATAGGAGGAAATAGAGTATGGGAATCGTAGACAAAGCAAAACAGGCAGCGATCGCAGCTACCGTAACAAAAGCACTGGATTATCTTGAGAAGGATCCGGAGACAAACATACCGAAGATCATGGAAATGGTTGATAAAGTAACACCGGATGGCTGGTATGCAGGACAGAGAAATGCGATCCGTCACTCCATCGAGGCAAAGGACAACTGGTATCAGCTGATCCTTCGTATGTATCAGCTGGATGCCGGCGTACGCCAGACATTTTTCCGCAACTTTATTGTAAATGCCAGTCTTAAGGGAAGCGCAACGCAGGAAAAGGTATCAGAAGAGAATGACTGCAATGTACCGTGGGCAATTCTTCTTGATCCTACCAGCGCATGTAACCTTCATTGCACAGGATGCTGGGCAGCAGAGTATGGCCACAAGCTGAATCTGGATCTACACAGGCGGTGAGCCTCTTGTCCGCAAAAAAGACCTTATTAAGATCTGTGAGATGCATCCGGACTGTGAGTTCCTTTCCTTCACAAACGGAACTCTGATCGACGAGGAATTCTGCCAGGAAATGCTCCGTGTGAAAAACTTCGTTCCGGCTATCAGCCTTGAGGGAACAGAGGCAACTACAGACGGACGTCGTGGAGATGGCGTTTATCAGAAGGTTATGCATGCCATGGAGCTTCTTAAGAGTCATGGACTTCCGTTCGGTGTTTCTACATGCTACACATCTGCAAACGTAGATGCAGTAAGCAGCGAGGAGTACTTCGATCATCTGATCGAGTGCGGAGCTTATTTTGCATGGTTCTTCCACTATATGCCGGTTGGAAATGATGCAGCAGATCTCCTCCCCACACCGGAGCAGAGAATCAAAATGTACGACAGCGTCCGCAGATTCCGTGCCACAAAATCTCTTTTCACTATGGACTTCCAGAACGATGCAGAGTATGTAGGCGGATGTATCGCAGGTGGCCGTCGTTACCTCCATATCAATGCAAACGGAGACGTGGATCCTTGCGTATTCATTCATTTCTCCAATGCGAACATTAAAGAATGTACACTCCTTGAGGCGCTGAAGAGCCCGATCTTTATGGAGTATCACAAAGGTCAGCCGTTCAACAAAAACATGCTTCGTCCATGTCCGATGCTTGAAAATCCTGAGCTTCTCCGCAAGATGGTTGAGCGTGCAGGAGCGAAATCTACAGATCTTCAGTCTCCGGAAACAGCGGAGCATCTCTGTGCAAAATGTGACCACTATGCAGAAGTATGGAAAAAACAGGCAGATGAGCTCTGGGATGAGAGCCAGGCGAAAAAAGCTGCAAAAAAATCAACAACTTGTTAATTAATACTTGATATAGATGGTGGGATACTGTATAATGAACCCGTTTTTCAGGAGTCTGAAATAACAGTTCAGATAAGAGTGTCGAAACAGAAGAGACACGATACGTGTACTGACAGATAACAGGGCGGTTATATTCAGCAGTGGGTATAACTGCCTTCTTTTTTATGTTATCGTCAGGACATAGGGAAAGAAAGGATGGATTCATTATGGAAAAACAGGAGAAAAACACAGCCAGCCCTTATGAGCTGGACGGACGCCCACCTCTTAAGGTGGCAATTCCCCTTGGACTGCAGCACGTGCTTGCCATGTTTGTGGGTAACCTTACCCCGCTTCTGATCATTACGGCAGCCTGCGGGATCGAAGCAGGAGGGGATCTTCAGGTTGCATTACTTCAGAATGCAATGCTGATCGCAGGAATTGTTACACTTGTACAGGTCTTTACGATCGGACCGGTCGGTGGCAAGCTTCCTATCGTTATGGGAACAAGTTCAGGCTTCATCGGCGTATGTCAGAGTGTTGCCGGAGTTATGGGAAATGGTGTCGTAGCCTATGGCGCGATCATGGCAGCATGTTTTATCGGCGGTCTTTTTGAGACTGTTCTGGGAAGCTTTCTGAAGCCCTTGAGAAAATTTTTCCCATCTGTTGTAACAGGTACAGTTGTACTTTCAATCGGTCTTTCACTGATCGGTGTGGGAATCAGCTCTTTCGGTGGCGGAAGCTCCGCAAAGGATTACGGCTCTCTTGAAAACCTTTTCGTAGGCTTTGTAGTTCTGATCGTGATTATTGTACTGAAGCATGGAACAAAAGGCTTCACAAGCTTTTCTTCAATCCTCATCGGTATTATCGTGGGATACATTCTGGTAAGTATCATGGCTATGGTACTTCCTACAACATTTACATATGTAGATGACACAGGTGCTACTGTGGAGGCTACAAAGGCCTGGGTTCTCAACTGGGACAAGGTTGCTCAGGCAAAATGGTTTGCGGTACCGGCACTGATGCCTGTAAAATGGGTGTTTGACGCACGTGCGATCGTGCCGATCCTGATCATGTTTGTTGTAACTGCAGTAGAGACTGTAGGTGATATTTCCGGTATCACAGAGGGCGGTCTTGGAAGAGAAGCTACAGACAAAGAGCTTTCCGGTGGTGTTATGTGTGACGGACTTGGATCTTCCTTCGCAGCACTGTTCGGTGTGCTTCCGAACACATCCTTCAGCCAGAACGTTGGTCTGGTTGCAATGAATAAGGTTGTAAACCGTTTCTGTATCGCTACAGGAGGAATCTTCCTGATCGCATGCGGACTGTTCCCGAAGCTTGCTGCACTGATCTCCATCATGCCGCAGAGCGTTCTTGGCGGCGCTGCTGTTATGATGTTCTCATCTATTGTTGTCAGCGGTATCCAGTTAATTACCAAGTGGCCGATCGGACCGAGAAATGTTACGATCGTTTCCGTAGCACTTGGTCTTGGTTATGGACTTGGCTCCAATACAGCGATCCTGGTGCATCTGCCACAGGCGATCAGCCTGATCTTCGGCGGTTCCGGTATTGTTCCGGCAGCGGTATTTGCGATTATTCTTAATATTGTTCTTCCGAAGGATGAGAAGAGTGAGATTGAGAGAGCTGAGGAGATGCTGGAGAAAGTTAAGAATAAATAAAAAAGTGTAAGAATAAAAAGAGTTTTTTTCTTTTTTGAGACTGTTGGACTTTATTGGTCTGACGGTCTCTTTTTTTATAATTTTTTATTTTGGGGATAAAGGTTCGGCCTTTTGGAAGGCGGTAATTTGCGAGAAGGGGAAGCACTCGGAGTTGCGAAGGCCGTCTCCCCTTCTCGCGCTCTTCCC
>OIAH01000843.1_pt1 | contig 10803 bp, 6 predicted proteins | sample 1580711 | NCBI WGS metagenome assembly OIAH01 (sample SAMEA3882556, study PRJEB24775) | human gut metagenome | biome: human-associated habitat; feature: intestine environment; material: feces | place: Netherlands | collected 2009/2010
GGTCCTCCCGGTGGGTCATCTTCAGCGCCTTGATGACCTTTTCGGCGTTGCGCGGCTCATAGTACTGGAGCAGGGCACGCTGCAGGGCCTTGCCCTCGGCGGTCTTTTCCACGAACACAGGCTTGAGGGTGTAGGGGTCGAGGCCGGTGTAGAACATACAGGTGCTCACCGTGCCGGGAGTGGGATAGAAATCCTGCACCTGCTCAGGGCGCATATGGTTCTTATAAAGGTACTCTGCCAGATAGACGGCATCCTTGAGGGTGCTGCCCGGGTGGCTGGACATGAGGTAGGGCACGAGGTACTGCTTTTTGCCCGCCTTCTTGCTCAGCTCGTAGAACTTGTCCTTGAACTTGTTGAAGGTCTCGATGGGGGGCTTGCCCATGTAGGCGAGGGTGTTGGGGGCGCAGTGCTCGGGCGCGACCTTCAGCTGGCCGGAAACGTGGTACTCCACCAGCTCCTTGAAGAAGGTGTCGTCGGGGTCGGCCATCAGGTAGTCAAAGCGGATGCCGCTGCGGATAAAGACCTTCTTGACGCCGGGCAGCTCCCGGACGCGGCGGAGGATCTTCAGATAGTCGCTGTGGTCCACGATCATGTGAGAGCAGGTGGTGGGGGCAAGACAGTGCTTGCCGCCGCTGCACATACCGCGCAGCATCTGTTCCCGGCAGGACGGGAAGCGGAAGTTGGCCGTCGGGCCGCCGACGTCATGGATGTAGCCCTTGAAATCCGGCTCGTGGGTCATCCGCTCCGCCTCGGCCACGATGCTGTCGGCGCTGCGGCTGGTGACGCGCCGCCCCTGATGCAGCTGGATGGCACAGAAGTTGCAGCCGCCGAAGCAGCCGCGGTTCTGGATGATGGAGAACTGCACCTCGCGGATGGCGGGCACGCCGCCCATGGCCTCGTAGATGGGGTGATAGCGGCGGGTGTAGGGCAGGGCGTAGACCTTATCCAGCTCCCAGCGGACGAGGGGCTTGGCAGGGATGTTCTGGACGAGGTACTTTTCGCTCTGCTTCTGGACGATGATATTGCCGCTGACGACATCCTGATTGTCCATCTGGATGCGGCAGGCCTTGGCGTAGGCCACCTTATCGGAGGCCACCTTCTTGAAGCCGGCACACTCCACATACCGCTCGGGCAGGTGGTCGAAGTCGGTCATGTAGCAGGTACCATCCACGTCGGTGATGCTCTCCACCGGCTCTCCTGCCGCCAGACGGCGGGCGATCGCCACAGTCTGGTGCTCGCCCATGCCGAAGCTGATGATGTCCGCACCCGAGTCCTCGGCGATGCTGGGCAGGACGGTGTCCAGCCAGTAGTCGTAATGGGCGAATCGGCGCAGCGAGGCCTCGAGGCCGCCCAGAATGACGGGCAGATCGGGGTAAGCCTGCTTTGCAAGTCTGGTGTAGACGGTGGCGCTGCGGTCGGGCCGTGCGCCGCCCTTGCCGCCGGGGGAGTACTCGTCCTCGGCGCGGGGGATCTTGGCGACCGAGTAATGGCTGACCATGCTGTCTACGTTGCCGCCGCCGATGAAGAAACCGTACTTCGGCTTGCCGAACCGCTTGAAGTCCTCGCAGTCGCTGTAGCGGGGCTGGGCCAGCACGCCCACCTTGTAGCCCTCGGCTTCCAGCAGACGGCTGATGATGGCGGTGCCGAAACTGGGGTGGTCCACATAGGCGTCGCCGCCCACCACCACAAAGTCCAGCTGTTCCCACCCCCGGGCCTCCATGTCGGCCCGGCTGATGGGGAGAAATTCGGTGTAATGTTCCATAGTTATCCTTTATCTCTTTTGTTAAACAGTACCTGCCCGGCACGCCAGCGGCTTTTCTAACAGGGAAGCTGGCAAAACTGGAAGGCTTTGACTGAGCGGTCATTCATCCGGCTGATTCATCTGCATCTCCAGCCACTGCTGGCGGCTGATGAGGACAGCGCGGGGCTTCGCGCCCTCGTAAGGGCCGATGATGCCTTTTTCTTCCATTTCGTCCATGATGCGGGCGGCGCGGGCGTAGCCCAGCTTGCAGCGGCGCTGCAGAAGGCTCGTGGACGCCTGACCGGCGTCGATGACCACCTCCACAGCCTGCTTGAGCATCGGGTCGCTGCCTCCCTCCTCATCGGAGTCGGCAGAGCCGCTGCCCTTCTTGCCGTCCTGAATGGCATGTTTTTCCATCGCCTCGATCATGGCCTCGTCGTACTGGACGGTGGCGCTCTTCTTGATGAAGTCCAGCACCCGGCTGATCTCCTCATCCCGCACAAAAGTGCCTTGGATGCGGGTGGGCTTGGGTGCACCCACCGGCATAAAGAGCATATCGCCCATACCCAGCAGCTTTTCGGCACCGGCACCATCGAGGATGGTGCGGCTGTCCACCTGACTGGACACGGCGAAAGCGATGCGGCTGGGGATGTTGGCTTTGATGAGGCCGGTGATGACGTCCACGCTGGGACGCTGGGTGGCTACGATGAGGTGCATACCGGCCGCTCGGGCCTTCTGGGCGATGCGGCAGATGGAGTCCTCCACATCCTTGCCGACCACCATCATCAGATCGGCCAGCTCGTCGATGATGATGGCGATGTAGGGCATCTTCTCGAGGTTCGGGTCGTTGGCTGCCAGCTTGTTGAAGGATTTGATGTCGCGGACATTGTTCTCGGCAAAGAGGTGGTAGCGGCGCTCCATCTCCTGCACCGCGCCGCCCAGTGCGCCTGCCGCCTTGCGCGGCTCGGTGACGACGGGCATCAGCAGGTGGGGGATGCCGTTATACTCCGCCAGCTCGACCACCTTGGGGTCGATGAGCAGGAGCTTGACGTCCTCGGGGCTGGAACGGAAGAGCAGGCTCATGATGATGCTGTTGACACAGACCGATTTGCCGCTGCCAGTGCTGCCCGCGATGAGCAGATGGGGCATCTTGCACAGGTCGGCCACCTGCGCCACACCGGCGATGTCCTTGCCCAGCGCGATGCCCAGCGGCGAGGTCATCCGCAGGAAGCTCTGGCTCTCGAAGACGCTGCGGATGTAGACCGGCGTTTTCTTGTGGTTGGGCACCTCGATGCCCACGGCGGGCTTGCCGGGGATGGGGGCCTCCATACGGACATCGGCCACCGCGAGGTTCAGGGCGATGTCGTCCGCCAGCGAGGTGATACGGCTGATCTTGACGCCCGCCATCGGCTGCACCTCATACCGTGTGACCGACGGGCCGCGGGAAATGTCCAGCACACGGGTGCGGACGCCGAAGCTCTCCAGCGTGTCCACCAGCTTCTGGGCGTTGGCCTTCAGCTCATCCTCCGCGCCGGGGTCGCCCTCGTCAGGAGCACGCTCGAACAGCTCGATGGAGGGGTACTGATACTGGAAGCTCTCTTCCGTCTCGGCCTCCTCTGCGGGGGCCTTCGCGGCCTGCTCCTCCGAGACGGCGGGCTTTTCCATGGCCGCCGCCACCAGCGTGTTGAGGTCTTTTTCCTCCACCGGTTCGCTGGTGATGCTGATCCAGCCGTCCTCATCCGGCTCCGAGCGGAAGGCCGCAGCATTCTCGGCGCTGACCGGCTGCGGGGCAGCCTCCGGCGCAGGCGTCGGCTCATAGAGCGGGATGCCGAAGGAGAGCGGCGGCTCCGGAGTTTCGGTCTCTTCCACCGGGGCAGCGGGCGTCACGGTCGCGCGGATGGGTGCACGACGGAGCGGGTCCATCCCAAAGGTCCCGCCGGGGCCGAGGATGATCGGCTCGATGGGTTCGCTGCCGCCCTCGGTGACGGTCGTATGGTCCGGGCCGAGGTCGATGTCAAAGGGGGCGCGGGGCCGGGGCTTTTCCACCTGCACTGGGACAGGCTCGGGCTGAGGCGGGGCAGGTTCGGCCGGCGCAGGTGCGGCCGGCCCGCCGCCCTGCATCATCTGATGGCCCCAGTGAAAGACGCCCGCCAGCCAGCCGGGAGGTTGGATGTGGAACATCGGAGCCTCCGGCTCTTCTCCGCCGTAGTCTTCCTCGTCCTCGGGGAAGTCGTCGTCATACCCATCGTACTCCTCCGCTTCGGCCTCTTCTGCCGCGCGGGCCGCAAGGCGCTCGGCACGGCGGGCGGCGTTCTGCTCGTGGACCGCGAGGCCCTTTTCGTGGACGCTGCCGCCCACATTGCAGAGCCACTGCCAGCACTCGGCGGGGGTGATGTCAAAGATGTACAGGCTGGCGCAGGCCGCCAGCGCCGCCATGACCAAGTTGGCGGCAGGCCTGCCGCAGAGCAGCAGGAGCGTCCCGCCCAGCACAGCGCCCAGTGCGCCGCCCGAGAGCCATGCACTCATCCCATTCTGATAGCAGGCGGCGGTCATCTGCGCGGCGGTCTGGTCGGCGGAGATGTCCGAAAAGACGATGACCGTACCGCTGGCGAAGATGAGGCCCAGCATAAGCTTGGCGATGTGGGGCAGGAGGTCTTCGCCCCGGGTGTAGAGGATGGCCAGATAGCACAGCGCCGCCCCCACCACAAAGCTTCCACAGCCGAACAGGCCGAACAGAACGTCATGCATCGTGCGCCATGCCGAGCTGCCCGGCACGAAGGCCAGCGCCATGAGCACCAGTCCTGCGAACAGGGTAACAAGCCCCGCTGGCATCCGGTCCTGCGACCGTTTTTTGCGGCGCGAGGCGCTGCCCCGCGCGGAAGTTCTGCGTTTTCTTTTTGCCATGATCCCTAAAACCCGTTCCTTATCCTATATATAGAAGCAGGGCGCGCCCGAGGCGGCTCTGTCGGTGACGATGGAAGAATCCCGATACTACTCGATTCTTTCATTGTACCACGGGAAAAGTCAAATGGCAATTTATTTCCCCTCGATTTCTCGGTAGAGCCACGCCAGCGCATCCGACAGCCCGCCCAGCTCGTCGATGAGCTTTTCCCGCACGGCTTTCCGGCCGTCCAGCACGGTACCCACATCCATGACCAGCTCGCCGGTGCGCATCATCAGCTCGGTGTACCGCTTTTCCGAGATGCCGCTGTGGGCCGCGACGAAGCCGGTGATCCGCTCCTGCATCTGCTCGAACCATCGCATGGTCTGGGGCACGCCCAAGATCATCCCCGAGTGACGGACGGGGTGGACCGTCATGGTGGCGGTGGGCACGATGAAACTCCGCTGGGCGCTGACGGCCAGCGGGATGCCGATGGAGTGGCCCCCGCCCAGCACCACCGCCGCACTGGGCTTCGAGATGCTGGCGATGAGTTCAGCCAGCGCAAGCCCTGCCTCCACATCTCCGCCCACGGTGTTGAGCAGCACCAGCAGCCCCTCGATGGCAGGGTCTTCCTGCACAGCCACCAGCTGGGGGATGACGTGCTCATACTTGGTGGTCTTCTGGCCCTGCGGAGCTTCCACATGGCCCTCCACCTGCCCGATGACAGTCAGACAGTGGATGGCGTGAGCGCCCCGGGTGCGGTAGATGCTGCCCATGTCCTCGATCTGCTCTTTTTCCAATCGCTGCTGCTCCACGGGGATATTTTTCTCTTCCTGTGCCATTCTCTGCGCCCTCCTTTTTGCTTCATTTCAGCTTGTCCGGCATTCCTGTCGGTTATGCTTCGGCAAAGATTTCTTTGCTTTTGCAAAAAATTGCGCCAAAGGATTTGACATTCTCGCTTCACGATGTATACTTTATACTAGAGATAAGATTGTCAAATAAGTATCATTATTGTACGAAAAAGTACACATCTATTCCTTGCCGGAGCGCCCTGCCGCTGCGCACCTCTCCCCCGGCGATCCTGCGGACAAAAAGAAAGGAGAACTCCCTATGAATACTCCCGGCAAAGCTTCCCTGCCCGTCATCAAGCGCCTGCCCAAATACTATCGCTACCTGCGCACCCTGAAAAACGACGGCATCACCAGCATCTCGTCCCGCGAGCTGGCCGCCCAGATGGGCACCACCGCCTCGCAGGTGCGGCAGGACTTCAACTGCATCGGCGATGTGAATGGCCGTCAAGGCATCGGCTATTCGGTAGAGAACCTGCTGAACATCCTTGAGGACCTGCTCTTCGGCAATGGTGACCGTCTGCCCACCATCCTCATCGGCTGCGGCCGTCTGGGCAAGGCCGTGAGCCGCTTTATCACCACCGACACCAACGGCTATAAGCTCATCGCCGCCTTCGACAACGCCCCCGACGAGGTTGGCAAGGAGATCAACGGCATCCAGATCCTCCACATCGATGAGCTGGAGACGTTCTGCGCCGAGCATCACCCCGAGGTGGCCGTCCTCTGTCTGCCCCGCAGCGGCGCAGAGGAGATCAGTGGCCGTCTGGTGGCGCTGGGGATCCAGGGCTTCTGGAACTTCTCCCACTACGACCTGTCGGTGTCCTACCCCGATGTCGTCGTGGAGAACGTCCATCTCGGCGACAGCCTGATGAGCCTCGGCTACCGGCTGCGCAATCAGGACTGAGCCATCTTACTGCAAAATGCCGACCCTCTCCGTCAGGCTCTGGCTGGGAGGGTCCTTTCATGAGGAGATTTTTTCGACATGGCAAAGCTTTATTTCCGTTACGGCGCAATGAACAGCGGCAAGAGCACCGCGCTGATGCAGGTGGCCCACAACTATGAGGAGCAGGGGATGCGGGTGCTCATCCTCAAACCGAAGGTGGACACCAAGGGCAGCGGCGACCTCGTGAGCCGTCTGGGCGTCCGCCGCCCCGCCGACCTGCTGGTGCCGCCGGATATGGACCTCGTGGAGGCCGTCCGGGCCGCCAGCAGCGAGGGCAAGCCTCTGGCCTGTGTGCTCTGCGACGAGAGCCAGTTCTTTACCGCCGCACAGGCCGAGCAGCTGTTCATGGTGACGGTGGATCTGAACATCCCGGTCATCTGCTACGGCCTGCGCTCCGACTTCTCCCTCAAGGGCTTCCCCGGCTCCACCCGTCTGCTGGAGCTGGCCCACACCATCGAGGAGATGAAGACCATCTGCGCCTGCGGCCGCAAGGCCACCTGCAACTGCCGCAAGGTCAACGGCCGCTTCGTCTTTGAGGGCGAGCAGGTGGCCATCGACCTTCAGAACGACGTCCAGTACGTCAGCATGTGCCCCCAGTGCTATTTCCGGGAGCGCCGCGCTTTCTATGCCGCCCGCCGATGATCCTTTTCCCTGATTTCATGCCGTCCGCACGCCGGGCGGCATTTTTGTATCTTTTCTTCATCCGTGATATATCAGCCAAGGCCCGATTCGCACGTTTTTTGCGCTATTGATATATCAATTCATGGCCGGAAGTTTTTGTCATCGTCGCTTTTGATGTATACAACGTCCATTCGGCAAAATATGACTTGGTTACAAAATTCTTGCAAATCCAGCCATTCTTTCCCTGTTGCATCCCAGTTTTCTATGCAAATCGTTGAAGTATACAAGTTGCACAGTTTTTGGCCGCAAGTTTATTCATTATGGCAATGACGTCAAAACCGCGCAAAAAATAAGCGCAATATTTGTTCGTTTTCCGCCGCTATCCCTACAATTTGCATCTTTCTTTTTCTTCTTGCCTTTGGTATCATATTTGTATACAACGGATGCTTTGCAGAGGCGTCCGTGCAAGCAGTTGTTTTTTTACATTAGGAGGAGAACGAAAATGAGCAAGGCAATTTCTCGTCGTGACTTTCTGAAGGTCTCCGGCGCTGTGGGCGCTGCCGGCCTTCTGGCCGCATGCGGCGGCTCTGGCAACGCTGGCTCTACCGCCACTTCCACTGCTGCTTCCGCAGCATCCGTGGCCGGCCTGTCTTCTGACCCCGTCACCCTGACCATGAGCTGGTGGGGCGGCGAGTCTCGTCACAACGCCTATCAGGAGGCCATCAAGGCTTTCATGGCCAAGAACAGCACCATCACCATCAACCCCACCTTCGCTGCATGGTCCGGCTGGGAGGATACCATGTCCACCAAGTTCGCAGGCGGCGTCGCTGAGGATGTCTGCCAGATCAACTGGAACTGGCTGTACAACTATTCTAAGAGCGGCCAGACCTTCATCGACCTGAACAGCGTCACGGATTACCTCGACCTGACCCAGTGGGATGAGGCCAAGCTGGCTGCCTGCAATGTGGCAAACGCCCAGCAGTGCGTGCCCGTCTCCATGACTGGCCGTATCTTCTACTGGAACATGAACACCTTCAAGCAGGCCGGCATCGAGGCGGTTCCCACCTCTTATGATGATCTGATCGCCGCCGGCAAGCTCAACGCTTCGATTGAGCTTGTGGTGTCGAGCCGTCCTTCGGCCAAGGGCCTGCAGCGCGCTGAGCGCGCGGGCGTCCAGACGCTCACGCTGTCCAAGGATGTCTACGCCGATCCTATTGCCGCCGACGAGATCATCGCGCACGAGCTTCTCGAGCGCGACTGCGAGTATGTGGTCATGGCCGGCTACATGCGCATGGTGCACATGCCTCTGTTGGCGGCTTTTCCCAACCGCGTGGTCAACTTGCATCCGGCGCTGCTGCCGAGCTTTACCGGTGCGCATGCGATTGACGATGCCTTTGCGCGCGGCGTCAAGGTAACTGGCGTGACCGTGCATTTTGCCAACGAGGTCTACGACAACGGTCCCATCATCGCCCAGCGTGCGCTGGCTGTCGAGGAGGGCTGGGATGTCGACACGCTCGAGGAGCACATCCACGCGATTGAGCACGTGCTGTATCCCGAGGTCGTGCAAATGCTCGCCGACGGCCGCGTCCACGTGCTGGAGAGCGGCAAGGTCGCAATTGATGCGCCCCGCGGCTAGCGGCGCACAGTACAATTTAGTTGAGTGGTCAGGGTGGTCATTGGCGCCAAGGCGCGCGTGACCACCTTTTGTTTTGGGTGGTCATCGGGGACGTTCCTGAATGACTAGGTGAGAGAGGTGAGCGCATGGCGGATAACGAAGCGCTGTTTACGCCTGAGCTGGTGTTTTTTGATTGGGAGTGTGCAACGCCGGATGAGGTGTTTGCGCGCCTCGAGGGTGAGCTTGCCCCGCGCGGCTACATTGCCGACGGTTGGCTCGACGCCGTCCGCACGCGCGAGGATGCCTATCCCACGGGTCTTGCCATGCCGGCGACAAACATTGCCATTCCGCATACCGATCCGGGGTTTGTGGCCAAGCCCTATATCGCGGTGGTGAAGCCCGCCGCGCCCGTGACATTTAACGCTATGGCTGGCATGGGCGCTCCGGTGCCGGCGCAGATCGTCATCAATCTGGGCATCGCCGAACCGGGCGGCCAGGTCGAGGCCCTGCAGGCGCTCATGAACATCTTTATGAACGCCGATGCCGCAGCCGACGTGCTCGGTCAGACCACGTCCCAGGGTATGGTCGATGCCATCCGCCGCCACTTCTAAGGTGGGGCTAAGCCGGCACTTGGGGACTGTCCCTAACTGCCGGCAGAAAAGGAACGTCCCTAACTGCCGGTCAAAAAAACGAGCGAGGATCGCGGGGTCCTCGCTCGTTTTTTGGGCATTGTTTCGACTGCGCCGTTACTTGTCGGCAGCTGTTTTCTTGGCAGTCGACTTCTTCGCGGTCGTCTTCTTGGCGGCAGTGGCTTTCTTAGCCGTCGTCTTCTTTGCCGTGCTCGCCTTGGTTGTGGTCTTGCGACCGCGGGCGGGCTTCTTCTCCTTGGTCGGGCAGTCCATGTTGACGCAGATACGCCACGGACCGCGCGCCGTGTTGACCACCACGATGGGGGCGCCGCACTCGGGGCAGGTCTCCTTCACCGGCACGTCCCAGGTCTCGGGGCAGGTCTCGCCCGTCGCCTCGAGCTTGCCGCGCGCCGGCAGCGGATAGCTCACGCCGCAGTCATCGTAGTTGGTGCAGCGGATAAAGCGCTTGCCGCTCTTCTCGCTCTTGTGCGCGATCAGGTCGCCGTGACGTCCGGCCTCGGCACACACCTTGCACTCGCCCACCTTAAGATCGGGCTCGTAGTTGGTGGGGCACGTGGGGTTCACGCAGATCTCGAAGGCCTTCTGGCGGAATGGCTGGCACTTGATGCGCGGCGCGCCGCACTCGGGGCACACGGCGGCCTCGCCCTCGAGCGGGCTCACCTTGACGCCACTCGGCACCGGATAGGTCACGTCGCAGTCGGGCCAACCCATGCAGCCAATGAAGCTGCCGCGGGTCTTGGCGCTCGTCTTCATAACCAGGTCCTTGCCGCACTTGGGGCAGGCGCCCACGCGCGCATCGGCCGTGACGGCGTCGCTGATGGCGTCGCCCAGCTCCTGCGTATGCTTGAGCAGCTCGTCGAGCACGCCGGCCAGCAGCGCACGCGAGTGCGTCACGACATGCTCTTCGGTGTCCTCGCCGCGCTCGACGCGAGTCATGTCGCCGTCGAGCTCGCTGGTCATATCGGGGCTCGTGATGCGCGGGGCAAACTGCGTCAGCGCGTCAATGATGGCGATGCCCAGCTGGCTCGGCTCCACGGGATCGTTTTTGAGGTAGCGCACGGCGTACAGGCGCTCGATGATACTCGCGCGCGTGGACTTGGTGCCCAGGCCGCGCTTTTCCATCTCCTGCACGAGCTTGCCCTGGCTGTAGCGCGCGGGCGGCTCGGTCTGCTTGGCCTCGAGCTTAATGTCGAACACGTCGACCGTGTCGCCCTGCTCAAGCGGCGGCATCTGCTCGTCGCGCTTGAGGCCGTACGGATATGCCTCGCGGAAGCCCGGGGTCACGAGCACGTCGCCCGAAGCCACGAACGGCTCGCCGTTGACGTCGAGCTCGAGCTTGGTGTTCTCGATGGTCGCGGGCCCCATGAGCGTTGCCAGGAAGCGACGGGCGATGAGGTCATAGAGTTTGCGCTGGCCGCCGTCGAGCGTGGACGGATCGCCCTCGCCCGTGGGGTAGATAGGCGGGTGGTCGGTGGTCTCGACCTTGCCGCGCGTGGGCTTCATG
>OIAH01000850.1_pt1 | contig 10688 bp, 8 predicted proteins | sample 1580711 | NCBI WGS metagenome assembly OIAH01 (sample SAMEA3882556, study PRJEB24775) | human gut metagenome | biome: human-associated habitat; feature: intestine environment; material: feces | place: Netherlands | collected 2009/2010
TAGGTGTGGAAGAATTTTCCTTTGACCTTGGTATCAGCAAACGTATTTATACAGAAAAAGACGAGTTTTACAATCCGACCCCGATGTTCTTGATCTTTGCAAAGAAACAGGGGTAGGATTATGCTGAATATCAAACAGATCCAGTACTTTGCGGCCTGTGCCAAAACAGGCTCCTTCAGCCAGGCAGCAGAACTGCTTTTTACCACGCAGTCAAATGTAAGCAAGGTGATCCGTTCCATGGAAGACGATATGCGTACCCAGCTGTTTGTCCGTCATGCAAAGGGCATAGAGCTGACACTGGAAGGAGAGCGTGCATATATCCATGTGCAGAGGATCCTGGAAAATATAGATGAACTGGAAATGCAGGCACAGCCACTTGCAAAAAGCAGCCTGTGTGTATGCTTTCATCCCAGCTCCTGGTTTGCGGATATCTTCGTAACGTATTATGAAGCACATAAGTGCGATGATCTTCATTATCAGGTTTACGCAGCAGATACCCATGAGATCATAAAACGTGTGAAAGGCAGACAGGATGATATGGGATTCGCCTATGTGATGCAGAATCAGCTGGCAGCATTCCAGTATTTTCTTTCCCGAAATTACCTGGAATTTGAGCTGCTGACGGAAACCGAGGTAAATATTTATACCGGGAAAGGGAAAGCAGATGAGGGAGATTTTAATATGTCCCAGCTCAGGCTGATCCAGAGATTTCCCGATGAATTTTCCCCGGATAATTACCGGAACCTTGTAGAGGAAAACGGTCATTCCGCAGTGGAGGCAGAGACCGTAGTCGTAACAAACAGTGATTATATCGTGGAACGTCTTCTTGGGTCCGGAGAGCTGTGTAATATCAGTGGTGCGGATCTTTCCGGCCGTGATCCGGGATATTCCTCCGTGAAATATACATTTCCGGGAGAAGGCCAGAAACTTGTTTACGGGTGCATTTGCCGGAGAGGTGAAGAGCTCAGTGAACAGGGAAAGGATTTTCTGGGATTCGTGAAGGAAAGACTTCAGATTTCCGGGAAGTGATAAAAGAATAAAGCAAAAGACCAGACGGGATTTTTCTGCACGGGACACAGGTTCCTGATACAGAAAAGTCCCGTTTTTTATATGGAATACACATCCATGCTAAAACCGACTGTCCAATATCCCCGTACCGGGGTTGTCCGAAAGCTGTTAAATGATAAAATAATATCAGCAGCACACTCCGCGTGCTGAATATAAAAACACTGTGATGCACATAACCTCCGCGCACTCCTATTTGTGCATACAAATGTTTTGTCGAATAATAACACGACCTTTTCAAAAGCAGTTATGGTTTTGGATGCCATAACTGCTTTTGAAATATGAACACAAATCGCTCCACGATTTGTGTTCATGAGCATGCAGCAGAGCGGAATGCGAATGTCTGTCTGAACTGTAAAGGGCAGTGGGAAAGGAAAATTATGAACAAAGAAAATAAACTGGTCATCCGGATCCTGAAGCGGATCCTTCTGCTTGCTGTGGTTATGTTTCTGCTGTCTGTGGTGGTGTTCTGGCTGGCGAGACTGGCACCGGGAGATCCCCTGCAGTCCTTTTACGGAGATTCCCTGGAAATGATGACCAGCGAGGAAGTGGCTGCGGCCAGAACGAGACTGGGACTGGATCAGGGGATCGGGGTACAGTATGTAAGGTGGTTTACCAATGCAGTTCATGGTGACTTCGGATTGTCGCTGAAATACAGGCAGCCGGTTATGAATGTGATCAAACCGCTGATCGGAAATACTCTGGTGCTGGGAGGAATTGCTTATATTGTGATCTTTATACTGGCAGTTCTGATCGCCATATTCTGTACGCTCCATGAGGATCAGTGGATCGACCGGCTGATCTGCAAGATCGGAACAGCAGCCTATTATGTGCCGGCTTTCTGGCTTGGTGTGGTACTGATCCTGATCTTCAGTGTAAATCTTGGATGGTTCCCAAGCAGCGGTGCCTATGATGTGGGAATGGCAGATAGTATCGGCAATCGTATGAAGCATATGATCCTTCCGCTGGTAGTAATGATCTTCAGCCATCTCTGGTATTACGCATATATGATACGTAACAAATTCCTGGATGAGGTGCGGAAGGATTATGTACTTCTTGCCAGATCCAAGGGACTTTCCAAAAGAAAGATCCTGTGGAAGCATTGTCTTCGAAATGTAATGCCGACGATCGTGAGTATCATGGCAGTTTCGGTACCCCATGTAACCGGTGGGACTGTAACTGTGGAAGCTGTTTTCAATTATGCGGGAATTGGAAACCTTGCAGTGGAATCTGCAAAATATCATGATTATAATCTGCTGATGATCGATGTGCTGATCACGGGATTTATCGTATTTTTAAGCAGCTTTGTTGCACAGACTGTCAATGAAGAGATCGATCCAAGAATGAAGGATTCGGAGGTGAGGGTATGGTAGCTGACCGGAAGCTTTCAGAAGCTGAGCTTTTTCAGGTAGTTGGTGCCGGGTGGAAGCAGCATGAATCTGAAAAACGAAAAAAAACATTTCAGGAAAAGCTGAAGGGGAAACCGGTATTTTCCATGTTCCTGCTTTTTCTGATCGTTTTGGGCTGTGTATTTGCAAATGTTGTTGCAAATCATGATCCCTCAGGTTTTTATCTCCAGAATCTGAATACACCGCCGGGAAAGGAATTTATCTTTGGAACGGATTCGCTTGGAAGAGATATTTATTCACTGATCTGGTATGGCGGACGGGTTTCTCTGGTGATCGGGCTTCTGGGAGCTGCGATTATTACTGTGATCGGTGTTACCTACGGATGCATCAGCGGAACAGCAGGGCCAAAGGTGGACTCGGTTCTGATGCGGTTTACGGAAATGTGCGGAAGTATTCCGACCCTTCTGCTGATCCTGATCCTGTCTGCGGTCCTTCAGGCCGATGATGTGATCAGCATATCTGTGATTATCGGTATTACCGGGTGGTTTGCACTGGCACGTATTGTAAGAAGTGAAGTGCGGCAGATAAGGAACAGTGATTATGTGATGTATGCAAGACTCTGCGGAGGAAGTTTTGGATATGTGATGTATCACCATCTGATACCGAATTTTGTTTCGGCGATCATGTTTGTAGTAATTTCTTCGGTAAGCAGCTGTATTACCATGGAATCTACTTTAAGCTTTCTTGGCCTCGGGCTTCCGGCAGATGTAGTCTCCTGGGGAAGTATGCTCTCACTGGCAAATAAAGCACTGATCATGAATACCTGGTGGGTGATCGTGATCCCGGGAGTTTTTCTGGTCATTACTTTAATGTGCATTACCAGTATGGGAAGCTTTGTGAGAAGTGAGGTAAATAACCATTACAGCAATCTCTGATGCAGTCAAAAATATTTGAATACAAACCGTGATGAAGCATTCCGAAGTGTAGATAACCGGTTTGAAAATAAGGAAAGATGAGGAAAACAGAATGAAAAAGAGAACAGGAATCAACTATGGAAGAAAATATGCGGCGATAACGCTGGCAGCAGTGACCGCAGCATGTACAGGAGCAACTGCAGGCAGTGCGGTAACCGTAGCTGCAGCAGAAGAAAACAAAACCCTGGTATATGCGGGTGAGTCAGAAAGTACGATCAATCCCCTTCTGAATAACCATGATGAACTTCCGGATCTTATTTTTTCAGGACTGATGAAATATGATGCCAATGGAAAGCCGGTAGAGGATCTTGCAGAGAGCTATACCTTTGATAAGGATACCAATACCTATACTTTTAAGCTTCGAGATGGTGTTAAGTGGCATGATGGAGAAGATTTCAATGCAGAGGATGTTGTATACACTTATAAGGAGCTTACAGAGGATGAAACCCTGGGAGTCAGCATCACCAGCAACTATCAGGACATCACAAGTATTGAGGCACCGGATGATCAGACTGTGATCTTTACACTGGATCAGTATGATGCTGCCATGCTGGATTACTTTACCATGGGAATCCTTCCTGAGCATCTTCTGGAAGGAGAGGACGTGAATACCACATCCTTTAACCAGAATCCGGTGGGAACAGGCCGTTATAAATTTGAAGACTGGGATGCTACCGGTGGAATGATCACACTGAAACGAAATGAAGATTATTACGGAAAGGTTCCGAATATTGAAACCGTTGTATATCGTACAGTATCGGATGAGACTACCAAGGCAACCATGCTCCAGTCCGGTGAGGCGGATCTTGCATGGCTGAATTCCAACTACGCTTCTCAGTTCAAGGATAAGGACGGATATAATTACTGGGAGTTCACCACAGCAGATTACCGTGGAGCAGCCATGGATATGAGCACAGATTTCTGGAAGGAAAACGGAGATTCTATCGGCGTTCTGAATTATGCGCTGGATAAGGATTCCATTATTGCAGGTGTTCTTGCAGGACAGGGAGAGCCGGCATACAGCCCGATCCAGAGAAACCCTCTCGGAACAGATAAGGAAGCCAATATCTACTCCTATGATCTGGATACCTTTGCAAAGAAGATGGAAGAGCTGGGATGGAAAAAAGGTGATGATGGGATCTATGAGAGAAACGGACAGAAATTCCACTTTACCATCCAGGTACGTGATTACGAAGAAGAGCGTGTGGATATTGCCAATGTCATGTCTGATATGCTGAAGCAGGCTGGTGTGGAAATGGAAGTAAAGCTTGTTACCAAATTTGACTGGGATGCAGGATACAATGGATTTCTTGCCGGCTATTCAACACAGTTTGACCCGGATATGGCATATGTAAACTTTGTAACCGACGCAAGTGGAAACAACATGCATTATTCCAATGCAGATGTGGACAAATATCTTGAGGAAGGCCGTCACGGTGAGACTGAGGAAGCCAGAAAAGAAGCATATAGTGAATTCGAAAAGGCATATGCCGAGGCACCTGGAATCCTTCTGGTTGCTTATCTTCAGGGAGATTATGTAGGCGTTTCCGGACTTGACGGACTGGATACCACACGTGTTCTGGGACATCATTCCGTAGGTGTTATGTGGAATATTGAAGACTGGACCATTACAAAATAAGGAAAAGATCATGCAGGAAACCGTTTTGGAATTAAAAAACTATTCGGTAAGCTTTGACACACCGGACGGCGAGGTACAGGCCGTCCGGAATGTTGATCTCACGGTAAAAAAAGGAGAGATACTTTGTATCGTAGGTGAGTCCGGATGTGGAAAAACCGTTATGTGCCGTAGCGTGATGAAGCTTCTGCCACCGAATGCACATGTAAAAAGCGGAGAGATCAGTCTCTGCGGAGAGAATATCACAGCCTATAAAAGAAAAAAAATGGAAAAGCTGTGCGGAAGTAAGGTAAGCATGGTGTTCCAGGATCCTATGCTGACGCTGAATCCGACGATCCCTGTTGGCAAACAGATCACAGAGGCTATTATCAAAAATCAGAAAGTATCCAGGGATGAGGCGAAAAAAAGAGCTGTGGAAATGCTGAAGCTGGTAGGGATTCCGGATGCAGAACAGCGCTATGGCCTGCAGCCTCATTTTTTTTCCGGAGGAATGCGTCAGCGTTGTGTGCTGGCTATTGCACTGGCCTGTGATCCGGAAATATTATTTGCCGATGAGGCGACTACAGCACTGGATGCAACCGTGGAAGCAAAGATTCTGGATCTGCTTCTTGAGCTGAGAGAAAAAACAGGGATCAGTATTGTGTTCATATCTCATGATCTGGGAGCTGTTGCAAGGATCGCAGACAGAGTTGCAGTTATGTATGCAGGAAAGATCATTGAGATCGGGACAGCGGAAGAGGTTTATTATGATCCCCGGCATCCTTATACCTGGGGACTTCTGTCTTCTCTGCCTGTATTTGCAGGTGAAAAAGGGAATCTGAATCCGATCCCCGGAATGCCGCCCTCTCTTTTGGATCCTCCGCCGGGAGATGCGTTTGCCGTTCGGAATCCTCAGGCGCTGGCAATCGATTATGAACAGACTCCGCCGATGTTTAAAGTCAGTGATACGCATTATGCAGCCACATGGCTTCTGGATGAAAGAGCTCCGAAAATAGAAAAGCCTTCCATTTTGAAGGACAGATTACAGGAAAACAGCGGCCGTAAACAGAAACCGGATAAAAAGGAAACATCATTTTTACAGAAAACAGAACAGAAACAGGCGCCTGTACTGATCGAAGCCAGAAATCTGAAGCAGCATTTCCGTATCCGTTCCGATTATACGATCCATGCAGTGGATGATGTTTCCTTCAGTATCCGGGAAGGTGAGATCATGGCACTGGTGGGAGAGACCGGCTGCGGAAAATCCACGACAGCCAGAACGCTTGCAGGAATCTACCGGCCTACAGGCGGGGAGATCTTTTATCAGGGAGCAAGAGTGCCGGATAAAAAGGATCCTTTCAGAATGCGGAAGAAAATGCAGACTGAGATCCAGATGATCTTTCAGGATTCGGGCGCTGCACTGAATCCCCGAATGAGCATACGGCAGATCATGCTGGAGCCTGTAAAGATCAGCCGCAGGATCCGTGACAGAGAAATGTTGGAGAACAGGCTTCGGGAAATCCTGAAGGAGACAGGACTGGATTAAAGCATTCTGTCGAAAAAGCCGGGAGAGCTTTCCGGCGGACAGAGACAGAGAGTTGCCATAGGAAGAAGCCTTCTCATGGAACCACGTCTTATCATTGCAGATGAACCGATCGCATCGTTGGATATTTCTATCCAGGCACAGATCGTCATGCTTTTTAAAAAGCTTCAGCAGGAAAAAAGATTTTCTTTTCTTTTTATTGCTCATGATCTGTCCATGGTACGTTTTTTAAGTGATACAACCGGTGTGATGAAAAACGGAAAGCTGGTAGAAATGGCACCTACAAAAGAGCTTTTTGAAAATCCGCAGCATCCTTATACACAGTCCCTGCTTTCTGCGATCCATATCCCGGATCCGCTGGAGAAAAAACGGAGGTTGATCGAGTATGAAGAGCCACAGTCTCTTGGAGAGGGCTGGAAAGAATTATCCGCATGTCACTGTGTGAGAATATAAGAACATGATGGAATACATATGCATGACAAAATGGAATATGTAAAATCCCCCCGCCGGGGTTGTGGCAGAACAGCCGTGTTGTTAAACTTTTGTTATTCGAAATACTGAGAAACAAAGTGCGGAGAGGAAAATATGGGAAAATATATAATAAAACGGTTGCTGCAGCTGATCCCGGTCCTGATCGGGATCACATTTCTTTCTTTTGCCATGATGCGGCTTGCCGGCGGAGATGCAGTAACTTATATGTATGAAAATGCAGGCTCTGCAGTATCCCAGGAGGTCATTGATAAGGCAAAGGCAGAATATGGCCTTGATAAACCATTCCTTGTACAATATGCTGCCTGGTTTGCGGGAATGGTAACCGGAGATATGGGAGAGAGCTATGTGTCTCACAGAGATGTCTATGAAACCTTTATTTCAAAGCTTCCGGCAACGATGATGCTGACTCTGTCATCGATCCTTCTTACAATTGTTCTTGCGATTCCGTTGGGAATCCTGTCAGCAGTAAAGCACAACAAATGGGTAGATTATCTGATAAGATTTTTAAGCTTTATCGGCAATTCCATGCCGAATTTTTTTGCTGCCATGGTCCTGATGTATTTTCTGTCTATCAGGCTGGGCGTTTTACCGGTAGTCACAAATACAGATCTCGGACAGAGTATCATTCTGCCGACACTGACACTGGCGATCTCCATGGCTGCAAAATATACCAGACAGGTGCGTGCCACGGTTCTGGAAGAACTGAATAAGGATTATGTGACCGGAGCCCGGGCAAGAGGGATCCGCAGTCGTGTGATCATCTGGAAGAGTGTAATGAAGGCTTCCATGCTGACGATCATCACACTGCTGGCTCTGTCCATCGGCAATCTTCTGGGAGGAACTGCCATTGTGGAAAATATCTTTATGTGGGATGGTGTCGGAAAACTGGCGGTAGATGCGATCACCATGCGTGACTATCCGATCATCCAGGCTTATGTGGCCTGGATGGCGGTTATTTATGTTCTGGTAAATCTGGTGACAGATATTATTTACCACTATCTGGATCCGAGAGTACGACTTGGAGGTGACAGAGCATGAGTGGAAAAAATAATATCACAGTCCGGAAGCAGAAGATCCGGAAAAATCATACAAAAGCAAAACTTGTCTTTTTTCTTGTGCTTACAGCATTGCTTCTGTTTGTAGCGGCATTTGCAAAATATCTCTGCCCTTATGATCCTTATGCCCAGGATCTGGCACTTGCCCAGAAACCGCCGGGACCGGAGTATCTGCTCGGGACAGACCGTTATGGAAGAGATATGCTTTCCCGTGTGATCATAGGAAGTACGACCAGTATTTATGCAACGCTGCTCCTGGTTGCGGTGATCACTGTGGCGGGAACGGCTATTGGTATTTTCTGTGGCTGGAAGGGCGGCAAAGCCGATACTGTTCTGATGCGTATCTCCGATCTGTTCCTGGCTTTTCCGGGACTGGTATTTGCCCTGGCAGTAGCAGGTGTTCTGGGAGGCGGTATCCAGAATGCGATCATTGCCCTGGCAGTGATCAGCTGGCCGAAGTTTGCAAGACTTGCCAGAGGGCTTACTCTGACTCAGAAGGACTCTGCATATCTTATGGCGGCGAAGCTTTCCGGAAGCAGTACAGGAAAGCTTCTGCTCAAACATATCCTTCCCAATATCGCAGGCCCCATCCTTGTTACGTCAGTTCTTGATATCGGAACCATGATGATGGAGCTGGCAGGACTTTCCTTTCTCGGGCTTGGGGTAAAGCCTCCAATGGCAGAATGGGGAAGTATGATCAACGATGGAAGAAGTATGCTGCAGATTTCACCATGGATGGTACTTGCGCCGGGAATGGCGATTTTTATTACAGTAATGATTTTTAATCTTCTGGGAGATACGATCCGGGATTATATGGATCCGAAGGAACGAAACAGGAGAAGAGGATAACAGGCACTTATAAATAAACATAACAGAGAAAGTGAGAGCGGAGATTATGAAGAAAAAGATTCTGGCAGCAGTGCTTGCAGCGGCAATGGTCATGAGCATGACAGGAGTTTCGGCAGCAGCAAAAAGCAAAGAAAAGAGTGAAGGAACTACCTTTGTTTACGGAACTACCGGATATAGTGAAGAAATGGGAGATGCAGGATTAAACCCTCACGACAATTATTCCGGATGGAGCTGTCTTCGTTATGGCGTAGGAGAAACACTGTTTAAGTACAATGACAACATGGAGGTAGAGCCATGGCTTGCTACAGACTATGAATTTACAGACGATAATACAGTAAAGATCACCCTTCGTGATGGTGTGAAATTTTCCAGCGGAAGAACCATGGACGGAGAAGCGGTAAAGGAATGCCTGGAGGATCTGATCGCAAACCATGACCGTGCACCTTACGATATGAAGATCGATAAGATCGAAGCAGATGGAATGACAGTAACGATCCATACTTCCGAACCATGTCCGGCACTGATCAATTATCTCGGTGATCCATATGGTGCTATCATTGATATGGATTATGGCGTACAGGGAGAGGGCGGCTCTGCAAATGTGGCAGGAACAGGCCCTTATGTTGCAACAGAGGTATCTCCAACAGAGATTAAGCTGGTAAAAAATGAGGATTACTGGGGCGGAGATGTAAAGGTAGACAATGTTATCGTAAAATCCTTCTCAGACGGAAGTGCCCTGACTGCAGCATTACAGACAGGCGATATACAGGGAACCTATGGACTTCAGTATGACAACTATGCGCTTTTTGACGGAAATCCGGACTATCAGATCAGCTCTGTAGCAACAAGCCGATGTTTCTTCGGACAGTTTAATATGAAGTCTGAACTGATGCAGGATCAGAATGTGAGAAAAGCCATTGAGATGGGAATCGATAAGGACGGCTTCTGCAGTGTGATCATGGAAGGACGAGGTGTTCCGGCAGTGGGAGCCTTCCCAAGCAGCTTTTCCTATGGAAACGATGCAGTAAAGGCATCGTCCTATGATCCGGAAGAGGCGAAAAAGCTTCTGGAAGAATCCGGATGGACAGATACGGATGGAGATGGCTATGCAGATAAGGACGGAAAGAAGCTGTCCATCACATGGCTGACCTATCCAACCCGTCTGGAACAGCCTAAGCTTGCAGAATATGCACAGTCCACTTTAAAGGACATCGGAATTGAGGTCGATGTCAACAATACAGCAGACCATGCGACGTATGCAAAGAATGGAGAATTTGATGTATATGTAAGCTCGCTTACAACTGCACCTACCGGTGATCCGGAATATTTCTTCACAAGTACAGTTGTATCTGACGCTGCCAAAAATTATGGCAAATACAGCAATTCGGATCTTGATGATATCGTAGCGAAGCTGCATGAGACCTTTGATACAGATGAGAGAGGCAAGCTTGCTGTGGAAGCACAGCAGACCATTCTGGATGATGATGCGTATTTCTTTGTTTCTCATTTGAATATGGGACTTGTGTCAAAGTCAAATGTATCAGGGCTGACTGCTCACCCATGTGATTATTACGAGATCACGGCAGATCTGGAAGTGAAATAAGATGGAATCATTGTTGAAGCTTGAGCATGTGACGATCTGCTACAACGGAGAGCCGGTTGTACATGATGTGGATCTGGAACTGAATAAAGGAGAGATCCTGGGAGTGGTAGGAGAGTCCGGAAGCGGAAAAAGCACCATCATCA
>OIAH01000852.1_pt1 | contig 10675 bp, 6 predicted proteins | sample 1580711 | NCBI WGS metagenome assembly OIAH01 (sample SAMEA3882556, study PRJEB24775) | human gut metagenome | biome: human-associated habitat; feature: intestine environment; material: feces | place: Netherlands | collected 2009/2010
ATATCTGATGAAATATATTAGGAAAAGAACAGAAGTTAAATACGTTTTTCTCTCGAAAAGTTAGCCTTAAACAAGCCAACTCTTCGAGAGAAAAAACTATGCAAGCCTATCCCATAGCCTTTTTATAACGTAACAATGCTTCTAAGAAATAATAATCGGCATAAGAAAGCGGTACATCTACTTCGCTATTTTCCGGAAGATTACCGACACTATGCTTTAGAATAAAATTACAGTTAGTTCCCGGTTCAGCAAGATAATGAGGTGAAGCTAGAGTTCGAAGTTGTTTTTCAGCTATTGAGAGATAATTTTGTCCTGTTTTCTCATCTGTAACAAAACCACTCAGCTCTACAAAAGCAGAGGCCATTATTGCACCGGCTGAAGCATCGCGATATTCATTACCGTTAGGAGCATCAAAGTCCCAATAAGGAATACCATCAACCGGAAGACGTGAAAGAAGCATATCGGCAATATTTTCTGCGTGTTCCAAATACTTTTCATCTCCGGTCATGCGAAACATCATTGTATAGCCATAAAGTGCCCAGGCTTGCCCTCTCCCCCATGATGATTCATTGGCATAACCCTGTACTGTTTGCTGGCTACGCACATGTCCATCTTCAGGGTCATAATCTACCAGATGATAAGAAGAATAATCTTTACGGAAATGATTTTTAAGGGTAGTATTTGCATGTGTACGAGCTATATATTCCAAAGTATCATTATCAAAGGTTTTCGATGCAAACATCAGCAATTCCAAATTCATCATATTATCAATGATAACAGGGTATTTCCAACCACGGCGCAAGAAATCCCAGCTTCGGGTTACTCCAGTTACAGAACTAAAGCGGGTCGCCAATGATTGTGCCCCTTGATAAAGAACTTTCTTATAATCTTCATTTCCCGTGAGACGAAAACCATTACCATAACTACAATTTAACTGGAAACCTACATCATGGTCATTGGTTACGTATTGAATAGGATCCAGTTTCAACGTATTCTTTTCGGCCAATGTCTTCACGGCTTCATTTTGAGTATACTCATAAATATACCAGAGTGAACCGGGATAAAACCCGCTACACCACCAATAAATTGTCGAAGATTTGAATGTACTGTCCGGAGCTATGGACTGCGGTAAAGTAGTACTTTCCAAACGAGTATCCATTGTCAAATACTGCTGTTCAGCAACGGTAAATACACGTGCCGTCAATGCATCCATTGATTCCTGTTTCGAACACGAAACAAGGAAACCAATTAAACTTAATAAGAGCCATTTCTTTTTCATAAATCCTTTTTATAATTTAATTAACAAATAATTCATCTGATAAGATTTAATGTCACTTTCAACAAATTCTTCCGGTTTGCGGGAAGATGGGTTTCAAAACCTACACGCATACTTCCCGGATTAGGTTCATCAAAAACATGGAGGGGGGCATTTGACCAAAGTTTCATTTCAACATCATCCGGTGCAGCCACGGTAAGCAACATTCGGTGTCCATCCTTAGCCAATTCTATTTGATTCTTACCGATGATTTTTGCTTCAGCCGGTGTTACCATAATCCAAGTTACCAAAGCCTCTTTTTCTCCCGTAACCAGTTCATCTTTCACAATCAGATCATCTTCTTCATTCAGATAAATGATGCGGACAACTTTTTCCATATCATCAGCAAAAACGCTTGTAAGATTTACTTCTGCCCCTTTCCTATCTTCACTTTTATATATTCTGCTTATGGGAGCATAACTATTCACTAAATGCCGCTTATTATTTATCGTAAGCGTATTATGTGCCATATTACCAAGACGGAACACTTCCCACCGTTGGCCTTCTTGAAACTGATCCCATAAATTTACTCCTCTACTCTCCAGACTTAAATAATTTTGCATACCGAGATCTATCCCCCAGCGTATTCCCTCCCTTTCATAAATAAACGAACCGGCATCCATATGCGCATGAGAAGTTAAGGGAGAACCTCCTTTTACGGCCAGATAGCTATCTTTTTTACTATTCCATCCGCCACGATAAATAAAAACCGGTGTCTTTCCACCATTATGCCAAAAACGACAGGAAGGCGGTTGTATATTACTCAAATCCTGATGAGCACAAAAAATCAACAGACAGGGCAATAAACGATCTTCTGCAAAACTAACTGAAGGATCCTCTAAATATTGATTTTCTAACCATAGTAAAGATAAATCCCCCATTTTCTTAGCAAACCAAAACATCATCATATTACATCTCACTCCATTAACAGCATCCGAAAAATTAAAGTATTCGCCACTTGGAGCTGTCATAAATTCCATAAAGCGAGCTGATTCCAAAAAACCGGGATATTCGGATAGCCCGGCATCTGTCCCCAATGCACTTTCAAGGGCAGCAATAAGTAACACCTGAAAACTGGTACCATATCCCCAATAATGAAAGCCCTCCGGATATCCTCCATCCGGTCCATAAGCCACTAAAGCTTTAGGATTAGTCAACAAGCACTTCTCTATAATTTTTTTTGCCTTATCCGGCACATCCTCAAAAACTGCAAGCGCACCACACAATAAACCACCATTACAAACAGAATTCCAGTTAGATACCGCTCTGTAAAACCATTCATCAGGAGCAGCGGCATCCAGACCTTTTTCTACAATTGCGTCACGTACTATAGAACGTATTTCCGGTTCCAAATACTCATAAAGCCAATCATAACCTATGGATAATGCTAACACCATTTCTCCCACGTCCAAAAAGTGAGATGGATTCCAATCTGGAAAACGGCTTACCGAAAGCATTTCTTGTGTCGCACGATAAGCATACTTTTCTTCCTTCGTCATGCGATAGGCATATGAAAGATAGAAAATCCGTTTTAATGCCAAACGGGAAACACCCAGCAACCGCTTCCCTTCCATAACTCGTTCCGCCATTTGTTGAATGAGTATCTCATCAGATTCTTTCAAAATACGCTCATGAACCTTCAATAACGATGGGAAGCATGTTATTGACCTCTTCACAGCTTCTTCTCCTCCTTGCGTTAATAATAAACGAGGATGAGGGTTCATTCTTTCATAATCCAAAGACTGCGCACACAGCACTAAAGAATAAAAAACTAAAACTGACAATAAGATTGTTCGCTGTAGACGAGGTTTACAAAAAAGGAATAAATATATCATCATATTAATTACTTAAAAGTTCAACAACATGACAAATATCACAATATTATAGAATAATATAGAATCATTATCTGCAAAATCGACGGGAACGTTTTCCTTAACTAAAGCTAACCATCTTTCTGTGCAAGGTATGCAAAAGTATGTTTTTATATAGGAATAATCAACTATATAACAAGCTATTAACATTAAAAATCGTTCCCGATGATTTTCATCATTCTTTGCATAAGTTATCATATTATTTCAGAGATTTGCATGTGTAACTCAATATATAACATAAAACAAATCTAAAATGAGCAGAATAGAAACAACATTATTATCCAGCAATTTTGAGGTTGAAAATCATAAAGTTGCAATCAGTAAAAGCCTAATAAATATCTAAATACTAATTATTATTCAGTTATATGAAAAACAATTTATCACATCCATGCATGTGGCAGCAAGGTCACACACGATGCTATCGTCTGGCCCAATCAGTAGTTCTGACTGCTTTGTTGGGCATTGGCACAGTACAAGCTGGTCAGCCCTTCATTACGACATCCCTTTCAACGCAGATTCATAGTGTTGCTTCGGAACAACAAACGGGCAATATATCAATAAAAGGGCATGTAGTAGATAACAAGGGAGAAATCCTTATTGGCGTTACTGTCATGGTAAAAGGTACCAATAACGGTGTCATCACAGATATGAATGGTAACTTTACCATTACCGCAAAAAACGGCCAAACACTGGTTCTTTCTTATATCGGATACAAAGATGTGGAAGTCAAAGTGCAGCAAAGCAATCTGAACATTACAATGCAGGAAGACGCTCAAGCACTCGACGAAGTTGTAGTTATCGGATTTAACCGGTGCTATTTCAAACATTCGTCCGACCGACTTAAAAGCAGAAATGCCCCGTAATATGCACGACTTATTGCGTGCTAATGCTGCCGGTCTGAACATCTCAGTCAACAACGAAGCAAAAGGTGGCGGCGACTTCCTTATACGTGGTAAAGGTACTTTAAAAGCCGGTTCACAACCGTTACTTGTTGTAGACGGAGTTATTTATAATGGCGAACTTAGCGAATTGAACCCCAACGACATCATTTCAATCGACGTACTGAAAGATGCCAGTTCTGCTGCTGTATATGGTGCAAAAGCAGCAAACGGAGTCATTGCTATCACTACACAGAAAGGTATAGCAGGCAGCAAGCCTGTGATTAACGTCAATACAAGTTGGGGATTAGTCACTCCTATTAAGAGCCGCAAACTCAGAAACGCCGAGCAATTTCTTGATTTCCGTCAAGCATACGAAATCGGTAGGCAAACGGATGAATACCTTGAACAATATCCGGGAATGTATACCGATCCAAGGAAGCTTAATGGAATAGATAAAGTAGACTGGTACAATTATGACCAGAAGGATAAAGTTACGTCTGTATCAGAAGAAGAACTAATAACGAAATGGTTGTCACGTCTGGACCTATCTACCCCTGAAATCAATAATTATTTCAATGGTAAACTAACCAATTGGCAAGATTTGATGTTAAACAATGCAGTACAACAAAACTACAACGTCAGCATTAGCAAAAAAGGTGAAGATTACCAATACTATTGGTCCATTGGCTATATGGACAATGAAGGTATCAAAGATGGTGATGCGTTTAGCCGTTTCACTACCCGCCTGAATCTGGAATCCAATGTCAGCAAGTATATCACAGTGGGATTGAATATGAACTTCTCCAGCCGTGACGAAAGTGCTATTGCTGTCGATACTAAAGCTTTGACATGGTTTTCTCCGTATTGTAGTAATGATGTTAACAATCCAGAAAGTGCTAACCAGCACTATCCTAATGGTTCAAACACCATCGCCAACCCATTCTATGACCGTAAATATACAGATAAGAAACAGGTATACATGAATCTGGACGGAACTATCTACGGACGCCTGAATTTACCATTCGGTTTCTCTTACCAGATGAACTTTACTCCGCGCTTGGCCTGGAACGAAAGTTTTGAGCACAAATCAGCCAAGAATGATGCTTGGGCAGGAGAAGGTGGTTCCTCCTTCCGCCAGCATAATAAAGCCTTCAACTGGCAGGTAGACAATGTCTTCAACTGGAAATATGAATTCTTCGATAAACATAAAGTAGAAGCTACTTTCCTAGTCAACGCCGAAAAATCACAAAGTTGGATGACTAAGAGCACTAACAAAGGATACAATCCAAGTGACACATTAGGCTATCATGATATCCACTTGGGCAACAATCCTACTGCATTGAGTACTGACCAATACACTACTGGTGATGCTTTGATGGGACGTCTTTTCTACTCCTTTAGCAATAAATATATGTTGACTGCTTCTGTTCGTCGTGACGGTTACTCAGCTTTCGGTATGATGAACCCACGTGCTACATTCCCTGCCGTTGCTTTGGCATGGGTATTCACAGAAGAAAAATTCATGAAGAAAACCTCCTCATGGCTAAGTTATGGTAAATTACGCTTCTCTTGGGGTGAAAATGGAAATAGAGACATTGGTATCTATGCCGCTCTCGCAGAACTGACTTCTAATCCGACTTGTTGGATCGATGGAAGTGGTAAGTTTTATACCACAACTTATACATTGAACCAAAAAATGCCAAATAGCAAGTTAAAATGGGAACGTGCTAAATCATATAATATAGGTTTGGACTTCGGACTCTTCGGAGATATTTTAAGTGGTTCTATCGAAGTATACAAGAAAATGACCAATGATTTACTAATGGACCGTGCCATTCCACCTATCACTGGATTTAGCAAAGTATTGAGTAATATGGGACAACTCCAGAATACAGGTTTTGAATTAACATTGAATGCCAACATCATGAGACGCAAAAACTTTGAATGGAGTGCTACAGGCAACTTTTCACTCAACCGCCGTAAGATTAAGCACTTGTACGGTAACATGAAGAATATTCTTGATGCTGACGGTAATATCATCGGTCAGGTGGAAGACGATGATATCACTAACAAATGGTTTATTGGTGAGGACCCAGACCGCATTTGGGATTATATAGGAGATGGTGTATGGCAACAAGATGAAGCTGAAGAAGCTGCAAAATATGGTTGTCAGCCGGGTGACTTTAAATATCTGGACCTCAATGAAAATGGGAAATTGGATCAGGATGACAAGAGACATCAGAAATATACGACTCCCCGCTTCCGCTGGACATTACGTAACAATTTCCAATTGTTCAACGATTTGGATGTTTCATTCATGTTATACTCTTTATGGGGACACCATGGTTCATATGCTGATGCCGCCAACAATAACTTCGATGCTTCTATCAGTTGCGGTTACGATCAGCCTTACTGGACACCGGAAAATCCGATTAATGACTATGCACGTATCGGTTCAAAGAATTTAGGAACACATTATGTAAACAAGTCATTTATCCGTTTGGACAATATCACAGTTTCATATCGCCTGCCACAAAAATGGACAAAAGTTGTGGGTATCCAAGATTTACGCTTCAACGCATCCATTCATAATGTAGCAGTCTTTGCTCCTCATTACGACGGCTGGGATCCTGAATCAAACAGCCCAATGGGAAGAACATTCAATTTCGGTATTAACTTTACACTCTAATTTGAAAGAACAATGAAAAAGAACAGAATATTCAAAACTATCAGTGGTGCCGCTTTATGTACGGCACTACTAACCGGATGTAGCGAAAGCTGGTTGGAACCTAAACCCCTCTCTTTCCTCACTCCTGAAAATGCATACGTTGATGCTGACGGTCTGCTCACTTCTCTGGCAGCAGCCGAGCGTTCCATGCGTCATGAATACTTTGGAAACGGAAGTGGATATACTTGTGAACTTATCTTCTCCGACCTCTGCATCAGCGGAACGACTGATAAAGCAGGCCCCTTGCAGGATATGGATCGCCAATTAATGCCGGATGCGAACTTTAATAATGCAGAAAACTCCTATTTGACATCACATAACTGGGATGAGAACTGGAATCAAATAAAATATACGAATGTAGTACTTTCACGTATGAAAGATACAAAATTCGTGAATGAAGCTGAAAAGAACAAAGTATTAGGTACAGGTTACTTCCAACGTTGTTACAGATACTGGCGACTAATCAACCAGTTCGGGGATGTCCCCTTCATTGATGTCGAAGTCACATACCCACGGTATGATTTTAATACATGTGACCGTTGGAGCATCTTGCGTCGTATGAAAAAAGAACTGGAATTTGCATACCAATGGGTACCCGAACAAGTAGACCGTGGACACACCACAAAATCGGCCTGTGGCGTACTGTTGATGAAAGTCTATATGTCATTGGGAGAATTCGACAATGCTATCAAAGTTGGAAATGAAATCGTAGCTAAACACCCACTGATGGTCAACCGTTTTACTTCCACTAAAAACAATCATCCCAACCTGATGTTTGATCTGCATAGCGTAGAAGCCAAAAGTGATCCGGCCAACACAGAAGGTATATTATATGGTGTATCCGAACCGAATAATGCCAGTGGCACAGGTTCTGCAAAAACAGAAATCATGGCTAACTGTGTTCCTATGTGGAATAATAACGTAGTAAAAACTCCGAGTGGTAAAACTGGTTTCGCCGTCACTCCCGACAGCAAAGACGTTACAGCCGGCATTGTGGAAGACGTGAACAAAACATATGGACGAGGCATTGCCCGTGTACGCCCCACCAACTACTTCCAATATACCATCTGGACAGAGAAAGAGAAAAATGACTTACGTGGCCGCTACAACCACGATAGCTGGAGACGTATGGAAGACCTAATTTATAATGACCCGGCCCTGAAGAAAGCTAATGATCCCTGGTATGGAAAGAAGGCAGTAAAACCAGTGAATATGTCTTGTGGCGATTCCATTCGTTGCTGGTTTTCATGGCCCCACTACAAAGTATATATTCCAGATCCAACAGCAGGTAGCGGTCAATGGAAAGGTGGTTCAAGCCCTATTTACCTGATGCGTAGTGCCGAAGTTTACCTGATGCTTGCCGAATGCTATTATTGGAAAGATAATCTGAGTGAAGCAGCCAATATGCTGAATGTAGTCCGTAACCGTGCAGGCGCCGATCCGCTGACTGCTCAAAACATCAATATCGGTGAAATTCTGAACGAACGTGCACGTGAACTTTATTACGAAGAACATCGTCACATTACATTGGTTCGTATCGCTTATACATACGCACTGACAGGTAAACCTTGTGAGATATTCGACGGACGTATCTACAAAATGGAAAACTTATGTGGTCCAAAGGGAGCCAGCAACTTGAAAGATGCCGGATACAATTTCTGGTTCGACTGGATCAGTCAACATAACAATTTCTATAACAAAGGTGTAAAGAACAGATTTGCTGAATACACCATGAGTGTTCATCACATGTTATGGCCTATTCCTAACAAAGATATCAGAGCCAACACCAATGGGCACATTAATCAAAATAATGGTTATTTAGGTTGTGAAAATAATGTAACTCCCTTGCAGGTACCCGAAGAAGGTCAGTTCATGAAAGATTAATCGTGGATATTCACTTTTATGAAGAATTACCCCTGCCACATATATTTGTAGTAGGGGTAAATTTTATAATTTACAAAGCATAAAGATATGTACAAGCTTTCATATAACATTTCATTTGCCGAATGGAAAAGAAAATGGTTACTATTGTTGATAATCAATTTCTGTATAACACCCATAGAAATGCTGGCAAACTATAAGATTGAATCTTCCAATTATATTTTAAGAATAGCATCCAAAGATAAAGGAAGGTTGCTGTTGCAAAACAAACAATCGGAGACATTAGTACAACTTGGCGAGCTGAAACTTGGCCAGTGGCCTCAACTGGAACTCAAAAACAATTGTAAATATGAAATAACTGAGGTGAATGGGGCAAGTGCCATTCGTATCCATTATTTTTTTCCTCCATCAGTACCGACTTCGATGAAACTTACAGGTACATTCATAGTGCATCAAGACCGGGTGGACGTACAGTATTTGCTTTCAGGAGTTCCCGAAAAGTATAAGGTTGACTGGAAAGGATGTCAGTTCCGTTTCTGCCTGCCCGAAAACGCCGGTACTCAAAAACTTCCGGAAGCCAAATTGGGGATATGGCAGCGGGATGCTAAAGGAGGACTTCCGTTAGAAACAGCCGATGCCAAAATATTCCCGTTTTTGATAAAAAACCGCTTGCTTTGCCTTACTTATGGAGCCGATAACAAAGTCGACTCAAATTGGCAAAGCGAGGACTACAGACATACGATTCTACCTCGTCAAGAAGACGGCAACTATTTCACTCAGTTCTCAATCCTATTTCCTCCTTATGGATGGCCTTACGAAGCTATCAGTGCAAAATGGCAGAAACGTCCATTTGCCTTAACACTCACCACAGAGAAAGTCTATAACTGGTGGGAGGACGCAACTGCTCCAATCGGCGTACAAGCTAAAATCATCAATACGTCACCAGTTCCACAAAAATGCATACTTAAGTATTGGATTCGTGACTATGACGGAAATTACATAGTGAATGACTCCAAAAAATACTTCTTAGAAACAGGAGAAGTACAAGTTCACCCCATTGAATTTACAGCAGACACAGAACGGGAAATTTATTTTGTAGAAGTCTCCGTTGAAGATGAAAACGGAAAAGAACAGATTTTCTCGAGGACAAGTCTGGCTATATTGCCTCCTCATGAGTTTAAAGCCACACCCGATGAAAACATTATGGGGCTTTCAGCCTATTGGGCCATTCCCGATTCCATGAATCTAAAACGTTTATTAAACCGGATGGGAGTCCGATGGGTACGTAACGGAATCACCAGCAGTTTCAAAAACATAGAAGCCACATTTCACAATAACATAGACTGGAAGAAGAAATGGAAAGATACAGAGCGGGAAGAATTGATACGTTCCTTTTTCCGAAAGATTGTGAAGAATGGGAACAAAATATGGGAATTTGGCAATGAACTGAACATGAGTTCACCGGACATTGCCGGTGCCGGTGAAGGCATTGGTAAGGCTAGTTTGGCCGAAGCATATATAGAGTGGTTGAAAGCCATACGCAAAGTTCAAAAAGAAAAAACTGAATGGCAGAACATTCAGATTATCTCATTCGGAATAGCAGGTGCAGATGAGGTCTTCCTGGAAAAGATTGTAGAATTAGGAGGATGGGACTTACTGGACGGAATCGCATTGCATCCGGGCAGAGGTAATTTTACACCTGATTTTCCGGTAATCGCTCCTTGGGAAGATTTCAAGAAGCCCGCTTTCGGATATCAATACTGGAATTATTACGGTTCTATCCGAGTAGTCAAGAACTTCATACAAAAGCATGGAGGCGACAAAGATTTGTACCTCACCGAAATATATGCGCTTGATTATCCCAATCATTCATGGAACGACACCCCTCGCGAGGCGGCGGAGAATTTATTATTATCATATGCGCTTGCAGCGGCAGAGGGAGTAAAGAATGCGCTTTACTATCAGCTATTTAACTCCGTATGGTTCGACCATTTAGGAG
>OIAH01000854.1_pt1 | contig 10647 bp, 7 predicted proteins | sample 1580711 | NCBI WGS metagenome assembly OIAH01 (sample SAMEA3882556, study PRJEB24775) | human gut metagenome | biome: human-associated habitat; feature: intestine environment; material: feces | place: Netherlands | collected 2009/2010
TGGGCGATGGCGGTGCGCTACTCGCTATACCTGCTGGAAAAGAAGGCGCCGGGCGAAGGCGTGGAGGTGCGCGTGGCACCGTGGGGCGCCATCAAGATCCTCGACGGGCCGGCGTCCGATCCGCACAATCTCACGCCGCCGGACGTCATCGAACTGGACCCCGACGTGTGGATGAGGCTCGCCACCGGCATCACCAGCTGGCAGGAAGAAAAAGACGCGGGCCGTATCACCGCCGTCGGCGAGCGAGACGACCTAAGCGGCCTGCTGCCGTTGGTCTAACGCAGCGGTCCGCGCGCAATGCATCCGTATCATCGATGCCATCATTGATAGCGGAGCATGGAGCGCACATTGAATTTCTCCGATTGAATCTTCATTTTGTCTGATAAGAGGGGCAACTCTTCTAAGAAAAAATAGAGTCGCCCCTCTTGGATACGGAAACACCGGTCAGCTTAATAACTCCTAGGAGTTTAAGCATTGCGCTTACGCATACGGGTCAGCAACACACCCGACGCAATAAGCACTGCAGCAACCGCAAACACGCCGATGACAGCCACACCGGTTCGGCCCAAAGGATTGGATCCAGCGTTTTGATTGTCTCCGGCATCGTCCGACTTGGAGTCATCCTTCGCGCCTGTGTTGCCACCATTCTGATTGTTGCCATTTTGACTGTTGCCGTTCTGGCTACCACCATTCTGGCCGTTGTTTTCCGAAGATCCGGCCTTCACCAAAGCCTTGATCGCCTCGTTAAGCTTCTGGGCAGCCGCATCGACAGCAGACTGATCGGTAGAATCAAGCGCGCTGTTGGCTTCCGCAAGAGCCGTTTGCAACACGTTCCACGATTCAGCGGTGTAATCGTTCTGAACGAGCTGATTGGCCTTGCTGACTGCCTCCTCCAATGCCGAGGTGTCCACGCCACCGTCATCAATCTGATCGCCGATCGTCACTGGATAGAAAGTGACCGAATCAACGTTCGGAGCGACGCCCCAGGAAACGGCAGCCTTGAGGTCGCCGACCTTGTCCCAATTGCCAAGGGTCAGATCGCCGCCATCGGTGGTCACGTTAATGGAACGGTTAAGGAAGTTCGTCTCCGTGTAGGTATAGCGGAAGGAGCCACGGGCTATCTCCACGTTGTTCTGCCGCACCTGCAGGCCAAGATCCACGACCTGCGGGTTGTAATCGTGCTTGCCGATGAAGGCTTCATTGGAGAAGTGCACGACCATGTTATATGTGCCGGCCGGCACGCCCTTAATGGTCATGGTTCCTTTGTTGTCCTCATGGACGGTTGGCACGTGATTCGCATCGGCCACCACACGGGTGCGATCGCCAAAGCCGGCCTTGCCGGATTCCTCTGTCTCAAACTGGCTGCCCAGCCCCTTCACGAACGATTTGCCGGAAGCATTGGTATACGTGGACGGAGTTTCCACGGCAGCACCGCCATTGAGCGTGACACGGGAGGAATCCTCGGCTTCCACCTTCACGGCATTGGCGTCTCCATCGCCGGCACGCGCAGTGGTCACATTCTTGAGAAGAATGCCCGCAGCGCCAGACAGTTCAAGACGGTTAATGCCTTCCGACATCGCCACACGCACCGTGGAGGTTTGCAAACCATTGCGCGGCGCGGTAATGGTTCGTGCGGCCTGTCCATTAATCGAAAGCGCGATCTGCGCCCCCATGGAAGCGTTGTATGCAACGGTCACGTCCTGATAGCCGGCCTCCCAAGCATGGGCGAACACATCCACCGTTCCGCCATTCAGATTGGCGAAACCATTGTTGCCGTTGCCGTCCCATGTGAGTGTGGTACCGTTTTCCAAGCGCATATCCGATGCCGGATAGGTCACCTGATCCACCGGTCCGGTCTTTCCATCAGAGACCTGATACAGCAGGATCTTATCGGTTTCATTATCAAGATCGGTGGAGCTGATGGTGATGGAGTGCTTGCCCTTGGTCAATCCCTTGAGCACGATTTCCGCACTGCCACGGTACTTCCACTTGACCCGATCCCTCAACGCCAGTTCCGCGCCGATTTCCAATGAACCGACTTCTTTTCCGTCCACGGAAACGCCATTCGTCCCCGGAACGCCGGCCGGAGCCGTAATGAGCTGGAGTCGGTAATCGCCGTCTGCCGGCACATCCACGTCCCAAGTCATCTTGGCACCGCTGTTGAAGCAACCGACGTCGCCGTTGCCGGAGAACATGAGCTTGGTGTTCGAACCCGTATTCGCATCCTTCGTAACCTTGCAGGCCTTGCCTTCGAGCTTGGTGTCTTCCGTCTCAACGACTTGCAGACTGCGACCGTCGTTCGCATCGTCGACAGCGGTTTGCGTGTCCTGATGCGGAGTAATGACAAGCTGGTATCCGGCATATCGATCCACGCTGTTGGTGGTCACATCCAACGTGCCGTTGACAACATCCACATTGGACATGACGTTGACCACACGCGGCGCGGCCGCGACACCTTCAGTGCCCACATACGCGCTTTCTCGCACTTGCACATCAACCTTGGTGCCGAAAATTTGGGAATCAAGGCCCGTCACGTGCACCTTGACCGGCGTATTGGCACCAGTACCCCAGCTCGTTGCATCATCAATTTGATCATTGGCGCCGCCATACAGCACGGTGGCCTTCTTGTCTTGCTTGTCGATGGCCGCGACGCCCTGCAGGTTGTCGGTGGTGTTCGGATGCTCGCTGGTGACTTTTACGGTTGTGGTTCCACGCAGATCGCCATACCACTTGTACATCCACCACGCACCATTCGCGCCGTTGGCCCGAGACATGTTGTCGTTAAGGTTGCCGGCGTAGTTCCAATACGCGGTCTGCGCCTGCACCTTGGTCTCCTCGAACAAGCTCAGCCACTGGATGATCTGGCCCGGAACCGACATGTCACGCATTTGGCCGAACTCGCTGATGTTGATGGCACGTGGCGAAATGCCTAATTCCTTTTCAAAACTACGATATTGCTTGTAGTGACCGGGATAGCTGCCGATGGAGCCGGAACCGAGTTCATGCCATACGACCACATCCGGCAAGGTGTTGTTCGCTTTGCCTGTTTCCAGAAGCTTCTTGGTGGTGTTCGGGCGCCAGGAACTGTCACCAGGACCTGCGATCAGAGCATGGTCGGCGGTTGGTTTGACACCGTTGGCATTGGTTTTCTCACCATTCTTATACTGGTTCCATACCTTCTGGATGACGCCGTAGGCCTCATTCCAGTCCTTCAGGAATTGAGCATAATTCTTTGCGCCGGTGTTGTTCCCGTATCCGTACCAATTCGCATGGTCCGGCTCGTTAAACGGCATGAATACGATTTTGTCCGGATGCTCGGCGTTGGCGAGAATTTTGTTCATCACCACTTCAAGCACTTCATCAAAATCCCAAGTGCCGTTTCCGGTTTCCGTATAGGTGCCGTAATCCGAAGCATTGACGTCCCCGTCCAATTTGTAGGTTCGGGTGTCTCCTGGACGCTTGCCGCTGGTGTATGGCCAATCCGGATACCAATCCTGGAGATTGACCACCAGTTCCTCACCACCATTGGAGAAGAACTGGTTTTCGACGGCGAGCACATCGGCACTAGGATGCTGCAAACCGCTTGGCGGCTTCTGCGAAGTGACGTATACCCGCGCACCATCGACGATCGCATCCGTCGGCGATCCATCATCGCCAACGCCATACAACATTCCAGAAGCTCCGCCGTAGAAATCGCCGGTTTCAGTGCCGTAATCCACATTCAACGTTTGTACGGCTTTGCTCTCATCAGCGACAGCAGCTGTTGTCGCTGCTCCCAAAGGCAAAAGCATGGAGGCCACGGCAACAATACCAATCGACGTCCTTCTTAATCGAGGTTTGAATGGCATATTTTTCTCCCTTTCATTTCTTCTTTGAATTAGTGGAAAATCTAATAAATGGCTGGAACTCGTAAGAATCCCAGCCATGGAAAATGATGCTCAGCACTGAGTGATTTCAATGAGACGAATGGTCTCGGGCTTGCATCGTGGAATGCGCACTCCAACCGTGGCGAGCGCGGCGCCCGTCATCGTCGCATTTCCAATGGGACCGACCTCGTTCAAGGATTCAAGAGCCGCCGAAACGGGTTCCGGACCGGTCCACGAAAGCTTGTAACGAGCAAGGGGGTCAAGTCCCGGAATACGTAGCCACATACCACGATTCGACTGGGATTCACCCATCTGCACATGCGCGATAATCGCATGGGATTTATCATCCGCGATGACACCGTGGGCCAATACGGCCGAATCAGCCACATCCAGACGCACAAAACGTCCGGAATGCAGGAAGTCGCGATTCGCCTTGTACCAAGCCACCCATGAAGCCAATTCGTCAAGATCGGACTCACTGGCCTTGGTGATGTCCCATTCAATGCCGAAGCTGTGGAAGACCGCTGTGGCAGCGCGGAACGCGATGGAATAGGTACGGCCGGTCTGCTGAGAGCTGGGCTGCGAGATATGCGCACCGAGCAGTTCAGGCGCCACGGTCTGCACGGTCCAACGCTGGATAAGCTGACGTGCGAGAGCGTCGGTGTCATCGGAATTCCAGAAGCGACGTACCCTCTCCACAACGCCCATATCGATGCGGCCTCCTCCGGAAGCGCAAGATTCCCATGCGATGTGAGGGAATTCGGCACGCAACGTGTCGAGAAGCCTGTAATAGGCGAGTGTCTGCTGATGAACGGCCGGAGCGCCGCCACGTACCTGGGATCCAGCTTCCAGAAGGTTGCGGTTGTGATCCCACTTCACATAATCGATGTCGTATGCGGACAGCACCTTGAACATGGCATCATGAATATGGTCAAAGACCGCGGGATTTGAAAGATCCGCAACCAGCTGGTTGCGCTGTAGAATCGGCACACGGTTTGATGCCTGCAGCACCCAATCAGGATGCTCGCGATAGAAATCCGAATCCGGATTGACCATTTCCGGTTCGAACCACAATCCGAATTCCATGCCAAGCTTATGCACGGCGTCAACGAGAGGCGTCAATCCTTCAGGCCATACGTCCGGATCAACCCACCAATCGCCCAGACCGGCATGGTCGTCACGGCGCAGATGGAACCAGCCGTCATCGAGCACATACCGTTCCACTCCGATGCGGGCCGCACGACGTGCAATCTCCAACAGTCGGTCAAGGTTGTGATCGAACATCACACCTTCCCATACGTTGAGGATCACAGGCTGCTTGGCCGGATGCTCAGGCAAGGAACGCTGCCATGTATGCAAGCTTGCGCTGATGCCGTCCAGACCTGCGTTGGACGCGGTGATCATCACCCAAGGAGTGCTGTAGGACTCGTCTTTGCCCAGCGTCACCTCACTGGGGGATAGCAATTCGCCCGCATTGATACCAGCTTCATCAGAACTGTTACGGTCCACCTCGAGCGTGCTGTTCCCGCTCCAAGCCAACTGAACCAGCATTACCCTGCCATGGCCGAAGTCGAAACCTGGTGTTCCTGCCACCATAATCTGTCCTTCGAATCCGGGGCGTCCGTATCGGCATTCACGCAACCACGTGCCATCCGCGATGGCACGACGCTGCGGATCACGTTCGTGTTCATGCCGCCCGGTGAAGTCCATGATCTCAGTCAGATCATCGCTCAGCGGCACATGCACGTTCAACGCATCAAGCAGGTATTCGCTATCACCCGTATTCGTCAGCGTATGGCGGACACGCAACGTACCGCCTTTCAAAGTCTCCAATTCGGTGCGAAGGGCCAATTGAGCATCGTCATCCTTGGCATCGATAGTCAGATGATCTTCATCACCGAACGTATTCGAAACCACGAAACGCGGAGACCATGCGGTGCCTGCCAGCAAGGAGCCAAGTGAATCGACACTAACCCGCTGCCCGCGGATACCTGGACGCAGGAACACGTCCTCGGAATGTTCCACGAGCAACGGCGTCGGGCGCGGAGACTGCTTGGGCAGATCATCCATACCATCTGCGGACGATAGGGCGAAGACTCCCAACACGTCCGGCAGATCATCACCTATCGTCGGCCGTGTCAATGTGATACGGGTGATTTCATCGGTATCGGAAATCGAAGGGAACAGCATAACAAAACTCCTAAAAGGTTGATCTCACTTCTCAGCGCCAGCGACCATGCCTGCGATGAAGTACTTCTGCAGGAACAGGTAGGCGATGACCATAGGCGCGGCGGCAATCAGGGATGCAGCTGCCGCGGTACCGAGGTTGCTGCTGTTGGCGGCAAAGAAGGAAGCGACTCGCGGAGCGATAGTCTGTGCGGAGGTATCGGTCAGGATATAGCCAGACAGAGCATATTCGTTCCACACGGTGGTGCCCGTCATGATCACGACGGTGGCGGTGACGGGCTTAAGCGTGGGCAGAATCAGCTTCATGAAGATGGTGAATCTATTCGCTCCGTCGATCATGCCCGCTTCATCGATAGAATTTGGGATAGCCTTGATGAAGTTCGTGTACAGGAACACGGAAAGCGGAAGATTGGTTGCAGCAAGCACCAACGAAATACCCCAATAAGTGTTCACGCCACCCATATCGACGAGCAGAGAATACAGCGGCACCAGAATCGACAGCGGCGGAACCATCATCATGGCAAGAATCAACGCGGAGATCACACCATTGAACTTGGTCTTGCGTCGAGCCAGCGGATATGCGGCCATCGCACCCAGGACGCACACCAGCAGCGTGGTGATGACGGTGACGACGATGCTGTTGAACACGGACTGGAAGATGTTGCCGTCAGTAACGGCCGCGATCCAGTTGCTCCATGCGATATCATGCAAGCGCGGCATCAATGTCGAGGAGGTGTCGTCCTGCGGCTTCATCGATACGTTGATGGCCAGATAGAACGGCAGCAGCTGGCAGACCGCCACGATTCCGAGGAAAAGGTAGATTGCCCAGCGGCCCTTCTGGTAGCCGATGAAATCTGGGTTCTGTGCTTGAGTTTGCTTCTTGCGAGTCATATCAGGCCTCCCAATTCAGCTTTGCCAGACCGACATTGAGCAAGTACGTCAGCACGGCGATGATAACGAACAGAACTACGCCCAACGCCGACGCATAGCCAGCGTTCTGCGCGTCGAAGTACACCGAGGAGATGTACGTGGACAGCGAGTTGGTCGCGTAGCCAGGGCCTCCACCGGTAAGAATCTTGATCATATCGAACAGCTTGAGTCCGCCGATGAGGTTGAGCACCACGGAAGTGGTGAAAGACGGCTGCAGCAACGGCAACGTGATGTTCCAGAACTTGTTCCAGCCAGTGGCGCCATCCAAGCTCGCAGCCTCCATGACGGACTGATCCAAAGTCTGCAATCCGGCGAGATAGATGATCATCGAAACACCAACGAACTGGATTGAGTTGATGACGGTGATGATGATGACGGAAGCGGTCGGATTATTGAACCAAGCCTGCTTTTGGAAACCGAGCGCGGTCATAACAGTGTTCAAGGCACCCTGCTGGTACTGGAAGATGAAGTAGTACATCGTGCCCATGATGACCGGAGCGACCAAAGCCGGCAGATAGATGATGGCTCGCAGGAGATTGCGACCCTTAATTCTAGCGTTCAGCAACAGCGCTAGTCCCAAGCCGAGAATCTGCTGGATGATGGTTGAACCGACGCCGTAAACCAACGTATTAACCAGCACAAGCTTGAAATTCGCGTCTTTGAAAAGCTGCTTGTAATTGAGCGCCCCCACAAAGCTCTTGTCCGGGCTATAGCCATCCCAATTGGTCAGCGACAGGAAAAACCCATTGACCAACGGATAGACGATAAACACCACCAGCAGAATGATCACCGGCAAGTAGAAGAGATTGATCGAAGCCCCGTGGAAGCGGCCTTTCCGCTGCGTTGGGACTGCGGGAGAAGATGGCTGCAGACTCATTTTTCTAATGCTCCCTGAATAGTTGATTACGTACAGTTTTGATGGGGTATTCGGCCTGCCGCCGATTCGTCAAGCAGGCCGAATACCGAGGCAATCCATCAATCAGGCGTTTTTCTTCGCCCACATGGTGGTGAAGTTGGTGCTCATCTGGTCCGCCGCACTCTTCGCGTTGAGCTGACCGGTGATCAGGCCGTCAGTGGATTTGCACAAGGTGTCCCACATGCCGTCCGGTAGGTACATGCGGTCGAAGAACGGCACCGTCTTGGAGCTCTTCTCGTTCACCCAGTAGTTGTAGGTGTCGTTGATCTTGCCAAGGTTCACGTTGACGCCCTTGAGGGCGGAATCGTTGTTGGTCATCTTGGTGAGCTTGGTCATGTTGGCTGGCTTGGCGAGGAAATCGATGTACTTCAGCGCGATGTCCTTGTTCTTGCCGGTCTTGGAGGCACCGACCGCCCAGTCTTCGCCAAGGGTCACGTAACGGTCGCCGCTTTCAGTCGGAGTGGCCATGAATCCCAAGTTGACGTTGGAATTGAAGGTCTGAATCTGCGAAGCATGCAGGTTGGAACGGAAGTAGAACGCCGCCTGGCCGTTCGCCATCAGCTTCTCGATATCGTCTTGGGTGGCGGAAGTGTAATCCGGGTTGAAGTATCCCTTCTTCGCCCAGCCTTCGATCAGGCCGGATTCCTTCTGGTACACGGAGGAATCGAACTTGCCTTTCTGCAGCTTCTTCAATTCGCCGTCGTTGTACCACGATGACGCGGTCAGATCGGCAAGATCGCCGGCGATTGCGGTGTCCTTGCCACCTGCGACCACACAGGTCAGACCAGCGTCCTTGACCTTCTGGCACGCGTCATTGAACTCATCCCATGTGTTCAGCTCGTTCGGATCAACGCCCACCTTGTCAAGAACGTCCTTGTTGTACAGCACGCCGGTGACCTGAATATCAAGGGAAGAGCGGTGTTCCACAGATCCGGCGCGTTCTTCGCGGCTAGACGCACCTTGATATCGTTGGTGAAATCCTGAGAAGCCGGAATCAGATTGATCTCAACGCCCGGATTGGCTTTTTCAAATTCGTCGGTAATGGACTGCAGCGTCTTCAAATGTACGGAACCGGTCGCCATGCCTGTAATGAAGTCCAGCTTCTTGCCGCTGGAGGATGCAGAACCACATGCAGAGAACGCGGTAACAATCATAGCCGCGGAAGCGACGCCCGCGATAAGCTTGTTGATCTTCTTCATTATTACTCCATTGTTTTGCAGTACTTTGCTACATTGCACCAAGTCTGAATCAATGCTCCTTCATCAATCAAACTCGATGTGTGTGATTGATTCTACGCGAGTAGATTAGAAAATGCAAAATTGGACAAAAACGGCGTGTTCCAACATGTGCGAAAGTATCCATGTTTCATGCAATCGTTGAATAATAAGGGATTATAGTTAATAGAAAATATCTACTCGGCATATCTCATTATCTGCAACACATCATTGCTACACGGGTAGATTTAGTGATAGACTACGACGTAGATTGCATGAAATCATCAAGATGTCGCATCAACGTTGAGCACAAGCTGAACGCGGACCAACAGTTAGGAACCTCATGATGGAAATGAGACACGGCAAAGAAACACATCGAGCAACCCGCGCAGATGTGGCGCAATTAGCACATGTGTCCACAGCCGTGGTGAGCTACGTATTTAACAATGGCCCACGAAACGTTGCGCCGGAAACCGCAGCCAAGGTGCGCGCCGCGGCCAAAAAACTCAACTATCGCCCCAATTCGATGGCACGAGCCCTGCGCACAGGCTCCTCAAAGACCTTGGGCATCATCGTTCCCGATTTGTCGAACCCTTTCTTCTCCGACGTATACAACGCGCTGGAAACCAACGCCGCACAAGAAGGGTATTCAACCCTATTCATGGCATCCCACCAAGACCCTAACAAGGAACTGGACCGCGTATCCCGTCTCATCGCACGTGACGTGGATGCCATCATCATCGCATCGGCCCAGCCCACTTCGAATCTTGCCGCGGTGCCGCGCAAGGAATGTCGGTTCGTATTCATGGATCAGACCCAAGCCATTCCAGGAGCCAAATGCGTATCCACGGATTTCCAGGCCGCGGTGCAACTGGCCGTGCACCACCTTATGGGACATGGACGTCGCAATATCGCCATGCTTACAGGTAAAGCGGAAGAAGGTCTGAATGATAAGCGCATCCAAGGCTGGTATCAGGCGCACAAGGCAAATAGGTTGCCGGTCGGCCCGATAATGCAGGCGCACTACACCCGTCAAGGCGGCTACCAGGCGACCATCGACTTGCTGAACTCAGATCAGCATACTGACGCAATTTTCGCGGATTCCGATTTGGAAGCCATCGGTGCATTGCGCGCCATGCACGAACAGGGGATACGAGTACCGGAAGATATCGCGTTGATTTCGTTCGACGGAACCGTTGACTCTCAATTCACATGGCCTTCGTTAAGCGTCATCCAGCAAAATGCGCAAGCAATTGCGAATTGCGTGTTCAAAGCGGCAACGGATCCTCAGAACACTCCCGACCTGCAGCTTATCGACTCCACGCTTGTGCCGCGCGAATCCTGCGGATGCATGTAGAAACATATTCACCGTTGAGTCGGGGACCAGCACGCCATCAGATAGGCACACACTTCGAATGCATCTTCATTGAAGCCATACCCTTACACACAGGTAATTACGATATCTACAAAAATTTTGTGCATCCGAATAAAGGATGACAGCATTGGAAGCTCGGCTCTGATGGTGCAATCATCA